>OGCL01001287.1_pt1 | contig 22091 bp, 21 predicted proteins | sample 1570041 | NCBI WGS metagenome assembly OGCL01 (sample SAMN06266162, study PRJEB24511) | hot springs metagenome | isolation source: Hot spring water | place: South Africa: Limpopo | collected 2015-06-22 | reverse complement strand
GCGCGGCTTGCGCTCGATCACGCGGTTGAGCCAGGGGGCGGAGACGTCGAAGGTCTTGGCCAGGTCATGGGCCTGGACCAGGGCCTTGCTCTTGGCGGGTGCGGATGCCGCAGTGGTGGTGGTAGCGGCGCTCATGCGTTCACCCCGGCTTTCGTGGCGGTATTGGCGGTCGTGGACGCACCGGCGTGCAGCCAGCAGGCGGCACGGGTGGAGCCCGCTGGCATCAGTTCAGGGCGTTCGGTCATGCAACGGTCAAAGGTGTTGGGGCAGCGGGGGTTGTAGGCGCAGCCCTTGGGGATGGCGTTCAGGCGCGGCATGGCGCCGTCGATCTGGTTCAGGCGCTCGCGGTCCTGCTCCATGTCGGGGATGGAGGCCATGAGGCCGCTGGTGTAGGGGTGCGAGGGCTTGTTGATCACGTCGTGCACCGGGCCGATCTCGGCCACACGCCCGGCGTACAGCACGGCCACGCGGTCGCAGGTCTCGGCGATCACGCCCATGTCGTGGGTGATCAGCATCACGGCCGCGCCGCGCGATTTGCAGATGTTTTTCAGCAGCGTGATGATCTGCGCCTGGATCGACACGTCGAGCGCCGTGGTGGGCTCGTCGGCCACGATGAGCTTGGGCTCGGCGGCCAGGGCCAGGGCAATCACCACCCGCTGGCGCATGCCGCCGGAGAACTGGTGCGGGTAGTGGTCGATGCGCTCCTCGGCCGCCGGAATGCCGGTGTCCTTGAGCAGTGCAATGGCCCGCTGGCGCGCCTCGGCGGGAGTGACCGGCAGGTGGGCCAGGATGGTCTCGGTGAGCTGGCGGCCCACGGTGTACAGCGGGTTCAGCGAGGTCAGCGGGTCCTGGAAGATCGCGCCGATGCGGCGGCCACGGATGTGGCGCATTTCCTCGTTGCCGAGGTTGTCGATGCGCTGGCCTTCCAGCAGGATCTGGCCCGAGGCCACGCGGCCCGGTGGCTCCAGCAGGCCAATGATGGCCGCGCCGGTGAGGGATTTGCCCGCACCGGACTCTCCCACCACGCCCAGGATCTCGCCGGGTGCAATGGAAAAGGAAATGTCGTCCAGGGCGCGCAGGGTACCGCGGCGGCCAGGAAATTCGACTACGAGGTTTTTGACTTCGAGAAGACTCATGGGAATGTCGCTTTTCTTGTTGTTCTTGTTCAACGCAGGCGTGGGTTGAGCGCGTCGCGCAGCCAGTCACCCAGCAGGTTCACCGACAGGGCAATCAGCACCAGCATGGCGCCAGGGAACACGGTGATCCACCATTCGCCCGAGAACAGGTAGTCATTGCCGATGCGGATCAGCGTGCCCAGCGAAGGCGAGGTGGGCGGTGCGCCCACGCCCAGGAAGGACAGCGTGGCTTCGGTGATGATGGCCGTGGCCACCTGGATGGTGGCCAGCACCAGCACCGGGCCCATCACGTTGGGCAGCACATGCTTGCGCATGATGCGCAGGGGCGACACACCGGTGACGCGGGCGGCCTGCACGTATTCCTTGTTGCGCTCCACCAGCGTGGAGCCACGCACCGTGCGCGCATATTGCACCCAGCCGGTGAGCGAGATGGAGATGATCAGCACGCCAAAGGCCAGGGACTCGTGCGCGTTGGGAAACAGCGCGCGGCCCACGCCAGCGATCAGCAGGGCCACCAGGATGGCGGGGAAGGACAGCATCACGTCGCACAGGCGCATGAGCAGGCCATCGATCCAGCCACCCTTGAAGCCAGCCAGCAGGCCGAAAGCCACGCCCACCAGCACCGACAGCACCACGGAGGCCAGGCCCACGACGAGGGAGATGCGGGCTCCATAGATCAGCGCGGACAGGATGTCGCGGCCCTGGTCGTCGGTACCCAGGGGGTACTTCCAGGTGCCCATTTCGCTCCAGGCGGGAGGCAGACGGGCGTCGCTCAGCTCCAGCGTGGCCAGATCAAAGGGGTTGTGGGGGGCGACCCATCCGGCAAACACCGAACAGAACACACAGATCAGCGCAATCGCGGCAGCGACCATCGCCATGGGCGATGTGCGAAAGCTGTAGCCGACATCGCTGTCAAGCCAGCGGGCAAGGGTTGTTTTCATTGTGGGAACCAGTAAACAAACACCACCGCCTGACCCGGGTAGCAGCCGGGCGGTGGTGCGAACTTTCAAGAGAACCGGTTGTTCTCTCTTTCTTCTCTTCGATCTTTTGCGGACGGACTTACTTGTTGATGCTCATCCACTTGAAGGGCATGAAGTTGTCCGCCAGCTGCACCAGCTTGACGTTCTTGTTCACGCCCCAGGCCAGGGCCTGCTGGTGCAGCGGGATGTGGCCCACATCGGCAGCATGCAGGTCAAACGCTTCCTTGATCATGGCGTTGCGCTTGGCCTTGTCGGTCTCGGACTGGATCTTGAGGGTCAGCTCGTCCACCTTGGGGTTGCAGTACGACCCCAGATTGAACTGGCCCGCCCCCTTGTCGTCCACGCAGCGCACCAGCGCATTCAAGGCGTTGTGCGAGTCGTAGGTGGCGGGGGTCCAGCCCAGCATGTAGAAGCTGGTGTCGCGGCGCAGGATCTTGGGGAAGTAGGTGCCCTTGGTTTCGGCCTGCAGGTTGACCTTGACGTTGATGCGCGAGAGGTTGGCGGCCACGGTCTGGCAGATGCGGCCGTCGTTCACGTAGCGGTCGTTCGGGCAGTTCATGGCCACTTCAAAGCCGTTGGGGTAGCCCGCTTCGGCCAGCAGCTTCTTGGCGGCTTCCACGTCGTAGGGCAGGCGCTTGGCATCGGGCTGGAAGCCGTTGATGCCGGGGCCGACCAGCAGGGCCGAGGGGTTGGAAGCGCCGCGCATCACCGTGCGCTTGATGCCTTCGATGTCGATGGCCTGGTAGAAGGCCTGGCGCACGCGCTTGTCCTTGAAGGGGTTCTTGCCCTTGACGTTGGAGTACAGCAGCTCGTCGCGCTTCTGGTCCATGCCCAGGAAAATGGTGCGCAGCTCGGGGCCGGTGATGGCGCGGGTGTTGGCGCCGCCGTTCACGCGGTCGATGTCCTGCACGGGCACGGGCTCCATCACATCCACCTCGCCCGACAGCAGGGCCGCCACGCGCGTGGCATCGTTACCGATGGGGGTGAACACGACTTCGGTGGCGTTGCCTTCGATCTTGCCCCAGTAGGTACCGTTGCGGGTGAACACCGAGCGCACGTTGGGCTGGCGCTCACGCAGGCGGAAGGGGCCCGTGCCGTTGGCCCGGAACGAGGCCGCGTTCTCGATGCCCTTGCGGCGGTCCACCGGACCCAGGGCCTGGTTGGTCTCGCACCATTTCTTGCTCATCATGTACACGAGCGAGATCACGTCGGGCAGGATGGGGAACGGGGTCTTGGTTTCGATCTCGACCGTGTGGTCGTCGATCTTGCGCACTTCCTTGAAGTCGTTGGTGTAGCTCTTCATGTCCGAGCCTTCCACCTGGGTGCGCGCGAAGCTGAACACCACATCGTCGGCAGTGAACGGCGTGCCGTCATGGAATTGCACGCCCTTGCGCAGCTCGAAGCGCCAGACGGTGGGCGAAGTCTGCTTCCAGGACGTGGCCAGCGCGGGCGCCAGGCTCAGGTCCTTGTTGCGGCCGACCAGGGGCTCGTACACGTTACCGGTCACGCTCAGCTGCAGGGACTCGTTGAGCGAGTGCGGGTCCATCGACAGCGAGTCGCCCTGGTTGGCAACCCGGATGGTCTGCGCATTGGCAACCAGGCTGGCCGTCGCCATGGCGGCAAACAAGGTGGCAAGGGCAACTTTCTTCTGGAATTTCATCGGAATCTCCTCGTGAAAAAAAGGATACGAAAGGGGGACATCCAAGGGGATGGGGTGTGGCGTTGCGTGGAGAAACGAGAGGCGTGCTCTCAGGGCATGGCCAGTGGCATCGATTGCTCGATCAGGCTCGCATGCAACGCAGAGCCCAGCGGCAGGATGTCGTCGTTGAAGTCATAGCGGCTGTTGTGCAGCGCACTGCCGCTGGCCCCCGTGCCCTGGCCCAGGCGCAGGTAGGCGCCGGGGCGGGTCTGGAGCATGAAGGCGAAATCCTCGGCGCCCATGCTGGGTTCCAGGTCACGCACGACGTGGTCGGCGCCCAGCAGCGATTCGGCAACATCACCGGCAAAGAGGGCTTCGCTTTCGCTGTTGATGGTGGCCGGGTAGATGCGTTCGTAGTGCACGGTGGCCGTCGCGCCAAAGCCCAGGGCGATGGCATTGCACAGCTCCTTGAGGCGCTTTTCCACCATCTCCTGCACCACAGGATCGAACGTACGCACCGTGCCCACCAGCGTGGCAGAACCCGGCAGCACACTGAAGGCCCCCAGATCGCCCGCCTGCGCGGCACAGATGCTGACCACAGCGCTTTCGATGGGGCGCACATTGCGCGACACGATGGTCTGCGCCGCCGTGATGATGTGGGCCGCCACGACCATCACGTCCACGGTCTGGTAGGCGTGGGCGCCATGGCCGCCGCGACCGGTGATCTCGATGGTGAAGCGATCCGCAGCCGCCATCATGGGGCCCGAGTTGATGCCCACCGTGCCAGGCTTCATCGCAGGCCAGTTGTGCATGGCATAGATGGACTGCACCGGGAAGCGGTCAAACAGGCCGTCTTCCATCATCACGCGAGCACCCGCAAAACCTTCTTCGCCGGGCTGGAACACCAGCACGGCCGTGCCGTCGAAATTGCGGGTCTCCGCAAGATAGCGCGCAGCGCCCACCAGCATGGCAGTGTGGCCATCATGGCCACAACCATGCATCAGGCCGGGTTTGCACGACTTCCAGGAGAAGTCGTTGTGCTCGGCCAGAGGCAACGCATCCATATCGGCGCGCAGGCCGACCATGCTGCCGCTGGACGTGCTGCGCCCCCGGATCACACCCACCACACCGGTGCGCCCGATGCCCTCGTGGATCTCGTCCACACCGCAGAGCGCCAAGGCTTCCTTGACGCGTTTGCTGGTGTAGACCTCCTCGAACCCCAGCTCGGGGTGGGCGTGCAGATCACGCCGCAATGCCGTCAGCTCGGGATGGAACTGGGCGATATGTGCAAACGCCCGTCCACCCGCTTTGTATCGAAGCGACTGCATTTCAGTAGTCCACAGAGCTGCACGCAACCCACAATGCGTGAAACTGGCGCGGCCCAGGCCAGTGCCCCCGCGCAAGGGCCGCCCCGCCGCGCTGGGGGCGTCCCCCTCCCGCATTGCAACGCAATGCGAGAGAGGGGGAAGGCGCGAAGCGACTCAGGGGGAGCTTCATCTCTAGTGGCCTCCCGCCTTGCCCACGCGCAGGCGGGGGTCCACCGCAAAGTACAACAGATCCACCACCAGATTGATGACCACAAAAATCAGGGCAATCAGGCAGAGGTAGGCGGCCATCACAGGGATGTCGGCAAAGGTCACGGCCTGGATGAACAGCAGACCCATGCCCGGCCACTGGAACACGGTCTCGGTGATGATGGCAAACGCGATCAGGCCACCAAGCTGGAGGCCGGTGATGGTCATCACAGGCACCAGCGTGTTCTTGAGCGCATGGCCGAAGTGGATCGCCCGGTTGGACAGGCCCCGTGCGCGCGCAAACTTGATGTAGTCGGTGCGCAGCACCTCCAGCATTTCAGCCCGCACCAGCCGCATGATCAGCGTGAGCTGGAAGATCGCCAAGGTGACGGCCGGCAGGATGATGTGGTGCCAGCCCTTGGCCTTGAGCAGGCCTGTGCTCCACCACCCCATCTGAACCACTTCACCACGTCCAAAGCTGGGGAACCAGCCCAGGGTGACCGCAAACACCAGGATCAGCAGGATGCCGATCAGGAAGGTGGGCAGCGACACGCCCAGCAGAGAGATGGTCATGAACAGCTGGCTGGTGAAGGTGCCGCGCTTGAGGGCGGCATAGACCCCCATGGGCACGCCAATCACCAGGGCCAGGAAGGCAGCCACCAGGGCCAGCTCCAGCGTGGCGGGAAACCGCTCCGCGATCAGTCGCGAGACCTTCGCGCCCTGGCGCAGGCTCAGGCCGAATTCGCCTTGCGCTGCGTTCACCAGGAAGTGGCCAAACTGCACAAAAAAGGGTTTGTCCAGACCGAGTGAGGCGCGCAGCTCACGGATCTGTTCAGGGGTGGCATCCTGGCCCAGCAGGAACACCACGGGATCTCCCACATACTGGAACAGCATGAAGGAGATGAAGGCCACCGTGATCATGACAATCACAGCCTGGATCAGGCGGCGCAATATAAAGGCAAGCATCGGAGAGTCGAGTGAGTGTTCGATAGGAGCGCCGCAGCCACTTTTGATGGCCAGGGCGCCGGTGGGCGAAACGTCTTCAATCTAAGTCAAAAAAGAGCAAGGACCACAGGGCCCTTGCTCTCTTCAGGCTGAGGGAGATCAGTTCACCTTGACCGTACGCATGTCCACGCGGTTATCGGCGCGGTGGACCAGTTCCACGTTCTTCTTCATGGCCCATGGGATCACCTGGTCATGCAGCGGAATGTGAGACACCGTGTCGTTGGACAACTGCAGCGCTTCGGTCAACATGCGCGAGCGCACGGGCGCATCGGTTTCCGCCTTGATGCGATCCACCAGGTAGTCCATGCGCTGGTTGCTGTAGCGGCCCACGTTGTAGTTGCCGTCGCCACCCTGGCCTACAGTGCGAACCAGCGACTGCAGGCTGTACAGCGCGTCGAAGGTCGGCACGCCCCAGCCCAGCATGTAGATGCTGGCTTCGTAGCGCTGGATCATCGGGAAATAGTTCACCAGCGGCAACGTACGCAGCTTGGCCTTGACCCCCACGCGCGACCACATGGCGGTCACTGCCTGGCAGATGGCCTCATCGTTGATGTAGCGGTTGTTGGGGCAGGCAAAGTCCACTTCAAAACCATCGGGATAGCCCGCTTCGGCCAGCAGCTTCTTGGAAGCTTCCACGCTGTAGGGGAAACGCTTGCCCACCGCTTCGGTGTAACCCGCCACCTGGGGCGACACCAGGGTTCCCGTCGGCTTGCCCAGGCCGCGCATGATGTTGCGCGAGATCGTTTCCGCATCAATGGCCTGGTACAGCGCCTTGCGCACGCGCACGTCCTTGAGCGGATTCTTGCCCTTGATGTTGGAGCCCGGGAGTTCTTCACGGAACTGGTCCATGCCGAGGAAGATGGTGCGGTTTTCCACACCGTCAATCACCTTGAGGTCAGGGCTGGCGCGCAGGCGGCCCAGATCCTGGGGCGTGGGGTCCAGCACCATGTCCACTTCGCCCGACAGCAGCGCCGCAATGCGTGTGGCGGCCGACTTGATGGGGGTGTAGACGATCTCGGTCACATTCCCGTCCATCTTGCCCCACCAGTTGGGGTTGCGCTTGAACACCATCTTCACATCGGGCTGCCACGATTCCAGTGTGTAGGGCCCCGTGCCCATGGCATTGCGATGCGCAAAATTTTCGTCCGTGCCCTTGATGTCCTTGGGCTCGACCGACTTGTTCTTTTCTGCCCATGCCTTGCTCATGATGCGCAGCTCGGTCATCTGGCGCAGCAGCACCGGATTGGGGGCCGACAGGATCACATCGAAAGTCTGGGCATCGACCTTGGCGACCTTGCTGATGCCCTGGACATAAGGCGTAAAGTTCGAGGTCTTGGCCATGGCACGCTGGATCGAATACACGGCATCGTCCGTGGTCAGCGTGGAACCATCATGGAACTTGACACCCTGACGCAGGGTAAAACGCACCTGGGTGGGGCTGACTTCCTTCCAGGAGGTTGCCAGCACAGGCTCCACCTCAAATGTCTTGCTGTTGTAGTAAACCAGGCTCTCATACACGTTGGCGTGAATGCCATTTTGCAGGGCATTGTTTTGAGAGTGGATATCCCACGTGGCGATTTCCCCCTGACTCGCCCATTTGAAGGGCTTGGCATGCACCACAGGTGCACACAACAGCGCGGCAGCTGCAGCCACCGACAAAAGACTGTATTTGAGTTTCATGGAACCCTCTTGAATAAAAGTTTTACTATGCAGTAATGATTGCTCTATAGCCAACGGGAAATCCCTGAATCCCGGGTACACCGAAGGGCCAATCCACGCTGCTTTCGGCAAGCATCCCATGCAAGGATGGTGCCAATCGACTGACATCCTTTACCCCAAAGAGATTGCAGCTGAAATAGGGTTACAAGGCACCACACCCCGCAGCAACACAGGGCCAACATCCCTCATGTGGCGCTCGAAGCACCAGAGCTTCCCCAACCTTGCCTCCAGCGCTCTGCACCATCCACAAACCCAAACAGCAGGGATCAAGGAACTACCACCTCCACACCATCAGAATTCATCACACAGCATTAGCAGCGCCACACCCAACAGCGATTCACACGTAGGTCACCGTAAATAAACAATACCCAAAACCAGCCACCCCAATCGCAGGATCCGCACAAGCAAAAAAAAGCCGCCCGAAGGCGGCTTTTTCGCTTTTGTATCGACCACTGGCATAAGCCAGCGTAGATATTAGAAGCTGTGACGGATACCGAAGTCGTAACCGGTCGAGTTGCGGTTTGCAGCAGTCACGGAACCGTTCAGGGACTGAGCGGCGCCGTTCTTGTTGCTCACGCGAGCGAACGTGGTGTACAGAGCGGTACGCTTGGACAGGTTGTGCACGTAGCCCAGAGCGATCTTGTTCGAACGGGGATCAGCACCCACGGTGTCGATCTTGTACGTGGAGTAAGCCAGACGAACTTCGCCAGCGCCCACGGGGATCAGACCACCGATCAGGAAACCAGTGCCTTCGTTACCGCCCTTGACTTCGTCGTTGTTGTAGTGAGCCATGATCTTGGCCACGCCCAGATCGTACTGACCACCCAGGTTCCAAGCTTGGATATTGCCGGTGACGAACTTGGTTTCAGAGAAAGCCAGAGCGACGTTGATGGGGCCGTTGGCATAGCCAGCGCGCAGAGCCAGACCGTTGCCGTCCTTCTTGTTAGGCGTGCCGCTGTTGTTCTCACCCATGTAGTACTGGGCTTGGCCGTAGAAACCGCCCAGCTTGCCTGGCAGGAAGTAGCCGATGGAGTTCGAAGCGCGGACGGTGGTAGGGCCACCCAGGCTGGAGTTCAGGGTTTGGGTCGTGCCCACGCCGTTCGTGCCGAACGGATCAAACACGGTCAGGTTCCAGAATTGTGGGGTGTAGTCACGGCCCAGACGCACTTCACCGAAGCCACCGTTCAGGCTGACCGTCGAACGACGGTTGAAAGTCAGGCCGCCGCCGGTGCTGGTAGCTGCTTGGTTGTTGGTGTTGGTAACGCCGCCGGTGCCGTTGTCGTTGTTCACGCCAGCTTCGAGCCAGAACGAAGCGGACAGACCGCCACCCAGATCTTCAACGCCACGGAAACCCAGACGGCTGCTGTTGTAGCCGGAGTTCGTCAGTTGCGACTTGTTAGAGACGCTGCCGGAACCGTAGGCATAGGTTGCGTCAACCACGCCGAACAGGGTCACGGAAGATTGAGCCATTGCAGCGCCGGAAGCAGCCAGCACAGCCAGGGCAATCAGGGATTTTTTCATTGCGAGTTACTCCAAGGTTAAACATCGGGCTCCGGTACGGGGGGTCTATGGTGAAAGCACCTGCACAGTCCCGCCGGTTTCCCGGGCCAACCTCCTGGTGGGGAAGTTGCTCTTATTGCACCAGACCCGGCCGGGTTTCGCAAAGGAATTCACCCACAATCGCCCCGAAAGGGAAATTCCGTTGCAGTGTTGCAACATTCCAGTGCATAGGGGCAGAATCGCTTTTGGCCATGCAACTCCCGTGCCTCGCACATTGATTTTTTGTATCAAGGTGCAATTTATGTTTCGGCGCACCCTTCGCACCCCAAGGTATCCATGGACGCTTTTTTGACTGCCGCAGACAGCGCGCTGCGCACCCTTTTTGCATCACCCCGGGCGGCCGAAAAGACGCCCGCCCACAGCATGGCCGAAGCCGCGCTGGAGCCCGCAGAAAGGCGGCTTGCCGGCGCCCTGATGCGCGTGAACCACGTGGGCGAAGTGTGCGCACAGGCGCTTTACACCGCACAGGCCGCCGTGACCCGTGACCCCGCCTTGCGCGCGCACCTGCAAGAGGCGGCGCGCGAAGAAACCGACCACCTGGCCTGGACCCGGCAACGGCTGGACGCACTCGGCGCCCGGCCCAGTCTGCTCAACCCCCTGTGGTTTGCGGGCGCATTTGCCCTGGGCCTGGCGGCGGCCAAAGTGAGCGACCGGGCCAGCCTGGGGTTTGTGGTGGAAACGGAAAACCAGGTGGCCGCCCACCTGCAAAGCCACCTGGACCGGCTTCCTGTGCGGGACCTCGCCTCCCGGGCTGTGGTGGCACGCATGAAAGACGACGAGGAACGACACGCCGCACAGGCCCGTGCATCCGGCGCGCTGGAGTTGCCCGCGCCGGCGCGCCTGGCCATGAAGGCGGCGGCCAAGGTCATGACCACCACCGCCCATTACCTCTGAGCAGCAGCTTCCGGGACTTGACCGCCCCGGCGGGCCTCAGGCCTCCAGCACTTCGAACCCGGTGGTGATGTCCGCCGTTTTCCCCAGCATGATGCTGGCCGAGCAGTATTTGTCGTGGCTCATGGCAATGGCGCGCTCCACGGCCGCCGCCGGAATGCCCTTGCCGGTCACCGTGAAGTGCATGTGGATCTTGGTAAACACCTTGGGGTCGGTCTGGGCGCGCTCGGTGGTCAGCTTGACGCTGCAGCCACGCACATCATGGCGGCCGCGCTTGAGGATCAGCACCACGTCATAGGCCGTGCAGCCGCCCGTGCCCGCCAGCACGGTTTCCATGGGCCGGGGCGCCAGGTTCTGCCCGCCATTGGCAGGGTTGGCCGCATCCGGGGCGCCGTCCATGGCCAAAACATGGCCGCTGCCGGTTTCGGCCACAAACCCCATGCCCGAGCGGGTGCCCGCTGTGCCGGTCCAACTGACTGTGCATTCCATTTGTGTTTCTCCTGTGTGACACGTGGTTTTTTTCGCACGGAAAACCGAAACGAAAAGAATTTGATGCGAATTTTGCTGCATCGCAACAAGACTCGCGCTAAACTTCGCCCAAGCGCTGCCGCTTTCGAACGGAAAAGAAGCGGCAGGTGGCAAGAAGTCCGGAACCCGGCACTTGCCCTGCACCGATTGTCTCCTCCATCTCCTCAAAGGATGGATTAGCCCCAGGCCTCACGGCCCGGGGCTTTTTTTTGGCTGAACCGGTCGTGTGGCGGGCCCCGCCGACAAATCGGCCCACGAAAAACGACCCCCTATGATGTGGGCCCCGCCGCTGCCCCGTGGCGGCCCCACCTGCCCTGCCATGACCCAGAACCTCACCCCCGCCGACTACCTCAAGAAGATCCTGACCGCCCGCGTGTACGACGTGGCGGTGGAGTCGGCCCTGGAACCCGCCAAGAGCCTCAGCCGCCGCCTGCACAACAAGGTGCTTTTGAAACGTGAGGACCAGCAGCCCGTGTTCAGCTTCAAGCTGCGCGGCGCCTACAACAAGATGGCGCACCTCACGTCTGAGCAGCTCCAGCGCGGCGTGATCTGCGCCTCGGCCGGCAACCATGCCCAGGGCGTGGCCATGAGCGCCCACAAGCTGGGCACGCGCGCCGTGGTTGTCATGCCCACCACCACGCCCCAGCTCAAGGTCGATGCCGTCAAGACGCTGGGTGGCGACGTGGTGCTGCACGGCGAGAGCTATTCCGACGCCTACGAGCACGCCGCCCGCCTGCAGAAAGAGCAGGGCCTGACCTTTGTGCACCCCTTTGACGACCCGCTGGTCATCGCGGGCCAGGGCACCATCGCCATGGAGATCCTGCGCCAGCTGCAAAGCCTGGGCAGCAACCAGCTCGACGCGGTGTTCGTCGCCATAGGAGGCGGCGGCTTGGTGTCCGGCGTGGCCAACTACATCAAGGCCGTGCGGCCCGAGATCAAGGTGATCGGCGTGCAGATGAACGACTCGGACGCGATGATCCAGTCCGTCAACGCCCACCAGCGCGTCACGCTGCCCGACGTAGGCCTGTTCTCCGACGGCACGGCCGTCAAGCTCGTGGGCGAGGAAACCTTCCGCGTGGCCCAGGGCCTGGTGGATGAATTCGTGACGGTGGACACCGACGCCGTCTGCGCCGCCATCAAGGACATCTTTGTGGACACGCGCAGCATCGTCGAGCCCGCAGGCGCCTTGGCCGTGGCCGCCATCAAACAATATGTGGCCAAGAACAAAACCAAGGGCGAGACCTACGCCGCCATCCTCTGCGGCGCCAACATGAACTTCGACCGCCTGCGCTTTGTGGCGGAACGCGCCGAGGTGGGCGAAGAGCGCGAAGCCCTGTTCGCCGTCACCATCCCCGAAGAGCGCGGCAGCTTCCGCCGCTTTTGCGAGGTGGTGGGCGGCCTGCCCGGTGGCCCGCGCAATGTGACCGAGTTCAACTACCGCATCAGCGACGCCGCCCAGGCCCATGTGTTTGTGGGCCTGACGACCAATGGCAAGGGCGAATCGGAAAAGATCGCCAAGAACTTCGGCCGCCACGGCTTCGAAGCGCTGGACCTGACGCACGACGAACTGGCCAAGGAGCATCTGCGCCACCTCGTGGGCGGCCACTCGGCGCTGGCGCAGGACGAACGCCTGATGCGCTTCACCTTCCCCGAGCGGCCCGGGGCGCTCCTCAAGTTCCTGAGCCTGATGCAGCCGACATGGAACATCAGCCTGTTCCACTACCGCAACCAGGGCGCAGACTATGGCCGCATCCTCGTGGGCATGCAGGTGCCACCCGAAGACACCGCCACCTTCGACGCCTTCCTGGCCACGCTGGGCTACCCCTATGTGGAAGAGACGCTCAACCCGGCCTACCGGCTGTTCCTGCGCTCCAAGTAATGCTCAAAATGGCCATCACCGCCTGATAAAAGGGCGTTGATAGCTATCAAAACAGAAGCAAACCCCAACCCACCTACCGCACGCCATGCAAGCCCTGCGCCACTACCTGCTGGCCGTGCAGTTCTTCACCCGCATTCCCGTCACCGGGCGGCTGGCGGACTGGGTGGGCTACAGCCCCGCCATGCTGCGCGCCAGCGCCGCGCACTTCCCCGGCATCGGCTGGCTGGCGGCCCTGTTGGCGGCGGGCGTGTATGGCGGCCTGCACTGGGCGCTGGCCCCCAACCCCTTTGCCCCGGCCGTGGCCGCCGTGCTGAGCACCGTGGCCACCGTGCTCATGACAGGCGGTTTCCATGAAGACGGCCTGGCCGATGTGGCCGACGGCCTGGGTGGCAGCGCGCAGCGCGAACGTGCGCTCGACATCATGAAAGACTCGCGCATCGGTGCCTTCGGCGCCATGGCGCTGGTGCTGTCCCTGCTGTCCAAACTCAGCCTGCTCGCACTGCTGGGTGCGCACAGCCTGGCCGTCGCGTTGTCGGCCCTGGTCGGCGCGCATGTGCTGTCGCGCCTGTGGCCGCTGTTCATCGTGCGCAGCCTGCCGCATGTGGGCGACACGGCACGCTCCAAAAGCAAACCGCTGGCCGACCAGATATCGGGCGGCGCCCTCGCCACAGCCGTTGCATGGTGTTTTGTGCCGCTAGCGCTTGTCTGGCATGCCCAATCAGCTATCTTCTTAATAGCATCCGTCACATTGAGCGCAGGAGCTGCCGCGTGGATGGGGCGCTGGTTTGCACGGCGCCTGCAGGGCTTTACCGGCGACTGCCTGGGCGCCACCCAGCAGGTCAGCGAAATCGGCTTCTACCTGGGCGCGGCGCTCGCCCTGCGCTGGGCATGACGCCCCACGCACCGGGCGCCCGCCTGTGGCTGGTGCGCCATGCCGCCCCCCAGGTGGCCCCGGGCACCTGCTATGGCGCGCTGGATATGCCCGCCGACCCGGCCGCCACCCAGGCCGCCGCGCGGCGCCTGGCCACCGCCCTGCCCCCAGCGCCAGGGGTGTTTTGCTCGACGCTACAAAGATGTGAGCAGCTGGGGCAATCCCTGAGCGCGGAAAGGCCCGATTTGGCGCCGATTCCTGACGTCCGGCTGCGCGAAATGGACTTTGGCGCCTGGGAGGGCCGGGCCTGGAACACCCTCGCCAAAGGCGACATCGATGCCTGGACGGAAGACTTCGCCCACCACGCGCCCGGCGGCGGCGAGCCCCTGTCCCACATGCTCGGCCGGGTGGCGCTGGCGCTGCAGGCGGCCCGCCACTGGAGCGCCCAGCATGCCGGTGCCGATGTGGTGTGGATCACCCACGCAGGCGTGGCGCGCTGCGTGGCCTGGCTGCAGCAGCATGGCGAAGGCGTGATGCCCCGGCCAGACAACTGGCCCGTGGCAGCCCCAGGCTGGGGCGAATGGGAAGTGCGGGATCTGGCCTGAGCCCAGGCTCACCACCAGGCGCCAGTGCCAGGCCTCAAAAGCGGGCTCAGTTCTTGAGCGGCATGTCCAGCGTGAGCGTGGCGGGCCCACCCATCTGGCCGCCCAGCTGTGCCTGCCGGGGGCCCAGCGCCTGCAGCACCAGACCCTCATCCACCGCAGCCCCCACACGGAAGGGCTTGGCGGGTTTGCCATCCACCGCGATCAGGGCGGCCCCGCCGCCACTGCTGCGGCCCGACAGCACCCCGATCAGCGTGAAGCGGCTGGCCGCTGAGGCCACGGGCGCCACAGGCGCGGCGCCCGGCACCGACGGCTGGGCGCCCAGCAAACGCGCCAGGGCCTGGGCATCGGGCACCACAGGGGCTGGCGCCACCGCCGGACCCACTGCAGAGGCTGAGGGCGCCGACAGGCGCAGCCCCCAGAACACCACACTGGCACCGGCCACGGCCCAGAGCACCAGCGTGCCCAGACGGACGCCCCATTTGCTGTACGAATTGGTCACCATGCGGCGATTATGATTCACGCGATTCGACCCACCGAGAGAACGCCTGCAGTGAACACTTCCCTCCCCCTCCTCGTGCGCTCCGCCCCCCGCCGCCTGGCCCGTACCGTGGCCCGGGGCTTCACCCTCATCGAGCTGATGGTGGTGCTCGTCATCATCGGCGTGCTGGCCGCCCTCATCGTGCCCAACGTGCTGGAACGTGCCGACGATGCCCGCGTGACGGCTGCCCGCACCGACATCACCAACATCATGCAGGCGCTCAAGCTCTACCGCCTGGACAACCAGCGCTACCCCACGGCCGAGCAAGGCCTGCAGTCCCTGGTCATCAAGCCCAGCGCCGCCCCGGTGCCCGGCAACTGGAAGCTGTACCTGGAAAAGCTGCCCAACGACCCCTGGGGCCGCCCCTACCAGTATCTGAACCCCGGCATCAAGGGCGAGATCGACGTGATGTCGTTCGGCGCCGACGGCCAATCGGGCGGCGAAGGCAAGGACGCCGATATCGGCAGCTGGCAATAAATGGCCCCCACGGTCGCGCACTGCGTGTCGCTCCCTGCCCCCCCGAGGGGCCGGGCCTTGCTTGGGGCGGCCCGGCGCTGCGGCCGCACGCCTTCTGGAAACGCCGTGACCATTGCAACCAAGCGCCGCACCGGCCCATGAACCATTCACGCGGCTTCACCCTGTTAGAGCTGCTGGTGGTCCTCAGCATCGTCGCGCTGGCCACCGCCGGTGCGGGCCTGGCCATGCGCGACAGCGGGCAGACGCAGCTGGAGCGCGAGGCCGCGCGGCTGGCGGCGCTGCTCGAATCCGCACGCGCGCAGTCGCGCGCCGGGGGCCTGCCCGTGCGCTGGCGCGCTCTGTCCCAGGGGTTCCGGTTCGAAGGCCTGCCGCCCAGCGCCCAGGCGGCGCTGCCCAACCAGTGGCTGGACAGCGGCACCACCGTGCGCGGCCCGACCGTGTTGCAGCTGGGGCCCGAGCCCCTGATTGGTCCGCAGCAGGTGCTGATCACCCACCAGGCGCACCCTGAGCGGGTCTTGCGCATCGCCACCGATGGCGTGCGCCCGTTTTCTGTGGACGCGGTGCAGTGACCGCCCACCGCCTTCACATCAGGCACCGCGGTTTCACGCTGGTGGAAGTGCTGGTGGCGCTGGCCATCGTGGCCATTGCGCTCATGGCGGGGCTGCAGGCCACCTCGGCACTCACGCGCAATGCGCTGCGGCAATCCGACATCGTGCTGGCCCAGCTCTGCGCCGAGAACGAGTTGGTGCGCGCAAGGCTCTCGCGCCAGATGCCCAGCGTGGGCGACAGCACCCAGCCCTGCGAGCAGGCCGGGCGCCAGCTGCAGGTGCTGACCGTCGTGCGCCCCACGCCCAACCCGAGCTTCCGGCGCATCGACGCCCAGGTGCTGGATGGCGAGAACTCCATCCTTCGCATCTCCACCATCATCGGAAGGTATTGATGGAACACCCCCCTGAGGCCCTGCGGGCCTTCCCCCCGCTCTCGCATTGCTGCGCAATGCGGGCAGGGGGACGCCACCAGCGCGGCGGGGCGGCCCTTGCGCGGCGTCCGCTGGCCTGGGCCGCGCCAGTTGCTCAGGCCTCGCGCCGGCGCCTCGGCAGTGGGGGCACGGCCCCGCGCGGCTTCACCCTGGTCGAGCTGCTGCTGGCGATTGCCGTGATGAGCCTGCTGGCCATCCTGAGCTGGCGCGGGCTCGATGGCATGGTGCGGGCGCAGGAGATCACACGCCAGCGGGCCGATGAGATGCTGGTGCTGCAGGCCGCCCTGGGCCAGTGGGGCACCGACCTCGACGCGCTGATGCCCATCGCCAACACCACACCGCTGGACTGGGACGGCCAGGTGCTGCGCCTCACGCGCCGCAGCAGTGCCGTGCCCGACGAGGGCGCGCTGGTGGTGGCCTGGACCCGCCGCAATACCAACACGGGCGGCCAGTGGCTGCGCTGGCAGTCGCCTCCGGTGCGCACCCGCGCAGACTGGCAACAGGCCTGGCAGCAGGCGGCCCAATGGGCGCGCACACCGGGTGATGCCGAACGGCGCTACGAAGTGGCGCTGCTGCCGCTTGAAAACTGGCAAATCTTCTATTACCGGGGCGGCGCCTGGTCCAATCCGCTGTCCAGCACCGGCACCACGCCGGGCGACAGCTCGGCGGCAGTCCCCGATGGCGTGCGCCTGCAGATCACGCTGCCGCCCGGCCAGGCGCTGGCGGGCCAGCTCACGCGCGACTGGGTCAACCCGGTGCTGGGGGGAGGCAGATCGTGAGCCCCCCCCTGAGCGGCTGCGCCGCATCCCCCCAAGGGGACGCCACCCGTGGCCTTGCAAAGCCAGCTCCACGGTGGCACTCGCTGTTGCAGCGCCCATTGCACAGGCACAGGGCGCGCGGTGCCGCGCTGCTCGCCGCCATGCTCACCGTCACCCTGGTGGCCACGTTCGCCGCCGCCGCCATGTGGCAGCAGTGGCGCGCGGTGGAGGTCGAGACGGCCGAGCGAGGCCGGGTGCAGTCCACCTGGATCCTGATTGGCGCACTCGACTGGTCGCGCCTGATCCTGCGCGAAGACGGGCGCTCGGGCGGCGCAGACCACCTGGCCGAGCCCTGGGCCGTGCCGCTGGAGGAAGCCCGGCTGTCCACCTTTCTGGCCGCCGAAAACAACGTGAGCCAGGTCGATGACGCCAGCACCGACACCACCGAGGCGTTTCTGTCGGGCCAGATCACCGACATGCAGGGCCGCCTGAACATCACCAACCTGGCCGAGGGCGGGCAGGTGCAGGCCGTGGCACTGCGGCAGTTCACCCGCCTGTTCGAACGCCTGGGCCTGCCCCCGCAGCAACTCACGCGGCTGCTGGATGGGCTGCGCCGGGCGCAGGCGGGCGTGGGCAGCGACGGCAATACCGCGCCGCTGCTGCCCCCCACCATCACCCAGCTGACGTGGCTGGGCCTGAGCCCGGCCACTGTGGCCGTCCTGGCCCCCCATGTGACCCTGCTGCCGGTGCGCACGCCGGTCAACCTGAACACCGCCGACATCGACGTGCTGATGGCCGCCATCGACGGGATGGACAGCGCCACCGCGCAGAAGATGGTGCAGGCGCGCGAGGCCCGCCATTTCCGCACCCTCAGCGAGGTGCGCGACCTGGTGGGCGCGAGCATCGACATCAATGAAAGCGCCCACGCCGTGGCCTCGTCCTACTTTGAAGTGCGGGGCCGCCTGCGCCTGGGCGACGCGATGGTGGACGAACGCTCGCTGGTGCGCAAACAAGGCATCGACGTGACCACACTGTGGCGCGAGCGGGGCGCGTTTGACCGCGAGAACGCCCTGGCCACGGCGCCACTCCCGCGATGAGCTGCAGCACATTGGCGACACCCGCGCAACGACTGGCTGCCAGTGTCAAGTCCGCCCCCTAAAATGGCCCGCAAAACCTGCCCATGAGCACCCTCATCCTTTTCCTGCCGCCGGTCCGTCCGGGCCCCGCCACCGAGTACAGCTACACGCTGACGGCAGACGGCCACACCGCCCTTCGCCACGCCACTGCGCCCGCCGCTCTGCTGCCCGAGCCTACCCGCCCCGGGGGCGAGGTGGTGGCCGTGGTGCCCGCCCGTGCGCTGTCGTGGCAGCGGGTGCAGGTGCCCGTCGGTGTGCCCCTGGGCGCGGGCCAGCAGACACCCCGGCTGCGCTCGGTGCTCGAAGGCCTGCTCGAAGACCGCCTGCTCGACGATGCCACCCAGCTGCACTTTGCATTGCAGCCCGGAGCCCACAGCGTCGCTCAGGGCGGAGAACCTGTGTGGGTGGCAGTGTGCGACCGGGCCTGGCTGCGTGAGAACCTGCAGGCGCTGGAGGCCGCCGGCCGCCGCGTGTCCCGCGTGGTGCCTGAATTTGCCCCCGGCCCCACGGCCAGCGGCGGCCCAGAACTCTGCGCACTGGGCACCCCGGAAGAAGCCTTTGTGGTGCTCACCGGCCAGGGTGCCGACCAGGGCGTGGCTGTGCTGCCCCTGACCCCCATGGCCCTGACACTGGCCCGCGCAGGGACGCCCATGGCCAGCGCCACTGCCGAACAAGATGGCAACACCCTCCCCGTGCGCGCCGAACCCGCCGTGGCCGCCTTGGCCGAACGCACGCTGGGCCAGCGCGTGGCGCTGCACACTGCCAGCCAGCGCGCCCTGGATGCCGCCCGGGGCGACTGGGACCTGGCCCAGTTCGACCTGGCCAGCACCGGCCGCACCCGGGCCCTGCGCAAGGCGGGCAGCGCACTGAGCGCGCTGCTGAACGCGCCCCAATGGCGCGCCGCGCGCTGGGGCGTGGGGCTGCTGGTGGTGGCCCACCTGGTGGGCCTGAATGCCTGGGCCTGGCAAGAGCGCCAGGCGCTGGCCGCCAAACAGGCCGCCGTGCGGGCAGCACTCACCCAGACCTTCCCCAAGGTGCAGGTGGTGGTCGATGCCCCCGTGCAGATGGAGCGCGAACTGGCCCAGCTGCGGCAAGCGGCAGGCAGCGTGTCGGCCCGCGACCTGGAGCCCCTGCTTGCCGCCGCCGGGGCGGCACTGCCCAGCCTGGAACAACAGGGCCGCCTGCCCACCAGCATCGAATACACCCCCGGCGAGCTGCGCCTGCGCGGCGTGACGCTGGCCCCTGACGAAGAAAGCGCGCTCTCGGCCCGCCTGCAGGCTGCGGGCTACCGGGCGCGGCTGGATGACGGCAGCCTGCTGCTGCGCACCGAGGTGAGCCCATGACCCCCCCAACCCCTGCGTCGGCACTGCAAGCCCGCTGGCATGCGCTGGCGCCCCGTGAGCAAAATCTGGTGCTGGCCGCTGCCGCCCTGGTCGGCCTGGCCCTGCTGTGGTGGGTGGCCGTGGCCCCGGCGCTGGCCACCCTACGCGCCGCCCCTGCTCGCCACACGGCGCTCGACGCCCAGTTGCAGCGCATGCTCAGTCTGCAGGCCGAAGCCCAGCAGCTGCAGGCCGCGCCCGCCACCAGCCCTGGCGATACCGTCGGCGCCTTGCGAGCGGCCCTCACGCAGCGCCTGGGCACCACAGCCCAGCTCAATGTGGTGGGTGACCGCGCCACCATCACCCTCAAAGGCGCATCGGCCGATGCGCTGGCGCAGTGGCTGGCCCAGGCTCGCAGCAATGCCCGCGCCACCCCCGTCGAGGCCCGCCTGACCCGCAGCGCCACGGCGTCCGCACCCGCCAGCCAAACCCCGGTCACCCTGGGCCGCCCCGTGGTGGCCATGCCCCGCTGGGACGGCACCCTGGTGCTGGCCCTGCCCACGGCACCCAACCGGTGAACCCGGTGAGCCCCTTGAACCGCCCCGCCACTGTGAACCGATCCTCCCGCACGCACCGCCACCCCCGAGGCCGCACCGCCACGGCCACCGCCCCCCGCCCCGCCTGGGGCTGGGCCCTGGTGGGCGCCGTGGCGGGTGTGCTGCCCGCCGTGGTCGCGTTTGCGCCCGCGCACTGGCTTGCCAGCGGCGTGGCACGCGCCACCCAGGGGCAAGTGCAGCTGCTGCAGGCACGGGGCACCATCTGGACCGGCTCGGCCCAGCTGGTGCTGACCGGTGGCGCCGCCAGCCGCGACAGCGCCGCCCTGCCCGGCCGCGTGGACTGGCAGCTGCGCCCCAACTTCGATGGCCTGCGCGTGCAGCTGCACGCCGCCTGCTGCACCCCCGCCCCCTTGCAGGCCCGGGTGCAGGCAAGCTGGGCGGGCACGACCCTGAAGGTGGCCGACGGTCAGAGCCAGTGGCCGGCCGCGCTGCTGGCCGGCCTGGGCACCCCTTGGAACACGCTGCAGCCCCAGGGCCAGCTGGCCCTGCAGACCCAGGCGCTTGCCATGCGCTGGGCAGCGGGCCGCATGGTGCTGTCTGGCCAGGCGCAGCTGGATGCACGCGCCATGTCGTCGCGCCTGTCCACACTGCGCCCCATGGGCAGCTACCGGCTGGCCCTGCAAGGCGGCGAAGCGCCGACCCTCACGCTCAGCACCCTGGACGGCGCGCTGCAGCTCAGCGGCACGGGCCAGTGGGTGGGCCAACGCCTGCGGTTTGCGGGCGAGGCCAGCGCCGCCCCCGAGCGCGAGGCCGCCCTGTCGAATCTTCTGAACATCATCGGACGGCGCAATGGCGCGCGCTCCATCATCACCGTGGGTTGAATCTATGACCTCCTCGTTTTCTCCACGCCTGCGATTTGCCATCAAAACAATAGCTGCAAGCGCTTTACTAGCGGGCGGCAGCGGCCAAATTCTTGCCCAAACTGCGATCGACACCCGCACTGGCAGCGTGCGCCCGAGCGAACCCGTCACGCTGAACTTCGCCAACGCCGAGATCGAGGCCGTGGCGCGCACCATGGCCACCATCACCGGCCGCAACGTGGTGGTGGACCCGCGCGTGAAAGGCCAGCTCAACCTGGTGACCGAACGCGCCGTCACCCCCGCGGCTGCGTTCCAGCAGTTCCTGGCCGCGCTGCGCCTGCAGGGCTTCACGGTGGTCGAGGCCGCAGGCCTGTACAAGGTGGTGCCCGAGGCCGACGCCAAGCTGCAAGGCGGCAACGTGAGCGTGGTGCAGGGCAGCAGCGGCAACGCGCCCAGCGGTGGGCAGATCGTCACGCAGATCTTCAAGCTCAACTTCGAGAACGCGGCCAACCTGGTGCCGGTGCTGCGCCCACTCATCAGCCCCAACAACACCATCAACGTGAACCCCGGCAACAACTCGCTGGTGATCACCGACTACGCCGACAACCTGCAGCGCCTGGCGCGCATCGTGGCAGCCATGGATGTCTCCAACGCCAGCGACGTGGAAGTGATTCCGCTGCGCAACGCCATCGCCGCCGACATGGCGCCCCTGGTGGCCCGCCTGATCGACGGTGGCAGTGCGCCCGCGGCCACGCCCGGCCAGGCCGACACCTCGTTCAAGACCACGCTGATTGCCGAGCCGCGCAGCAACTCGCTCATCCTGCGCGCGGCCAACCCGGCCCGCGTGGCCCAGGTGCGCGCGCTGGTGGACCGGCTGGACCAGCCGCCCGTGCCAGGCAGCAGCGCCGCCAGCGGCAACATCCATGTGGTCTACCTCAAGAACGCCGATGCCACCAAGCTCGCCACCACCCTGCGCGCCGCCATGGCGGCCATGGGCACGGGCAGCGCTACTGGGGCCGGTGGTGGCGGCAGCCCGGCCGCCGCAGCCCCCAGCACGGGGCTGAGCGGCGGTGGCAGCAGTGGCAACATGCTGTCCACGGGCAGCGGCCTGTCGGGCTCCGGCAGCAACAGCGGGCTCGG
>OGCL01001286.1_pt1 | contig 22102 bp, 22 predicted proteins | sample 1570041 | NCBI WGS metagenome assembly OGCL01 (sample SAMN06266162, study PRJEB24511) | hot springs metagenome | isolation source: Hot spring water | place: South Africa: Limpopo | collected 2015-06-22 | reverse complement strand
TGTGCTTTTCGCTCGCCTGCCTGCGCGGCGTACCGGTGACGATCCTCGACCCAGACTGCACGGCAAAGACCTTCCCGGGCTACTTCGAGGCTTTCGCGAAGCTCCTGCGGTGAGCAACGTGACGGTGATCGCAATCGACGGCCCGTCGGCCTCGGGCAAGGGCACCATCGCGCGCGAGCTTGCGCGCAGGCTCGGCTTCCACTGCCTGCACAGCGGGGTGCTCTACCGCCTGGTCGCACTGGCCGCGCCGGCCGAGGACGAGCAAAGCGCGGCGCAGGCCGCCGCGCGACTCGACCTCCGCTTCGACGAGGGCGCCGTCTACCTGGACGGCGAGGAGGTGAGCGCGCGGTTGGAGGACGAGGCGGTCGGCGCCCGCGCCTCGCGCCTTGCGGCGCTTCCGGCGGTGCGGCAGGCGCTCCTTGACAGACAGCGCGCTTTCCGCCGCCCGCCGGGGCTCGTCGCCGAGGGGCGCGACATGGGCACCGTCGTCTTTCCCGACGCACGGGTCAAGGTGTTTCTCACCGCAAGCGTCGAGGAGCGCGCCCGGCGCAGATATAAGCAGTTGATGGAAAAAGGGATGCATGCTAGTCTCGCCAGCCTTTCCCGGGAGCTTACGGAGCGCGATCTGCGCGACTCCGCGAGGAGCGCGGCGCCCCTGGCCGCGGCGCCCGATGCGAGGTTGCTCGATTCGACGCATGTGGAGCCGCAGGAGGTGGTGGCGCGGATCCTCGCCTGGTACCGGGAAGCGGCCGGTACCGGTTAGGCCGGGACTGGCAAAGGGCGGCCGCCCTTGCGGGTGGCCGGAGTAAAAACGCAACCCGCGGGCAAGGCTCGCGGTCGCACAGGCAGAGGTCGTTTTCCGAGAATCCATCCATGTCGAGCGCCACGCCCGCCGTATCGTCCCCCTCCACCGCACCCGCCCGAGAATCGTTCGCCGCCCTGTTTGAAGAAAGCCTCACGCGCAAGGAAATGCGCGTGGGCGAGGTCATCACCGCGGAGGTGGTGAGCGTGGACGAGAACTACGTCACCGTGAACGCGGGGCTGAAATCCGAAAGCGCGATCCCGGTCGACGAGTTCCGATCCGACGCGGGCGCGATCGAAGTCAAGCCAGGCGATTTCGTGCCGGTGGTGATCGAGGCGATCGAGGATGGTTTCGGCGCGACGCGGCTGTCGCGCGAGAAGGCCAAGCGCTTGGTCGCGTGGCAGCGGCTCGAAAAAGCGCTCGAGACGGGCGAGAAGGTCGAGGGGGTGATCACCGGCAAGGTGAAGGGCGGTCTCACCGTCATGATCGGCGGCATCCGCGCCTTCCTGCCGGGCTCGCTCGTCGACCTGCGGCCGGTCAAGGACACCGCGCCGTACGAGGGTCGCCCGATGCAGTTCAAGGTGATCAAGCTCGATCGCCGGCGCAACAACGTCGTCGTGTCGCGGCGCGCGGTGCTCGAGGAGACCACCGGTGCCGAGCGCGAGCAGCTTCTGGCGACCCTGCAGGAAGGCGCCGTGGTCAAGGGGGTGGTCAAGAACATCACCGACTACGGCGCGTTCGTCGACCTGGGCGGGATCGACGGGTTGCTCCACATCACAGACCTCGCCTGGCGCCGCGTCAAACATCCCTCGGAGGTGGTGAATGTCGGCGACGAGGTGACCGCCAAGGTGCTCAAGTTCGACGCCGAGAAGAACCGCGTCTCGCTCGGCCTGAAGCAGCTCGGCGAGGATCCGTGGGTCGGCATCGCGCGCCGCTACCCGCCGCACACGCGCCTCTTCGGCAAGGTCACGAACCTGACCGACTACGGGGCCTTCGTCGAGATCGAGGATGGCATCGAGGGGCTCGTGCACGTGTCCGAGATGGACTGGACCAACAAAAACATCCACCCCGCCAAAATCGTGCAGGTCGGCGACGAGGTCGAGGTGATGGTGCTCGAGATCGACGAAGAGCGGCGGCGCATCTCGCTCGGCATCAAGCAGTGCCGGCCGAACCCGTGGGAGGACTTCTCGCGCGAATACAAGAAAGGCGACCGGGTCAAAGGCACGATCAAGTCGATCACCGATTTCGGCGTCTTCGTCGGCTTGCCGGGCGGCATCGACGGGCTGGTGCACCTGTCGGACCTGTCCTGGACCGAAGCCGGCGAGAGCGCGGTCAAGAAGTACCGCAAGGGCGAGGAGATCGAGGCCGTGGTGCTCGCCATCGACGTCGAGCGCGAGCGCATCTCGCTCGGCGTCAAGCAGCTCGAGGGCGACCCCTTCGCCAACTTCGTCGCCAAGCACGACAAGAACAGCCTTGTGCAGGGCACGGTGAAGTCAGTGGACGCAAGGGGTGCGGTGATTGCGCTCACGCCGGAGGTGGAAGGCTATCTGCGCGCCTCCGAGTATGCGCGCGAGCGCGTGGACGATCTCACCCGGCATCTGCGGGTGGGCGACACGGTGCAGGCGATGGTGATCAACATCGACCGCAAGAACCGCACCATCAACCTGTCGGTGAAGGCGCGCGAGCTGGCCGAGGAGTCCGAAGCGATGAAGCAGCTGCGCAGCGAGAGCGCCGCGAGCGCGGCCGGCAGCACCAATCTCGGGGCGCTCCTGCGCGCCAAGCTCGACGGCCGGGACCGCCGGGAGTAGCGAGCGCATCGGTCCGTTGGCGGGAGCGGCCGTGACCCGATCGGAGCTGATTGCGCGCCTTGCCCAGCGCCAGACGCAGCTCGTCGCAAAAGACGCCGAGTATGCGGTCAAGGTGATCCTCGATGCCATGGCGCAGGCGCTCGCCGAGGGCCACCGCATCGAGATCCGGGGCTTCGGCAGCTTCGGGCTGAACTACCGCCCGCCGCGCATCGGTCGCAACCCCAAATCCGGCGAGAAGGTGCAAGTCCCCGAGAAGCACGTCCCGCACTTCAAGGCGGGCAAGGAGCTGCGCGAGCGCGTCGACCGTGCGCACGTCGCCGACCGAACGCTGGCGGGCCCGGCGCCGTCGCACGCGGCGCACGAGGAACCGGACGCGCGGCAGCGTTAGCGCCATTCTCCTGCCCGCGTTCGCCGCTTCCGACGTCCCGCGATGCGCTTTGTGCGGTGGACGATCCGGCTGGCGCTGTTCCTCTTTCTCGTCGCGTTTGCCGCCCGCAACACCGACCCGGTCACGCTGCGCTTCTTTCTCGACCGTTCCTGGGAGGTTCCCCTCGTGCTGCTGCTTGCCGCCGCGTTCGCCGCGGGCGCAGTGGGCGGCGCGCTGGCCGTGCTCGGCCCCTGGCTGCGCCTGCGGCGCGAGCGGGCGCGGCTGCGGAGCGCAGCGGGCGCGGCGCCGGAGCGGCCGGCGCCTCCCTCGGAGGGCTGATGGAGTTCGAGTACTGGTGGCTGCTCGCGCTTCCTGCCTTTTTCGGCCTCGGCTGGCTCGCCGCCCGCATCGACATCCGGCAGCTGCTACGCGAGTCGCGCACGGTGCCGCGCTCGTACTTCCGGGGCCTCAACTATCTGCTCGCCGAGCAGCCGGACAAGGCGATCGAGGCCTTCGTCGAGGTCGTGCGCGTCGATCCGGAGACCGTCGAGCTGCACTTCGCGCTCGGCGCGCTTTTTCGGCGACGCGGTGAGTACGACCGTGCGATCCGCATGCACCAGATCCTGCTCGAGCGCGCCGATCTGGCGCCCGAGCAGCGCGAGCAGGCGCTCTACGAACTGGGCCTCGACTACCTGAAGGCGGGTATCCTCGACCGCGCAGAGGAGCTGTTTGGCCGGTTGCTCGACACCGGCCGGGCCGCCGAAGCGCGCGCGCAACTGCTCGAGATCTACCAGGCCGAGAAGGACTGGACGCGCGCGATCGAGACGGCGCGGCGGCTCGAAGCCGAGTCGGGCGAGCCGCGCGCGCGCGAGATCGCCCAGTTCCTGTGCGAACAGGCGAGCGCCGAAGCGGCCCGCTCGAACCCGGAGCGCGCGCGCGCGCTCGCCGAGGACGCGCTTTCGCTTTCGCGCCGTTGCGTGCGCGCAAGCCTGATCCTGGGCGACCTCGCGCGCGAGGCGGGGCGGCTCGACGAGGCGATCGCGCACTGGATGCGCATCGAACAACAGGAGCCCGCCTACCTCGCCTTGGTCGCGCATCGGCTGCTCGAAGCGCACCGGCAGGCGGGCCGCCTGGACGAAGGGCTGCGCCTGCTCGCGGGCTATCTCGAGCGCTATCCGTCGCTCGACCTGCTCGATGCGGTGTTCCGCTTGACGCTCGAGGCGCGCGGGGCGGAGGCCGCCTATCGGCTCGTGCGCGAGGAGCTGCGGCGCAACCCGACGCTGCTCGGACTGGACCGGCTGCTCGAAGCCCAGATCGCCTCGGACGCGCACCCCGAGCGGCGGCGCGACCTGGAACTCGTGCGCAACCTCATCCACGGGCACACGGCGCGTCTTGCGCGCTACCGTTGCGAGCGCTGCGGCTTCCGCGCGCGCCAGTTCCATTGGCGCTGCCCGGCCTGTGGCGAGTGGGAATCGTATCCGCCGCGGCGCAGCGAGGAGTTCGATCTCGAGCCCTGAAGGGAGCTTGGCGCAATGAACGTCACGATCGTCGGCACCGGCTACGTGGGGCTCGTCACCGGGGCCTGCCTCGCCGAGATGGGGAACCACGTCCTTTGCGTCGACACCGACCACGACAAGATCCGTCTGCTCGAGGCGGGTGGCATCCCGATCTTCGAGCCCGGACTCGAGCCGCTCGTTGCGCGCAACCAGGCCGTGGGTCGCCTCGCTTTTACGAGCGACGTCGCCGCCGGGGTCGCGCACGCCGAGCTGCAGATGATCGCGGTCGGCACGCCCCCCGAGGAGGACGGTTCGGCCGACGTGCAGCACGTGCTCGCGGCCGCGCGCGCGATCGGCCGCCACATGGACGGCTACCGCGCCATCGTCACCAAGTCGACCGTTCCGGTGGGCACCGCCGAGCGCGTGCAGGCGGTCGTCGCCGAAGAGCTCGCGCGGCGCGGCGTGGCCTACCCTTTCGGCGTCGCCGCGAACCCGGAATTCCTGAAGGAGGGCGCGGCGGTCGAGGACTTCATGCGCCCGGACCGGATTCTCGTCGGCACCGACGACGAGCGCGCCGAGCGGCTGCTGCGCGAACTGTACGCGCCGTTCCAGCGCAGCCACGAGCGCTACCTGCGCGTGCGCGTGCGCTCGGCGGAGCTCGCCAAGTACGCGGCGAACGCGATGCTGGCGACGCGCATCTCGTTCATGAACGAGCTTGCGGCGCTCGCCGAGGCGGTGGGGGCGGACATCGAGGACGTGCGCCGCGCGATCGGCGCCGATCCGCGCATCGGCTGGCAATTCCTGTATGCGGGCGCGGGTTTCGGCGGATCGTGTTTTCCGAAAGACCTGAAGGCGCTGCAGCGCACGGCGCAGCAGGCGGGCCGTTCGCTCGGTATCCTCGCCGCCGTCGAGCGCGCCAACGAGGCCGCCAAGCGCGTTCTCGCGGCCAAGGTGCGCGCCCGTTTCGGCGACGATCTTGCAAAGCGGCGCATCGCCCTCTGGGGGCTCGCGTTCAAGCCGAACACCGACGACATGCGCGAAGCGCCGAGCCGCACCGTGATCGCCGAGCTGATCGCCGCCGGCGCTGCGGTGCAGGGCTACGATCCGGCGGCGCGCGCAGTCGCGCGCGCGCTCTACCGCGGCGAGCCGCGCGTCGAGATCGTCGACTCGGCGCTCGCGTGCGTCGAGGGCTGTGACGCGCTTGTCATCGTGACCGAATGGCAGGAGTTTCGCAGCCCCGACTTCGACGAGTTGCGCCGTCGGCTGCGCACCCCCATCGTGTTCGACGGACGCAACCTCTGGGACCCGCCGTCGGTGCGCGCGCGCGGCTTCGAGTACTACGCGATCGGACGGGCAGCGTGAAGGCTTCCGCAACACGGCGTGCGCGCGTGCTCGTGGTCGGCGACGTGATGCTCGACCGCTACTGGTTCGGCGAGGTCGCGCGCATCTCACCCGAGGCGCCGGTGCCGGTCGTGCGCATCGTGCGCGAGGAAGCGCGTCCGGGCGGTGCGGGGAACGTCGCGCGCAACTGCGCGGCGCTCGGGGCGCGCACGACCCTCTTGTCGGTGGTGGGGGCCGATGCCGCGGGCCGCGAACTGGCGCGGCTTCTTGCGCGCGAGGGCGTGCGCGCAAGCCTGCACCGGGACGCGACCATCCCCACCACGGTGAAACTGCGCGTCATCGGCCGCCAGCAACAGCTGCTGCGCATCGACTTCGAGACCGCGCCCTCGCGCGAGGTGCTCGCGACCAAGCTGGCCGAGTTCCGCCGCGTGGTGCGCCGCGCCGGCGTCGTGATCCTGTCCGACTACGGCAAGGGCGGGCTCACGCACATCCGGTACATGATCGAAGCGGCGCGCGCGGCGAGCCGGCGCGTGCTCGTCGATCCGAAGGGCGAGGACTACGACCGCTACCGCGGCGCCCACATCATGACGCCGAACCGGACCGAGCTGAGCCAGGTGGTCGGCCGCTGGAAGAGCGAGGCGGATCTCGAGCGCCGCGCGCAGCAGCTGCGCGTGCGGCTCGGGCTGGAAGCGCTGCTGCTCACGCGCTCGGAAGAAGGCATGACGCTCTACACCGCGCGCGGTGCGCGCCACTTTCCCGCCCGCGCGCGCGAGGTGTACGATGTGAGCGGTGCCGGCGATACGGCGATCGCCGCCCTCGGCACGATGCTCGCGGCGGGCGTGGCGCTCGAGGCGGCGGTGCGCATCGCAAACCGCGCCGCCGGCATCGTCGTCGGCAAGCTCGGCGCCGCGGTGGCGACCGAGGCGGAACTGTTCGGGTCGCGATGAACTACTACGTGGTGACCGGCGCGGCCGGCTTCATCGGTTCGCAGCTCGTCGCGGCGCTCAACCGCGCGGGCGTCTCCGAGATCCTCGCGGTCGACAACCTGCAGAACGCCGACAAGTTCCGCAACCTCGTCGGCTGCCGGATCGCCGACTACCTCGACAAGGTCGATTTCCTGCGCCGCCTCGAGGCGAACGACTTCGAGGGCGCGGTGGAAGCGGTTCTGCACCAGGGTGCCTGCTCGGACACGATGGCGCGCGACGGCCGCTACGTCATGGAGAACAACTACCGCTACTCGCGCGTGCTGCTCGACTGGTGCGAGGCCGAGGAGGTGCCGTTCCTGTACGCCTCGTCGGCGGCGGTCTACGGTGCCGGGCGCGCTTTTGCCGAGGACCCGGCCTGCGAGGCGCCGCTCAACGTGTACGCGTACTCCAAGCACCTTTTCGACCAGGTGGTGCGCCGGCGCCTGCCCTCGGCGGCCTCGCAGATCGTCGGCTTGCGCTACTTCAACGTCTACGGTCCGCACGAGGCGCACAAGGGGCGCATGGCCTCGGTCGCCTACCACGCGTTCTGCCAGCTGCGCGCGCAGGGCCGCGTGCGTCTGTTCGCCGGCTGTGACGGCTATGGCGACGGCGAGCAGCGCCGCGACTTTGTGTACGTCGATGACGTCGTGGCGGTGAACCTCTGGCTGCTCGAACACCGGGAGGTGTCGGGCATTTATAACTGCGGCACGGGCCGCGCGCAGACCTTCAACGAGCTTGCGGTCGCGGTGGTGAACGCCGTGCGCGCCGCCGCCGGCCGGCCGCCCCTTGCGCGCGAAGAGATGGTGCGCGAAGGGCTGATCGAGTACATTCCGTTTCCGCCGGAACTTGCGGGGCGCTATCAGAGCTACACGCAGGCGGACCTCACGCGGCTGCGCGCAGCCGGCTACGAGGGGCCGTTCCGCCCGGTGGAAGAAGGAGTGCCGGAGTACGTCGCGCACCTGCTTGCCCAGGCATGAACAGGACGATCGAAGACTTCATCGGCAATACGCCGCTCGTGCGCCTGGTGCGCCTGCCGGGAGAGGACAACGCGCGCCGCGGCAACGTCATCCTCGCCAAGCTCGAGGGCAACAACCCGGCCGGTTCCGTCAAGGACCGGCCGGCGATCTCGATGATCCGGCGCGCCGAGGAGCGCGGCACGATCCGGCCCGGGATGACGCTCATCGAGCCGACGTCGGGAAACACCGGCATCGCCCTTGCCATGGCGGCCGCGATCCGTGGCTACCGGATGGTGCTCATCATGCCCGAGCACCTCTCGGTCGAGCGGCGCCAGACCATGCGCGCCTACGGCGCCGAGATCGTGCTCACGCCCCGCGCGGGCGGCATGGAGGCGGCGCGCGACCTGGCCGAGCAGATGGTGCGCGAGGGCCGCGGCGTGATGCTCGACCAGTTCGCCAACCCCGACAATCCACGCGCCCACGAGGAGGGCACCGGCCCGGAGATCTGGCGCGACACCGGCGGCCGCATCACCCACTTCGTCTCGTCGATGGGAACGACGGGGACGATCATGGGTTGCTCGCGCTTTTTCAAGGAGAAGAATGCGGCGATCCAGATCATAGGCTGCCAGCCCGAGGAAGGCTCGCAGATTCCGGGCATTCGCAAGTGGCCGCCCGAATACCTGCCGCGGATCTACGACCCGGCGCGGGTCGACCGCCTGGAGTACGTGAGCCAGGCCGAGGCCGAGGAGATGGCGCGCCGTCTGGCGCGCGAGGAAGGGATCTTCGCGGGCATTTCGTCCGGCGGGGCAATGGCGGTTGCGCTGCGCGTCGCGCGCGAGCTGACGGGCGCGGTCGTCGTCACCATCGTCTGCGACCGCGGCGACCGCTACCTGTCGACGGGCGTGTTCCCGGATTGACGCCCGTCCTCGCCTTTGACATCGAGACGGTTCCCGACTGCGCGGGCATCCGCCGGCTCTGGGGGCTGCCCGACACGCTGCCCGACGCCGAGGTCGCCGAGTTCGCCTTCCAACGTCGGCGCGCGCAGACGGGAAGCGATTTCCTGCCCTATCACCTGCAGCGCGTGGTGGTGATCGCCTGCGTGCTGCGCGACGATCAGGGGGTGCAGGTGTTCTCGATCGGCGAGCCCGAGCGCGACGAGCGGGCGGCGATACAGAAGTTCTACGACGGCATCGACAAGCTCGTCCCTCAGCTCGTGTCGTGGAACGGCAGCGGCTTCGACCTGCCGGTGCTCAACCTACGGGCGCTCGTGCACGGCGTTTCGGCACCCCGCTTCTGGGACTGGGGCGACGAGGAGCGCGATTTCCGCTTCAACAACTACCTGAACCGTTACCACACGCGCCACCTCGATCTGATGGACGTGCTCGCGATGTACCAGGGACGCGGTTACGCGCCGCTCGACGACGTCGCACGGCTTGCCGGGCTTCCCGGCAAACTGGGCCTGGACGGGGCGCAGGTGTGGGAGGCCTACTGCGCAGGTCGCATCGGCGAGATCCGCGCCTACTGTGAGGCCGACTGCCTGAACACGTACCTGCTGTGGCTGCGCTTCCAGCGTCTGCGCGGCGCGCACGATGCGCGGCGTCACCGCGAGGAGTGCGCCGCCGTCGAGCGGGCGCTCGCGGGGCTTGCCGGTGCCCACTGGCGGGAGTTCGCCCATCGCTGGAAGGAGCGCTGAGGACGGCGCTCGGGCGGTTGTGCCACTGCGCATCGAATCGCTCGATGCGGGCGGCGACGGCGTCGCGCGCGGCCCCGACGGCAAGGTCTGCTTCGTCGAAGGGGCGCTGCCCGGCGAGCGGGTCGAGGCGACGCTGCTTCGGCGCCGGCCGCGCTACGACCGCTGGCGTGCGGTGGCGATCCTCGAGCCCTCGGCGGCGCGCGAGTCGCCGCGCTGTCCCCATTTCGGCACCTGCGGCGGCTGCGCGCTGCAGCACGTCGCGCCGCGCACGCAGCTCGCGGCCAAGCAGCGCTGGCTGGAAGAGTGCCTGGCGCGGATTGGCAAAGCGGTGCCGGAGACGATGCTCGCGCCGATCGAGGGGGAGGCATGGCACTACCGCTGCCGGGCACGGCTGTCGGTGCGCTGGGTGCCGAAGAAGGGCGGGGCGCTCGTCGGATTCCGCGAACGGCGCTCGAGCTACGTCACCGACATGCGCGAATGTCCGGTGCTTCCGCGCGCAATCTCGCTGCTTCTGCCCGCGCTGCGCGGGCTGGTGGGTAGCCTCGAGGCGCGGAGCCGGATCCCGCAGATCGAACTTGCCAGCGCCGAAGCGGCTCCCGCGCTCGTTTTCCGGCATCTCGATCCGCTCTCCGGACCGGACCTTGCGCGGCTGCGCGATTTTGCGCGCGCGCATGGGGTGCACGTCTGGCTCCAGCCGCAAGGGCCCGAGTCCGCGCATCCCTTCGAGCCGGCCGACTCGGTGCTCGAGTACACGCTGCCGGACTTCGGCGTGCGCATCGGCTTTCGACCGACCGACTTCACGCAGGTCAACCACGCAATGAACCGGGTGCTCGTTGCGCGCACGGTCGCTCTGGCGGCACCCGCAGCGGGCGATCGCATCGCGGACCTCTACTGCGGGCTGGGCAACTTCGCCCTGCCGCTTGCGCGGCAGGGGGCGCGGGTCACCGGCTTCGAGGGAAATGAAATGCTCATTGCGCGCGCGCGCGCAAACGCGGCGCGCCACGGCCTTGCGGTCGATTTTCGCGCCCTCGACCTCGGGCGCCCCGGCTTTGCCCGCTACGGACCGTTCGACACGCTCGTCCTCGACCCGCCGCGCGAAGGGGCGATCGAGACGGTGAAGGAGCTGCCCGCCGCATGGCCGGGGCGCATCGTCTATGTCTCGTGCGATCCGGCCACGCTTGCGCGCGACGCGGGGGTGCTCGTGCACGTAAAGGGTTTTCGCCTCGCTGCAGCGGGGGTCGTGAACATGTTTCCGCACACCGCGCACGTCGAGTCGGTGTGCCTTTTCGAGCGCCGCTGAAGCGGGCAAGGCCCGTCGGCGCCCGCTCCGCCGCGCGAGCGGCGAGGCCCCCGCGGGGGCCGCGAAAGGAGGCTCCTTGCTTCAGCCCGAGCGCCTCGCATCGCGCCCGTAAGCGAAAGGAGCGCCGCGCAGGCGCTCCCTCGCTCGGGCCGCGGCTTTCGTCTTAGTCGCGCTCGCCGCCGAAGAAGGAAAGCAACAGGTGCAGCAGGTTCGCGAAAACGTTGAACAGGCTCAGGTAGACGCCCGTCGTCGCGAGCAGGTAGTTCGTCTCGCCTCCCGTGACGATGCGCGAGAGGTCGTGGAGCAGGTAGAGGGAGAAGACGACCACGACGAGGCTCGCGATCGTGAGCGAGAGCGCGGGGATCTGCAGGAAGAGGTTCGCCACGATCGCGACAAGGAGCACGATCATCCCCGTGAACAGGAACTTGCCCAGGAAGGAAAAGTCGCGCCGCGTCGCAGTCGCCACGCTCGCCATGGCAAAAAACACCGCCGCCGTGCCGGCGGCTGCGTAGCCGACCAGCTGCGCGCCGTTTCGGAGCGCAAGGGCCGCATTGAGCAGCGGACCGAGGAACCAGCCGAGCAGCCCGGTCATGAGCAGGAGCAGCCCGATGCCGATCGCGCTGTCGCGGTAGCGGAAGATGCCGAACTGCAGGCCGATCACCGCACCGAGCATCAGAACAAAGCTGAGCACCGGCGCTGCCGCGATCGCAGAGGCGCTTGCCATGCCGAGCCACGCGCCGGCGAGCGTCGGCACCATCGTGATCGCGAGCAACAGGTAGGTGTTGCGCAGAACGCGCTGCGTCGCCGCGCTGAGCGCAGCGCCGTGCATGGCGCCGCTACGTGCACTGGGGATGCGTTCCGGGTACATGGATCCTCCTTTGCAAGGGGGCCGCCCAAACGTAGACCGCGTTCGCCGGCCCCGGTTCCAGGCGCCTAAAATGCCTCTGCGCGGGCGAAAATTCAAGTACGGAAGGGTGGCAGAGCGGTCGAATGCGGCGGTCTTGAAAACCGCTAGCCCCGAAAAGGGCTCGGGGGTTCGAATCCCTCCCCTTCCGCCCGGCCGCATCGGCTCCTGCGACGGGCGGTCCCGTGGTGTGCAGGCCGCAGGGGAGGCGGGCGCAAGCCGTTTGGGTACAATCCGCCGCTTTCGGCATGGCCCTCATCGTTCAAAAGTACGGCGGCACTTCGGTGGGCTCGATCGAGCGCATGCGCAACGTCGCGCGGCGGGTCGCCAAGTGGAAGGCTGCGGGCCACGACCTTGTCGTCGTCCCTTCGGCGATGGCGGGGGAGACGAACCGGCTGATTGCGTTGGCGCGCGAAATCCAGCCGCAGCCCGACGCGCGCGAGCTCGATGTCGTCGCCGCAACCGGCGAACAGGTCACGAGCGGCTTGCTCGCGATGGCGCTCATGCAACTCGGCCTGCGCGCGCGCAGCTACAGCGGTTGGCAGGTCGCGGTGCGCACCGACTCGGCCTATAGCCGCGCGCGCATCGAATCGATCGACACCGAGCGGCTGCAGACGGACCTCGCCGCTGGCGTCGTTCCCGTCGTCGCCGGCTTCCAGGGGGTCGACGCCGCGGGCAACGTGACGACGCTCGGCCGGGGGGGGTCGGACACCTCGGCGGTGGCGCTCGCCGCGGCGCTCAAGGCCGACGAATGCCAGATCTACACCGACGTGGACGGGGTGTACACCACCGATCCGCGTATCGTGGAGACGGCGCGCCGGTTGCGCACCGTGACCTTCGAGGAAATGCTCGAGATGGCCGGCGCGGGCTCGAAGGTGCTGCAGATCCGCGCCGTCGAGTTCGCCGGCAAGTACCGCGTGCGCACGCGCGTGCTCTCGAGCCTCACGGATCCAGACCTGCCCGTAGGCGAGGAAGCCCGCTCCGGCACGCTCATCACCTTCGAGGACGACCCGAACATGGCGATGGAGAAAGCGCTCATCTCGGCGGTGGCGGCACAGCGCGACGAGGCGAAAATCACCGTCTACGGCGTACCCGACCGGCCGGGGGTCGCCTACGCGATCCTCGGACCGATCGCCGAGGCGAACATCGACGTCGACGTGATCGTCCAGAACGTCGGGCGGGACGGCATGACGGACCTCTCGTTCACCGTCGCACGCGCCGACCTGCCGCGCGCGCTCGCCATCCTGCGCGCGCAGGTGCAGCCGCACCTCAAATGCCGCGAGGTGACGGGCGATGCGCGCATGGCGAAAGTGTCGGTGGTCGGCATGGGGATGCGCTCGCACGCGGGCATCGCCGCGCGCATGTTCCGCACGCTCGCCGAGGAGGGCATCAACATCGAGATGATTTCGACCTCGGAGATCAAGATCACGGTCGTGATCGACGAAAAATACACGGAGCTCGCGGTGCGGGTGCTGCACAAGGCTTTCGGCCTCGACGAGGAGTAAGATCGCGGCCGGCACGGCACAGGGTGCGCGCAGCCGACCACGAGGCCCGGAGGACGAGCGCCGCAGGTGCGGCCGGGTCCCGCGGGGCGCAAGGCGCCCCTGCGACCTTGGCGGCTGCGCACGGCAACGGAGGTGCTCTGATCGGACGAGGAGAGATGCCCGAGAGGCCGAAGGGGGCGCCCTGCTAAGGCGTTATACGGGATTAAACCCGTATCGAGGGTTCGAATCCCTCTCTCTCCGCCAGCTGCCCGCCCGGTCGCGCAGGCGCTGCGCGCGGCCGGGCCCGGCCGTCCGGTGCCGCGTGGTGCGCTAAGCGGCGTGGACGCTGTCCGCCGACCGCCCGATGCGGGCGCGGTCGCGCTCATGGTGCTCCTCACCGCGCTGTGGGGCTTCCAGCAAGTCGCGATCAAGCTCACCGCGCCCGAAGTGCCGCTCGTCATGCAGGCGGCGATCCGCTCGGTGCTCGCGACGCTGCTTCTCGTCGCCTGGGCGCACGCCCGGCGCACGCCGCTCACCGTGCACGACGGCACGCTCGCGGCAGGGCTCGCCGCCGGGGCGCTCTTTGCCGCGGAGTTCGTCTTCATCTACGCCGGACTCGCGCACACGAGCGCCTCGCGCATGGTGCTTTTTCTTTATTCTGCGCCCGTGCTCACCGCGCTCGGCTTGCACGCGTTCGTGCGCGGCGAGCGGCTTGCGCCGGGACAGTGGCTGGGGGTGCTCCTTGCTTTCGCCGGCGTGGCGCTCGCCTTTCCGCAGGGCTGGCGCTCGGAAGGCCAGGCGACGTGGGTTGGCGACCTCTGCGGGCTTGTCGCGGCGGCGCTGTGGGCGGCGACCACGGTGCTCATCCGCGCCACGCGCCTTGCGCGCGCAAGCGCAGCGAAAACGCTCTTCTACCAGCTCGCGTTCTCGGCGGCGGCGCTGCCGCTCGCCTCGGCCGCGCTCGACGAGCCTGGCATCGTCTCGCTCTCGGCCCTCGCCCTGGCAAGCCTCGTGTACCAAGGGGCCGTGGTCGCCTTTGCGAGCTATCTCGTCTGGTTCTGGCTGCTGCGCCACTACCTCGCTGCGCGTCTTGCCGTGTTCTCCTTCCTCACCCCGCTCTTCGGCGTGGCCGCCGGGGTCGCGGTGCTCGGCGAGCCGCTCACACCGGCCTTCGCGATCGCGGTGGCGCTCGTCGGCGCGGGCATTGCGCTCGTCAACCTGCGCGGGCGCTAGACTAAGCCAGTGGAGCGTCGCGCTCAGACGGCGCCGGTGAGCGGCGAAGAGTTTCGCCTCGGCATGCGCTCGCTCGCCGGTGCCGTGTGCATCGTCACCTCGCTCTACGGGGGCCGGCGCTACGGCATGACGGCGACCGCGGTCTGTTCGGCGACCGCCGATCCACCCTCGGTTCTCGTTTGCGTCAACCGCGCCGCGGCGACGCACAGCGCGATCGCCCGCACGGGCATCTTCTGCGTAAACGTGTTGCGCGTCGAGGACGCCGAGCTCTCGAATGCCTTCAGCGGCGTGCAAAAGGGCGAGGCACGCTTCCGCCATGCCGACTGGACGCGGCTCGCGACGGGGGCGCCGGCCCTGGTCGGGGCGCTCGTCAGTTTCGATTGCCACGTCGCCCAAAGCCTCAGCCACGGCACGCATTCCGTATTCGTGGGCGAAGTGCTCGGCCTGAGGCTCGGCGCGCGGGGCCGGCCGCTTCTCTACGCGCATGGGCGTTACGGCAAGCTCGCTTCCCTAGGCCAGGGCGAGCCATTGCCCGAGGGGCTCGACTACTGGAGCGAGTGAGCCCGGTCGCGCAGTGGAGCCGGCCGCCGGCGAGCGCCGCGGCAGTCTTTCTGGGCTTTCTGTCGATCGGTGCGCGCGCTTTCGGCGGCGTCCTGCCGTGGGCGCACCGGGTGATCGTCGAGGAGCGGTGCTGGCTTTCGCCGCGCGAGTTCGCCGAGACGCTCGCCTTGTGCCAGCTGCTGCCCGGTCCGAATGTGGGCAATCTGGCGATCGTGCTCGGCCGCCGCTGGTTCGGCCTGCGCGGCGCGATCGCCGCTTACGGAGGGCTGATGGCGCTACCCTTCGTGGGGGTGCTCGCACTCGCCGTCCTCTACACTCACTGGGCGGCGCATCCGGCTGTGCAGACGGCGCTCACCGGCACCGGCGTCGCAGCAGGCGGTCTTTTCCTCGGCACTGCGTTTCGGATGGGTCGCGGGCGGCTGCGAAGCCCGGCGGCGCTCGCCGTCGCCACGGGATCTTTCGTTGCCGCGGGTCCGCTCGCGCTGCCGGTCCCGCTCGTGCTGCTCGGTGCGCTCGCGCTGGCGTGGCTCGGCGTGCGCGTGGGAGCGATGCGGTGATCGAACTCTTCGTGCAGTTCGCAGCGCTCTCGCCCTTTGCCGTGGGCGGCGTGGGAGCGGTGCTTCCGGCGATGCAGCAGCTTGCCGTGGCACGGCAGGGGTGGATGGAGGCGGACGAATTCACGCAGCTTGTCGCGGTCTCGCAAGCGGCGCCCGGTCCGAACGTGCTCGTCGCCGCGCTGGTCGGCTGGAAGGTGGCCGGGCTGGGCGGTGCGCTTGCCGCCTTGGCCGGTTTCTGCCTACCGGCCGCCGCGCTCGCTTGGTGGGCGGGCGGGCTCTGGGAGCGGCTGCGTCGGGCGCACCCGTCGAGCCGACTTGCGCACGCGCTCCTTCCCGTCGCGCTCGGGCTCGTCGCCGCCGGCGGCTGGGTGGTTGCGACACCGGGCGGCGTGGATTGGAAAACCTTGGCGATCGCGCTCGCGGCCGCGGCGGTACATGCGCTCACGCGCACGAATCCGCTCTGGATCCTCGCCGCAGGGGCGGCTGCGGGAGTCCTCCTGCTATAATGCGCGCCCTTCGCGCCCGTAGCTCAGTTGGATAGAGTACCTGGCTACGAACCAGGGGGTCGTGGGTTCAAATCCTGCCGGGCGCGCCAGTTGTCGCGGCCCGCTTCCGGCGGGCCTTTTTTTCGGCCGCGCGCAATAGGCTGCCTGAGCGATGGAGCCTCACGTCCCGGAGATCGCAACCGTCATCCAGCTTGCGGTCGCGCCGGTGTTCCTGCTCACCGCGATCGGCACGCTGATCATGGCGCTCAACGCTCGCCTGGGCCGTGCGGTCGACCGGCGCCGCGTGCTCGAGCAGGCGCTTGCCGAACGGGCGAGCGTCGAGGCGGACTCGGCGCGTGCCGAACTGGCGCAGATCGCACGGCGCATCCGCTGCGCCTACCGGGCCATTCTGTTCGCAGTGCTGGCGGCGCTCTTTGTGTGCCTGCTCATCGCGGGCGCCTTCGCCGGCGCCTTCGTCGCCACCGATCTCACGCGCCCGATCGCGGCGCTGTTCGTGCTCGCGATGCTCGCTCTCGTGGCGAGCCTCGTCTTCTTCTTGCGCGAGGTGTTCCTCGCGGTCAACACGCCGCGCCACGTGCCGCGCGCGCGCGGCTGACTGGTGGGTGGTACTGGAATCGAACCAGTGGCCCCTGCTGTGTGAAAGCAGTGCTCTACCGCTGAGCTAACCACCCCTGCCGGAAACGGCATCGATTCTACCGCGGCCGGCTGCGGCGGCAAGCGGACCGCTAGCCCATCAGCTTCGGCAGGAAGAGTGCGATGCCGGGAAAGCTGACGAGGATGCCGAGACGCACGATGTCGGCGGCGACAAAGGGAACGACGCCGCGGAAGATCGTCGTGAGCGGCACGTGCGGCAGCACTCCGCGCAGCACGAACACGTTCAGGCCGATCGGCGGCGTGATCAGGCTGAGCTCCGTGACGCAGACGACGAGAATCCCGAACCAGATGAGATCGAAGCCGAGGTGCTGCACGAGCGGGTAAAAGAGCGGGACCGTGAGCAGCACCATCGACAGGCTCTCGAGCACGCAGCCGAGAAGGACGTAGATCGCGAGGATCGCGACGATCACCACGAGAGGCGGGAAGCCGGAGCCGGCGACGAAGTCGCGCAGCGCGGCGGGCATCCCCGTGAGATTGATGAAGTTGGCGAAGATCATCGCCCCGATCAGAATCGCGAAAATCATCGCCGTGGTGCGCGCCGACTCGACGAGCACGTCGCGCAGGATGCGCCAGGAAAGCCCGTGCCGGAACAGGGCGAAGAGAAAGGCGCCGCCTGCGCCCACCCCAGCGCACTCGGTGGGAGTGGCCACGCCGCCGTAGAGCCCGCCCATCACCAGCGCGAACAGCAGAAGCACGCCCCAGACGCGCGACAGGGCGCGCAGCCGCTGCGCCCAGCCCTGGCGCTCGCCGGGGGGGCCGGCCGCCGGGTCGCGCCGCACGATGTAGAGCACCGCGCCGAGGTAGCAGAGGGTGGCCACCACGCCGGGCAGCAGCCCTGCGGCAAAGAGCTGCCCGATGTTCTGCTCGGTCAGGATCCCGTAGATGACGAGCAGCACCGAGGGTGGAATGAGAATGCCGAGCGTGCCGCCGGCGGCGATCGACCCGGCGGCGAGCGCGTCCGTGTAGCCGTAGCGCTTCATCGAGGGATAGGCGACCTTGCCCATCGTTGCGGCGGTGGCGAGGCTCGAGCCGCAGATCGAGGAAAAGCCGGCGCAGGCGACGATGGTCGACAGGGCGAGGCCGCCGCGCAGGTGGCCAAAAAAGGCGTGCGCGGCGTCGTACAGCTCCTCCGACAAGCGCGCGCGTGTGACCAGATTGCCCATCAGCACGAACAGCGGCACGACCGACAGCGCGTAGGACATGCTCGTCTCGTAGGCGAGCTGGCCGATCATCGCGAGCGCGGCGCCAAGGTTGATCTTCCAGGCGAAGCCGAGCGCGCCGACGAGGAGCATCGTGATCCACAACGGCACGCGCAGTGCGGCGAGCGCAAGAAAGGCGGCAAAGCCGGCAAGCGCCTCGTACACGGTTGTTCAGCCTTTGCGGACGCGGCGCACCGGCGGGCGCAGCGCGAGCAGGAGCAGACACACGGCCGCGAGCGCCATCATCGCCGACATCGTGTAGGCGAGCGGATAGAGTTTGATCTTGAGCACGGCCGTCGTGTCGCCGTACCCGTACATGCGCGCTGCGCGCAGCGCCAGCCGCCAAGCGAGCACGCCGCACACCCCCGCCGAGAGCAGGCAGGCGAGCACGTGCTGGATGCGCAGCACCGCGTCGGGTGTCACGGCATCGAGAATGTCCACGGTCACGTGCTCTTCGCGTTGCGTGACGAGCGGCAAAGCGAGGAACACGGTCGCACCCATGAGGATCTCGATCATCTCGAGCCCGCCCGGCACCGGTCGGTTGAGCACGTAGCGGCCGAAGACGTCGATGCAGGTGAGCGCCATCATGGCGAACAGCACCGCGGCGACGCTCGTCCCGAGTACGGCGCCCAGGACGCGGTCGAACGCGGTCTCACTACGGCCGGCCGGGAGCACGGCTAAAGCGCAGGCGCGGACAAAAAGAGACCGGGCGGCGCTAGGCAGGCGGCACCGCCCGGTCGATCTCGATGCGCGCGCCTAGCGGCCGGCGAGCTTGCGGATCTCGTCGCGTAGCGCGGCGAGCACGGCATTGCCGTCGACGCCCTTGGCGCGGGCGCGGTCGACCCACGCCTGCTGCAGCGGCTCGGTCGCCTTGCGGATCTCCTCCATGAAGGGCGCACCGGCGGTCTGGATCTGGAGACCCCCTTCGCGCATCGCCTGCACGCCGCGCTCGTCGGCAGCGTCCCAGGCGCGGCCCGAGCGGCGCGCGAGCGCTTCGCCCAGGAGCGGTGCGATCAGGTTTCGGTCGGCCTCCGGGATCGAGTTCCACTTGGCCGGGTTCGCCATCCAGACAAAGGTCACGTTGTACAGCCCCCCCGGCACGAAGGTCGCGTGCTTGAGGACCGGCGTCAGCTTGAACGACCCGACCGACTCCTTCGGGAAGAAGACGCCGTCGGCGACCCCCGTCTTCAGGATCTCGAACACCTCCGGCGCGGGCCGCAGCAGCGGTACGGCGCCGAGCGCCTTGGTGATGTCGTTGATCAGGCCACCGCCGACGCGGATCTTCTGCCCCCTTAAGTCGGCAAGCGACGAGATCGGCTTGGTCGCGTGGTAGATCTGGCCGGGTCCGTGGGTCATCACCCCCAGCGCGACCACGCCCTTGTGCTCGTCGGCCTTGGCGAGCATGCGCTCGTGGACGCGCTGGTAGGCGACCGACATCACTTCCGAGGTGTCGGCCATGAAGGGGAACTCGGCCGCGTCGGTGAGCACGAACCGCCCCGGCGTGTAGCCGTGAACGGTGAAGGACAGGTCCATCAACCCGTCGCGCACGCCATCGAAGGTCTGGATCGCCCCGACCGGCGCCTTCGGCAAGACATTGCAGCGCACGCGCCCAGCGGTCGCTTTCGCGATGTCCTCGCATAGCGGCACGAGCATCGTGGCGGTGATCGGGTGGGTGGGCGGCACCCAGGAAGTCGCGTTGAGAACCACCTGGGCGGTGGCGGGTGCGCTCGCGACGAGCGCACCCAGTGCAGCCAAGCGAAGCGTACGCATGGGAACCTCTCCTCCGCGTTGTGTGGTGAACGAAGATTACCATTACCCGATGCGCGGGCAAACCGCTCTGCTTTGTTGCCGGTCACGTCCGCGGCGTCGCGGGCGGCACCGCCAGGGCCCGTAGAATGCGCGCTCGCCGATGACCGTGCGCACACGCTTTGCGCCCAGTCCGACGGGGTTTCTGCACCTGGGCGGTGCCCGCACTGCGCTCTATTCCTGGGCGTACGCCCGCCGCCACGGCGGCCAGTTCGTGCTGCGCATCGAGGATACCGACCTCGAGCGCTCGACCGCCGTCTCGGTCGAGGCGATCCTCGAGAGCTTGCGCTGGCTCGGCCTCGATTGGGACGAAGGGCCGTACTTCCAGATGAAGCGCCTTGCCCGCTACGCCGAGGTGGCCGAAGAGCTGATCGCGGCCGGGCACGCCTACTACTGCTGGGCGACGAAGGAAGAGCTCGAGACGCTGCGCGCGGCTCAGCGCGCGCGCGGTGACAAGCCGCGCTACGACGGACGCTGGCGGCCAGAGCGGGCGAAGGCCCTCGGCCTGTCGCCGCCTCCCGACCGGCCTCCGGTCGTGCGCCTGCGCACGCCGGAAGCGGGAGAGGTCGGCTGGTACGACCTGGTCAAGGGCCCGGTGTCGTTTTCGAACGCCGAATTGGACGATCTCGTGCTGCTGCGCGCCGATGGCGTGCCGACGTACAACTTCGGCGTCGTCGTGGACGACCTCGACATGGGGATCACGCACGTCATCCGCGGCGACGATCACGTCAACAACACGCCGCGCCAGATTCACCTGTTCCGCGCGCTCGGCGCAAAGCTGCCCGAGTTCGCGCACGTGCCGATGATCCTCGGCGCCGACGGCGAGCGGCTCTCGAAACGCCACGGTGCGGTGAGCGTCACTCACTACCGCGATACGGGCCACTTGCCCGAGGCGCTCGTCAATTACCTCGCGCGCCTCGGCTGGTCGCACGGCGATGACGAGATCTTCTCCCTCGAACGGTTCGTCGAGTGGTTCGATCTCGAGCACGTCAGCCGCTCGGCGGCGCAGTTCGACCCGGAAAAACTGCTCTGGGTGAACCGCGAGCATCTGCGGCGCGCGCAAGCGAGCCGCCTGGCGCGGCTGACGGAACCTTTCCTGCGCGCAATCGGCGCGCAGAGCACGCACGGGCCGCCGCTCGAGCACGCCGTGGCCCTTTTTCGCGACAGGGCCGGCACCCTTACCCAACTGGCCGAGGCGCTGCGCTTCCTCTACGTCGAGGAGCGGCCGAGCGCGGCGGCGCTCGCAGAACATCTGACCGAGCGCGTGCGGCCGGCGCTGCGCATGCTCGAGGCGCGGTTTGCGGCGCTCGTGCGTTGGGAGCGGGCCGCAATCGCGCAGGCGTTTTCGTCGGTGCTCGAGGCGACGGGGCTGCGCATGCCCGAACTGGCCATGCCGGTGCGGCTGCTCGTGACCGGACGCACGCAGACGCCTTCGCTCGACGCGGTGCTCGAGCTGCTCGGCCGCGAGCGCACGCTCGCGCGCCTTGCGCGGCGGCTCGAGGGCGACTGAAGCGACGCGGCCGACGGCGTTCGCGCAAGGGCTTCGTGCGCCGCCTCGCTTTGCGCGCTTCGGCGCAGCCGATATAATGCGCGCCTTCCGTGGGGGTATAGCTCAGCTGGGAGAGCGCTTGCATGGCATGCAAGAGGTCACCGGTTCGATCCCGGTTACCTCCACCAGCACCCGTCCGATCCCGTCCACGTCCCCATCGTCTAGAGGCCTAGGACATCGCCCTTTCACGGCGGTAACCGGGGTTCGAATCCCCGTGGGGTCGCCACACAAAAAAGCCACCTGAAAGGTGGCTTTTTTGTGTGGCATTCCCATGGGGTGCGCAGAACCCCGTGGTTCGACAACAAGATGTCCAGTGGACATCTTGTTGGACGCCGCGCTGAACTTGCGCGGCGGGCCCGCAGGGCCGAGGCTTTCGCGGGGGGGCAGCGCGAAAGCCGAGCAATCCCCGTCGTCGCATGATCCACCGTTCGGTGGTTCTTTGTTTACTGCCGCTCAACACCCCGAATCGTTGACCGCGCCGTCCGGCATCACCGTCCCGCAGAACTTCGCGTCGTCCAGCCGTGCGCCTTCGAGCGTGGCGCCGCCATGCCAGGCCAGCCGCGTCTGCGACCAGTTGCCGCGCCCCGTCGCGCCCCACCACCATCGTGCGGATCGCGATGGCGGTGTCCAGGTTGCCGCTGAAGTCCACGTAGCCCACCACGCCGGCGTACGGTCCGCGCTTCACCGGCTCCAGTTCGTCGATGATCTCCATGGCCCGCACCTTGGGGGCCCCGCTCACCGTGCCGGCGGGCAGGGTGGCCCGCAGCACGTCGATGGGTCCGAGGCCGTCACGCAACTCGCCGCTCACCTGCGAGGTGAGGTGCATCACGTGGCTGTAGCGCTCCAGGGACATCAACTCGTCGACGTGCATGGTGCCGAAGCGCGCCACCCGGCCCACGTCGTTGCGGGCCAGGTCCACCA
>OGCL01001285.1_pt1 | contig 22102 bp, 14 predicted proteins | sample 1570041 | NCBI WGS metagenome assembly OGCL01 (sample SAMN06266162, study PRJEB24511) | hot springs metagenome | isolation source: Hot spring water | place: South Africa: Limpopo | collected 2015-06-22 | reverse complement strand
AAAGCAACTATACCAAGCCTGTTTACTTATAACGCTGTCTGCGTTATTTCAGACGGCATGGAATGCAGGGCTGGAAGCGTTTCAGCTGGCTTTAGCCGTTATTCTGCATGGAAATCCACCTGTTGATAGTCAACAGATTTGACCCCTTTTTTGCAGATAAAATTGACCCCCCTAATTTAACCTCTTTAGCTTATCTTTTACCCTGTAACTACTGCCATTGATATAGAATATCCTTGCATGATGCACAAGCCTATCTATTATGGCAGTGGCTACTACACTGTCCTCAAATATCTTACCCCATTCATCAAAGTTGTAATTGCTGGTAAGGATTATTGAGCCTTTCTCATATCGGATAGAGATAAGCTGAAATAGAAGGTTTGCCTGTTCCCTCGTTATCGGCATGTATCCAAGCTCATCTATTATCAAAAGATGAAGTCTTGAATAACTTAGAAGCCTTTCCATTATACTTCCATCCCTCTGTGACAACATCAATCCATCTATAAGCCTCTGTGCCGATGTAAACACTACCCTATACTTTGCCATACATGCCTTTATCCCAAGCCCTACTGATAAATGTGTCTTTCCAACTCCAGGAGGACCAAGGAATATAACATTGCCCCTCTGTTCTATAAAATCTAAAGAACTGAGCCTTATCACCTCCTTCTCTCCAAGATTAGGCTGAAAGGAAAAGTCAAATTCCTCTATCGTCTTTAGGAATGGAAACCTTGCCTTCCCTATCTTTGCCTTTATTGAGCCTTCTATCTTCCTCTTGACCTCCTCCTCAAGCAAAAGGGCTAAATACTCCTCATACTGGAGTTTGCCTCTTGTTGCCTTCTCTGAAAGCTCCCTATATACAGGGAGTATCCCATTTAGTTTTAGTGCTTTCATATATCCTTCTATCTGCCTTGCCAGATCACTCATAGGATACCTCCACCCTATAATCAGAAAGCCCCCTCGTTATATCAACAGATGTAAATATATGAGTGTGAACAGTATCCATGAGAGGCGCTTGTATCTTCCTCACACCAAGAAGCCTTTTTACACTGTTTTTGTGATATGCCCCTATACTGATACATTCCCTTAACACATCTGATACCTCGCTGACTCTATAAAGCCCTGTGTATTTCATTATCTCTGAGAGATGCCAGTAGAGATTGGCTCTTACCCTTTCCTTAAGCCCTTCTACATAAAGTTCTCCATTATCTTTAAAGGTCTCTATAAATTTGCTCACTATCTCAGACTTCTTTGCCTCTTTTCTTTCCATAAATCTCTTATTTATCCCTTCATGCTCAGGATGCACCGGCCTCAGCCCTGTTTTTGATAGATCTACCTGATGCTCTACCACTAAATGCCCCTTCTCATCATATATACGCAGAAGTCTCCCAAATACATGCTCTACCAGCACATTCCTTAAAGATAAATTCATTGGCACAGGATAAAACCCTCCACCATAGGATATGTATCCATCGTTACTTACCTTATGTATCTGCCTCTCATACAGTTGTGTCGGCTCTACCAATGGAATCTCTCTTAAATGCCCCTTCTCCATTAAAAACCTATCCTCAGGACTCTCTTTCAGTGTGCTGTGGGGCCTTTTATTGTAGCTATCTGTAAATCCCTTAAGCTTTATATCAAATTCAGATAGTTCCTTTACCTCAAGCCCTCTGAGTAGTTGCTCCTGAATATAGTAAAATGGTCTCTCTGCCTTGCCCTTTGTCCTTGCCCTGTAATTCTGACAGGGATTTGGCTCTATCCCATATAGCCCACAAAACCTCAAAAACTCATCGTTATACCGAATTACACCGTTTCTCTCATGTGTTATAATCATCTGCTTAGAGTTATCTATCACAAGCTCTAATGCTATCCCGCCAAAGAAGTTTATCGCATTGTCAATCGCCCTTATCACATCTGATGTGGTTATGCTTAAAGAGTATGTGTAATACTTCTTCCTGCTGTAACTTAAGACTACTTCGTGGATATAAACCCTCAATGCCTTGCCATCAACGGGCAGGTCCCACCACTTCCAGTCATACTGCATCTGTTTGCCAGGGGCAGTCTCTACCCTCGTGGTCACCTTCTTACTTATCTCATCCTCCCTCTTTACTTCATGAAGATAACGATACACTGTGGGAAGTGAACCTTCATACCCAATCCCCAGAAGCTCAGAATATATCCTTGTCCCTATATACCTTTTTTGAAGCATCTCTTTTACCTTATCTTCATACTGATTAAGTATCTTCTTATACTGGCAAGCCTTGAATTGAGAAGGCTCTGGACTCCTTAGATACTTCCTTACCGTGTTCTTACATAGCTTAAGCTTCCTCACTATGCTCATACCCTCATCGCTTTTACTTGCTGCCACTTATACATGCTTATCACCCCTTTCTATCTCCTTCCTTTTTTAGAAGGAGATTATACTCATTAGGGGGCAACTTCAAATGACAATAGGAGGTCAATTGTATTTTACGATCGACATAGTTTGTAATTCCCCAGAAATGATAACAAAATAACTTTATCAATAATTATGTTATAATTTTTCAGGGGGATGATGTCTAAGAATAATTCAATAATCAGGATCTTTAAAAATAATCATGCCTACTGTTTATAACAATTCAAAAGAGTCCTTTGAGTATTTTCAATCAAATGAGAAGAGACTTGATGGCCTTCTTAGGATTTATCAATTTAAGGCTCAAGATGTTAGAGAACTACTTGACTATGCACTTATGGAGGCTTTAGAACTAACAAAAAGCAGATTTGGATACATTTACTATTACAATGAGGAGACAAAGGAGTTTACCTTAAATACATGGTCAAAGGATGTCATGAAGGAATGCACTGTTATTGAACCAAAAACTTTATATCATCTTGACAAGACAGGTATATGGGGTGAGACAGTTAGACAGAGAAAACCCTTAATAGTGAATAATTTTCAATCACCTCATCCACTTAAAAAGGGCTATCCTAAAGGTCATGTGGAGTTGACCAGATTCTTAACAGTACCTATTTTTATTGATGACAAGATTGAGGCAGTCATAGGTGTAGCTAACAAAGAAACTGATTATGATGATGCTGATATAAGACAATTAATCCTAATGATGAACACAGTTTGGCGTATCGCAGAGAGGAAAAGACAAGAGATTGAACTTCAAAAGGCAAAAGAGGATGCAGAACAAGCAAACAGGGCAAAATCAATTTTTCTTGCTAACATAAGTCATGAATTGAGGACACCTCTAAATCTGATACTTGGTATGACAACATTATTATTTAATACCCAAAATGAAGAAGATAAAAAAGATTATTTGCTTGCTATTAAGTCATCAGGAGAGTCCTTATTAAATATCATAAATGACATCTTGGATATTACCAAGATAGAGGATGGAAAATTAGAATTAGTTGACACAGTCTTTGAAATTGATCATTTCATAAATCAATGTAATGCAATGTTTAAACCTATTGCAGAGGCAAAAGGGATATCTTTTCATTTTTATAGGGATGAAAATTTACCAGTTACATTAATTGGTGACCCAATTAGACTCAGACAAGCATTAGATAATCTCATTTATAATGGCATAAAATTTACAGAAAAGGGTTCTGTATCAGTTACTATAAGTCTGAAAGAGATTGTAGAAAATAAGGCGGTCCTTTTATTTACAGTAGCAGATACAGGGATTGGGATACCACAAGATAAGATAAGTATCATCTTTGATAAATTTACTCAGGTTGATGAGACATCAACAAGGTTATTTGGCGGGACAGGATTAGGACTTAACATCTGCAAAGAAATAGTAAAGATGATGGATGGTGAAATCAATGTTGATTCTCAATCAGATAAGGGCAGTGTATTTTCTTTTACAGTCCAATTTAAGATTTGTAAAGACAACATGATTGAGCAAATGATTATGAAAGACTTCATGACGAATTCAAATAGTAAGTCATTTAATATACTCATCGCAGAAGATAATTTTCTAAATCAGAAGGTAACTAAAATGCTTCTTTCTAATTTGGGGCATGTTGTTACAATAGTAGAAAACGGAAGACAAGCAGTAGAATTATTGAAAGAACAGAGCTTTGACATCATTTTTATGGATATTCATATGCCTATAATGAACGGGATTGAAGCCACGAGGATAATTAGAGAAAAAAGTCTTGCACCAAATACACCAATAATTGCCTTGACTGCTAGTGCAATGAGAGATGATGTTGCGTTATATTTAAAAGCTGGGATGTCAGGGGTAGTAAACAAACCAATTAATTTAAAAGAACTTAAAAATGCCTTGAGTATTAATTTGTTAAACAAGCAATAAAGTTTCTATTTGTCTTTGCCTTCAAGTAGTTTTATTGCCTTGATTAACTCTTCTTGAGCCTTTTTAAATTCCAATCTGTCAAGATGTCTCTCAATCGTGGAAATAATCTCTGTTATTTCTCTTGTATTGCTTTCTTTATGCATCTCCTTGAAAAATGATAGGGCAGAGAGGTCATTTACCATAACCTTATCTAGAAGTGTCTTTAATTCATCAATCTTTACCTCTCTGACTGTCTTTTTATCTGCCAGAGTTTCTTTAGGGCTCTCTTTAAAGTTATTAATAAGCATATCTGAGGTGAGCAATATATTATTCATTTCTACAGATAGCTGATTTATCAAAAACATGACCACATTATCCTTTGCTTTGTTTTTGACTGCATTCTCGCAATTTATGACTTTTTCCATAAAATCATTTGCCGAGATGGCACCGCTTGCACCCTTTAGCTTATGAAGGATGCTCAAGGTATCATTTATTTTACCTTCCTTGTAGAGATTAACCAATTGATTAGAAATATCTTTAAATTCATCTACAAATTTTTTCACTATCTTTTGAAAAAGAAACCTGTTGTGATTAAACCTCCTAAGTGCTTGATTTACATTTATACCTGGCAGGTAGTTTGGTAATTCTGTTGATTGTTTTATATCTTTTTTCTTGTTTTTATAAAGGGTAAAAGGACTTTTTTGCAGGTGTTTTACAATACAGTCATACAACTCCTGTGAGTTAATTGGCTTTGCCAAGTGGTCATCCATACCTACATTTATACACTTATCCCGTTCTTCTTTTAAGGCATGGGCAGTCATGGCAATTATGGGTATGTTTTCCATCTTTTCAAGGGTTCTTATATGTTTGACTGCCTCAATACCATCCATCACAGGCATCTGTATATCCATAAGTATTAGATCATAAGGACCACTATTTTTTGCCTTTTCATAGGCTTCTAATCCTGTATTTGCAATATCAACGATGATACCTACATCGCTGAGTATTTCTGTTGCTATCTGCTGGTTTATTGGATGGTCTTCTGCTAAGAGAATTCTGACATCCTTTAAAAATTCTCTGGAATAATTTTTCTTTAGTTGCTGTGAAATGTTTTCATCTCTTTTAGAAATATCTCTTCCAAAGGTGTTTAAAATTGTATTATAAAGTATTGATGGATGGACAGGTTTAGTTAAAAGAGCCTTTATTCCAATCTCTTGAGCCTTTTCTTTAATATCATCTTTATTGTAAGCAGTAATCATAATGATAGTCTTTATTATATTGATGTCAGCCCTTTTAGAAAGCCGACTTACAGTCTCAAGACCATCTAATTTTGGCATCTTGTAGTCAACAAATATTATTGAATAGGGGTCATCTTTTGCATTTTCTATCATTTCAAGTGCCTCAATGCCATCTGAAGCCACATCAACTTTTAATGAAAAAGACTCAATCATTTCTTTTAAAATTATCCTTGCTGTCTCATTGTCATCAACAAGCAACGCCTTCATTCCTCTTATATCAGGCGGTGGAATCTTGCAAATAAATTCTTCACTCTTATCAATCTGAAAGGGTATCTCAAAATGAAAGATACTACCTGAGCCAACAACACTGTCAATCCATATCTTTCCATCCATCTTTTCAAGGAGTCTCTTTACTATGCTTAGACCTAAGCCTGTCCCGCCATATCTCCTTGTCGTAGAGCCATCTGCCTGTGTAAAGGGTTTGAATAATTTGCCAATCTGCTCCTTAGTCATACCTATGCCTGTATCAGATACAGAAAAGCGTAAAGTTACAATATCATCACTGATGTTAACTACCTTCATGGATACGACTATTTCACCTGTATCGGTAAATTTAAGGGCATTATTAATTGTATTTGTAAATATTTGATAAAGCCTTAAATAATCACCAATTACATGATTAGGCGCCTTTGGATCAATAGAGTAAAGGATTTCTATGCCTTTCTCCTCTGCCCTCAAGGAAAACATATTACTAATCTGTTCAAAAAGACCATTGAGGCTAAAAGGCGCCTTTTCTATCTCAAGGTGTCCTGCCTCAATCTTTGAGAAATCAAGGATGTCATTGATGATACCAAGAAGTGATTGAGCAGATGAATTAATCTTAAGGACATAGTCTTTTTGTTTGGTAGTTAACTCTGTTTGTGATATAAGGTGTCCTAATCCAAGGATTATATTCATAGGTGTTCTAATCTCATGACTCATATTGGCAAGGAATTCGCTCTTTGCCTTATTTGCCTTTTCTGCAACTTCCTTTGCACTTTGGAGCTCAAACTCAATCTTTTTCCGTGCTGTTATGTCAATTACTATACCTACAAAATGAAAAGGGTTTAAGTTTTCATCTCTTATTGTACTTACTGCCAAGTCTACCCAGACAATCTCATTGAGTTTATTGATGTATCTCTTTTCAATCCTATAGTGGTCTCTTTTATTGAGGGTTATCTCTTCAACATATTGTAATTCAAGGGGCAAATCATCAGGATGGGTAAATACACTAAAGTGAATACCCTTAATCTCTTCCTCTGAATACTTAACTATGTCAAGGAATGACTTGTTGGCATAGATAAGATTGCCTGTTTTATCTGCAAAGGCTATCCCTGCATTTGCATGTTCTGTTATTACTCTAAACCTTGCCTCGCTTTGTTTTATTTCCTTTTCTGCAATCTTTCTATCGGTAATATTTCTCAGAAATACTATTAGTCTGCCCGATGCAAGTTCCGTGTAGGTAACGCTTACCTCTACATCAATAATCTGTTCATCTTTCCTTTTGTGCTTTGTCTCAAAACGGTCGTATCCTGTCCTTATTATCTTTTCAATATGCCTCTTTACATCTTCAGGATCCTTTATTGCTTCTATATCACTAATCTTCATTTTAAGTAATTCTTTTCTACTGTATCCTATCATCTCTGCATAGGCATTGTTACAATCAATTATATTGCCTTGCATGTCTGATATCAAAAAACCTTCCATTGCAGTCTTTAAGATTGTCTCATACTGAATCTCTCTGCTCCTTGCTTCAGTAATATCTTCCCCTGATGACAGGATTGTGTCTATCTCACCATTACTATCCAGTAAATAGGCATTTTGCCATAATATTAAACGCTCTTTGCCATCTTTTGTGAGAACTGGATTTTCAAATTTACTAACAGACGTTTCTTTATTTTTAAGAATATTATTGAATTCTTTTTTAACTTCATAGACAATCCTCTTTGGCAAGAAATTAGAAAACCAGTCTTTCCCCAAGATTTCATCTTGACTATATCCAAGCACTTCACAGGCTTTTTTGTTGACAAGTCTTACTTTCCCTAATTTATCTAAACTGATTATCATTACGCTAACAATATCAAGATATTGTCTTGCTGTCTCTCTTTCTTTTAATAACCTTGCCTCAAGGTCTTTCCTTTCAGAAATATCAATTATAAAAACTATCGCACCAATCTTTTCACCAAAGCTATTTTTCTTGATTGATATAGAGAGATGCCCGTAAAAAACCTCTCCCGATTTTCTGAGCATCTTAATCTCCGTTTCATGACCACCCTTCTTAAAGACTGTTGGAATAATATCTTCGTAAAGCTTCCCTAATTCCTCAGAAGGATGAAAGATAGTTACATTTTTGCCAACGACCTCCTCTTTACTATATCCAAAGATTCTCTCTGCCCCATTATTCAAATCAAGTATATTGCCCTCTAAATCGGTTGTTACAATTGCATCGTGTATTTGATTTATTACAGAGGCTTGTTCCTTGAGGACAGAGTTGATGGTTTCCTGTTCTGTAATGTCATGGACTACTCCAATCATCCTGACTGGTTCTCTATTTTCTTTATATACATAACCTACCTCTTTTACTATCCTCTCTTTGCCATTTGGTAATACTACCCTATGAACAATATCATAAGGAATATCTTTAAAAAGTGCATCATTTACAGCTTGAATCACCTTGTTTCTGTCATCAGTGTGAATAGAATTAAGAAATGCCTCATAGTTTGCTTCAAACTCCTGTGGTTGCAATCCGAAGATTTTATAGACTTCATCAGACCAGTATAGGGTATTATCCAAGATTTGCCAATCCCATAAACCAAAGTGAGCTATCTTCTGGGCTTCATTGTATATCATGGCGTTTGAATATGATAAGTTTTGTGATATTTCAAAGTTAGTTATATTTTCATGGACGAGCAAAAAATATTTCTTATTGTTAGAAGTAAAAATTGTTGCATTTAGCTTAAACCATCTTTTTTGAGTCTCCGAATGACAGGTATATTTAAGTGAAAAGCTCTCCCTTTTACCAGTAATCATCTCATTAATGCCATTTAAAAAGACATTGGCATCTTTGACATCTACACCTTCTGAAGATTTAATGACATTAAAATAGTTTATCTCATGCCACTTTTTAGTTGATTTCCAGCCATTTTCAAGGGCAAATTTATCCCATGCCTTGTTGGTAAAGATGATATTGCCTTCTATGTCAAGGATACATATGTGTTCTGGCAATATATCGAGGATGGCAGTTGTTAAAGATATTTCTAAATCTTGCATTTTTTATAGATTTAAAGGTTAGAATTATAGAAAGTTATTATACAGAAACTTTCTATCAAAAAAAATAATTAATTGTTTCTTCATACTTTAGTGTGTATTTGGTGATTACAGGATAGTGTAACATTAATTTTGTAAAATTGATTAAGTGTATAATCCTCAATAGATTAAACAAACCTTTAAAAAGGAGGAGGAGGGTTGAAAAGTTGAAAATAATAGTCCTTTCGACAATATTCTTTTTTCTACATATTCTATCTTACACAAGCACTGCATATGTACAACAAACGCAAGATGGAATTTTGGATATTCATGATGAGCCTTCTAATACTACAATTGAATCAGGGACATTGGAACTGTCTGTTATCCCTTCACCTGATATAAAGCAAATACTTATTGACCTTGCAAAAAAGACTAAGGACCTTGCTGATATGACTATTGACAAGGCTGATGATACCATCAAAAACATAAAACATGCAGGTGACATCGCATCCCACGGAGGAGGCGGAGAGATACTTGAGCAATGGGCAAAGTATTGGGATAACTTAAGCAAAGGACTTGATTATAAAGGAAACCCTCTTACAAGACATCAATGGCGGTCAATGTTTCAAGGTGCAGATAAAGCCAGACAATGGCAGGAATATAAAAAATGGTTTTCAGAACAAGCTGACTATCTTCAAAAGCTTGGCAAGGTCATAACTTTTGTAGACTCAGGCTCAAAGATGGCTGGCGCCCTGTGGGAAGGAGAGGGCAAAATTGCCATGATTACGCTGGCTGATGAAGTATGCAAGGTTGGTGCTATTACTTTTGGTTCCCTGTTTGGCGCACCTTGGGGACCTGGTGGCTCTATAGCTGGTGCATTTTCTGCAGAAGAATTATGGCGTAAGTTTGGAAGCCCTTCTTTTGATCAAAGGGCTCAGTTTGTCAAAAATATTGCGAAATGGAATGAATTGGCAGGAAAGGTTGTTCAAAACAAAATAGGTTCTTTGCCTGAATTTCAACTCTTTATGGAAGGGAAAATTAGTGAAGAAGAGTTTAAGAAAAAAATTAGAGCATATGCGGAAATTTATAAAAAAGAAAAGGAAAAGAAAAAGAAACAACATCAAAGAGAACTTGCATTGCTCAGAATACAATCCATAAAAGAACCTGAACTTAAAAAACTAATTGATGCATGGCAAGACGGCAAACTCCCTAAATCTAAAAAGCCTCTACTCATTGAGGCACTTCGTCGAGCAATCAAGGAACAAAAAGGAGATTCCGTTCGTGATGGAGATGAACTTGAATGCAATATTGAACAAAATATAAGCGATGTCGAGGACAAAACTGTTAGTACTAAAAAGAAACTATCCAAGAAATCAAAAGAAGACCTCTTATGGTGTATCTGCTGGTGTACCATAAATCCTACATTAGGAGTTGGAGCTAGCTACAACCCAAAACCAATATATGGTGTTTTATCCTCTCCAGGTTGTAAAGATCCAAGATATGGACCATGTGTAGGTGCAGGTTATGGTTGTTGGAGAAAACACATGATTAGTACGGGGGAATGTTTTGAAAAATGTGTTAAAGATGCGAATGTCGACAAAAATTCAGTGATTGCTGAGATAAATCAAACTCGTTTTGATGCCTTCAATGAATTTATCAAAGAGGCAAGAGGGATAATTGAGGAATATATAAAGTTTGTACCCGGAGTTTACAGAAAAAAGATACTTGGCAGGGAGTATCCCAATGTTTTTCCTTTGATGCTCTTTGCACAATCAGACATCTTATTAGCATCAGACAGCGAACCTATTAGAATAATTTCACAAAAAGAAGTCCCTATGACTTACTTAGAGATGATAAAGGAAAAGAACAGACAAGGTCACCCTGATAAAGCATTATATCTTATAAAATCAGCAGAATCTATAATGCCCGAAAGAAAGGGCGAGATACACAATATCCTTGCTGAATTTGCAATAATCCTTGCAAAGGCAAGCCTTAATATAGTTACAGACCTTGAATTTGATGAAGGACTCTATATGCTTAACAAGTCTGCCGAGATTTATAAAGAAGGAGAGAATAGTTCTATTGGACAAAATATTAAGAGGCTTATAGGAACTTTTCAAAGATGGAAGCAAGACTGGCAGGTGTTGCAATCGGAGGTGCCCAACTGCCTGTCAATGTTAAAAAAAAGACAATTATGCAAATGCGACAACCTGTATAAGAGCAAAATATATCCTTCTGCATCTTCATTTACAACATATGAGTTTGCCTCACCAGATAGATGGCAAATCTCTACCGCAACAGGTGTGCCAAGGGCAATACCACAGAAGGAAAAACTATTTAGTGAGATAACTAACGCACTTTCTTCGTCAAAAAAACAGTGTGATGGACATCCAATATTTAGGACAAAGGAGATGAAGGATTTAATAGATTACGAAAACAGAAAAACCCTTGAAAAATCTCCTTATATTGACCAGTCTGAATTACAGAAAAGTTCTGCGCCTGTGATGTGTGGAGTAAATGCCTTAAAGGTTTCAGAAAGGCTTTTATCAACTCAGGATCTATGCGATTGTCATGTTGAAAGGTTAGAGAACATAATTGAAATAGCTAAAAAGGACGGAGAACCACTGTCAGTTAATTTTACAGTTAATAGTAATGAGATTATTTTTGGTGGTAGAGTTGAAATAATGCTTCAAATAGAAGGAGGCAAGGCACCCTTTGGAGCGGAGATGACTGGTAATTACAAATATCGTAAGGATCATGATAACTCACGAGGATTCTTCATTAACTGGTTGCCTGACAGTGTTGGGACAAAAGTTTTTAAGGTTACAGTAAGCGATGCTTGTGGAGAGATTATACAAAAAGAATTATATGTAAATGTAAAACCAAGTCCAGCCATGCTTCAATGCGAGGCGAAGTGGACAGAAGGGACTACACTTTACAATGCAAAGAGATACAATGAGGCACTTATTAAATTCAAAGAAAACCTTGCCTGTGCTCCAAATAACCCTCAGAGACAGCAGTATGTAGCGCAACTTGAAAATACCATTAGGCAGCAGGAAGATGCAAAGAGGGCATGTCTTGCCTTAAGACAGCAGGGAGAGCAATTAGTCCAGCAAAAGAGATTGAATGAGGCGATACCAAAGTATAGAGAATATCTAAAGTGTAATCCAGATAGACAGATTGAGGATTATATAAAGACACTTGAGGCGACAGTTCAGAAGGAAAGAGAACAACAGCAGAGGGTGGAATATGCAAAGAGATTAAGGGCAGAAGGGGAGGTATTAGAGAGGGCAAACAGGATACAGGAGGCAATAGGGAAATACAGGGAGAGTTTGAAGTATGTGCCAGATTCAACACTTGAGAAACACATCAAGGATTTAGAGATGGCAATGGTAAGACCCACACCAACCCCTGTGCCTACCCATAGACCACCTGTTGTAACCCCACCACCATCATCAGTAACCCTAACAGGTCTTTGGATTGGTCAATGTGAGGGAATGAGCAAACAGTATAGTATTAATATTAATCACAATGGCAATACCTTTACCGCCAAATCTGATTATGACGAATACAGCGGTAACATATCAGGCAATCAAATAAGGGGGAAGTCAAGTGTGGGTGATGACATAATGGGTAGTATCATTAATCAAAACCAGATTAAGATAACCATAGCCTATAAAAATATAACTTATCAACCTCTAAAATGCGACCTTAAGAGGGGAAATACTCATTCTACTGTAGGAGGAAACATAGACCCATCACACCCTATCGCAGGAGATTGGAATTCTAACTGGGGCAAAGTTACATTCAAAGCAGGAAATCCTATAACTGGTTCATGGGATCAAGGCAGTGGTAAGATTGGACAATTTTCAAAAGGGACGTATGATCCTTCAACAAGGATACTTCGTATATACTATTTTCAGCCTTGGAATAATGCAATTGGATGGCAAAAATTTAAACTTTCAGAAGATAGCAAAAGACTTGAAGGCAAACCAGACCAAGAGGGGGGATTTCATTGGACATGCACGAGATAGAATATATGCAAGAAGATACAGTTACTGCAAAGGTTATACTCAAAGACAGATTTATACTCGGTGAACGAAATACAATAACAGCTAATAGGCTCCCGGGGAGGGACTCGAACCCCCGACAGGGTGGTTAACAGCCACCTGCTCTGCCGACTGAGCTACCCGGGAAGGAATTAAAAGGTTATTTTTATATCAAATTACAAGGTGTTTTGTCAAATAAATTCCACTTCACCCAAAATCAGCTATAGAACTAAAAAGCTTAGTAAAATCTGCAAGTAAGATAGGAAGGGCTGGTGAAGGATTTTTATAATCGATGATTTCATTTTAATCTTGCTTTATTCTTTATAACGCATTGCCTTTTGCTAAAGTTTCTCAAGATTTCTTTTATTAAGGTGTCGTATAAAATTTTTCACCAACCCTTTCTACTGTTAAGTTCTCAGTTCTATCGCTGATTTTGGGACTTCGTAAGGATATGTTAAATTTTATTAAGGGGATCCTAAATTTTTATACTCTATTCTCTGTGTAAAAAATTTGTTCTACAATACATGTGATTATCAAAATAATTTTAAGTATCAAGATAGTTAGTCTTGACTTAAAACTATAGGGAGGCAAACATGAAAGGTTTTTTTAATAAGTATCTTCATATTGATTTAACAAAAAAAAGACATAGTGATTTATTTATTGAGGACAACATCTATGAAAATTACTTGGGTGGAAAAGGTCTTGCAGTATGGCTTTTATTGAAATATCAACCGCCGATGACACCTGCTTTGTCTTCAGACAATCCTTTTATTATAGGGCTTGGACCAATCACAGATACACCGATTTTTGGCTCTTCAAGATATGGCCTTTACACAAAGTCTCCACTTACAGGTATTTTCTGTGAAAGTTATAGTGGTGGAAAGGTTCCTGAAAAAATAAGTAGGTGTGGATATGATGCCATAGTAATTACAGGCAAGTCAGAAGACTTGATTTGTCTTGAGATTTATCCAGAAAAGGTAGTATTTAAAAATGCTGATGATTTAAAAGGTATGGATACCATTCAGACAGAGACTGTCCTTAATGAAAGACATGGCAAAGAATCAGGCTCAATAGTGATTGGACCTGCAGGTGAGAGACTTATTCCCTTCTCTATTGTCAGTAATGACCTTTGGCGATGTGCAGGCAGGGCAGGTGCAGGAACGGTAATGGGCTCAAAAAACATTAAGGCTATTGTCTTTAAAGGCGACATAAAAAGGCCCATTGCTGATGAAATGGCTTGTCAAGAATTTGCAAAGAAGACATTTCAAAGATGCAAAGATTTACCAACAACAAAGGCTTATAAGGAAAAAGGGACCCCTATGATGGTTGACCTACTTAATTCCTTTAATGCCTTCCCTACTCAATACTGGCATAAAGGTTTTTTTGATAAACATAAGGAGATAAACTCAGATGCCATGAGAGATAGGATGGATGTAAAGCCTCACGCCTGTGCCAAGTGTTTTACGGCATGTGGAAAACTATCAACGATAAGACAAGGACCTTTTAAAGGTCTTACAGTAGAGGGTCCTGAATATGAGACTATCTATGCCTTTGGTGGTCTCTGTATGATTGCAAATATAGAACAAATTACGTATATAAACGACCTCTGTGACAGGTTAGGAATTGATACAATTACTACGGGAAATTTAGTTGCTTTGGCTATGGAGGCATCATCGTTAGGCAAGATTAATGAACAGATAAGATATGGTAATTTTGATGATACGGTCAAACTCATCAAGGATATTGCCAATTCTGAGGGGCTCGGTGCAATCCTCTCAAAGGGCATTAAAGAGGCATCAAAACAATTAAAAATGCAAGACTTTGCCATTCATGTAAAAGGACTTGAGCCTGCTGGATATGACCCTCGTAGGTTAAAAGGCATGTCCTTAGCATATGCTACATCAGACAGAGGGGCTTGTCACTTGAGGTCAACCTTTTATAAGGCAGAGCTCTCTGGTATGATTGCACCAGAGACCTTGGACGGCAAGGTAGAATTATTTATTGACTTTGAAGATAGATTAACCCTTATGGATACCCTTATTTTATGCAGGTTTTATCGTGATTTTTATCTTTGGGTTGAATTAAGTGAGATAATAAGATTGACAACAGGTATGGATTTATCAAGGCAAAGGCTACAAGAAATAGCCCTTGATATTACAAATCTCATCAGAAAATATAATCTCCAAGAGGGCATGACCGATAGTGATAACACAATCCCTGATAGGTTCTTTAGAGAGCCCCTTGAAAATGTAAAGGATAATCTAACAAGGGATGACTTTGAAGGAATGATAAAAAATTACTACAAAATAAGAAAATGGCAATACTAAAGGCTTACTATTTCTGAGATTCAGCGATAAGGAAAAATCTCGTTCGATCAAGAACTCTGTTTTGACATTTTTAATTCTCCCTACACTAACTACCTTTTAATTTTGTTAAGTTCTCAGTTCTATCGCTGATTTTGGGTTTTGTTTTTTAGTTGCATTGGTGTATATTATATTTAACATAATTTTAATATAGAGGAGGTTAACTTGGAAACTGTTAAGGTTTTAGCAGAAAAGATTTCTCAGGCAGTAGATAAGATAAACACTTTAAAGGAAGAAAAGTCAGCTTTGACAAATAAGGTTTCTGAATTAGAGGCACTACTAAGACAAAAAGACGAAGAGATAAAAACATTACATGAGGAAAAATATCGTATTAAGGGACAAATTGAGGATTTAGTAAAAGAACTTGATGAGATTGAGGCACGATAGTAAACCCTTATGGGTAGAGCTGAGATTACCATTTTAGGACATAGATACAAAGTAAAGGGTGATTATCCACCAGAGCATATCGAAGAATTGGCTCAATATGTCAATCAGAAGATTCAAGAAGTCTATGAAAAGATGCCAAATATCACCCCATTAAAAGCGGTTGTAATTGCCTCGCTCAATATTGCAAATGAAATGAAGAAGACGAGGCGAGACTTTGACTCAATAATAAAAGATTTAAGGATCATTGAAGATAAGACTGATAGTTTTATAAAGCTTTTTGATTGAATTTATCTGAAATAACAAGTTTAGTGGTCAATAAATAAAATAATATAACCATCATTGGTTTAAACCAAAGGCCCATATGTGGCGCAATTGGTCTTACTATCTCAGGCATTGAACCTATTGATATGCAAATAACCATAAGCGCATAAACTATTCTTTTTGACAGACCTTCTTGCCAAAAGTAGACAGAAACAAGGGCAATAAAGGGTGCAATAATGACATAACTATTTTGTTCAGTCATCGGATGAAAGAGCATGAGATAGGCAGTGGCTAATGAAAAAAGCAAGATGCCTCTTAAGGGTTCATCAAACCTTTTACTTGCATAAAGCCATCCAATTAGGGTAATAAACCCAGCAAAGGCCCTCAATATTAGTGAATTAGGACCTTGAAGCGATATGCCAAAGGGTCTTAGTAATCCACTTATGTCTGCAAATCTCCTTTCACTACTAATAGCCAAAGACGACATCTCTTTTAGTGCTGACTTGTATTGACTAAGCACATAATCAGCATTGTTTATTAAAAATGGAAAGATTATTACAAAAGATATGGTTAAAATTATCCTCCAGCAGAGGTGAGGATGGCTTGACACTATAAGTGCTGTAATGATAAGACCTGTTTGTTTGAGTATTATTAAAATGGTAAGCGCAAATGATAAAGCCCACCATTTCTCTTTTAAGAGAAAATACATTATCCAGAGACATAATCCTGAAAAGGTAAGATTTGCCTGCCCATTTCTGAGTGCACCAATGGTAGGGGTAATAATGATAAGGGTAATTACTAAAAAAAGATATTCTTTATTTTTTGGATAAAATTCCCTGATAAATACATATACACCACTTACAAGTAGTGAGAGCGAAATGACCCTCCAAAGTATATCTCCCAAAGGTCTATCAAGGAGATAAAAAGGGGTATATAAATAAATAAATTGAGGGAGATAATGGAATAAAATATTTTTATCTCCATATATTTCCTTTTGCAAAAACCAATTACTTACTGCACCATAATAAACATTTGTCACTGTCCTCTTTGTAGGGTCTATATAAACCATAATGGCAACAGCAAAAATTGTCGTTATCCAAATACCTAATGCTATGGATAGATAAAGTTTCTTTTTGTCGCCTATTGTTTTTTCTGAAGTAATCATACTACGGGTAGTTCAATAATAAATATTGAACCTTTTTCACTATTATTATTCACCTTAATAGTTCCGCCATGGTCAGTTATTATCTTATGAGTAATGGCAAGACCAAGTCCTGTTCCACCCTTTATACCAGTAAAATATGGCAAAAATAACCTATCTCGATCCTCATCTTTTATCCCAATACCTGTATCTGCTATGCTGAGTAAGATTTTGCCATTGTTGTTCAATATATTTATTTCAATACTACCTGATTGATTCATTGCCTTGATAGCATTATCAATTATGTTTATAATTGCTCGTCTTATCTGCTCTCTATCAAGGCTTATATCTGGTATTTCATCTGCCTTTATATTGAATGAAATGTTTTTATAACCCTTGTATAGCAAGACAATATCATTAATTATCTCTGTAATGTTATTCATCGTTTTAACTACCTCAGGCAATTTACCAAATTGTGAGAATTCATCTACCAATCTTTTAAGGGCATCTACTTCATTAATGATAATCTTAATAGAATTGTCAAATACTTGTTCAAAATCACTATCACCTTTTTGTTTCTTTTTTATTAGTCTCTCTGCAGATAGTTTAATAGGTGTCAGTGGATTTTTTATCTCATGGGCAATCCTCTTAGCAACTTCCTGCCATGCAAGTGCCTTTTGCGCCCTTATCAATTCCGTAAGGTCATCAAAGACCACAAGAATACCCATAGATGAGTTAGTATTATAGTCCATTATATCGGATATGAATACGCTCAAAGTAAGTGAAGCACCTTCTATATTCAGATTTATCTGTCTTTGTATGTTCCTATTTTTCTTCCCCTGTATTGCCTTTACAATCCTTCTAAGTTCCTCTGACTTCATCTTCTCAAGGAGTTCATTATAGTGTTTTCCTTTTAAGTCTTCCCCAATCTTGAGTATTTCCTTTGCAGATTGGTTTATAGTTTGTATAATCCCTTCATTATTAAGGCATATAACGCCTGAACGAATCTTACTCATAATGCTCTCAAGGTAAAGTCTTCCTCTGTCTGATTCTAAATAGGCATTGTGAAGGGATTTTCTGCTCTCATTCAGTTCTATAATCATAGAGTTAAAGGATTCTGTGAGCATACCAATCTCGTCGTTACTACGAGACTTGACTTGAACATTAAAGTCTCCAGCCTTAAGAGACTCGGTTGCAAGGGCAAGTTCCTTTATAGGCGTAGTAATGCTTGATGAAATCTTTAAGGAAAACCATAAACCTGTAAAGACAATCATTAGGGTAACAAAGCCTAAAATAATAATGTAATTAATCCTCAATGGTTCTCTATAAGAGAGTATCTTTAAATACTCTTCGTTAAATTCTCTTAACCTTTCGACTTTAAAAGCGAACGAATGAGGCACCTTAATCTCTGCAACTATAACCCCCTTTGATGAAGGCACAGCTGCCCTTATTAAATCGCCATCATCGATAGAAATAATCTCTGTCCCCTTTTTGCCATTAAAGGCATCTTTTATTAAATCTGATGAATCATCATGACTATTAACAGAATAGATGTTAATATTTGGTAGTTTTCCAATAATTTTTCCCTTGGCTGACTCTTCAGCAATCAATAGTGCATGATTTCTCATCTGGTCATAAACCTCTTGGGCAATATCCATTGATAAATTTAAATGTTCACCAATTTGAGGAGAGAAAATTTTGTTTATAAAGTTTGTAGAAAGACCACTTGCAATAACGAAAAGTAGTATTGATGGTATGAGGGCAAAGATAATAAATATGATTGTGAGTTTGGTCTTAAATCTATGCCCTGGTATGTTCTCCCTTTTCTCATAATAAAGCTTGTAAAGATTTCTTATAGTAAAAAAAACAAGCGTTGTTATTGCAACAGCATTAAAAGTTAAAATTCCTACAAGTAGCACTTTTGTAGAAAAATCAACAGATATCTTTTGAAGGTGCTTAATCTCAAAGAAGGTGATTACCAATATAAAAATCAATGAAAGGACAAAAAATATGAGAGGTTTTGTAAATACCTTCTTAGTCATTTTATTAAGAACTTGTCAGAGTTCTTACTAACCTTTATATCTGAATCAGGTATAAAAAATAACAATAAACCTACAATTGGCGGTATTTTTTGAAACCTTGACTCTACAGAAACCTTCACAAAATATGTCCCTTGCTCGTGCTCTTTTGTATTTGTCAATGACAAATCAGAAATACTTGTAGCCCAATCTATCATTGAGTTTAGGTCCTTAAATCTTTTCTCTGTAATGACATTTCCAATTTGAGATGTAGAAATATATTCTCGTTTTATAGGATTTGTTTTCATAGTTCTTATAATTTTTACACCTTTTATAAATTCATTAGGCCAAAAAGTCCATACCCTAAACAAGTCTATATAAAAGGTAATCTCTTTTGATATGCCTTGATTAAGCTCTTCTATATAATTCTGTGATAATTTTAAAGAGGCATTTACTATTATACTGCCCTCATTTATCTTGACTGATACAGGCGCTAAATCTGCTACATCAGAGGCATTAACAGGTGAAATTAAAAGGATAAAGGTAAAGATGTAGAGAAAGACCTTGAATAACAATTATGCAATTCCCTGTCTTAAAATGTCATGGATATGAATGATGCCTTTTATAGAACCCCTGTCATCAGGTATCACAAGGGTTGTTATTGAATGGTCTTCCATTATTTTTAATGCCTTTACAGCAAGTTCATCTTCACTAATCATTTTAGGATTTTTTGTCATTACTTCTCCTGCCCTCATTTCAAAAAAGTCCTTTCCCCATTTTTCAATACCTCTTCTTACATCTCCATCTGTAATTATACCAAGTATCTTCCATGAATCATCGGTTATCACTACCATACCAAGCCTCTTTGAAGAAATCTCAAGGACTGCCCTTGATAATGTGGCATTTGGATCAACAATTGGAATTTCATCTCCTGTGTGCATAAGATCAGATACCTTGATAATAAGCTTTTTGCCAATAGAACCACCTGGATGGAAGAAGGCAAAGTCTGTCTCTTTAAAACCCCTCATTGTAATTAAGGCAACTGCAATGGCATCTCCCATTGCCATAGCAGCGGTAGTTGAGGATGTAGGTATTATAGATATATGACAAGCCTCCTCCTTAACGGAGATGTCTATGTGAATATCTGATTGTCTTGCAAGGGTTGATTCAGCAAAACCAGTCATTGCAATAAGTAAGACATTAAATCTCTTAAGATAGGGTATAAGTTGAACTAACTCTCTGGTCTCTCCACTATTAGAGATTGCAATGATAATATCTTTTGAAGCTACCATCCCAAGGTCTCCATGGCTTGCCTCTGCAGGATGGAGAAAAAGGGCAGGTGTGCCCGTTGATGCAAGGGTGGCCGAGATCTTTTTGCCAACAAGACCAGACTTCCCCATCCCTGTCACTACAACCCTGCCTTTACAATTTAATATGGCTTCAACAGCCTTGACAAAGTTGTCGTCAATTCTATCAATAAGATTGGCAACTGCTTCAGACTCGATCTTTAAGACCCTTTTTGCTGTGTCAATAATATGGTTCATTCAGTTATAATCACCTAACCTTTCCCAACTTACCCTTTTAACATTTCTCTAAAAAACTAAATTCTATGCCTATAAGGCAAATTGGCTTTTCTTTATATAAAAATCTCTCCTAGTACCGATATCCAGCAATAAGGATAAGTCTCTTTTGTTCGTTTTGACAGTTCTAATGCTCCTTTCGCTACGGCCGCAAAACTCAACTACCACCTCAAAAAGTCTTGTGACTTTTTGGGGACCCCGATTCTTCGGGCTCAAACACTTGCGGTTGTTTAACGCTACAGTCGCAAAGAACTGTTGCCAAAACATCGCTATTTACTTCAGAGCCCCACCCTTATCGCTGGATCTCGGTAGAAGTTTTAAGGCTTGTCTTGTTTTATCAACATAGACATACCCTTCAGTAATTGTTGATATGCCTATGGGTAGTCTCTTCATATGTCATTTTCCACTACAGGGCTTAACAGCAGTTTACCTATGTCTTATTCCTTTTAAAAAAATGTATAAATCCTTAAGCACCTTCAGCATCCCCTCTAAATTGTCAAGGTCTATCATGTTAGGCCCATCACATAGTGCCTTATCAGGATTGGGATGGACTTCCATAAATAGACCATCAACACCACAAGCAACTGCAGACCTTGCAAGTGGTTCAGCAAACTCCCTCTGTCCACCAGAGCAAGTGCCTTGTCCACCGGGGAGCTGCAAACTATGGGTCACATCAAAGATTACTGGATAACCAAAGGAACTAATTATAGGAAATGACCTGAAATCAACAACAAGATTATTATAACCAAAGAAAGTGCCTCTCTCTGTAATTATCAAATTATGGTTACCTGTAGATATAAATTTATCAATAATATTTTTCACATCCCAAGGGGCAAGAAATTGTCCCTTTTTGATATTAACCAACTTACCTGTCTCAGAAGCCTTAACAATCAGGTCTGTCTGTCTGCAAAGAAATGCAGGTATTTGAAGCACATCAACTATCTCTGATGCCATCAAAATCTCATCAACCGTATGGACATCTGTAAGTATAGGAAGGTTAAGTGAAGCCCCTATATCAGATAATATTTCAAGTCCTTTTTTAATCCCAGGCCCCCTATAAGAATGTATTGAAGATCTATTCGCCTTGTCATAGGAGGATTTGAAGATAAAGTTTATTTGTAAACTACTGCAAATATCCCTGATCTTCTTAGCAGTATAAAAAGTGATGTCCCTGTCTTCAATCACACAGGGACCTGCAATAATGGTTAGTTTATCACCGCCAATTTGAAAGTCCCTAAAGGTTATCATCATTGGCTATTATATCATAGGCAATCGTTAAGTGAAATAAGTCAAAGTCTTCCCAATATCAGCGATAGAACTGAGAACTTAATAAAATCGATAAGACAGAGCAGGAAGGGTTGGTGAAAATTTTATACGACATCTTATAAAAGAAGTCTTGAGAAACTTTAGCAAAAGGCAATGCATTATAAACCTTAAAATAACGCTAGGAAGGGCTGTTTCAGGATTTTTATAATCGACAAATTTTATTTATAATTT
>OGCL01001284.1_pt1 | contig 22108 bp, 16 predicted proteins | sample 1570041 | NCBI WGS metagenome assembly OGCL01 (sample SAMN06266162, study PRJEB24511) | hot springs metagenome | isolation source: Hot spring water | place: South Africa: Limpopo | collected 2015-06-22 | reverse complement strand
TCGCTCGTTTTCTCGGTCGCTGCGCTCCGTGCGCCTTGCGCTTCATCCCGCTCGCTGCTTTCTTCAGCGTTTCCCTAGGGACGCGGAACCGCGATTCGACATCGGTGAGCTCCCCGGTGGGATAATCCGCGTCGTGATGCGGGCTGGGCAATCGCTCGCCGGCGCCTAACCAGGCGAGAACGGCGGGAGGAAGGTCCGGGCTCCACAGGGCAGGGTAGCGGCTAACGGCCGTCCGCCAAAACCCGTCCGACCGAAAGGCCGACGGCATAAGGCGAGGACCAGGGCCACAGAGACGAGCGTATTTAGTTACGGTGAAACGCGGCAACCTCTACCCGGAGCAATACCAAATAGGCATGCGCGCCCGGTCAATCGGGCAGACGGCGGCCCGTCGCAGCATGCGGGTAGGTAGCTCGAGCCGGCCGGCGACGTCCGGCCCAGATGAATGATTGCCGGCACAGCGCGCAAGCGCTTTGCAACAGAACCCGGCCTAGAGGCCCGCTTCACTTCATGCCCGGCAGGCGCGGCAAGCCCTTGAGACCCGGCACGCCTCCGAGCCCGCGCAGGAGCTTGGCCATGCCGCCCTGCGAGATTTTCTTCATCATGCCTTGGGTCTGTTCGAATTGCTTGAGCAGGCGGTTGACCTCTTGCACGGTCACGCCCGCCCCGGCGGCGATTCGCTGCTTGCGGGAGGCCTTGATCAGCTCCGGCTTTCGTCGCTCGATCGGAGTCATCGAACAGATGATGCCCTCCATGCGATTGAGCTGGCGCGGGTCGATTCCACCCGAGCGGGCGGCTGCCTGCTGCAGTTCATGCGGCAGCTTTTCCAGCAGCCCGTCGAGCCCGCCCATGCCCTTCATCTGGCCGAGTTGCTGCCGGAAGTCCTCCAAATCGAACCCCTTGCCCCGTTTGACCTTTTCCGCCAGGGCCTTTGCCTGCTCCACGTCGACCGCGCGTGCCGTGGACTCGACCAGCGCGACGATGTCGCCCATGCCGAGAATGCGCCCCGCCATCTGCTCGGCGCGAAAGTCTTCGAGTCCATCAAGCTTTTCGCTGACACCGACCAGTTTGATCGGAACGCCAGTCACCTCGCGCACCGAAAGCGCAGCCCCACCGCGCGAATCCCCATCGAGCTTGGTCAGGACGATGCCGGTCAGATCGAGCCGTTGGTGAAAGGCGCGAGCCGTATTGACGGCATCCTGACCAAGCATCGCGTCGACGACGAACAGCGTCTCGACCGGCTTCACCGCCTCGCTGATCGCGCGCGCCTCCTGCATCATGGTCTCATCGACGGCCAGACGACCGGCGGTATCGATGATGACGACATCGAAGTAGCGCGGTTTGGCCCAGGCCAGCGCACCGCGGGCGATGGCGACGGCATCGCCGGATTCTTCCGGTGCCGGCGCGTAACATTCCACATCAACCGCCAAGGCAAGCGTCCTTAACTGTTCGGCCGCCGCGGGACGATGGACGTCACACGGCACGAGCAGCACCTTCTTCTTTTGTTCGAGCTTCAGGCGACGCGCGAGCTTCCCCGCCGTGGTCGTCTTGCCGGCCCCCTGCAGGCCTGCAAGAAGCAAGACGGCGGGCGGCTGCACGGCGAGATCGAGCGTCGCCGAACGACCGGCCGGCGCGCTCATCAACGTGCCAAGTTCGCGATGGACGATACCGACGAATGCCTGCCCCGGCGTGAGCGAGGTGGCCACCTCTGCCCCGAGGGCAGACTGGCGAACGCGCTCGATGAAGGCTTTGACGACCGGCAGCGCGACATCAGCCTCGATCAGCGCGAGACGAACCTCGCGCAGGGCGTCTTGGATGTTGGACTCAGTCAGGCGCGCCTGACCTCGCATCGACTTGACGAAGCGGGCGAGTCGTTCAGTCAGTTGATTGGCCATCGACGGGCGGGTCCCAGGGTAAGCAACGTCGGGATTGTAGGAAGGGGCTTGCCGGCCGAATCGAACACCGTCGCCATCCCCAGCACTCTCACCGCAAACCGGACAACTTCTTCTTTACAAACATAGGGTTAGCATGCAAACTACAAGCAGATTCGCACTACACTTCATGGCGGACCGACTTCACGGCGATCGAGTATCTCCAAGCAGCGGGCCTGTCCACCCAATCGAATCGCTCGCGTACCGCGCGGAGCTGTGCCGACATGGAGCCATCACGACGATTCGACCACAATCCGTCGAGCATCGATTGCGCGACGGCAGCCCGATGCATGGCGAACACTGATTTGCGAGCAGTACCGTGGCAACTTCCACCGCGTCCGTGATCCTCTCCGGCCTTGGCCGTGCCCTCGTCCAGCACGACGTGCTGAAGCAGTCCGAGGCGGAAAGGCTGCAGGCCGAAGCCAATTCGGCTGGAGTCCCCTTCGTCGAACATCTGGTGGCAAGCAAGCGCCTGCCAGCAGCACGGCTTGCTGAGTTCGCTTCGCAGACGTTCGCGGTTCCATTGCTCGACCTCTCCGCATTCGATGCCGGCCAGATCAACAACGAGTGGATCGATGTCAAACTCATCACCACGCGTCGCTGCGTGCCGCTGCACAAGCGAGGCAATCGCCTGTTCGTTGCGGTTTCGGACCCGACCAATCTTCAGGCGCTCGAGGAGTTGCGCTTCAAGACGAATCTGATCGCCGAGCCGATCATCGTCGAAGACGACAAACTCGGCCGCCTGCTCAATCTGATCGCGGAACGCAACGACCGCACGCTGTCGAATCTCGTCGGCAATGAAGATTTCGATCTCGACATCAAGAGCGATGACGGTGCGCAGCAACAGCAGGACGACGCCGATGTCGATGACGCGCCGGTCGTCCGTTACATCCAGAAGATCCTTCTCGACGCCATCAACGCTGGCGTATCCGATATCCACTTCGAACCCTACGAGAAGTACTACCGGATCCGTTACCGCCTCGACGGCATTCTGACCGAGGTTGCACAGCCACCTCTTGCGATCAAGGACAAGATCTCCACCCGCATCAAAGTCATCTCGAAACTCGACATCTCGGAGAAGCGCATCCCCCAGGACGGGCGGATGAAGCTACAACTCACCAAGAACCGGTCGATCGACTTCCGCGTAAGTACGCTGCCGACCCTGTTCGGAGAGAAGATCGTGATGCGGATCCTCGACTCGTCGAGCGCGATGCTCGGCATCGATGCGCTCGGCTACGAGCCCGACCAGCGCGATTTGCTGCTCAATGCCGTCCAGCGCCCCTACGGCATGGTATTGGTCACCGGTCCCACTGGCTCGGGCAAGACCGTATCCCTCTACACCTGTCTCAACATCCTGAATAAACCCGGCATCAATATTTCGACCGCCGAGGACCCGGCCGAGATCAATCTACCCGGCATCAATCAGGTCAACGTCAACGACAAGGCTGGTCTGACGTTCGCCGCAGCGCTCAAGTCGTTTCTGCGTCAGGATCCCGACGTCATCATGGTGGGCGAGATCCGGGATCTCGAGACCGCGGAGATTGCCGTCAAGGCCGCACAAACCGGCCACATGGTGCTTTCCACCCTGCATACGAACGATGCGCCTGGCACGCTGACGCGTTTGATGAACATGGGCGTGGCACCTTTCAACATCGCCTCCAGCATCCTGCTGATCACCGCCCAGCGACTCGCCCGTCGGCTCTGTACGGCCTGCAAGCGTCCGGCTGATCTTCCGACCGAGGCGTTGTTGCAGGCCGGGTTCAAGGAAGCGGAAATCGATGGCAGCTGGGTGCCCTATCGTCCGGTCGGCTGCGATGTCTGCAAGGGCAGCGGTTACAAGGGGCGGGTCGGAATCTACGAGGTGATGCCAGTCAGCGAAGCAATTCAGCGCATCATCATGTCCAACGGCACGTCGATCGACATCGCGGAGCAGGCGCAGCGCGAGGGCGTGCGCAACCTGCGACAATCCGGGCTGCTGAAAGTCAAGCAGGGCGTCACTTCGCTGGAAGAAGTCGAGGCCGTCACCAACACCTGACACGGCTCTCGTATCCGGACTGACGATGCAGAGGACAGAACATGGCCGTAGCCGCTAAGACCACCGCCCAAGCTGCCCGCCCGACCCGTGAGGCGGCCAAGGCCAGCATGTTTCAGTGGGAAGGCATCGACCGCGCCGGCAAGAAGGCTCGCGGCGAAATGCGCGCCGCCAGTGAAACCGTCGTCATCAACGCGCTAAGACGACAGGGCATCACCAAGGTCAAGGTCAAGAAGATTACCTTTCGTGGCGGCGGGACCATCAAGGAGAAGGAGATCGCGCTGTTCACCCGTCAGCTCGCCACGATGATGCGTGCCGGCGTCCCCCTGCTTCAGGCGTTCGACATCGCCGCCCGCAGCACCGGCAATGCACGCTTCTCCCGACTCCTGCTCGAAGTCAAAGGAGATGTGGAGAGCGGCAACAGCCTGTCGACCGCATTCCGTAGGCATCCGATGAGCTTCGACGACCTCTACTGCAATCTGGTGGCGGCCGGCGAGACCTCGGGCACCCTCGAGGCCGTGCTGGACCGATTGGCGCAGTACAAGGAAAAGATCATCGCGCTGAAAGGAAAGATCAAAAGCGCGATGTTCTATCCAGCGGCGGTCATCGTGGTTGCGATCGTCGTGGTTGCGATCATCATGTGGTTCGTCATTCCCTCTTTCAAACAAGTATTTGAAAGTTTTGGGGCGAACTTGCCTTGGTTGACGGAACTCGTCATCGCCGTCTCGGATTGGTTCGTCCAGTACTGGTACATCGTGATCGCGGTTCCGACCATCACAGGCATCGTCCTGTGGTACCTGTGGAAACGCGTCCCGCAGTTCAAGTTCACGATCGATCGACTTTCTCTTCGACTTCCGGTGCTCGGAGAAATCGTTGAAAAGGCAGCGGTTGCGCGCTGGACGCGAACGCTTGCAACCATGTTCGCGGCGGGCGTTCCGCTGGTCGACGCCCTCACAGCCGTCCAGGGCGCTGCGGGCAACGCCGTGTTCGCCGAAGCCACGAAGAAGATCCAAGCGAACGTTTCAACGGGAACCGCACTCACCGTCGCGATGGACGACACCAAGGTGTTTCCGGTCATGGCGATGCAAATGACCCGCATCGGCGAGGAGACCGGCGCTTTGGACAGCATGCTGTCAAAGGTGGCCGATTTCTACGAACGCGAAGTCGACGATGCCGTCGCAGCCTTGTCCTCGCTGATCGAACCGATCATGATCGTCTTTCTTGGCGTCGTCATCGGCACGATCGTCGTTGCGATGTACCTGCCGATCTTCAAGCTTGGATCCGTTGTCTGATGCAGTTGTTTGTCGACCCGTCGATCGCCTCGGTCCTTGCGGGCGCGTTGGGGCTGGTCATCGGCAGCTTCCTGAACGTCGTCATCCATCGCGTCCCGATCATGCTGGAGCGTCGCTGGCAGCATGAGGCAGCAACGCTGCGCGGCGAAGTCCCCGAACCCCAGCCAACGTTCAATCTGCTGACGCCGCGGTCGCGCTGTCCGTCCTGTGGCCACGCGATCACGGCCGCCGAGAACATTCCCATCGTTTCCTGGTTGTGGCTGCGCGGTCGCTGCGGAGCCTGCAAAACGGCGATCTCCCCGCGCTACCCCATTGTGGAGGCGACCACGGGTCTGCTGTTTGCACTGTGCGCCTGGTCGTTCGGGCCGACGTGGCAAGCGCTCGCCGCCATGGTGCTCGTCGCCGTGCTGATCGCGCTCACCGCAATCGATCTGGACACGCAATTGTTGCCCGATGGCATGACGCTGCCGCTGCTCTGGCTCGGTCTGCTGGTGAACCTTGGCCACTTGTTCGCCCGCCTGCCCGACGCAGTCATCGGCGCGGCGGCAGGGTATCTTGCGCTCTGGTCGATCTATTGGCTCTTCAAGCTCGCAACCGGCAAGGAGGGCATGGGTTATGGCGACTTCAAACTCCTGGCAGCTCTCGGCGCATGGTTCGGCTGGCAGGCCCTGCCGATGCTTCTGCTCGTATCGTCGGTCGTCGGTGCCGCGGTGGGAATCGTCGTGATCGCCCTCCGCCGCGGTCAAGGTGGCACCGCCATCGCATTCGGTCCTTACTTGGCGATCGCGGGCATCCTCACGCTTTTTGTCGGCGACTCGATCCGCCGTCTGATTCTCGGCTAACGCGTGTTTATCGCCGGGCTCACGGGAGGTATCGGCAGCGGCAAGACGACGGTCAGTGATCGACTGGCGCTGCTTGGCGCGGACATCATCGATACGGATGTGATCGCCCGCCAGCTCCTTGCACCGGGAGGCGAGGCCGTCGATGACATCCGGCAAGTCTTCCCTGCTTCGTCTGGTCCGGACGGCAGCATCGACCGGGGGCGGCTGCGTCAGATCGTGTTCTCGGACGCTGAGGCCCGGCGGCGCCTCGAAATGGTTCTGCACCCGTTGATAAGGCGTCGAGTGGATGAATGCCTTGCTGCGCCACCCATCTCTGCGAAAGCCCCCTATCGAGTGCTCGTGGTGCCTCTCTTGGTTGAAACGGGCGGCTATTTGCCACGCTGTGACACGGTGATCGTCATTGACCTACCGGAGGAAGTCCAGGCCGCGCGAGTCGAATCCTCGCGTGGCATTGACCATGCAACGGTACGTCGCATCATGGATGCGCAAGCCTCCCGTTCCGAGCGCATCCGGGCGGCCCAATTCGTGATTGACAACGCGTCCGATCTGGGCGCCTTGCGCCTTCGTGTCGATAATCTCCACCGCGCGCTCTGCGCCGCTGCGTGTGTGCGTCAGCGGAGAACCTGATGGCGATGCCCACTGTCGGGCAGGCTGCCTCGACGTCCGCCATGATGGCGAACTCGCTGGTGTTCGAGTTTCCCCTGAGCGAACGTGTACGCACCTGGCTTCGACTCGAAGAGCAGTTCATGCGTTGTCGCAACTTTGCTGCCCGGCGAGATCCGCTCGATCACCGCCTGGCCCTGATCAGTCTGTTCGAGCTGATCGAGACAGCCACCCGATCCGATGTCAAGACAGACCTCTTGCAAGAGCTCGATCGTCAACGCGCGATGTGGACGACACAGTCCAGCAACCCGGACATCGAGGGCAGCGCGCTCGTCGAATTCCTGCACGATCTCGACATCGCCATCGGCGATCTGCATGCGCAGGTCGGGCGGCCGGGCCATCATCTGCGTGACATGGACTGGCTCGCGCAGTTGCGACAGCGCGCAGCCAGCCCCGGCGGCGCCTGCGAGTTCGAACTGCCGATGCTGGGCGCATGGCTGGCGCAACCGGAATCGGAGCGCAAGGCGAACCTGCGCGAGTGGACGCAACCCGTCGCGCCTCTGGAGGAAGCCACTTCACTCGCACTCCGCCTGCTGCGCGGCTCAGGACCAGCAAGCCGGGAGATCGCCCTGCAGGGAAGCTTTCAGCGGACGCTGGACGGCGGCCGCGTCCCGCTCCTTGCCATCGTCTCAGTCGAACCCCAACTCCAGGTCGTCCCGGAATTGAGCGCAAACCGTCATGCGATCAGTATTCGCTGGATGGAACACGGCGGACGATTCACGCAAAGCGGGCGTGCACCGTCGACGTGCCGTGACATTCCGTTTCAGTTGACCCTCTGTCGACTTTGACTTCACCCATGCCTGCACGGACCGTCAATTGCCCGCGCTGTGCCACACCTGTGGCCTGGTCGCCTGCCAACCCCTTTCGTCCCTTCTGCTCCGAGCGTTGCCGCCTGTTCGATACCGCCGCCTGGGCCAATGAGGAGTACCGCATTCCCGGCGCCCCCACCAGCCCTGGCGAAAGGCAAGACGACCTGAGCGACAGCCGGCCGGACCGCACGAACCGTCAGGGAAGCGCCGGGTAAATTGCTGCGGGGGCGAATGGCTGCGTTGCGTGGTGCTCGTTCCCCCGCCTACCTATTTGGGTCTTCGGTCGCTGCGCTCCGTGCATCTTGTGTTTCGTCCCGCTCGCTGCGTTTTTCAGAGTGTCCTTAATGGTGCCGCGAACGGGATGCTGCGCTTGCGGGGTCACGCATCCGCCCGTCTGGCCGAGAGAGCGGCCAGCGCCGGCAGAACGCGGCTTGCAGGGTGGAGCAACGCCGGTAGCAGAGGTGTTACGCCAATGTGCTTCGCGGGCTGCCAGATCGTACGTTGGCCCTCGCGTCCGCAGGGCTCGCCGACGAACTGGTCGCATACGAAGAATTCGAGTTGCACATGAGCGTGCGGATAGCTGAAGGATTCGGTGACGAGCGCCCGTGCGCCGTTGACTGTCACCCCTAGTTCTTCGTCCAACTCGCGGGCAAGCGCTTGGAGCGCAGTCTCGCCGATCTCGATCTTGCCACCCGGAAACTCCCAGTAGCCGGCGTAGACCTTTCCAGGGGGGCGTTGGGCCAGCAGGACATGCACTGCATCGAAGCTTCGCCTGGCCAGGATTCCGACCACCACACGGGTTAGCGGACGCGGGTCGGTCGGATCGTGGCACGCAGTCCGAGTCTCCACGTTCAGGCGGTCGACTTTGCAGCGGACTTCTGCGCTTGTGCTTGTGTCCGTCCGCACCAATCCCTTGCGAACTGGTGGGCCACCCGGCCCGAACGCGAGCCGCGTTGCAGCGCCCATTGCAGCGCCTCCTTCCGGAAGTGCTCGCGGCGCTTGCCTCGTGGCCCGGGCAGCGGCCCGCCGAGCGCCTTCACCCAGCGTTCGACCGCGCACAGATAATCATCCTGTGAGAAGGCATAGAAAGGAATCCAGAGCCCGAAGCGCTCGGAAAGCGAAACCTTCTCCTCGACACCTTCACCGAAGTGAATCTCGTCGCCGACGTACTGGGTGGCGGCGTTCTCGTGAAAATACTCGGGCAGCAGATGCCGGCGGTTGGACGTCGCGTAGATCAGGACGTTCGGATACGTCCCGGCAATGCTTCCATCCAGCGCCGCTTTAAGGGCGCGGTAACCGTCGTCGCCAGCGTCGAAGGACAGGTCGTCGCAGAAGATGATGAACCGATGCGGATCGGCCGCAACGGCCTGGCTGATGGCGGCCACGTCGACCAGATGACGCTTGTCGACCTCGATCAGACGCAGCCCCCTGCCGTGATAGCGCTCCAGCATCGCCTTCACGAGTGAGCTCTTCCCGGTGCCCCGCGCACCGGTGAGAAGCACGTTGTTCGCTGGGAGCCCGGCAACGAACTGTCGTGTGTTGTCATCGATCTTGGCCAGCGCATCATTGATGGCCACCAGGTCTCCAGCCCGCAACCAATGCGGGTGCTCGACCGCCTCGAGCCAGCCGCCCTCCCGACTGGCATGCCAGCGCGCCGCCAGGCAGGTGCGAAAGTCGAGGCTTCGCCTCGGCTGGGGAGCCAACCGCTCGAGCGCTGCTGCAATCCGCTCGAGCGAGGTGATCATTCGCCCGTCCATGCGCATTCAGCTGCGGTAATCGGCATTGATGCGCACGTAGTCATACGAGAAATCGCAGGTATAGACGACCTGCTCGGCTGTGCCCCGACCCAGCGCGACGCGCACCTCGATGTCCTCTGCTTGCATGGCACGCTTGCCCTGCTCCTCGCTGTAACTGGCGGCACGCCCACCCTTCTCCGCCACGAGCACGCCGCCCAGGTGGACGGTGACACCCGCAGGGTCCAGATCGGCCGGCGCACCGTAGCCGACCGCAGCAAGAATGCGACCGAGATTCGGATCGCTGGCAAAGAACGCGGTTTTCACCAGCGGAGAGTGCGCAATCGCTCGTGCGATCACATCGCACTCGTGCAGGTCGCGCCCACCGACGACGCGAATGGTGATGAACTTGGTCGCTCCTTCACCGTCCCGGACGATCGCCTGCGCAAGCTCAAGGCTGACTTCATAGACCGCTTCGGCGAACACGGCGGCCTCGCCCTCTTCGAAGGACTCGAGCGGGGTATGTCCGGCTCGCCCGGTCGCACAGATGACGAAGCTGTCATTCGTCGAGGTGTCGCCGTCGACCGTGATGCGGTTGAAGCTTCGAGCCGCCGCCTGCTGTGCCAACATCTGTACCGAGCGTGTGGTCAGCGTGGCATCCGTGAAGACGAACCCCAGCATCGTCGCCATGTTGGGATGAATCATCCCAGCGCCCTTGGCGATGCCGGTAATGCGAACCGGACGCCCTTGCACGAAAACCTCGCGCGACGCGAGTTTGTAGACGGTATCCGTGGTCATGATCGTGCGTGCGACGAGATCCCATCCGACCGGCTGCCCACACTCGGCTGCCGCACGGGCGAGAGCAACACCATGCCGTATGCGATCCATCGGCAGGTGTTCGAGGATCACCCCGGTGGAAAACGGCAGCACCTGGTGGGAATCGAGCGCAAACGACTGCGCTACCAAAGCGCAGGTTTCACGCGCATTGGCAAGGCCCAATTCGCCAGTGGCCGCATTGGCGATGCCGGTATTGACGACCAAGGCCCGAATCGCCCGGCTGCGCGCCAAGTGCAGGCGGCAGACCTCGACCGGCGCAGCAGCGAACCGGCTTTGCGTGAATACGCCACCCGCCACAGCGCCAGGCGCAAGGCGAACGACCAAGAAATCGAAGCGGTCCGGCTTTCGAATCTGCGCCTGCACCGGATGGCATTGAACCCCCTCGATTACATGGGCACGCTCCGGCGGTAAAGGCAAGTAGGCAACGGGCATCGGCAGTCAGCGGTTGGTTTGGAACTCGGAGCGAAAACGCGTCGCTGCGTCGAATTGGTTGGCGCTCACTCGAGTCGACCGTGGCAATGCTTGTACTTCTTTCCCGAGCCGCACCAGCACGGATCGTTACGGCCCAGCTTGGGGCCCTGGCGTACGATCGGCCGCGGGCCCTGTGGCGTGCTGCCGCTGGCGCCATCGCCCTGCGGCTCCGGAGCCGCCTCGCCCGCGAGCCCATCGATGTTTGCATGCTGGTACGACACCCCAGTCGTTTGCGCGTGCGGTTGAACCGCCTGCGCGTCCGCCTCGGTCCTCACCTGAACGGTCAACAAGACTCGGACGACCTCCGATCGGAATCGATCGAGCATCTGCCCGAACATTTCGAAGGCTTCCTTCTTGTACTCCTGTTTTGGGTTCTTTTGGGCGTACCCACGCAGGTGGATGCCCTGGCGCAGGTAATCAAGGCTCGACAGGTGATCCCGCCAGTGAGTGTCCATGAACTGAAGCAGGATGTTGCGTTCGAATTGCGCCCAGACTTCGGCGCCCGCCTGCACTCGCTTGCTTTCGTAAAGCGCGCTCGCGGCTGCCTCCGTCCTCTCACGCAGATCGCTGTCATCGAGGTCGGCTGCCTTGGCCTGCCACTCATCGGCAGGCACCTGCACAGCCACTTCGGAAAGCGCAGCTGCGAGGCCTGGCAGGTCCCACTGTTCCTCGGTACTCTCCGGGGGAACGAAGCGTGCGACGGTATCGTGCACCCAGCCACGGATCATTTCACGCGCCGTTTCACCGACGTCGTCGGCCTCCAGTAGCTGGTTGCGCTGCTCGTAGATCGCCTTGCGCTGATCATTGGCTACGTCGTCATACTCCAGCAACTGCTTCCTGATGTCGAAATTGCGCTGCTCGACCTTGAGTTGAGCCTTTTCGATCTGGCGTGTCATCAGCCCTGCCTCGATCGGCTCTCCATCCGGAATGCGCAGGCGCGTCATGATGTTCTTCATCCGGTCGCCGCCGAAGATACGAATCAGCGGATCTTCGGCGGACAAATAGAAGCGACTCGATCCCGGGTCACCTTGCCGGCCGGCCCGTCCCCGAAGCTGATTGTCGATGCGGCGCGACTCGTGCCGTTCCGTGCCGACGATGCGCAAGCCACCGGCCGCGATCACCTCGTCATGGCGCACCTTCCAGTCCGCCTCGACCTTTGCCAGCTTGGCTGCGCGCTCGCTCTGCGACAAGGATTCGTCCTCCCGGATCGCACGCAACTCCGGTTCGAGCGCGCCGCCAAGCACGATATCGGTACCGCGACCCGCCATGTTGGTCGCGATCGTGATCATGCGAGGGCGTCCTGCCTGCGCGACGATCATCGCCTCGCGTTCATGCTGCTTCGCGTTGAGGACTTGGTGCGGCAGGCCTTCCTTGCGCAGCATCTCCGAGATCAGCTCCGAGTTCTCGATTGAGGTCGTACCGACGAGGACCGGCTGGCCACGCTCGTGGCAATCCTTGATGTCGCGAACGGCCGCCGCGTACTTTTCGGCCGCGGTCTTGAAGAAGAGGTCATTCTCATCAACACGAATCATTGGCCGATGGGTCGGGATGATGACCGTCTCGAGCCCATACGTCTGCTGGAACTCGTAGGCCTCCGTGTCGGCCGTTCCGGTCATGCCCGCCAGCTTGCCGTACATGCGGAAGTAGTTCTGGAAAGTGATCGAGGCGAGCGTCTGGTTCTCGCGCTGGATCGGCACGCCCTCTTTCGCCTCGACAGCCTGATGCAGCCCGTCACTCCAGCGCCGACCGGGCATCAGTCGGCCGGTAAACTCGTCGACGATGATGACCTCGCCGTTCTGAACCACGTAGTGCTGGTCACGGTGGTAAAGCGCATGCGCCCGGAGCGCCGCATACACGTGATGCATCAGCGAGATATTGGCAGCGTCGTACAGGCTCGTGCCCGCCGGCAACAATCCTGATGCCTCTAGCCATCTCTCGGCGCTTTCGTGCCCCTGCTCGGACAGATGGACCTGACGTTGCTTTTCATCGACCCAGTAGTCGCCGTGGGACTTCTCATCCGTCTGACGGGTAAGCGACTTCGGTAGTGCGTCGATCTGGTAATAGATGTCGACTCCGCCCTCGGCCTGCCCGGAGATGATCAGCGGCGTTCGCGCCTCGTCGATCAGAATGGAATCGACCTCATCCACGATCGCATAGCGCAGGCCGCGCTGACGGCGGTCGGCAACCTGATACTCCATGTTGTCACGGAGATAGTCGAAGCCGTACTCATTGTTCGTGCCGTAGGTGATGTCGGCAGCGTATGCAGCGATCTTGCTTGCGTTGTCCTGCTGCGACACCACGACGCCGACGCTCATGCCAAGGAAGCGGTATATCCGCCCCATCCAGTCGGCATCCCGCCTCGCCAGATAGTCGTTGACCGTCACCACGTGAACACCCTGGCCGGAAAGGGCGTTCAGGTAGACCGGCAGCGTAGCCATCAAGGTCTTTCCCTCCCCGGTGCGCATCTCCGCGATCTTGCCCTCGTGCAGCGCCATGCCACCGATCAGCTGGACATCGAAGTGCCGCATGGAGAGCACACGACGGCTCGTCTCGCGCACGACCGCGAAGGCCTCGGGTAGCAGGTCGTCGAGGCTGGCACCCTGGGCGATACGTGCCTTGAAGTCGGCCGTCTTGCTACGCAGTGCATCATCGTCGAGCGCCTGCATCGCGGGTTCGAGCGCGTTGATCTTCGCCACACGACTGCGGTAGGTTTTCAGCAACCGGTCATTGCGGCTGCCGAAGATCGTCTTGAGTAGCTGGTCGAACATGATGGAGAGCGCCGCCTTGCGGGCAGCACGGGATCGAATCGGAGGAATGCCTCGAGGGACGCCGCAGGAGGAACCCACGGCGTCCAGAGCGAAGCTGCGGCAGCGTCGGAGATGCGCCGGACCAAGCGGGGATTGTAGGCGCGCGGGACGGGCGGGCGCCGGCGGTCAGACTCGGACGGCCACCGTCGTCAATTGGCGCTCAGAAAACGCGCCGGGTTTTGCGGCACGCCATTCAGGCGCACCTCGAAATGCAGGTGCGGCCCGGTGGATCGCCCAGTCGAGCCGACGCGGGCAATTTTCTGGCCGCGCACGACGAGGTCGCCCTCTTTGACCAGCACTTCGGATGCATGCGCATATCGGGACACCAGACCGTTGCCATGGTCGATGTCCACGACTTTGCCGTAAGCGGGATGAACTTCAGCCGCGACCACCTTGCCGCTGGCTGCGGCAACGATGGGGGTGCCGGTTTCGGCAGCAAAATCGATCCCTTCATGGAAACTCTGGCGACCGGTGAACGGGTCGATCCTGTACCCATAGTTCGAGGTGAAAGCGACGTTCTCGACCGGTGGCAACGTGGGAAGGAACTTGCGCTGCGCACTTCCCTCGACCAGCAACGCCTCGAGCACGGTCAGCTGATCGCCCTTGACCTCGACCTTAGCCAGCAGCTCGTTGAGCGCCGCCTCAAACTCGCTGAGCTTGAGTGAACTCGCGCGTACTTCAGGGCCGCCACGCCCGCTGCCCGCAGCAGCAGAAGGCAGCTCCTGCGGCTTGAGGCCTGCAACCTTGGCAAGTTTCTCGGCCAGGCCATCCAGGCGCAGCATGTGCGCCTGCACCTCGCCCAGCTTGATCGCCAGATGATCGAGATTGGCCCGCAGCTGCTCTCTACGCTGCCGGGCTTCGGCATGCTGGTCGGCCAACAGGATGCCGCGCACCAGCGGATGATCGCTGGTAGCGGCATACCTCAACGAAAGGTAGTTGGCCAGCGTCGCCGTAGCAGCAAGACAGAGCAGGAACGCCAAAACGGCCAGCGCTATCTGGGGCCAGCCAACGGAGATGCTCAACTTGTCGCGAAAGTCGCTCGATACGAGGATAATTTGCACGTGAAGGCTCCCTATCCTCGGCCGCTCGAGCTCGCCCGCTGGTTCGAACGGGCGGCCCAGTTCTCGGCCGCACTACCCATCGTGCGACAACGGCGCCTAACCAAGGCGCCACTGTCAGTTGATCTGATTCCCCCGCGGCTTCGCCCGCTGCTGCGGAGCGCCGCTGTTGTCGGTCACGTGGCCGAATGCGAGGTGGTGACTGCTGAAGCAGCCCATCGACTTCGCCTGGAACGGACCACTTTGTTGGCTGAACTCCAAGCCAAGGGCATCAAATGTACCGATATTCGGGTCCGCGTCCAAGTCAGCGAGCGGGCCGGTACCAGGCCGCGACCGCCGGTTTCGTCGGCCGTGACACACGAAATGGCGCGGGCCAGCGCATTGTTGAAAAGTGAGCGCATGCAAACTGCCCTCCGACGCTTGGCTGCTACGCTCGAGCCCAGCTAAATGCGCTGGATGGTTCGTCGTGCGGGCAAATCGCTGCGTTACGCGGTGTCGGCTCCAGGGGAAACGCTGAAGAAAGCAGCGAGCGGGATGAAGCGCAACGCGCACCGGAGCGCAGCGACCGAAGACTTATCAAATAGATAGGCGAGGGAGCGAGTACCGCGCAACACAGCAGATGGCCCACCGCCGCAGTATTTCAACGGCCTGTTAGGCCTCGATCAGCCTCCACGCCGTCTCGTCGGCCAGCAAGGCCCGGCACAGGCGATTGTTCAATTCATGACCCGATTTGAATGCGTGGTAGCGCCCACGTACCGGATGTCCGAGCAGATACAGGTCGCCGACCGCATCCAGCACCTTGTGTCGTGCGAGTTCGTCCGCGAAGCGCAGGCCCTCGCGGTTCAGAATGCGATAGCGATCGAGCACGATGGCGTTGTCCATGCTGCCCCCCTGCGCAAGACCGATGGCGCGCAGCGCATCGGCTTCGAACGAGAAACCAAAGGTCCGGGCTCGGCTGATGTGCTGCAAAAAGTCCTGCGCGGTCAGCGGCATGGTGATGCGGCACTGTTCGGCAGGAATCGCCGGGTGGGAAAAATCGATCGTGAAATCGACTTCGAAACCTGGTCCAGGCTCGAGAGCGGCAAACTTGTCGCCACCCGGATGGGATGCGGTGACGCGCACCGGCTTCAGTATTTCGATGATCCGGCGCGGCGCATCCTGCTCGACACTTCCCGCCTGCTCGAGCAGGAATACGAACGGCGCCGATGATCCGTCCATGATCGGCACTTCAAGATTGTCGAGCTCGACAATCAGGTTGTCGATTCCGCACCCCGCGCAGGCGGCGAGCAGGTGCTCGACGGTTGCAACCTTGGCCTCGCCATAGGACAGGGTTGTCGCGAGCCGGGTCTCGGTCACGCCATCGGCCCTGGCGGGAATATCGACAGGTGGTGCAAGATCGATGCGACGGAAGACGATCCCGTGGTCGGGAGGCGCCGGCTTGAGCGTCATCCTCACCCGGACGCCCGAGTGCAGTGCCACTCCGGTGGCAGAAACTTCCTCTCCGACCGTGCGCTGAGCGATCACTTGAGCGCCTTGAAGCGCACCCGCTTGGGCCGAGCGGCCTCTTCGCCGAGGCGCTGGATCTTGTTGTTCTCGTACTCGCGGTAGTTGCCTTCGTAGAAGAACCACTGGCTGTTCCCCTCCGCTGCCAGGATGTGCGTGCAGATGCGATCGAGAAACCAGCGGTCGTGACTGATGATGATGGCCGTGCCGGCAAATTCCTGTAGCGCATCCTCGAGCGCACGCAGGGTTTCCACGTCAAGGTCGTTGGAGGGTTCGTCAAGCAGCAGCACGTTGCCGCCGCGGAGCAGGGTCTTGGCCAAATGCAGCCGGCCGCGCTCTCCGCCCGAGAGGGTTCCGACCAGTTTCTGCTGATCCGGTCCCTTGAAGTTGAAACGGCCGATGTAGGCACGGCTCTGCATCTCGAACTTGCCTACTTGCAGGATATCGGCGCCGCCCGACACGTCTTCCCATACCGTCTTGTCGTTCTGCAGCGACTGTCGCGACTGATCGACGAAGGCCAATTGCACCGTGTGTCCGATGACGATCTGACCGCTGTCCGGCTTCTCCGCACCCGTGATCAGCTTGAAAAGGGTGGACTTGCCAGCGCCGTTCGGCCCGATGACGCCCACGATCGCCCCTGGCGGAATGGTGAACGACAGGTTGTCGATCAGCACCCTGTCACCGTAGCTCTTGGTGACGTTGTGGAACTCGATCACCTGGTTACCGAGCCGCTCGGCAACCGGAATGAAGATTTCATTGGTCTCGTTGCGCTTCTGGTACTCGTAGCTCGAAAGTTCCTCGAAGCGCGTCAGACGCGCCTTGCTCTTGGCTTGGCGGCCTTTCGGATTCTGCCGAACCCACTCGAGTTCCTTCTTCAGCGCCTTCTGTCGCGCCGACTCGCTCTGCTCTTCAGCCTTCAGGCGTGCGCCCTTTTGGTCGAGCCATGAGCTGTAGTTCCCTTTCCAGGGTATTCCGTGCCCGCGATCGAGTTCGAGGATCCACTCGGCCGCGTTGTCGAGAAAGTACCTGTCGTGCGTCACCGCCACCACCGTGCCCGGATAGCGCTGCAGGAACTGTTCGAGCCACTCCACGCTTTCTGCGTCCAGGTGGTTGGTCGGCTCGTCGAGCAGCAGCATGTCCGGCTTCGAAAGTAGCAACCGGCACAAGGCAACGCGACGCTTTTCGCCGCCCGAAAGTTGGCCGATCTTTGCCTCCCAAGGCGGCAGCCGCAGGGCGTCGGCCGCAACCTCCAGCTGCTGCTCGATGTTGTGTCCGTCCCCCGCAGCGATGATTGCTTCGAGTTCCGCCTGCTCCTTGGCGAGCGCATCGAAGTCGGCATCCGGCTCGGCATAGGCAGCGTAGACCTCCTCCAGCCGCTTCTGCGCGGCCGTCACGCTGCCAAGGCCTTCTTCCACAGCCTCGCGGACGGTCTTGTCCGGATCGAGTTCCGGTTCCTGCGGCAGATATCCGACCTTGATACCCGGCTGGGGTCTCGCCTCACCGGTGAAGTCGCGATCGACTCCGGCCATGATACGAAGCACGGTCGACTTGCCGGCCCCATTCAGGCCGAGCAGGCCAATCTTGGCGCCAGGGAAAAACGACAGCGAAATGTCCTTGATGATCTGTCTCTTCGGTGGAACCACCTTGGAGACGCCGTTCATCGTGTAGATGTATTGCATGACTGAGGCGTTGCCCGACTCGCCGCGTCAGCGACGCCGGGGCATTTGAAATGGATGATCGAGAACGATTCGTCCGGGCTGGACCGGGCCGTTCCGGACGCGGCCGGAAGACGCGGCACCACGAATCCGTCTGCGGATTATCGCGTCCGGCCCGTCCCATCCGCAGCGGGCAGGGCCTGCGAGGCCAATGACGCAAGGGCCCACGCGGCAATGCCCATCACCAGGCTGCTACCTCGCAGGGGGGCGGCGCAGACGGGTCAATGCCTCCGTCGCGGCTTCCGCCGACAGCGGTGGCGCAAAGTGGAGGCCCTGTCCCGCATCAACCTCGAGCGCCCGCAGAAACTCGACCTGTGCCGCGTTCTCGATCCCTTCGGCAACGATGGCAATGCCGAGCATCCGGGCCATCGTCGCAAGCCCCGTAACGATGGCGGTATCCACCCGGCGCCTCGGCAACCCCTCGATGAACGAGCGATCGATCTTGATCACGTCGACGTGAAAGCGTTTGAGCTGCGCGAACGATGCATAGCCGGTGCCAATGTCATCGACAACGATCCGCAAGCCCGAAGCCTGCAGTTGCTGGATGGCCCTCCGGCTCGGCGCATCGGCTCCAGCGAGGGCGGATTCGGTCATCTCGACGTACAGCCGATGGGCGGGGACGCCTTCCTCCCGAAGCAATTCGGCGATGAAGCCGACGAAGCCGGGCTCGCGCAGCTGGTATGCCGAGACGTTGAACGTAAGGCGCAGCTGCTCGTGGCCTGAGCGATGCCACCGGGCAAGTTGCGCGATCGCTGCAGCCGCGATCTGTCGTCCGATTTGGCCTATCAGCCCGTGCTCCTCCGCGACAGTGACGAAAGTTCCCGCCGCGATGAGTCCGCGTTCGGGATGCTGCCAGCGGGCAAGAGTCTCGAAGCCGAGCCACTCGCCACTCGCCAGGTCGACGACCGGCTGATAGTACGGAATGAATTCCCTCCGCTCGACGCCTGAGCAGAGCGCGTTGACGAGAAGCAGCTGCTCGCGGACTCGCCGAGACAACTCCGGACTGTAGACCGCGAATCGATTGCCCGGGGTCGCCTTGGCCTCGTACATCGCCAGATCTGCGCAGCTCAGCAACTGCGCAAAGTCGGATGCATCCTCAGGAAAGAACGCCAGCCCGACGCTCGCGCCGAGATCGGCACGGAGGCCGTCCTCGTCCAGTGGCCTTGCCATGACATCGAGAATCCGCTGACCGATGCAGCACCCGGCTGCACGATCGGGAACTTCCGCCAGCAGACCAAACTCATCGCCACCCAGCCGCGCGAGCAGCTGGCCCGGCTCCAAAACCCGGCGCATTCGATCGGCAACGCCGGCGAGAACACGGTCCCCCACGGCATGCCCGAGGGAGTCATTGACCAGCTTGAATCGATTGATGTCGATGTAGAGCAGGACAATCAGGCTCCGCTCCGTGCGCGCGAGTCGTTCGCGGGCCACGCGCTCGAATTCGCGACGATTGCACAGACTGGTCAACGCATCGAGGGTCGCCAGTTCGCGCAGCCGAGCCTCCGCCTCGACCGCGGCCGTCACGTCGCGCCAATTGACGACGACGCCGCCGATCGCTGGATCGTCACTCCAGTCTTTCGCCAGCGAAGCAAGGTAGACGTAGGTCCCATCGGCTCGGCGGTGCCGGGCGATGCTCTCTTCCCCGGTGTTCTCCCCCCGCTGTACGGCGGCAAACTCGCGTCGGTGCTCGGCGACATCGTCCGGATGCATCGTGTCGAACAGATTGCTACCCACGAACTGGTCATGAGCTATGCCGAACAGGCGCTCGCAGCCTGGGTTGGCGTACAGTACGCGGCCTTCACAAGAGAGGATCGCGGTGGCAACCTGCGCTTTCTCGGTCAGCGCCCGAAAGCGCCGCTCACTGTCGGCCAGCCGGCGCTCGGAAACCACTCGCGCCGTAACGTCTTCGACCGTGCCTTCGAAGAAGAGAATCCTACCCGACTCGTCGCGTACAAGATGCGCGTTCTCGCTGACCCAGATACGCTCGCGGGTGCGGTGCCGGTAAACCTCCGAGACAAAGTTGCGTACCGACCCGTCGCGGATCAGCAGGCGAACGAACTCCTCGCGTCGATGCGAATCGACATACCACTCGGTGGCGATATCGCCAACGGCGGCAAGCATCTCCGCCTCATTGTCATATCCGTTCATGAGAACCAGCGCACGGTTGGCACGCAGCTGTCTTCCCGACGGCAGACTCCGGTAGGCGCCGATCGGAAGCAGATCGAACAGTGTGTCGACGTCGAGCAGATCAGCCATGGTGTGAGCCCGCCCGGTGCGGCAGTGTCATGCGAGACGGGCGAATGCCGGAACGGTCCAGAATACGGCGTCGCAGCGCCTGGGCGTTACGAACGCTGTCCCACCCTGGCCTACCATGCGCACGCTCTCCATCGCCAGCTACAACATCCACAAGGGCCTCGCGCCTTTCAATCGTCGGCTGACATTGCCACACCTGCGCGAGAGGCTGCGCAGCCTGGCCGCCGACATCGTGTTCCTGCAGGAGGTGGTGGGCCGCAACGATCGCCATGCCGAAAGGCACGACGCCTGGCCCGAGCTGCCCCAGCATCAGTTTCTGGCCGAAGGCATGTGGCCTGGTTCGGCCTACGGAATGACCGCAGTTTACGACCACGGTCATCATGGTAATGCCATCCTCAGCCGCTTTCCCATCGTCAGCGCCGAGCAGGAAGACATCTCCACGAACCGTGTCGAACAGCGGGGGCTGCTTCACCTCGAACTGAAACTGCCGCGCACCCGCACGCATCTGCATTGCGTTTGCCTCCATCTCGGGCTGCTGCGTCGGTCGCGCTCCGTGCAACTCGCACTCGTGCGCGAACGGCTGATGCGGCTCGTGCCGGCAGAGGCGCCCCTGATCGTGGCCGGCGACTTCAACGACTGGTCGCGCAAGGCGACGGCCGACTTCCACGACCTCGGCCTGCGCGAGGTATTCGAGCTCACGACGGGCGCGCCAGCACGCACGTTCCCGGCGCGTCTGCCAGTGCTGCCGCTCGATCGCATCTATGTTCGGGGGCTCGCGGTCAAGCGAGTCCAGGTGCATCGCGGTCCCGCCTGGGCGCGACTGTCGGATCACGCACCGATCACGGCGACGCTCGCATGGCCGCGCCCGCAGTGACACGCCCGCAAGCATTGCATCAGGCGCGCCTGCTCGAGTGCGGTCGAGAGTACTTTCCAGCGATCATCGCCGCGATCGAAGGCGCCCAGCATGAGGTCCTACTCGAGACCTATATCTACGCCGACGATCCCTCCGGCCGTGCGGTCAGCGAAGCGCTGCTGCGGGCTGTGGCTCGTGGTGTCCGCGTCGTCGCTCTGATCGACGGCTTCGGTGCCGATGGTCATATCGGCTCACTCGCCGAACGCCTGCGGTCTGGCGGCGTATCGCTGCGCTTCTACCGGCCCCTTCACCGGATCACCCACCTGCGGCGATCGCGCCTGCGCCGTCTGCACCGCAAGCTCGTAACGATCGACGCCAGCCTGACCTTCGTGGGCGGCATCAACATCCACGACGACCTGAATCTCCCGGAGCCCGGGCTGGCGGGACGATTCGACTTCGCGGTCGCCGCCGCTGGCCCGCTGGTGCGCCAGGTGCGTTCGGCGCAACGGCGTCTGGCGGGGCGCGCGCTGCGCCGGGCGATTCCCGCCGCTCCACCGTCCACGGCTCCCGCCGGGGCATTCCTGCCGGCTGCGTTCGCGCTCGCTCCAGTGGCCCATGCCGCGCTGGTGCTGCGCGACAACCTGCGCCATCGCCATGCGATCGAGCGCGTCTACCTGCGCGCGATCGCTACGGCTCGCGAAAGCGTCTGGATCGCAAACGCCTACTTCGTTCCCGGGCATCGCGTACTCGCCGCCCTGAAGGATGCCGCCCGACGAGGCGTCGACGTCCGGCTGATCCTGCAAGGCCGTGAGGAATACTGGATCGCACGCGAAGCGGAACGGGCGCTCTATGACATCCTGCTCGACGCCGGCATCGATATCGTCGAGTATGGCGCCAGCTTTCTGCATGCGAAGGTCGCCGTGATCGATCGACGCTGGGCGACCGTCGGGTCATCCAACCTGGATCCGTTCAGCCTGCTACTCGCTCACGAAGCCAACCTCGTGATCGAGGATGCAACCTTTGCATCCGATCTGTATAGCCGCCTGGAACGCGCCTGCGCCGACCACGGACAGCGGATCGACGCCAGTCTGTGGCAACGACGCCCGCGGTGGCTGCGCCTGCGCGCACGGCTCATCTACGGTCTCGCCCGGCTCGCGCTTCGTGCCCTTGGCCTTGGAGGGTACTTGCCGCGAACGGCATAGTGTGCTGACGAAAGCGGCCCAGCCTTCGGCTTAGCAGGCTGTTGAAAAACGTAGCGAGGATGGCCAGATGCGAGGCGCACGGAGCGCAGCGACCGAAGACCTATCAAATA
>OGCL01001283.1_pt1 | contig 22114 bp, 20 predicted proteins | sample 1570041 | NCBI WGS metagenome assembly OGCL01 (sample SAMN06266162, study PRJEB24511) | hot springs metagenome | isolation source: Hot spring water | place: South Africa: Limpopo | collected 2015-06-22 | reverse complement strand
AAGATCTTCGGCATCTTTTGGCCCACGCCGCCCATCTCATCCAGCATCAGCGTATGGGTGCGATCGTAGGTGGCCCCCACCAGGAAGAACAGACTTGCCCCAATCAACCCGTGGGACACCATTTGTAGCACTGCCCCACTCAGGCCCAAATCCGTGAACGAGGCAATCCCGATGAGGACAAAGCCCATGTGGGAAATCGACGAATAGGCGATCTTGCGCTTGAGATTCCGCTGGGCAAAGGACGTGAGCGCCGCATAGATGATATTCACCACCCCCAGAATCACCAGAATTGGCGCAAACCGAACATGGGCATCCGGCAACATCCCCGCATTCATCCGAATCAGGGCATAGCCCCCCATCTTCAGCAGAATCCCCGCCAGCAGCATGTGGACCGGAGCCGTCGCTTCCCCGTGGGCATCGGGCAGCCAGGTATGCAGCGGGAAAATCGGCAACTTCACCGCATAGGCAATCAGGAAACCCGCATAAACCAGGAATTGAAAGCCGATCGCATAATCCTTCGCCGCCAAGGACTGCATATCAAACGTCACCGTATCGCCGTAGAAGGCCATCGCCAGCGCCGCCACCAGAATAAACAGCGACCCGCCCGCCGTATAGAGGATAAACTTCGTCGCCGCATAGAGCCGTCCCTTGCCGCCCCAGATCGACAGCAGCAGGTACACCGGGATCAGTTCCAACTCCCAGGCCAGGAAAAATACCAGCATATCCTGCACCGCAAACACGGCAATCTGACCACCGTACATCGCCAGCATCAGGAAATAAAACAGGCGCGGTTTCAGCGTCACCGGCCAAGCCGCCAAGATCGCCAGCGTTGTAATAAAGCCCGTCAGCAAAATCAGCGGCATTGACAGGCCATCCGCCCCCACCGACCAGTTCAGGTCGATCGCAGGCACCCAGCGGTAGCGCTCCACCAGTTGCAACGCTGGATTACTGAAGTCGTACTGGGTGTAAAACGCCGCCACAATCAGCACAAAGTCCACCAGCCCCACCACCAGGGCAAACCAGCGCACCGCCCGCCCGTTATCGTTGGCCGGAAACAGCGGCGTCATCAGGGACGCAACGATCGGCAGCAGAATCACCGTCGTCAACCAGGGAAAATCAGCGGTATTCATCACTCACACGCCAAAGGGTTTAGGAATCAAGGGAGTTCATTATTACCGGGTGCCCAGGGGACACCCCCACGCCATCGGGTGATCAGGTCACGCCAGAGAGGATCGCCAACCCCAGTACCGCCCCAAACACAATCAGGGCATAGAACTGGGCACGTCCGTTCTCGAAATACTTCAACCCTTCCCCCGTAATCATGGTGATAAACCCGGTCAGGTTGACCATGCCATCCACCACGCGCAAATCCACCTCCATCACCTGACGGGCCAGCCGACGACTGCCCTGGACAAACAGGCGATCGTTAATCTCATCGAGGTACCACTTATTGCGCGAAAACCAGTAGAGGGGTTGGATCTTGGCCGCGATCGCCGCTGGATCGAGCTTGCCCCAGGCATACATCAGCACCGCCAGCGTAATCCCCGCTAGGGCGATCGCCACCGAACTGCCCCCCATCAGGATAAACTCACCCCAATCAAAAGCTTCCGCTTCCTCCAGGGCCAACTCCGCTGCCCCCACCACCGGGGGATGGATAAATTCACCAAAATAATCGGCAAAGGGGGTACCCACCAGCCCAATCAGCACCGAGGGCACCGCCAACACCATCAAGGGCAAGGTCATCGAGATGGGCGACTCGTGGGGCGTATCACTGTGGCCATGCCCGTGCCCGTGATCGTGATCATGACCGTGATCATCCTCATGCCCATGACTGCCGTGGACCGCTAACTCCTGGGGATGCATCGCACCGGGACCAAAGGCCGGTACCGTCGCCATTTCCAGGCCCATCGCCTCGGCTTCCGCCAAGAGTTGCTTCTGGACCCCCGTATCCTTGCCCCGGAAGTTGCCTTCAAAGGTCATGAAGTACATCCGGAACATATAGAACGCCGTGATCCCCGCCGTCAGCCAACCCACCGCCCACAGGGACGGATTCGCCGCAAAGGTAGCGCTGAGAATTTCATCCTTGGACCAGAACCCAGCGAAGGGGGGAATCCCACAAATCGCCAGCGTGCCAATCAAAAAGGTCGTCGCCGTAATCGGCATAAACTTGCGTAACCCACCCATCAGGCGCATATCCTGGGCCAGCACTGGATCATGGCCGACCACGGCTTCCATACCGTGGATCACCGAACCGGAGCAGAGGAACAGCATCGCCTTGAAGTAGGCATGGGTCATTAGGTGGAACAGACCGGCCCCGTAGGCCCCCACGCCCATCGCCATCACCATATAACCCAGTTGGGAAATTGTAGAGTAGGCCAGTCCTTTTTTAATGTCGTTTTGGGTAATCGCGATCGTTGCCCCCAGGAAGGCCGTAAACGCCCCCGTGTAGGCAATCACCGTCATCGCCTCCGGAATGCCCTCAAACACCGGGAACATCCGCGCAATCAGGAACACCCCCGCCGCCACCATCGTCGCCGCGTGGATCAGGGCCGAAATCGGGGTGGGACCTTCCATCGCGTCCGGGAGCCAGACATGGAGCGGGAACTGGGCCGATTTCGCCACGGGACCCAGGAACACCAGGATCGCGAACAGGATCGCCAGCCCGGAACTAAAGGTGCCCGACTCAACCATGCTGTGCAGCCGTTCCCCCATGAGGTCAAACTCAAAGGTCTGCGTCGCCCAGTAGAGACCCAACATCCCCAGCAACAGGCCAAAGTCACCGACCCGGTTGGTCACAAATGCCTTCTGGCAGGCATCGGCAGCAGCCTTGCGATCGTACCAAAAGCCAATCAGCAGGTAGGAACACATCCCCACCAGCTCCCAGAACACATAGACCTGCACCAGGTTAGGACTGATCACCAGCCCCAGCATCGAGGAACTAAAGAGACTCAGATAGGCATAAAACCGCACATAGCCCGGATCATGGGCCATGTAACCATCGGTATAGATCATGACCAGGAAGGCGACGGTGGTGACGATCGCCAGCATCACCGCCGTGAGGTGATCGATCGTGTAGCCCATCGTCAGGTGGAAACTACCCGCCTCCGCCCATTCAAACACCCGCAAATAGGTGGGGTGGCCTTGGATTTGACTCGCCAGCAGGGCAAAGGACAGGATCATTGCTGCTCCCAGCAGGGAGACAACAACGATCGCATTCACCTGCCGCAGCCGATTGGTGATCTGATTAGCCGCAATCAGGCCGACCCCGACCAAGAACGCACCCAGTAGGGGCAGCACCGGGATCAACCATGCATATTGATAAATTGCTTCCATAAGCGACACTCGCGTTAGCCCAAAGGTTTCGGAGGAGGAGTCTTCACTGCCTAGCAAACCGTGTAACTCGCCAAACCACCCCATATTGTTACACAGACTTAATAATCCCAAGCGTGCTCTTAAGCAGAATTTCCTATCTTAAGTAGAAATCCCCAGGAATGACAGGCCCTCGATGCGTTTCCTCCGCTCTCCATCATGCCCCGATCGCCCAGGGGAATATGCATCCCCAGGCACGTGCCGCCGCTAACCGTTGCGATTTCCAGACATAACCCGTCGCGGGAGCCTGCCGTTGCAAAAGGGTTTGCCCCTCACCCTAAATCCCTCTCCCAGAGCGGGCGAGGGACTTTGAGACCCCCTCGACAGTGGCTGGCTCCCCTTCCTCCTAGTGGGAAAAGCGGTTGGAGACAGCAGGAGGTTCTCGCGGTGACGGTGCCGTTGTTGCTGCGGGCGGGGCTGACGATCGAGCAAATTGCCCAGCAAACCGGGATTGATCTGGCGGTCATCCGACACGCCGTCGGGGAGTAGGGACGACTGATCCGGAAAACCCAGGTCCTTTTATGCTCGGACCTAATAATCTGTCATTGGTATAGGATTCCAACCGGAAAGCGCCCAAACCCGTGCAAACACGTCCAAATATCCGCTCCAGCGACAGAGAAGCTCTCTCTGGATGACCAGCAAGATCCGTTAGACTGTCTGCTTCTCACCCAATTGGATTTGCCAGAGGTCGGCATAGATACCCCCCAGCGCGAGGAGTTCCGGGTGTTGACCCTGTTCCACCACTTGGCCCCGCTCCATCACATAGATACAGTCAGCCTGACGAATGGTGGAGAGACGATGGGCGATCGCGATCGTGGTGCGGTTGGCGGTAATTTTGGCCAGCGATCGCTGGATCGCGGCTTCGGTTTCATTATCAACGGCAGAGGTGGCCTCATCTAGGATCAGGATCGGCGGATCTTTGAGGACCGCACGGGCGATCGCGAGGCGTTGGCGTTGGCCCCCGGACAGTTTTTGGCCCCGTTCCCCGACGATCGTGTCATACCCCTGGGGCAGGGCGACGATAAATTCATGGACCTCGGCAATCTTTGCGGCGGTGATCACCTCGTCCAACTCCGCCCCAAAGCTGCCATAGCGGATATTTTCCGCCACCGTGCCGTGGAAGAGAAACACATCCTGGCTAACCAGACCGATCGCCCGTCGTAGGTCCGCTAGCCGCAACTCTCGAATATCGATCCCATCCAGACGAATCGTTCCCGACTGGATTTCATAGAGCCGCAGGAGCAATTTGACGAGGGTACTTTTGCCCGACCCGGTGGCCCCAACAATGGCGATCGTTTGCCCCGCTGGAACGTGTAGGGAGAGGTTGGCCAACAGTGGCTTGCTGGGATAGTAGTGGAACCCCACCTGTTCAAAGTCCACTTGCCCCCGTACCTGTGCCAGGGGTAAGGCGCGATCGCCGGAACGGATCGCGATCGGGGTATCCAGCACACTCATTACCCGCCGGGTAGAGGCCATTGCCCGTTGGTACTGATCCAGAGTTTCCCCCAGGCGCGTCAGCGGCCAGAGCAAGCGTTGGGTTAAAAACACCAGCACGCTGTAGGTGCCCACGGATAAGCGACCGGCCACGGCTTCCAGACCCCCCAGCAGCAAGATGGCCACAAACCCCGCCAGAATCACAATCCGAATCAGGGGTACAAACGCGGCACTCAAGGCGATCGCGTCCCGGTTGGCCTGGCGGTAGGCCCAACTTTCCCGGTTAATCCGCTCCCGCTCGTAGGCTTCAGCGGTAAAACTTTTGATCGTGACGATGCCGGCCAGGTTATTGGCCAGTTGGCCGTTGAGCAGACTGACCTTCTCGCGGACGAGGGCGTAGCGAGGGGCCAGGAGTTTTTGAAACGCGATCGACCCCAGGAGGATAAACGGCATCGGTAACATCGCCATCCCCGCCACACTGGGCGCAAGGATAAAGAACGCCGCCCCAATCACAATCACCGTCGTGATGACCTGAATAATTTCATTGGCCCCAATATCGAGAAACCGCTCCAGTTGGTTGATATCGTCGCTCAGGATAGACATCAGGCCCCCCGTGCTGCGCTCCTCAAAATAGGCCAGTTCCAGGTTTTGCAAGTGGGTATAGGCATCCAGCCGCAGTTCGTGCTGCATGGTCTGGGCCAGGTTGCGCCAAAGGCGGGCATAGGCATACTCAAACGCCGACTCTAACCCCCACACCACCAGGCTCAGGAGGGAAAGGGCCACCAGTTGCCAAAACACATCCTGAATGCCCAGGCGGGCCAAGAGGGAATCCTGCTGCTCGACTACCACGTCTACGGCAGCACCAATCAGGGCCGGGGGGGCTAGGTCAAAAATCTTGTTGAGGATGGAACACAGCACGGCCAGCCAAATCTGGGTGCGGTGGGGACGTCCATAGGCTAGGAGGCGCTGGAGCGGTGGTAGGGAACGGGACGCGGACGATTCTCCGGCGGAGACGCTACGCAAACGGGACAAGGGCGGTGGTTTCAAGGTAGGGACCCAACAGGCAATAAGGGCTAGCGGCTACAGGTTGCCCCCCCAGCGGGATCGCAACCCCCAATTTCCCCACGATACCCGCTTCAGGCCAAGAGTGACCATTCAGATGCCGCCCCTTTCCGGCCCAGTCACGCAGAGAAAACGGTGCTTTCAGGTACTCCCCAAGTCAACGGTTTTACGATCGCGTTGCCCTTGCAAATACTGGTACCACGCAGCTAATCCGGCTCCCGTGCGGGCGGATAGTTCAAAAATGGGAACCTGGGGCGCAATTTTTTGCAGATTAGCGATCGCCCGATCGCGATCGAACCCGACGGCCTCCGCAATGTCGATTTTGTTAATCACGATCGCGTTGGCTGTCTTGAACATGGGGGCGTATTTCAGGGGTTTATCTTCCCCCTCGGTGACCGATAGCAAGACAATGCGCAAATCTTCCCCTAAATCATAGGCGGCAGGACAGACCAAATTACCCACATTTTCGATCACGAGCAGATCTAAGCGATCGAGATCTAATTTCTGTGCAGCCTGGGCAATCATATCGGCTTCTAAATGACACGCCGTACCCGTGGTAATTTGCACGATCGCGTCGCCAGCCCTCCGTAACCGTTGCGCATCATTATCGGTTGCTAAATCGCCAACGATCACCCCCACCTCGCGCTGGTTTTGAGTGTACTGGGGCCAATCCTGTAGCAGGCGTTCCAGGAGGGCGGTTTTGCCAGCACCGGGGGAAGAGACGACATTGAGTACGAGTAAGCCCTTGGCTTGGAAATAACCCCGATTACGTTCTGCTAGCCGATCGTTTTTGCTGAGAATCCCCTGGGCGATCGTCAGGGTACGCGGTTGAATGGCGATATCCGAGGCAGCGGCGATCGTGGCGGTAGTCATGGCCGTGCTATGTGTGTGCCCAGGATGGGAATGATCCTGATGGGGGTCGGGATGGGGATGTTCATGATCCTGTCTGTGCCGATACGAATGGGAATGATCGTGCCCAGTGTGATGATGAGGTGGGTGATGATGGGTATGGCTAGTTTGTGAGGTGGCGACTACCCCGCCGATCGCGACTTCGCCCGTGACGACACATCCACAGGTTTGACACATTTTAGGAAACCTCCACTGCGGCTAATTCTAACTCTTTGCCCTGGCGAACTTCGGTACTTAATTGATCACAAGTTGGACAGGCATAAATAAAATCCGTGGGTTGAAATTCCTGTTGGCAATGCGGGCAATAACACCGGGCGGGGACAGATTCGATCGCTAACGTTGCTCCCGCCGCGATCGTGCCCTCAGTCACCACACTAAAGGCAAATTGCATGGCTTCGGGAATCACCCCCGATAGATCGCCAATCCGCAGCTTAATCGCGTGGATTTTTTCAGCCCCCTGGGCGATCGCGCAGGAGACTGCCATGTCCACCGTCTGCTCCATTAAACTGACCTCATGCATGGCACGTCTCCCCCTGTTTAGGTTGCATCATGATTCCCAGTTCTGCCAACCAGTCCTGAATCCATTCTAAGGCGGCAGTCATTGCGGCTTCAGTATCGGGGGAGAGGGTTTCTCCTAACTCAAACTGATGGCCGGGAATCATCAGCCAACTAGCCGGAGGACACTTGTCATAAAGCCACTGGGTTAGGGCTAGCAGCGATCGCGGGTCAGACACATGGGCATCCAATGGCCTGTTCCCGGCTGGCAAACTTAGGGAACAATGCTGGAGCGTGGTCGTCACGGTGGGCAAACAGGTATCGACGAACAGCACGCGATCGACCGGAGCGATCGTTGCGGCCAACTCCGGTAACAGTTGCGGGCACGCGATCGCGATCACCTGGGACAATTGCCAGGTTTGCACAGTGGCCGCAACCCGATAGCCGGCACCATCATCCTGTCGCAGGGTATTGCCATAGCCGATGATCGCGATCGTCATGGTTGAGCATGAGGGGGGTACGCATACCTAGCAATACTCAATTTGCACTTCCTTTTGGCGATCGCGGAGAAATTTAACTAAATCTTCAATTAAGCTGCGGCGAATAGAAATGTTTTTCGGTAGGAGGGGGTTCTGGTAGAATTCATTGATTTTTTGACCCACCAGGAAGAGGATTGAATCAGCTTCGAGGATTTCTTTAGCAAGAAAATAAGCTCCATTCGCATCAAAAGGAAGGCGGCCAATATCACCTTGGCTGTTTTTAATATATTCCGTAGCTTTGGAAATTGTGAGAATCCCTTCCGTTAAGAGATCGACCCCATTGAGGAGACCGATCGGGGGTAAATCGCGGCGCATGGTGGAAATATCCATTTCGATCGTGTCGCCTAAATAATTAGCCACGATGTTACCCGTCGTGCCGCCACAAATCACTTTACGGCCTTCAAAGTTCAGGAATTTTTCCACATATACCTCATCCTTACTTTCATCTAGAGGTGGCCCTGTGAAAATGATCAAAGGATTGCGCTTGCGAACATAGACCCCGACAAAGGTAGCATCATCGCCAATTTCGCCGTGATATAAATTATGAGTCTTGTTGATAACATCACGGACAATTACCCTGGAATTGTGAGCGCGTTGAAGAAAGACACCTTCCAAATACTGGCTGATATTTTCCCAACCCCAACCAAAGTTTAGCTCAACCCCTAAACCTGCGTATAATACACCGTCACTAATGGCAGCGAGAAAATCCCCTCGTTCTAATACCCCTTCAGCAAGTTTGATCTTTTTCCCTAAAATTTGCTCAACTCGGATATCCAGCTTATGCGTGTGCCCCTGCTTGAGATAGATTACATCCGGATTATCAAAGTTGATCACCTTAAAGTGGTTAGTTTCGTGATTAATCCGAATAATTGTAAAAGTTGAGTAGGCGATCTTACGAACTTTGCAGATGGGTAACGTCGCGATCGTGGTCTTGAGCACCTCCTCCAGGGGAATATCAGCACTAAGCATGTGGATCAAAATTTCAGTGGTCAGGGTAGCCAAAATATTAGCTTTGACACCACTCCCTAACCCATCCGACAGCACAATAATCGTTCGTTTTTCTCCCTTCAGATATTTGACCTTATCACCACATAACTCTTCTCCTTTTTTGTTCAGGCTCAGGTCATAAATATCAAGAAAGTTATCGACGCTCAACTTCCTAACCTCACGCTTTTTCTAGCATTTGGATGATTTTTAACAGGCTTACCTTCGTCTCGGCGGTTGTTTCTCCTAACAAACCGGCGATCTCCTGTACGATCTTCATCTGGTTATCCACGACTTCATTCACTTGTTTGACCGTCTCATTTTTCAATTGTGCTAATTGTTGTCGTCGTTCCTGCTCATGGCTCAGGTCTACAATAATACAGGCAATCAAATCTTCCTCTGGGATTGGGAAAATTACCTGGCGGACATAAAGATTATACTGGGGATATTCTTGCTCTTTATTACGAATGATCTCTTGATGTTGCCAAACGTATTCAAAATCCTTTGTATCTTCGAGGACATCAGCGGCATCTTGGCCAATAATGGCCTCGCGATCGACACTAAACATCTGGCAGAAAGCCGGATTGACTAACTTAATCTTCATGGCGGCATCTACCACAATCAAGGCATTGGGGTCATACTCCCATAAAAGTTCCCATAGGTTCTTCTGGTGATTCTCTGAAATCATAGTTTAAGTTTGGTTCCATCTTATGGGTATATCTTGGTTAGGACGTCGCAAGGCTATCCACTCGATCTTTCTGAATGGCTGGTAAAATCTCCGTAATAAATTTATCTTCGACATTCTGGGGACTAATATTAATAAATAGATCATCCTGGAATTTCATGACAATGCCACAGCTACAACTTTCCAGACAAAATGATCCCTTCAGTTCAATGCGATCGTTGAGGTCGTATTCACTCATCAAACTTTGGAGTTTTGGCAAGACTTCATAGACCCCTAATTGATGACAGGCCGATCCCATACAAAGATATAAATTTTCTTTAGCCATCGGATATTCTCCTCTGTGCGATGCTTCTAGGTTTATGGCCGTTTTGGCGGTTTCAGGGGCAGGCGGGATGCCTACCCCACATGCTTGCGATCCGGTTGCTGTTTAATCGCGACAGCGGCGATCGAGCACGCGGCCATCGGCAGCAATGAGTTCCAACTGCATCGGCATTTGCCCGATCGCGTGGGTGGAGCAACTGAGGCAGGGATCAAAGGCTCGCACACCCGCTTCCACCCGATTCAGCATTCCTTCCGGGATTTCCAGTCCCTGGATATAATGGCGAGCAATCTGGGCAACGGTACGGTTCATCGGCAGATTATTTTGCCCCGTGGCAATGATCAAGTTTACCTTTTTGATCAAGCCTTGTTCCGTGACTTGATAATGATGGAATAGGGTTCCCCGTGGGGCTTCGCTAACCCCTACCCCTTCTAATTGGTTGATACCCGCCGATGCGCGGGTACGGTGGGAGAGAATGTCCGGATCATCCACCAGACGTTCAATGAATTCGAGCGCGGCCAAAATTTCGATCAAACGGGCATAGTGATAGTAGAACGACGAGGTGGCAACGCGACCTACCCGATCGCGATACTCCCGCAACTCTCGATCAGCCGCGTCTACCCCCATGCGATCGCAAATATTCAACCGCGCCAAAGGACCGACCCGGTAAATGCCAGCGGGATAACCCAGGGGTTTGTAATAGGGAAATTTCAGATAGGACCAGGGTTCAACTGCCTCACCAATAAAGTCCTGGTAATTGTCTTCGGAAAGACCATCAGCAACGATATTTCCCTCGCTGTCGCAGAACCGTAGATGTCCCCCGTAGTGTTCCCATTCACCCGTGGGACTGACTAGGCCCATAAACAATGAAGGGAAGTTGCCAAAGACATCGACTTCGGTGGCAAATTGATCCAGCAGTCGTTTGAATAAACCCAGAGCCGTCGCGATCGTTTGGCGCGACTCTGGCAATCGACCGCGCAACCACTCCCGACCTTCCGCCGTCAGGGGTTCCCGCACCCCCCCAGGGACAGCCCATGCGGGGTGAATTTTGCTGGCCCCCAAGAGTTCGATCGTCTTTTGGCCAAACTGGCGCAGACGAATGCCACTGCGGGCGAGGTCCGGATCGGCACTCATCAGGCCAAACACATTGCGGGTGGCGGGATCACTATCCCAACCCAGCAGGAAATCAGGGCTGCTCAGGTGGAAAAAACTCAGGGCATGGGATTGAATAATCTGGCCTAGGTTCATCAGCCGCCGTAGCTTTTCCCCCGCTGGTGGAATTTTTACGGCTTGGATTTTATCCCCCGTTTTGGCCGAGGCCATGACGTGACTTACCGGGCAAATGCCGCAAATCCGCGCCGTAATCCCGGCCATTTCCCACATGGGACGACCTTCACAGAATTTTTCAAACCCCCGGAATTCGGTGACATGGAAATGGGCATCGGACACTTGACCCGCATCATCGAGGAAGATGGAGATTTTAGCGTGGCCTTCAATGCGCGAAACCGGATCAATAACAACTGTTTTAGCCATAATTAGTGCGACGGTAGAGGGTCAATTTTGCCCAAGATGGGGAGAATTAGGTGATGAGTTGTCAGAGGTTTAGTAGGGGTTTAGTAATATCAATTGGATCAAGCGGGATAAAAGTTATCATCGAGTAAGTTAGCGATCGTGTTACTTTGCAAGCGTCGCCGTTCACTCCGGCCCATATCTTCAAGCTCTTCAATGAGATTGGCCCAATCCACCTGTTCATAGCGGCGATCGCGCAGGGCTTGGATGGTGGCTTCCAACCAAGCAACGTAGTCTTCCTCATAGGCGATTGTGCTTGAAAGTGGATGGGCAACTGACATAGCTTTTCTAGTTTTTTAACTCGTGAGTTAGGGCTGGTGGGATGGGCATCTTGCCCGTTAGTCTAGTGGTCTGTCATATCTAATATGGGAGCTTGTCAGTTGGTGTCGAGTGTGTGAGACCCAACATATTCGCTGACCGTGTTGGGTTGCACTGCGTTTGACCCAACCTACAAAATCAAGCGTGATAGACCCCTAGTCCTAGCAAACTGGCAGGCTAGCTTTAGCAAACTGGCAGGCGGGACGCCTACCCCACAGGATCAAGTTCTAGAGGGATTAGGGCGTTAAGCTATCCAGCAGGAAGGCTCCTTTAAATTTCATAGATCCGGGCTTCGGCAGCGTCGGGGAACTCTTCGCAGTATTCCTCAAAGGCCGTTTTTTCTAGCCGCTTGGCCTGCTGATGGGCGGCTTCCGCCTGCATTTCCTCCACCGCATCCCAGGCAGCAGCACACTCCTTCGAGCCGGGACCCTTTTCGGCACAGATCTGACGCGCCTCCGCGATCGCCGCTTGAATCGCTTCTTCCAACAAGACCGCCTTAGGACGCTCAAAAGCATCCCCTTTTTCCAAAATATCCGTCAGGGAAACAATCCCTAGCAACTTGTCCTTAATCACAGGAGCGCGATGAATACCGGTATTGGCAAACAGGCGCGCCACATATTCCACTCCCAGATCCGGATTCACCACAATGCAGGGCTTGGTCATAATTTCATAGACCCGCATTTTCTTCGGATCTAGACCATAGGCAATCACCTTATAGACAATGTCGCTTTCCGTCACAATGCCATAGGCATCCTGTTCATGACGACGATCGACAATCAGCGCTGTCCAACCCCGTTGCTTCATGAGCGCGATCGCCTCCGCCACCGTGGCCGACCCGCGAATGGTGACCACATCCTGTGTCATGATTTCCTCTGCTGTTTTCATCATGGTCGCGTTCCCCTTGATTTCATGCTATGTGTGTGAGTATCTCGATAAGTACTTCTACCTGAGTATGCCGCATTGGGGGTAGTGATTACCCCCTTCTTAGCCAAATTTCAACATTTCCCGCCCTTCCAAGCGTAAGGGTTCGCCCCGCAGGGCCATTTCCAAAAAGGCGCGAATGCGATCGGCAGGCGGCGGACAGCCTGGTAAATAGGCATCCACGGGCACCACCTCATGGACGGGGCGCACACGATCGAGCAGGGGGGGCACAATGCCTAGCTCGTTGGGGATCTGGGCCTGTAAGTCTCCCATTTCCAGGTAACACCGTTCCAGCACTGGCTTAGCACTGCCTAGGGGATTGCGCATCGCCGGAACATTAGCGGTTACGGCACAATCGCCGAAGGAAATCAGCACCTTGGTCCGTGCTCGTGCCTGTTTCACCAGCTCCCAATTGTCCTCATTGGCGATCGACCCCTCCACCAGGCAGATGTCTACCCCCTCCGGGTAGGTTTTAACATCCGCGATCGGGCTAAACACCAGATCCACCTGGGCTGCTAGATCAAATAACCATTCATCCAGATCCAGAAAAGACATGTGACAGCCAGAGCAGCCCCCCAGCCAGATCGTCGCCAGTTTTATCTTGTCCATTCTTTTTTCTCCCGTGCCGTTACCAAAAATTCCAAGGTGCCGCGATCGCGCTGCATTTCCGCCACCGTCGATCCCTGCCGGAAAATCGCCCCCGTTGGACAGGCTTCCACACATTTACCGCAGGACGTACAGGCTTCCACCTCACCCCAGGGTTGATTCAGCCCCGTAATCATGCGCACGGCTGCGCCCCGTTGGGCCACATCCCACACATGGGCACCCTCGATCTCATCGCACACCCGCATACAGCGCGTACAGAAAATACAGCGGTTGTGATCAATACCGAATAACGGATGCGACACATCCAGATCCCGTGCGGGGAACCGATAGGGGAAACGGGTATGGTCCATCCCCACCGCGATCGCCATATCCTGCAACTCGCAGTTGCCATTGGCCACACACACGGCACAGACGTGGTTGCCCTCCGAGAACAGCAACTCCACCGCCATGTGGCGATACTCCTGCAACTTCGGCGTCTCGGTTTGGATCTCCATGCCCTCCGCCACCTCGGTCACACAAGCGGGCAGCAGCTTATTGATACCCTTAATTTCCACCAAGCACAGCCGACAGGCCCCCACATCCGACACCCCATCCAGGTGGCACAGCGTCGGGATCATAATCCCCGCCTCCTTCGCCGCCGCCAGAATACTCGTGCCACTCTCCACCGCCAGATCGATCCCATTAATCCTGAGCGTTCTCACCGACATAGCCTGCTTACCTCTTACCTCTTTCCTGTCACCCTTCCCCTACTGCCCGCCTGCGGGTTGCAGCAATTCCTCATACTCCTGCCGGAAATAGCGCAGGGTACTCAACACCGGATTCGGAGCCGTCATGCCCAGCCCACAGAGGCTCGTATCGCGCACCATGTAGCACAACTCTTCCAAGCGTTTCAGGTCAACTTCAGTCGCCTCGCGGTTAAGAATCTTGGTCAGCATTTGGTACAACTGCACGGTGCCAGCGCGACAGGGGATGCACTTACCGCAGGACTCACCGCGACAGAACTCCATGTAGAAGCGGGCCACATCCACCATGTTGGTTTCGTTGTCCATAACGATCATGCCGCCGGACCCCATAATGCTACCCAAGCGGGTCAGGGATTCATAGTCCACAGAGGTATCCAGGGCACTGGCGGGGATGCAACCACCGGAGGGTCCCCCGGTTTGGACAGCTTTAACGCCCCCAGCAGCGGCCACACCTCCCCCCATCTCCTCGACGATCTGGCGCAGGGTCGTCCCCATCGGCACTTCGATCAGGCCCGTATTGCGGATCTTGCCAGTGAGGGCAAACACCTTAGTCCCCTTGCTCCTCTCTGTACCGATACTGGCGTACCAGTCACCGCCCTCACGGATGATGGCGGGGATATTGGCCAAGGTTTCCACGTTGTTAATCAGGGTTGGGCACTGCCACAGACCGGACTCGGCTGGGTAGGGGGGGCGCGGACGAGGATTGCCCCGCCGCCCTTCCACGGAAGCAATGAGGGCGGTTTCTTCACCGCAGACAAAGGCTCCCGCTCCCACGCGAATATCGATCTTGAAGTCAAAGGGGGAACCGAAAATCTGGCTACCGAGGAGGCTGTAGCGCTTGGCCTGTTGGATGGCTTTTTGCAGATGGCGGATCGCTAGGGGATATTCGGCGCGGACATAGATGTAGCCGTGGTTGGCCCCGATCGCATAGCCCGCGATCGCCATGCCCTCCAACACCCGGTGGGGATCACTCTCCAATACACTGCGATCCATAAAGGCCCCCGGATCGCCCTCATCAGCATTGCAGATCACGTATTTCTGCCCGGCTGGCATCTTGGCTACCGTGGCCCACTTCAACCCGGTGGGATAACCGCCACCCCCCCGGCCTCGCAGCCCACTCCGGGTAATTTCGTCCACCACTTCCGCGGGATCATATTCATACAGAACGCGATACAACTGCTGGTAGCCGCCAACGGCGATATATTCCTCGATCCGTTCCGGGTCAATCTTGCCGCTGTTTTCCAGGACGATCGGGAACTGACGGGCCAAGAAGGGATGCTCGCGATCGCCCAGGGGAGCCGTGGCTTCGCCGCCCTTAAGCGCTTTGACGATCGAGGCCGCATCCGCCGTCGTCACCTGTTCATAAAGAATCGGGTCGCGATCGCCGTCCCGACTGACCACCTCCACCAGCGGACCCCGGCCACAGAAGCGCATACAGCCCACACTGCACACCTCCGTAGAAGCCCCCAGACCCTCGGCCTCCACGGCAGCGTCCAACTGCGCCTTCACCGCCGCTGAGCCAGAAGAAAGGCACCCGGCAGCGGTACAGCAATGAATCCGGGTTGGTTTCTGGCGATCGCGTTCCTTTTGCCCGATCGCAAGCAGTTCAGCTAAATCCATAGGTCACGGTCCTTAGGGGATGACAAATAAGTCAAAAGTCAAAAGTCAAAAGTCAAAAGTCAAAAGTCAAAAGTTAGAAGCTTAGAAACTTAGAAGCTTACAAGGCATGGGTCATTACGGCGCATCGGTGAGCCATTCCTTGACGGATGCGAGGACGGCTTCGGGGGTTTGCTTCCCGGCCACACGACCGTCGAAGACCGCCGCCGGGGCAATGCCACAGGCCCCAATGCAGCGAGCGGTGACCAGGGACACCTGACCGTCGGGGGTGGTTTCGCCCTCCTTCAGCCCAATTTCCCGCTCCAAAGCAGCGAGGAGTTCCCCAGCTCCCTTGACATAGCAGGCGGTCCCCAGGCAAACCACACAACTGTGAGCACCACTAGGTTTAAGCGAGAAGAGGTGATAAAAGGTCGCAACACCATAAACCCGGCTCAGGGGCAATTTCAACCCCCGCGCAATGTAGTGCAACACATCTTCTTCAAGATAGCCAAAGGCTTCCTGGGCCTTGTGGAGAACCTCAATCAGCGCATCAGAGCGATACTGGTTGCGCTTCATCGTGATATCTAACACCTTAAAGCGCTTGTCTCCACTGGGATGTTCGTTGCTCGCAGCAGTCACTTGGCGATCGGGGGTTGGGGTTGGCGATAGTGGCGACATCCTACCTTCCTTGAATCTAAAGAATTAATGAAGAAGTGCAACGCTCAAGCTCAAATATGGGGTTCCAAAAGTCGCCCTCCTTAACGACTTTAGAGATCGCGTTAAGCACCCCTACCGTCGCGATTAGGGCGGTCAGGGACGGGCTATAATGGCCTTTATGTCTGGCTTTGCGGGATCGGGATGGATCTGATTGGACCTGGGTATTGGGAATGGGTATTGGGAAAAATAATTTCGGTCATTAATGTAATTCAAAACAGATTTGAAAATTGCAAGTCTGACATTGAAAAAATCTAAAACTATTGTCGCATCTCCCCCGTAGGCTGACCCATAACTTTAGATTCTTTTGAGGAAGATTGGGACCCAGGGAAAATCACCCGGTCTAGCAGCGGGATCATCCCAAAAGTCAACATAAAAGTTGTTTAAATCTAAGGTCGTAGTCGAGTGCGGTCGATCGCGGGGAAGAATCGCTAAGCTAAAGGCTGACGGTGCGATCGCAGCTCGGTGTTTGGTAAGGCGGCGATCGTTGCCGGTCCCCTGGGTCAGGTAACAACCTAGGGCTGCTGTATTTGGGTATGCCTATGAAACGTCGAGAGTTTATCGGATGGGTTGGCGTTGGCGGGGTGGTCAGTTCGCTCCCCGTTGGGATGGTCGGCTGTAACCAAACCCCCAACCCCAATGCCGCTGACCCCACACGTGCCGATGGCTTCCAGGTGGTGGGTCCTGTATCTGACCTAGACAGTCCGGCGGGCTTGCTCAATGAGAATCTAGCGCAACCCGTGTTAGTCGTCCGTGACCCGGCTAATCCCAACGGCCTGACTGCGGTCAATCCTACCTGTACCCATAAGGGCTGTACGGTGGCATGGCAAGGCGATGCGAAGGCGTTTGTGTGTCCCTGCCATGATGCTAAGTTTACGGAAGCTGGTGCACTGGTCCGGGGACCAGCGGACAAACCCCTCACCACCTATACGGCCAAAATCGAGGGGGATAGCGTCCTGGTGAACTTTGGTTAGAAATGCAATTCTCCGTTAGGTTAGGCATCAGTCCTAGTAGATCGACAGGAAAATTCTGCAACACTTGTAGTGCTGGCTCTAGCCTGCAACGACTGAAGTCGTGACTACGTTCGCGTAGCGTCTCCGCAGGAGAGACGTTGCGAAATTTTATTAGTACCGTGTTTACGGTACTAATTGTGCCAAGGACTAATTGTGCCAAGGATCGGTTGACCCCGTAACTGGTTGGCCCGGTGATTATTTGGGCCGCCGCCAGACAGCCGCGACGGTTAGCCCCGGTTTGGCGATCGCTCGGTTGGGTCTGACCCTAACGGGGCATCGCCCCTGGACGGTATCCCCTAGGTATTCCTGAGCGATATTAATCTGAAAACGGGCGAGGAGGGATTCGAACCCCCGACACCGTGGTCCGTAGCCACGTGCTCTAGTCCACTGAGCTACACGCCCTTAGCTCCGGATAAACATCCTAACACAGAAGTAGAGTCCCGTAACAAAATTTGATTTTCCGGGCGATCGCGCTTTTCCAGGGGGGCGATCGGGGGAAGATGGGGCAAGATGGGAGAATATGTGCAGACGAGAGGCCAGGTTGAGGGTTGCGCCCTATGACAGTTACCACCCAGCGGATCACGTTTGAGGAGTACCTAACCTATGATGACGGTACCGATACGCGTTATGAATTGGTGGATGGGGAGTTAGTACCCACGAGTTTAGGAACGAGCTTGCATGGAGCCATTATTAAGCTACTGGAGCGTATCTTTGAATCTGAAATCGCCCGCTTAAACCAACAGTGGGTCGTCCTTCCGGGCTTGGTGGGGGTGCGATCGCCCCGTTCCGGTCGTTGGTGTCGATCCCTTGGCAGCGAAGGTCAGCGTTTTGACGTTGTTGGCAGGCTGGTATGAAGTCGCTGAATTTCAGGGCGAAGCTCCGATTCAATCCCCTACGTTTCCAGAATTAACCTCAACGGCTGATCACGTGCTAAGCGGTATTTCCTAATGGGCTGCCATTGCTTTAATCCTTTGCTTTAACCCTTATTCCGTTGGCATCACGATCGACCCCATAAAGAGGATTGCCCCCGTGCGGTGATCTCGAATTACACAGAAGAAAGGCCGATCGACCACCATTGTAAACGGGGCAGCCGACAGCACCGCCGATCGCACCCCAATCCCGATCGCCGTTACCCCAGCAGCTTCCGTCCCCGCTTCGTTTACCTCCATAAAGGTCCGGTGTTTCACCCGACTAACATAGGCCGGTTGGGAGGTTAATGCGGCAAAATTGGCTTGATAGCGATCGAAGGCAATCCCCATGCCTAACGCCTTAAGCGCATCATTGAGCATGACATCAGACTCTAGTCGCAGGCGGGGGAGGTGGAGGCTGCCAGGGCGGCGTTCCATCTGTTGCGTCCACTCACGCCAGCTATCGGCATTAAGTTCACGATAAAATCCCGCCAGACCCATATTCGGATTGGGTAAGAACAGATCGAAGCTAACGTGCCCTTCCCCATAGGGTAAACTGATGGCTTGGAACGTCGGTGTTTCGTAATAACGATAGGTACCGGTTTGCACCATAAACGGGTAGGAGCGTTCCTGACCATTGGGTAGAGAAAACGCTTGTTCACGGGTCTGGGCCGGATCGAACTTGGTGGCCCACTGGCCTTTGAAATAGATGGCATTGAGCAAGAACAAGGCTTCATCGGCCTGAATGCGATTAATAATTTGGGGAATATGCCCCGCCGTCTGGGTTTGCACCCACTGGTTAATCGTGGTCACCGCATTGGAATGAGTGAAGTCTAGCGCACTGACCCGCGCCTGGTAGTAGGACTGCATTCGTTGCACAAAATTGGGTTGGAGCGCAAGACGTTGATCTGCCCACAGGGAGTTGGCGAGGTTGGTTTGCACCGCATCACCCTGACGTTGCCAAGCTTGGATAAGGCTGGCGTTCGCCTGATTGACCTCCTCTAGCGGTATCTCACTGATCCCCAGGGTCGCCGCGATCGCCCGTTGGGTTTCGCCTGTGGCCCCGTTGTAGAGCATACTCAGCGCGATCGCCACACTGGTCGGCGAAATCAATAAATTTTGATTGGGCTGTGTGGGTAACAGGGTGGTAAACAATTGAAACCCAAAGCGGGTCTGCGATCGGGTTAACTTGGTTGGGTTTGCCGACACTGGGTTTGCCGACGGATAGGCTTGCGTCATTGGGGGGAGTGGGGGTGAGGGAGCCGGATGGGCGATCGCCTGTCTACCAAAGGTCAGCAGCACCTCGACGAGGAGCAACAGGCATAACCAGCCAAATCGAGGGCGCTTCATGGGAACACCAGGTTGCATTGACAGGTCGCATGGGGGAGATGCAACAGCAGGGAAATTGCTATTCCCTTAGATCTTCATGAGCCTAGGGCCGGTTCCGGGCAACGACTCCCCCTGACCCCAGGGGCACCTACCCCAATACGCTCACTACGGACCGTCATCCCTCCAGCCTAATCGCGATCGAGGTGTCCTGTCATGCGGATGAATGCTATCCGCTAGTCCAAGCATCCAGTACAAACGCAAATAGTATTTTTGTATTATTTTATGGTATCATCAGGAATATAGCGATCCCAGATGATTCATGAGAGAAGCCAATCCTATATCTACTGATAGAGATCCACTATGTCCCTTCCCATTCTCATAAATGACTTAGGATTGCTATATCTGGGCTGTCCCCTAGGCCAAAACTGGCAAAGTGCTTAGCCAAATGGCTGGATGCTTCTTAAGAAAGATTTTGGTTTGTAAGCAATGGTTAAGAGTTATCCCGAAAACGGTTAAACTTCAGTCGCGAGAAACCGGGGGCACGATCGCTCGTCCTAAGATTTGAAGGGTGCCTCACCGTCTGTTGATCAATTGGGGAAGTTAGGCATGGTGACAACATTCGCAGGACCGCAACCCGCCCAACGTGCGATCGCGCCGGATACGGAACAAACCCTGGCCGCGATCGATATCGGTACAAACTCTATTCACCTGGTCGTCGTCAAAATCCAGCCCGCCTTACCCACGTTTACGATTGTGGCTCAGGAGAAGGAAATGGTCCGCCTGGGGGAAGGGGCCTTGCAACAGGGGACGCTCTCCCCCGCTGCGATCGCCCGCGCCATGAACGCCCTCAAACATTTTTTACTGATTGTCCAGAGTATGCAGGCGGATGCCACGATCGCCGTTGCCACGAGTGCGGTTCGGGAAGCCACCAATGGCCAGGAATTTTTGCAACGGGTGCAGAAGGAGTTGGGCCTGCATGTGGATCTGATTTCGGGCCAGGAAGAGGCGCGGCGGATTTACCTGGGTGTCCTGTCGGGGATGGAGTTTCACCAAAAGCCCCATGTGGTGATCGACATTGGCGGTGGCTCAACGGAGTTGGTGCTGGGGGACGGCCATGCCCCTCGCTTTCTTAGCAGCACTAAGGTAGGGGCTGTGCGGCTGACCAGCGAAATGGTAACCACGGACCCGATGAGCAGTAGTGAATTTCGGGTCCTCCAAGCCTACGTGCGGGGCATGTTGGAGCGCAACACGGATGAATTGCGACAGCACCTCAAGCCAGGAGAAGTGCCCCGGTTGGTGGGAACCTCTGGCACGATCGAAACCCTAGCGGCGCTCCATGCCTACGAAAGCCAGGGGGCCGTCCCCAGTCCCCTGAATGGGTATGAGTTTAGTCTGGCTGACCTGCGGGACCTGATTAACCGTCTGCGCAAGCTACCCATTGCCGAACGGCAGGCCCTCCCCGGTTTGTCCGATCGTCGGGCAGAAATCATTGTCGCGGGAGCCGTTGTGTTGCAGGAGGCGATGGCCCTGTTGGGGCTGGAGACGATCGTGGTGTGTGAACGCGCCCTGCGGGAAGGCATGATCGTCGATTGGATGCTGACCCACGGCCTCATTGAGGATCGTCTGCGCTATCAGCGGGAAGTGCGTCAACGGAATGTCCTGCACCTGGCCCACAAATACAAGGTGAATATCCCTGCGGCGAAACGGGTGGCCGAGTTATCCCTGAGCTTGTTCGACCAAACCCAAGGCATTTTGCATACCTGGGGACCCGCTGAACGTCAATTGCTCTGGGCGGCAGCCATTCTGCACAACTGTGGCCTTTACGTGAACCACTCGGCCCACCATAAGCATTCCTATTACCTGATTCGCCACGGCGAACTGTTGGGCTATACCGAGGCGGAAGTTGAGGTGATCGCCAACTTGGCCCGCTATCACCGCAAAAGTCTCCCCAAGAAGAAGCATGAGAATTACCGTAACTTGCTGCATAAACAATCCCGCCTGATGGTGAGCCAGTTGAGTGCTTTGTTGCGTTTAGCCGTCGCCCTCGATCGTCGGGAAGTTGGGGCAATTCGGGCGGTTGCCTGCGAGTGTCAACCGGATAAACAACTTTTTTGTTTACACCTACAACCCACGCAAGCGGATGATGACTGTGCGTTGGAACTGTGGTGTCTTGGCTATAAAAAAGCCGCCTTTGAAGCTGAATTTGGCCTAAAATTAGTCGCCACTTTGGACACGCAGATCATCGCCGATCTCTAAGGGGCTACCATCGCCAATCTGGGTAATGGTGGGTTCGTGTCGAGGCTGCGGCCCAACACGTTGACGGGCGCGTCATCACGGCTGTAGTCGTCATCTCTTGTCGTCACCTTCTATTTCTACCACCCGCCGATCGCGTCCCGTTGCATGTGGGTACAAACCTGTTGATAAAAGGCATCGACATAGGCACGATTGTAGGCAGCATCAGCACCCGATCGCTCAAACACGATCGGCGCACAAATCTGTGTGTGAAGGCGAACTGGTAGGGTAATATAGCAATCCTAAATCATATATAAGAATTGTTATACATGAAAAGCTTGGGAAAGTTAAACGTCTGACGATGGGTCA
>OGCL01001281.1_pt1 | contig 22126 bp, 20 predicted proteins | sample 1570041 | NCBI WGS metagenome assembly OGCL01 (sample SAMN06266162, study PRJEB24511) | hot springs metagenome | isolation source: Hot spring water | place: South Africa: Limpopo | collected 2015-06-22 | reverse complement strand
CACAACCGTAATATTCGGCAAATTGAGTAAGGCGTCTAAATGCCAGTCCATTCCTGAATTACCCATGCATTATTGGTGCCCATCATAACATACACACCAAAAACCCAGAAGAGCCATCATTCTCTTTTTGAAGGCCACTCCCCCCTGCTCTCCTCCTTGATGCCCCTAGCTGCCCGATTTGCACCCCATCGCAACACCTCGCGGGAACACTACCAGGTGATCTGCGATCGTTCCGCCAATACATGCTGATACACCGCCTCCGTTTGTTGGGCTAACTTCGGCCAAGAGAAGCGGCGTTCCAAGTCTTCATACGCATTTTCAACTAACTGGCGGGCATAATCCGGATTTTTTAACACTTCCAAGATCCCCCAAGCCAGCGAGTCCGGGCTATTGGCCCAGGTAACAATCCCGGTTTTGCCATGTTGCACCACCTCCGGCAGGCCACCCGCATTCGAGACCACCACCGGCACCCGGGCCGCAAAACTTTCCAGGGCCACAATGCCAAACGGTTCATACAGGCTCGGAAAAACCGCACAATCAGCGATCGTCTGGAACTGATCTAAATCGCGATCGGACATAAACCCGACAAAATAGCACCGCTCCCAAATCCCTAGCTGCCATGCCTGGTGTTTGAGCGCATCGGCATTCCCCCCACCAATAATCACAAACTTCACCTGTCCCCCTAGGGCCGCTAACACCTTCGGCGCAGCATCCAACAAGACCGCAACCCCCTTCTCATGGGTCATCCGTCCGACGTAATACACAATTTTTTCCGTTGCTTGGGCAAAGCGTGACCGAAACTCAGCCGGATTCAGCGCATGAGTTCGGGCCTTTTTCTCCGGGCGAATGCCGTTGTAGATCACATCCACCTTGTCATACGGGCACCCCAGCACCCCCATCACCTCTTGGCGCATATAGTGGGAACACACAATCACCCGCCAAGCGTCATGGGCCAGCAAGCGTTCCTTATTGGCAATGTAATGGTGAACTTCCGTGTATAGACCGCGATGGCGTCCGGCTTCCGTGGCATGGATCGTCGCTAGCATGGGAATACGGAACAGGTGCTTCAGGGCGATCGCCGCATCCCCCACCAGCCAGTCATGGGCATGGATCAGATCAAACCCCGCTTGCGATCGCAGCAGATTGCCGCCATAGTCCCCCATACTCAGGTTCATATTGGTCACCCAGTGCAGGAAATTATCACTGGGTCCCACCCGCACCCGATGCACCGCGATCCCCTCCACCTCCTCGTAGAGGGGGGCCTCGCCAAACTCAACCGTGATTAAATGGATTTCATGTCCCAGACGCACCAACTCCGGGTAGAGTTCTGAGACATGTCTGGCAATTCCCCCCACCAACCGAGGTGGAAATTCCCAACTAAGAACCAGAACCTTCATTACCCAGTCCTAACACACTCTGGAAGTCCTTTATTATTACGCGAATTGCGCTGAACGCAACGCCCACCAAAACACAAACCCCTGTCCCTTGCCATCCCCCTGCCCCTTGCCATCCCCCACCGGCTAACTTTCCCACCTGCTAACTTTAAAGTATTCAGGCCATTCCCCCAAGTCTTAAAGTACTCAGGCCATTCCCCCAAGTCCCCAGGTTATTTTCCCAACCCCAACCCCCTTGCCCCAACTGCCTACCCGCCGCCCCTGCCTTTCTCCTTCATCCTTACCCCCCTGTCCCCGTCTCCTGTTCCCTGTTCCCTCGCTCCCGTTTTCTCGCTCCTATTTTCTCGCTCCCGTTTTCTCGCTCCTATTTTCTCTTTCCTTTCTCCTATCCCTCTCCCCCAATGGCCTCCATCGCCCGTCGCAATCTGTTTGAAGATCTCCCCCGCTTCCTGATCGCCCAAGCGGGGATCACCTTTGCCGTCAGCCTGATTACGATTCAAGCGGGCATCCTCCAGGGCTTCACACGGTCCACCGCCCTGATCATTGAGCAATCCCACGCCGACTTGTGGGTCGCCTCGGACCAGATGGAACACCTGGAACTGACGGAACCGTTACCCCTGTCCACGGTAACACAAGCCGCTAACGTTACTGGGGTCCAACGGGCGGAGGCCCTGTTAATGGGTAATGGGCGCTGGTATAGCGGTCAGGGGTCCCCTGATACCGTGCGCATTTTTGGTTTTGATCCCCAGGGGAAACTCTTTGTCCCCGGTACCCTGGTCGAGGGCAGTATCGAAGCCCTTCTGGCTCCCTATACCGTCCTTGTCGATCGCAGTAATCTGCGATCGCTGCGCATTACTGGCGTTGGCACCACCGCCCGAATTCGCTCCCTCCCCGTCGAAGTGGTCGGCATTACCCAGGGCACCCAGTCGATCGCCGCCAGTGCCTTTGTCTTTGCCTCCCTGCCCACTGCCAAAGCCTACTCCACCGCCGGGTTAACCTCCCAGCTAAACTGCCAAATCCGCGATGGGGACCTGCAATGTACCAATGTCTACCAACAAGACACCGCCCCCCTCACCGTAGACCCATCCCAACCCCTGCCGCCCCTTTCGGAAGCTGATCCCATTTCCTACATCCTGGTGCAAGCCGCCCCCGATCAGGATTTAGCCAGCCTGAGCCAGCGGCTTGAAGCAGCCCTCCCCGGCACCCGTGTGTATACCCGTGAGGCAATGGCCGAGCGGACCCGTCGCTATTGGCAGGATCGCACCGGTGTTGGCTTTGTCCTGGGCCTAGGGGCCGCCGTGGGCATTATTGTGGGCACAGTGATCGTGGGCCAAATCCTCTACGCCTCCGTCACCGACCACCTGAAGGAATTTGGCACCCTCAAGGCAATGGGCGCTTCCAACTGGACCCTCTACCGAGTCGTCCTAGAGCAAGCCGTGTGGATGGCCCTCTTGGGCTATCTCCCTGGGGTCGCGATTTGCTGGGGCGTTAAAACCTGGGCATTGGCCACCCAGGGCATCCTGATCCTGATGACACCGGGCACCCTGGTGGGGGTACTGGTCCTCACCGTGGGAATGTGTAGCTGTTCCGCCTTCTTCGCGATCCAAAAAGTCACCCGCGTTGATCCCGCGATCGTCTTCAAGGCATGACCGACAGTTCGGTTGGCGGTGGGGGCCGGTTTGACCTAACGTTCGCTGGGTTACCAGTCACCCCTGTGAACCCGCCCATTAATAATTTTGACTTTTGACTTTTGACTTTTGACTTGCCCATCCCCTGCCAGATCGCCCGTACAAATACGCGACTATCCCGGATTTCCCCGCCTAGCAACCCAAAAATCCGTAAACCTGCCCGATCCGCACCCTTGCTAGCCACCCAATATAATGGGGGTAGGTGTTGAGCTAGCGAGACAGGCTGAGGGTGACACCGGGCCAGTACGATAACTGCACATCGGCAAGCACACTGGGGCCGGCAGATGGGGAACTATCTCGCCACTAACTACAGTCATGCAAAGTTAGGACATCGTAATTTATTACCGATCAGCTAAGGATCTGCCACTTGCATAACTGTCCCCATTGCTACTCTGGAACCCATCCTCATCAGTTTGAATTAAATAAGCAAGAGCTTAAGCGTGAGCGCCCTGCTGGATTGAACTCAACGGACTGATTGCTTGGGCATCTCTGGCAATCCTGTGTAGGCTTTGCCAAGCACTGCGTATCCCTATACACTATCCTGAACGAAGACGGATGATGACTTCTCAAGGCTTATTGGTTGAAAAACCCAGGTTTCCTAGTTTGGCGACTTCGACAAACTTCCCAGCCGGTATGCTCACCACGGCGGCGATTTCTGCCCGTGGCGTAGAAATGGTCTTTCAGTCTGGCCGCCAGTCCTACCAAGCCCTGGGGGGGATCGATCTCGAAATTCAACCTGGCCAGATCCAACTCCTGATGGGACCCTCTGGCTCCGGTAAAACGACGTTGCTCTCCATCCTGGCGGGCATCCTGACACCGACGGCAGGCAATGTCAAACTGTTGGGGACCGACATCACCCGACTGACACCGAAGGCATTGGCGCAGTTCCGGCTGGCCCATATTGGGTTTGTCTTCCAAGGTTTTAATCTTTTCCCCGCCCTGACGGCACTGGAGAATGTCGAATTGGCCTTGCAACTACATGGGATCAAGGGACGCACCGCCCGCCTAGAGGCCAAGCTGTTGCTGGAACAGGTGGGGTTGGCAGATAAGATGACCTTCAAGCCCCGCGATCTCTCCGGTGGGCAAAAGCAACGGGTGGCGATCGCCCGTGCCTTGGCGGGGCAACCCGAGTTGATTATGGCGGATGAACCGACCGCTTCACTGGATTCCCACAGTGGTCACGCGGTGATCACGCTGCTGCACCACTTGGCCAAGGAACGGCAGGCGACGGTGCTGATTGTGACCCATGATCCTCGGATTATGGATGTGGCCGATCGGATTGCCTATCTGGAGGATGGGAAGATTCAGCCTGGAGTTGGGTAATAATTTGCCGCAAGGTGGTCTCGACGCTCCGGGGCTGCCACCCCAATTCCCGCATGGCCTTGCTGCCATCCACCCGCACACAGCGATCATAGAGATAGTGGACCCGTTCCCGGCTCAGGGGCGGGTTCCAGTTTAGGAGCTGTCCGATCGCGTCCAGCAGGTTCCCCAAAAGACGCACCAGGGGTTCGGGAATATCCCGAGGGGGCGCAATGCCCGTTTCCTGGCTGAGGAGGGCGAACATTTCCCGCAGGGAGCGCTCACCCGTGGACAGAATATAGTGGGCACCGGGTTGGCCCCGTTCCGCCGCTAAGATCATCCCGGCCACCAGATCGTCCACATGGACAATGCCCGTCAGGCGATCGCCCCCCGGCCACAGCTTTAAGCGCCCCGACAGAAACAGCCGTAGCACCGGCCCAAAGTGGGGATCATCAGCCCCAAAGATCCCCGACGGCATAACGCTGACCACGGGGAGTCCGGCTTGGGCAGCTTGATCGACGAGGGATTGGGCTTCGTATTTGGTGCGATCGTAGGCGGAGGAAAAGCCGACTTGTTGGCGTTGGAAGGTTTCGTCCACCACGCGCCCCTGGGTATCGCCATAGATGCCGATCGTGCTGCAATAGACCAGTTTGGGCGGCGTTGATCGGGTTTGGGCCACGGTTTGGATCGCGGCGAGGACTGCACGGGTGCCTTCCACATTCACCCGCGTCATCAGGGCCGCATCCACTAACCCCAATTCCACACAAGCTGCCGTATGGAACACGGTATCCACAGCGGTCAGGGCAGTGATCAGGGCAGTGCGATCGGTGATATCGCCATAGACCAGCGAGACAGGCACGTTGGCGAGCCGCGTGAGGTCGCTGGTTTTGCGCACAAAGCCCACAACGGTAACGCCCGCCTTGACGAGGGCTTTTACCAGATGGGAGCCGGTAAAGCCATTGGCGCCGGTAACGAGGGCTGTGTGCATCGGGGTCAATTCGTTGACGATCAGGGTTGCGTGATCAGGAGCGCGACTCAGGCATGGGCCTTCTCAAAGGCCGCACGGGTTTCGTATACGTTAAAAACACGATCGACGTTGGTAATCTGGAACAGCATCTTCGTCTGGTCATTAAGGGCGCAAAGGTAGAGTTGCTTCCCGGATTCACGAATGCGCTTATACGATCGCACCAATTCCCCGAGGCCGGATGAGTCGGTGAAGGTGACACCGCTGAAATCGATCAGAATGACATCCACGTTGTGGTCCAAACTGTCGTTGATGTCTTGTCGCACCATCCCAGCACGGGCGCGATCGAAAATGCCCACGGGTTCAATCACTTTAATCTTTTCTTGAATATTGCCTTGGTCCATGCCGCTGGGTTCCTCCTTGGGGCATCTGAAGGGTGATGAGACAAGCACTGGGATGCACAATGCAAACTGGGATCAATCATAGCGGTGCGCGGGGATTTGGCGGTATACGGGCGGTTGGATTTTATGCCCATTCTGAACTTAGGCCGCCCGATCGCGGGGAATCACGCCTTCGGGAGCATCCCGGTTTGGCAATTTCCCCTCATCCCCCAACCCCTTGCGTGAGTCTCTGGGTTTCTAGCTTATCCAGGGCAATGAACACCAGCGCCCGACTTTTGCCGGCAGCAGGGATAGTGGTTAAGCTTTGTCGAGTCGCTGCTGAAACTCGTCTGGCGGCTTCGGCAATCACCAAAAGTCGTCGAATCACAGCATCTTGAAGCTGTAAATTATCGAAAAACGCATCTTTTTCACACTGACACACTGATCTGTGTAGATCATAATCAGTTCTGCGGATTGCAGCATATCAAGCAGAAATTGCAGATCTCGTTGCATAAATCACTTGGGCAGAGCAGAGAATTTCTTGACGGCGTAAATAATTGCGGCTGGCTTCAACCTATCTCGAAGTACTGCCATAACTGCTGAAGATTTTGATAAGCGTTGGACACCGATTGTTATTCGCTGCCTTCCATGCGACCTACCTAAGCATTACAGTCAGATCTCGCGGATACAGCCGTTTCCCCCGTAAGGTACAGTCTCCTATCATCCCATCTTCAACCGGATTCTGTAGGGGCGGGTTTAGCCACCCGCTGACCATTAACAGACCAAATTGAATATAAACCCGCCCTTTCAGGTCCCTTATCTGACCCTAGCGGGCGGGTTTGATAGATACCTCCTGCCCCCGCGTGCGGGGGTTGGGGGGCAGGCCCCCGCGTGCGGGGGTTGGGGGGGAGGCTCCCCTTGCCGGTAAACCCGCCCCTACCCCTAATTTCCAGACTGACAAGGTCCTACTATCTCAGCATTGATCCGACTATTAATGATTGAATTGCACCTCATCAGCACGGGAAAGGCTGTATAGGACTTATCCGCTGCTAGGATCACAATTTTTGCCATATTTTTGCCATAATTTCTGCGGGATTGGGACCCACGGCGAGGTTAGGGTGAACCGCCACCCTGATCATAGATTTCAGTAGATTTCATTGTAAGCCGTCCATTGATGCGCCGCCCATTTGGCCCGATCGCGCCAATCCAAGGCACAATAAATGAGCGTGTCGCATTGATAGCCGCATTGATAGCATTGGCAACAGTTAAAACCAGGAGTCGGGCGTGAATTTCCAGTCAGTGATTGCTACCTTGCACCAATTTTGGGCCAAACAGGGGTGCCTCATTGTCCAACCCTACGACACCGAAAAGGGCGCAGGCACCATGAGTCCCCACACCTTCCTGCGGGCGATCGGGCCGGAACCGTGGTCCGTGGCCTACGTCGAACCCTGCCGCCGCCCCACCGATGGCCGCTATGGCGAAAATCCCAACCGCTACCAGCACTACTACCAATACCAAGTCCTGATCAAACCCTCCCCGTCCAACATTCAGGACATCTACCTCGACTCCCTGCGCGTCCTCGGCATCCACCCTGAAGAACACGACGTGCGCTTTGTCGAAGATAACTGGGAATCCCCCACCCTAGGGGCTTGGGGTGTTGGCTGGGAAGTTTGGCTCGATGGCATGGAAGTTACCCAGTTTACCTACTTCCAGCAGTGCGGCGGCATTGATTGCCGTCCCGTCGCGATCGAAATCACCTATGGCCTCGAACGGTTGGTGATGTATTTGCAGTCTGTTGATGCTTTCACCAAAATCCGCTGGGACGATCGCATCACCTACGGTGACGTGCATTTGCAGAGCGAAATCGAGCAATGCACCTACAACTTTGAAGCCTCCGATCCAGAGTTACTCTTCACCCTTTTTGGCCTCTACGAACAGGAAGCCACCCAACTGATTCAACGTCGCCTCGTCTCCCCTAGCCTCGACTATATCCTCAAGTGTTCCCACAGTTTTAACCTGCTCGATGCCAGAGGGGTGATTTCAGTAACCGAACGGACTCGCTATATTGGCCGCATTCGCCACCTGGCCCGCCAAGTCGCCCAACTCTACCTTGAACAACGGGAAGCCCTGGGGTTTCCCCTCTGTACCATTGCCCCCGCCCTGAGCGGGGGATAAAGGAGCTAGAAGGTAGGGAGGGCAAGCGCTATTGCCCGTTCCTCCCTCCGATAAACCGTCAAGCAACAGCGGTTCATTTGACAAAGTTTAGCCACAATCTCTTGACGGTAGTGATGCATACGGTAGTGATGCATAGTAATGTTAAGATGAACATACTGTCTTTTAGTGATCTTAGAGACTGTGATGAACTGCCCCAAATGCCAGTCTAGCCAAATCATCAAGTATGGACATACTCACTATGGGAAGCCCCGCTTCCGCTGTCAGGACTGCGGGCGGCAGTTTGTCGAAAATGCCAGCCGTCAACCCGTTGATGCGGCAACCCGTCAGTTGATTGATCAGCTGTTGCTCGAACGACTGGCACTCGCGGCGATTGTACGAGTCACCGGTGTTTCCAAACGTTGGTTGCAAATGTACGTTAATCAGAAATACTACCAAACTCCCCAGGTTGTGACAACTACTAAAAAAAGGTCGCCTGACCCTACAGCTTGACGAGGTGTGGTCTTTTGTCGGCGCGAAGCAAAACCAGCAGTGGATTTGGTTAGCGATTGATGCCGATAGTCGTCAGGTGGTCGGCAGGGTTGTTGGTGATCGGTCGCGACCACCGGCGAAAAAACTTTGGCAGTCGTTGCCGCCAGTTTATCGTCAATGTGCTGTCTGTTACACCGATTTTTGGCAAGCTTACGAAAAAGTGTTACCGAGCAAACGACATCGGGCGGTTGGCAAGGAGAGCGGTAAGACTAATTATATTGAACGTTTTAACAATACGCTACGCCAACGGGTTGGCCGCTTGGTTCGTAGAAGTGTATCATTTTCTAAGAAAATAAGCAACCATATTGGTGCAATCTGGTATTTCATTCATGATTATAATGCCTCACTCTGTTCCTGACCATTACTATGCATGAGTACCAGATGTCCGGCGATCGCGAATCCACTTAATGGCGATGTATCGCTCACAACAATCACAGCAATCCCTTACTCGTCAAGTGCTGGACATCTTCCTGAAACTCAGCCACATCATAATGGATGCAAAGCCCCCGCTCTGAGATCAGGCGCTGAAAACCAACCTGTGACATATTCAATAATTCAGCCGCCTTCCCTAAGCTCAGCTTTTCCTGCTGAAACAATAGCAAAACAATCTCCAGAAAAAGCTCATTCTCAGTCAAACCACTCGCCCGGACAATTTCATCAGAAATGACTAAACTCATAGCCTCTTCCCTCCATGAAAAGACTAGTTTTTCTTCAAAAATCACAATCATCAACTATTGCTATTCTACCTGGTTTAATCGATAGTCAAGAAGTTAACTAAGCCACTGGGGGAGAAAGCGATCGCTCTGTTTAAGCTCCTGCTTATAGACGTGATAATTCGGTTCCAAATAGGCCACTAAATCCCAAAAGTCAGGCGAATGATTGAGGTGGACCGTGTGACACAGTTCGTGGATTAACACATAGCGAACTAATGTTTCGGGCAGGAATAACAACTTGTAATTTAGATTAATCGATTGATGATTTGAGCAACTGCCCCAGCGCGTTTTTTGGCCGCGAATAGTTACAGTGCTAAACGGTAGCTGATGGGTACGGCTGAGATCTAATAACCAGGGTGCTAAGTGGTGATAGGCTTTGCGTTTTAACCAGGTTTCCAAGACCTGCTGACATAGCGCCCGATCGCTCGTCAATCCCCGCAGCAACAACCGCTGTCCCAATTGCTCCTGAAGCGAAATCCGCCCTATCGCTGCCGCAAGATAAGTCACGCTCCAGGTTTCCGCGATCGCCAGCAGAGCAATGCGATCGGGCAACGGACAAACCGCCTCACGGGAGTGCACATCCTCAACCGCAAACCGTTGCAAATGCTTTTCGATCCAGCCTTGTCGCTGGCGTAGAATTGCCGGGATTTGGGCCAGATCATAACCGAGCGGCACTACCACCTCCAGGCCATGCTGCCGCGAAACCCGAAGATTTAAATACTTTGCCCGTTGGCTATAGCGCAGGGTATAGGCTGGCAGGGGCGAGAGAGGAGACATCGAGGGTACCCAATGGCCTAATCACTCTGGTTATTCATGATGCCAACAATGGCAGGAGACCAGACACATGCTCCCACCGGGGGGAGCCAACCCAACTACTCTTCGCCGCCTTGGATTTTCAGCAACAAAAAGCCCAAACCCAAACCGATCATGACGATCGTCGCTGACAAAATCGCCGTATTAAAAATTTCGCCACCCATTGAGATTACTCCAATTGTAGACTTTGTGTGCGACAATTATGATATCAGCTAATCACTGACCAGATTGAGAGGAAAAGTCAGATATATCGGGACCTCCAAATTCTGGAAACGGCATAGACTCCGTGGGACATCAGGAGTCTCTAAACTGCCTGTGGAGGTATCTGAACAGGGTAACACGGTTGGGAGAGACATTTGTTTCGGTTGTACCAACAACTATAGCAATCCCAAGTCATTTATGAGAATGGGAAGGGGCATAGTGAATCTCTATCAGTAGATATAGGATTGGCTTCTCTCATGAATCATCTGGGATTGCTATACTAGGGAAGACCGATGAAGCAGGAAATTGATCAAGAGCGATCTTGAGAAGCTAGCGCTGTATTGCTTGCAATCAGCGTCTGGAGAATGTCACCCAGCCCCCATTGTAAAACGTGGTGAACGCCCTGAGTGCTATGTTTCCCCCCCTTGCCCTGACCTTGGGTGATCCAGCCGGTATTGGCCCGGAAGTCATTCTGAAAGCTTTGGCTACCCTCTCTCCCGCGCAGGTGGCGACCCTGACGATCGTGGGGAACCGTCGCCTGCTCCGCCAGTGCTATGACCACCTACGGACGCTCAACAAGACCGCCTCTGCACCGCTGCCCCCGCTGGTCCACCCCGATACCCTCAATGTCCTAGAGGTGGATCTGTCCCCCAGCCTGCTGGCGCAAATCCAACCGGGAGTGGGCAATGCCGCCAGTGGGGCCGCCAGTTTTGCTTACCTGAAGACAGCGGTTTTGCGCACCCTTGCCGGTGATTTTCAGGGTATCGTCACCGCCCCGATCGCCAAATCTGCCTGGCAAGCCGCCGGTTATGATTATCCCGGCCAAACGGAACTGTTGGCGGCACTTAGTCAACAGCAGCGCTACGGGATGCTCTTCGTCGCCCGATCGCCCCACACCGGCTGGACCCTACGCACCCTACTGGCTACCACCCATATTCCCCTCGCCCAGGTGCCCACCCAATTGCAGCCCGACCTCATGCAGGCCAAACTCGATCTCCTGGTCACCTACTTGCAACGGGACGCGGGTATTCCCCGTCCCCACATTGCGATCGCGGGCCTCAATCCCCACAGTGGCGAACAAGGTCGGCTTGGGCAGGAGGAACAAACCTGGCTGATCCCCTGGCTCGCCGCCGCCCAGCGCCAGTACCCAACGGTGCGGTTACAGGGACCCGTGCCACCGGATACCCTGTGGGTGAAAGCGGGACAGGCTTGGTTGGGAACCCCTGGGATTGCAGATGTGCCGGATGCCTATCTTGCGCTGTACCACGATCAGGGGTTGATTCCCGTGAAACTCTTGGCCTTCGATCGGGCGGTGAATATGACGATCGGGTTGCCCCTGATTCGCACTTCCCCGGATCACGGGACGGCATTTGATATTGTTGGCCAGGGGATTGCGGATGCGACCAGTTTTCTGGCAGCGTTGGCACAGGCCACCCTCGCAGCGCAACACCGTTACCCAGTCACCACCGATTCACCCATGACACCGATTCACCCATGACACCGATTTACTAATGGCGACGATCGTTTCCCGCACTGATCACATCACCATTCCCGTCCAAGCCGACGAGACGATCCTCGTAGCCACACTGAAGGCGGGCATTCCCCATGCCCACGCCTGTGGGGGCCAAGGGCGTTGCTCTACCTGTCGGGTGATTGTAACGGCGGGCTTAGACCATTGCGAACCGCGCCAGCCCTTGGAGCAGGCACTCGCAACCCGCCTGGGATTCCCCGCCGAGGTCCGACTGGCCTGTCAAACCCATATCCAACAGCAGGTGGAACTGGTGCGGCCTGTGATCGATGCGATCGATCAGGAAATTATCCACATCCAGGTGATCGACGGGTCTTGTGTGCGAGAAATTGGGGCCGAAAAAACCCTTGCCCTGTTATTTGCGGACATTGCTGACTATACGCCCTTTACGGCGGCCCTGTTGCCCTATGATGTGATCCACGTCCTCAGCCGCTACTTTAAGCTGATGGGGGATGTGATTACGGCACATCAGGGCACGATCGTCGATACGATCGGGGATGGCTTGTTTGCCGTTTTTGGATTAGGGGACGATCGTCCGAACTGTTGCTTAGACGCGATCGGGGCCGGGGTGGAGATGTTCCAAACCCTGAAGCGATTGAATCCCTATCTATGCCAGATGTACCAAAAAACCTTCCACATTCGCGTGGGGGTCCACTATGGTTCCGTCATTGTGGGCAATACGGTCATCGGCCACCACAGTCGGTTAGCGGTGATTGGGGATGCGGTGAATGTGGCCAGTCGGATCGAGTCCGCTAATAAGGCCCTGGGCACCCATTTTCTGATCTCGGCTGACGCATACCAGCAGGTGGCTACCCAAGTACCCATTGGCCAGCACTTCACCACGGGGTTAAAGGGAAAATCAGACATTTATCATCTCTATGAGGTGATCACGCTGCCGTAGGTCCCCCTTGTTGCTACCCACTGAGCCAACCCTGAGCCAACCCTAGTCGATTGACAAGAAAATTCTGTAACGCTGGTAGTGCTGGCTAAGCGCCTGCAACGACTGAAGTCGTTACTACAAACGTTGCGAAACGTTATGTTTACTGTACTAGGCCCGTACTAAAAGCCCCGGTTCCTTCTGGATTGGCACGATATCGAGCATATCCAGTTGGGCGCAATAGGCTAAATCCGCGTCCCCGTTCAGCCGTAGCAGTCGTTGGCCGTGGCTGGCGTGGTGGAAGAGTTCCAATAGCCGGGACTGCCATTGCTGGAAAAGGGCGATCGCGCCGATCACTTCGTCATTGCCGATCGTCGCTGGGACAAGCTGTCCTCCTAGGTAGCGATCGCACAGCGACTGAAGCACTGCCCCCGCACATACGGTATCTTCCAGGGAAAAACTTCCCTCCCAACCCGAACCAATAATCCAGATCGTTTCCGGTTGCTGTTCACCCAGATAGGTCACCACTGCCTGCCGGTTGACCAGGGTGGCCGTAATCACCATTGGTGCCGCCGCGACCCGCTGGAGGGCACGGGTGCCGTTGGTGGTGCTGATGAACAAACGCCGTCCCTGGACGCGTTCAGGCGTACAGTCGAGGGGAGAGTTGCCCAGATCGCAACCGTCTACCTTGGCTCCACCGCGCTCCCCGGCCCGGAGGCGCTTCTCAATCGGCCAGCGATCGCTGACCGCCATCAGGGTGTCTAAGTCACTAAACGCTTGGACCGCTTCCGCCCCCGCTGCCAGGGCCGCCGCGATCGTCGTCGTCGCCCGCAGGACATCCACCACGATCGCACAGTCGGGCACTGCCTCCGTGGGGGTGAGTTCCGGGGTGTGATACACAAAAAGTTTCACAGGCTTAAGGAAAATATTGGGATAGGGAGCGAACTGATTCTACCAACCAGGGAGCCATAGGCGTAAATAACGCCCCATTGGGGAGAGGGGCAGTCCCAAATACAGGGGTAACCAAAAGAGAAAGCCCAAGACAATCCCTAGTAAAATCCCGATTGCTACCAGCCGTAAATACGGTTGGCGCGGCTGGCCGGGGCAGATGGGTTTCATCTGAAGCCAGCGATCGAGGACAAAGGCGAGGCCGAAAAAGCCAAAGATCGCCGCGCCCATGTGGTGATAGACAAAGGTACACCGAGTCACCTTGGCCCAGGGCAACCAATTCGCAGCGTAATTCAGCACGAAATAGGCCGCTAGCCAGTTAAAGCTCACGCTCGCCCGCTCTCCCCTGGCGTTTGGGGGGGTGGGGGGAAAATCGGGAATGGCTGGGGCCAGAGGCGGGGAGGGGAAGGCCCGTTGGGATGCCCCATTGCGCCCGATACGCCAAAGGCGTCGCGAAGCTATCGGGAGCAGGGCCACTGCCGTCGTGAGCCATTGCCACAGGTGCCCTAACAGGTAAACCGTCAACAGCCCGATCGCCGCCGTGGAAAACCACCACAGCCAAGGATTCCCGATCGCGTGGACATCGTAGACCACCTGGGCGGTCCCGGCGGGCAGTGGGGGGCCGTAGACGGGTAACTGGTCCGTGGCCTGGGGCACGGCTTCAAAGAAATAGACCATTGGCCGCAACAGCAGGGGCCAACTATACCAAGGGGAACAGTAGGGATGAACCTGGGGCGTATTTCCCCCCACCCGCTGGTGATAACTAAGGATTTCCTGTTGCAATCGCCAAAAGCCCATCGTCGGGTTGAGGTGCAGGTGGGGTAGCCAAATCAGCGCATAGACGAGCAGGGGCACGATCGTCAGACACACTAGCGTCCACAGCGACGGCAGGTGACTAGGGCTTTGCAGGGTCAGGCGGCGGGTATGTGGCTCGATGCCCGACTCAACTGGGAGCTTGCGGTGGGCGGCGGCAGGTGGACGCGGGATTGGCTGGGCACGGCGATACGCCTTTGGCGTCGCGAAGCTATCGGGGTGCCCGTTGGGGTCGCGATCGGCCCCAGGGTTACACCACCGGACCCCCCAGGCCAAGCACCAGATCAGGTAAGCTCCCAGCAAAAAGCCTAGGCCGTTCCACTTAATCGCAAAGGAGGCCGCAAAGCTCACCCCCGCCAACAGCAGCCAGAGGACGGTGGGCCAGCGTCGATCGCTGTTCATCGCCGCTAGATTTATTGCCGCCAGAAACCCATACTGTCCCCCTAGGCCAAACAAGACCAGGTAGACATTCACCAGGGCATAGCGCGACTCCACCAGGAACAGGCCGTCCATTGCCACTAAAAAAGCCGCCAGGAGAGCCATGCGACGTTGGTGGGTGAGTTGGTAAACCACCCCGGCACTGAGGAGGGGGATCAGGGACCCTGTGAGGGCATTGAGCCAGCGGTAACTCCAGGTTGAAAGCCAGGACCCAGCTAGATGGTTGTGGGGGAAATCCCCTGGCATTTTTTGTCCTAACCAGATGCCGATCGCGATGAGGTATTTCGCTAAGGGGGGATGCCCATCAAAGAAGGGGGTTTGGGTCAGGTAATTATTGGCAAATTTGACGTAGTAGACCTCATCAAACACCAGGCTATTGAACCGGGCGAGTCCCCAAAATCGGACCGCCACGGCAAAGAGCCAAATGGCCAGCAGCCCCCAGCGAAAGCTGGCCCCCGTCAGATCCGCCCGACGGCGATCGCGGCGTGACGCCATTGGCGCAACGTGATTCATGCCTCAGAGCTTCAGGAGGACGGTGGGGGGGATTTGGGACGGCGAGGTGCGGGCAGATCGAGGGGAGTCTCTAGGGCCAGGTCCGGGCGCACGGGGGTTAGGCTTTGCAGGGTTTCGAGGGCGGCTTCCCGGACGAGGCTCTCTGGCTCCTGGGCCAGCAGGAGGTGTAGGCAATCCCGGACTTCGCGCTGCTGAGCCGCCTCCAGATGGGGCAACTGACGACCCAACCGACGGACGGTAATCAGCCGTTGCAGCGGATTGGCCTGGGTCAAGGCGATGAGGTCCTGTTCGAGGGGGGCGGCAATCGGGGTTTCGGAGCGCATCCCTAGGTGCCAGAGCACGAAACTACAGGTCAGCAAAATCACAAACCCTTGCAAAATCAGACTCGCCGCCGTCCAGGGATGATCGGCCTCCGCCCAAACCGCGATCGCCAGAAACGTGCTCAGGGTGGCGAAGCTCCCACCCCCTACGGCTAGTAACAGGCGACGATGGGTCCCCCGGAGGAAGCGCTTAAGGGTAGACCAGTGGGTTTGCCATTGCCGACTGGGGGCCATGTAGAGGGCCAACATCACCCCCACCCCGACACTGGTGGACAGGGACAGTTGCCAGTTCCACAGCACCATTCCCACTGCCAGGGCACCCGCCAGCACCCAGCGCCCACGGGGGGACGCAATCCCGGTTACCCCGCGCTGAAATTGCCGCAACACGAGGGTTAGCCAGATGCGATGGGCCGATCGGCGCGCCGATCGGGGCGATCGCGCCGACGATCGGCGGGGAGGGGGCTGAAGAAATTCCGCCGTCAGTCGGGAGGGTCGATAGGGAGGAGAAGCGTGGGCCACAGGGGTTAAGCCGCAGGTAAGGCAGGTCTGAGTATGTGTCTGAAATATTATCTGAATATTAGATAGATTAGCAGCAAGACTCCCCCAGAGGTATAAGAAGTATTAAGCAGTGGGCCGCAGGGAACCAACGGGTTATCTCCTGCCGCCAGTCCTCCAGACGGTATTCCCCCAAACGGGGGCAGCGTTGCCCAATGGGAACTGCTACAATCGAAGTCTTGGGCAAAGCCCTAGGAGAGGTGGCAGAGTGGTCGATCGCGCTCGACTTGAAATCGAGTAAACCGAAAGGTTTCGTGGGTTCAAATCCCACCCTCTCCGTTACAAAAACCTTGCATCAAAAAACTTTTGACGATTGCTTGACTATTCTGGCTTGACTATCGAGTAACTATTTCCCTAAAACCCTTGTAGAATATAGCTTTTAGAGCAACGGTGTTATAAACCTTGAGCGTTCGAGTTTGGAGCAATTTAACGCGGGTTCAAATCCCACTCTCTCCGTTTCCAAGGTATCTCCTGGCTGTGAACATCCTGCGTTGCGGTTCCTGGTTTGGCCGGTGCGTTATGCTCGTACTACTGTGCGGGTTTCTGGGAGCTTGTGGCCTTTCCCAGGTAAAAGCCGCCGATCGGCTCTTTCTGGATGTGAATATCACGTTCCTGGATGCCACCGAACTTCCCGCACAACGGTTTGAGGGAACACCTGTGGGGGGCCTATCAGCCATTACCTACGATCGCCCCCGCGATCGCTACTATGTCCTGTCCGACGATCGCAGTGATCAAGCCCCGGCCCGGTTCTATACCCTCCAGATTGCCCTGGATACCACCCAACTCGATGCGCCGACCTTTGGCTCAGTCACGGTTGAAGCGGTGACCCCCTTGCAAAATGAGGTGGGTGACCCCTATGCCCCTGGGACGATCGATCCGGAAGGGATCGCCCTCACCCCCCAGCAAACCCTGTGGATCAGCAGCGAAGGCGTGAGTCGGGATGGGATTGACCCGTTTATCAGCGAATTTGATCTGGCCACGGGCCGCTGGCGGCGCAGTTTACCCATCCCCCAGCGCTTTCGACCCCACACTGAGGGGGAGCAGCCCCAAGGGATTCGGGATAATTTGGGTTTTGAACCCTTAACCGTGAGTCCGATCGGTACGGTGGCGAGCCAAGGGGAACCTCTGCGACTCTTTACCGCTAGCGAATCGGCCCTCAGCCAGGATTGGGACCCCAACCCACCCCAAGACCCGGATACGCCGCCTAGGGGTGAAAGCAGTCGGTTCCTGCACTACTACATTGGGGAAGGTCCGCCGTTGCTAATTGCCGAGCATCTCTATCCCCTCGATCCGCCTCCGTCCCTGGCCCTCGCCCACGGTTTGGTGGAACTGTTGGCCTTGGATCAGGGGGGACACTTTCTGGCCCTAGAGCGCAGTTTTGGGGGTTTGGGGTTTGGGGCGAAACTCTTCCAAATTGCCCTAGGGGGAGCCAGCGATACCACGACGATCGCCAGTTTCAACGCACCCCAGTCTGGGATCACCCCGATCCGCAAGCAATTACTCCTAGACCTAAGCGATCTGGATCTCCTGCTCGACAACCTGGAAGGCATGACCTTCGGTCCCCAACTGCCCAACGGCAATCCAAGCCTGATTTTGGTGAGTGACAATAATTTCAGTGATGCCCAAACAACCCAATTCCTACTCTTTGAGTTACGGGTTCGTTGAGCACCTTAGTGAATCTTGGTGCCCTTAGTGCCTTAGGGGTTAATGTCCATTATCACCACCAAGACACAAAGAACACGAAGGAGGAGGCCGGTATTTGCCCCCCTTGCTTCGACTTTATAGGGTTAACGACTGAGGTTGGGTTTCAATCAACTTGGCGAGATCCTGGAGGAAGGCGGCGGCATGGGCACCGTAGATAATGCGGTGATCACAGGTAATATTGACCTGCATTTGCCGCTTCACCCCTAACATTCCATCCGGTGTCGCCACCACTTGCGGACGGGAAGCCCCGATCGCCAAAATGGCCCCTTGACCGTTGGGCAAAATCGCATCAAAACGATCGACCCCAAACATCCCCAGGTTGGTCACTGTGAAGCCGCCGGTAGAGTATTCCTCCGGTTTCAGTTGCTTGACCCGGCCCCGTTCCACCAGATCCTTCCACAGGCGCGAGAGGGAGTAGAGATCGAGCTTATCCGCCGATCGCAGCACCGGGGTAATCAACCCGCCATCGTCCATTGCCACCGCCATCGCAATATTGATCTCGCTGCGGTACTGAATGCCTTGCTCGGTGTAGTAGGCATAGAGCAGGGGATGCTTTTGCAGGGTCATCGCCACCGCCTTCGCCAGCAGGGCACTCATGGTCACACCCTTGGACTTCACCTGCTTATAGAGAGCATCCAACGCATCGGTGGTGATCGTGTACCCCACATGGAACGTGGGCACCTGCAAACTGGTGAGCATATTGCGCACGACCGCGTTTTGCAGGGTGTTGAGGGGCACCAGGGTACCGGGGGCAACCGGAGTAGGCGCAGGGACTGGGGGCGGCGCCGCTACTGGAGCCGGGGCGGGTGCGATCGCGGCCACTGCCGGTGCGACGGGGGTAGGGGTGCGACCGGCTGCCGCCTCCACATCCTGCGCCACCACCCGACCGTGGGGACCACTGCCTTGCAACGTACTCAGATCAAGGTTCAGTTCTTTGGCTAATTTGCGGGCACGGGGCGACGCGGTAACCCGTCCCTGGCGATTGCCGCCGCCACTGCCATTGCTGGAAACGGGGGCCGTCGCGGTTGCTACCGGGGCCGGAGCCGCCGCCGGAGGAGCCGCTACTGGCGCACTGGCTGCACGACTGGCCCCACCCCTAGGAGTCTGCTGCTTGGCCTGTTCAATTTCTGCCTGGGTTTCCGCCACGAGGGCGATCGCGGCCCCCACCGGAGCCGACTCACCTGCGGGTACCAAAATCGTCGCCAAGTAGCCCTCATAGAAGGACTCCACATCCATATCGGCCTTGTCGGACTCGACTACGACCACCGTTTCACCCTTGGTGACCTTATCACCAGGCGATTTGACCCAACTGACAATTTTGCCTTCAGTCATGGTGGAACTGAGGGCAGGCATAAAGACTTCGTGAATCATAGGCTTTCCCTAAACGTTGCCCCGCCCTAAACGTTGCCGCGAATATCCTCGACGACCCCATCCCGGAGCAGGATTTCCACCTGCATCTTCTGGATCAGGTTATCACCCTTCTCCACCCGGAAAAAGCTATCAATTTGACCCTGGTTGACTTCCTGCTCTAGTTCCAGCATTTGGACCTGTTGCAACTGCTGAAGAATTTGGTTCTTTTGTTCCAGCAGTTCACTCTTTTTCTGATTCACCTGGATCTGGATATTGTCCACCTGCTGCATCACCTTGGGGCTGGTGGGTTGCATACTTTGCTTTTGCACCTCAACCACCATCCGCTGCCCCTGCATCTCTAGCTGTTGCAGTTGGTCATCGATCTGGTTGATCTGGCTCTGGAGTTGTTGTTGGGCTTCCTCTTTCCAACGTGGGGTCACGACCGCCTTGATCATGACTGGGCGTTTGAGGAGCAGTTGTGCGTTAGAAACGTCCATAAACGGTTCGCATGGGTGAGGGTCACTGGACGATGCTACCGGTCGCTGCCGACCGCTGTGGCCCGATCGCCTGTGCGGAGTAACAACCCCCAATGGGTAAAAGCCGCTACAGGTTGCGGGGCAATGCAGCCATCAGGACTGAAACATCCCGTCAATCATAGCGCGGTACCGTTCCATTACAACCGGACGGCGGATTTTTAGGGTTTGGGTCATCATGCCGTTTTCGATGGAAAAGGGTTCCAGAATGAGCCGGAAGGGGCCAACACGATCGTCAGGGCGGTAACCGGGCCGATCCTGGACCCGTGCCACCAATTCCCGCCGGAAGAGATCCTGAACCGGTTTGCTATCGAGGGTAACCACTTCGGTCCCCCCAGTCGGCGCGACCCCTGGCTCGGCATCGGGCAATTGCAGGGTCAGGTTTTGGCTGGTGGCCCACTGGCTGAGGGCATCAAGATTGGGCACGATTAGGGCACCCAAGAGGCGTTGATCCTGCCCCACCAACATCATTTGATCAATATAAGGACTGCGGATACAGGCATCTTCGATCGGCTGGGGTTCGATATTCTCGCCATTCAGAAGGACGATCGTATCCTTGGCCCGCCCGGTGAGGACAATATCGTTCTGGGCAGTGACCCAACCCAGGTCGCCCGTGTCGAACCAGCCGTCGGGATCGATCGCCTTGGCTGTGGCGGCGGGGTTGTTGTAGTAGCCCTGCATGATCTGGGGACCCCTGGCCAGCACGAGGCCCTGTTCCCCCGGCAGCAAAGGCTGACGGCTTTCGGGATCGACAATTTTGATTTCGGTGCCCGGTAGGGGCGTTCCCGACGAGCCGCGTAGGTTGTGCTCCAGTCGCCGCACGGTTAGCACGGGGGCCGTTTCCGTTAAGCCATAGCCCACCAGAATCGTAATCCCCGCCATTTCAAAGAACAGATCAATATGGGGGGGCAGGGAACCGCCGCCACTGATCACCGCCCGCAGTTCGCCGCCTAAGCCAGCCCGAATCTGGCGAAACACAAGGCGATCGGCGAGGGCATGGACCGGCCACCAGAGGAGCGATCGCAGCTTGGCCCACTGTCGCTGGCTGGCAGGGGGTGGGGTGGGGGTGAGGGTTAAGCTTTGGGCGATGCGACGGGCCTCGATGTGGCGTTGGCTGCCGGTGAGCAGGGTGTGGATTAAGGTTTGCTTGCCAGCCGGTTGTTCGCGGAACTGGCGTTGGATGCCTTCGTAGATCGAATCCCACAGGCGGGGGACAGCCACCATGTAGTTGGGTTTGCGGCTGCGGATGTCTTGCTTGACGTGGCGCAGGTTGGTGTAGATCTGGGTGCAGCCTTGGGAAAGCAGAAAATATTCAACGGTGCGTTCGTAGGCGTGCCAGGAGGGCAAAATGCTGAGGATGCGATCGCCCGGTTGCGGTTGAATGACGACACCAAAGAGATTGACTTGGTGCAGCAAATTCCGGTGGCTAAGCATGACCCCCTTGGGTTTGCCGGTGGTGCCGGAGGTGTAGATCAGGGTGGCGAGGTGCTCCGGATCGCGGGGGACGGGTTGCAGGGTTGCAGTTTGCCCCTGGGCCAGCAGTTGGGGAAAGTTCACCACGGGACAGCCAACAGGGGACGCGGTTTCCGAGGGATCTTCATCGGAAAGTAGAACGATAAATTGAATGGGCAGGTCCGCAAGACGGTCTTGCAAGCGTGTAAGCAGCGCCCGGTGTTCCACAATCAGCGCCGTTGCGCCACTATCGGCCAGCATGTAGATTAATTCTTCGCGCTCGGCCTGGGAACTGCGCACCACATTGACAGCCCCGGCAGTCATACAGCCCTGATCCGCAATGAACCAACGGGGGCTGTTGTCGGCATAGAAGCCAATGCGATCGCCCGCCTTGAGACCGAGGGTTTGCAGCCCGACCGCAAACTGCTGGATCTGCTGCACCAGTTCGGCATAGGTAATCCTCACCGCCGGGTGGGCATGGGGATCTTCCAAGGCAACTACGTGCCCAAATTTCTGCGCCGCGATCGGCCAGATTTCGGGAATGGCTTGGATGGCCGAGTAATCGACAACTTGCCGCAGGTAGGCCCGCTCCAAGGCAGACAGGGGTAGATCGGCGGGAATATAGGCTTGCATGGCAGATCTCGATTGACTCACTAAACGGCTTGCTACGTTCAGTATCCACAACTCCAGACCCGATGCAACGATCGCTGAGCCAGTTTTCAAGGCTTCACACTGTCCCTAAGTTCGCCAGTCTCAGTAGCTTGAAGGTAATTGAAGGTATAAGTTGTGGGGTAGGCATCCTGCCTGCCCCTGAGATGATTATTTGCCTCTGAGATAATTATTTGCCCCTGAGATGATTATTGGCTACTAGTAGATCGACAAGAAAATTCTGCAACGCTTGTAGTGCGGGCTTTAGCCTGCAACGACTGAAGTCGTTACT
>OGCL01001280.1_pt1 | contig 22138 bp, 21 predicted proteins | sample 1570041 | NCBI WGS metagenome assembly OGCL01 (sample SAMN06266162, study PRJEB24511) | hot springs metagenome | isolation source: Hot spring water | place: South Africa: Limpopo | collected 2015-06-22 | reverse complement strand
TATCAAATAGATAGGCGAGGGAGCGAGCACCGTGCAACACAGCAGATGGCCCACCGCAGCAGTTTTTCAACGGCCTGCTAGACCGCGCGCAGTAGGATCAAGGTCGCGAGCCCGAGGAAGATGAAGAAGCCGCCGGTGTCAGTGACAGCGGTGAGCATGACCGAGGAGCCCAGTGCCGGATCCTTGCCCATCCGGTGACGAATGATCGGAATCGACACTCCTACCAGGGCGGCAAGCATCAGGTTCAGGGTCATCGCCATCATCAGCACCACACCCAGCATCGCGTTGCCATACAGCAGGCCCATCGAGACCCCGATCGCCCCGCCAAAGATCAGCCCGTTGATCAGAGCGACGGAAACCTCCTTCTTGATCAGACGACGGAACGAATCCTGACCGATCTGACCGAGCGCGATCGCACGGGCGATCATGGTCAGCGTCTGATTTCCGGAGTTGCCGCCAATGCCAGCGACGATCGTCTGCAAGACGGCCAGCACGGCCAGTTTCTCGATCGATTCCGAGAAGAAGTCGGTCGCGCGCGAGGCGATGAAGGCAGTGACCAGGTTGATGGCGAGCCACTGCCAGCGGTTCTTGATGGAGGCCCAGACGCCGGCGAAGATGTCCTCGTCCTCGCGCAGGCCGACCTCGGCACGGATCGCCTCGTCACCGCGTTCGCGCACGAAGTCAAGAACTTCGGAGACGGTGATACGTCCGACCAGACGACCATCGCCATCGACGACCGGCGCTGAGACGAGGTCGTAACGCTCGAACGCTGCAGCGGCAGCGTCGGCCTTGTCGGTGGCCTCGAAACGGATTGGCGGTTCGATCATCACTTCGCCGACCAATCGATCTTCATCGGTGACCAGGATGGTGGAGGTTGGCAGCACGCCGTGCAGCCGACCTTCGCGGTCAACCACGAAGACCTGATCGAAATTGGCCGGGAGTTCGTCGAAGCGGCGCAGATAGCGCATGACGACCTCGAGGGTGACGTCCGCTCGCACCTCGATCATGTCGAAGTCCATCAACGCGCCGACCATGTCGTCCTCGTAGGACATCGCGCGGCGAAGCTGCTCACGCTCCTCCGGGTCGAGCGTGCGTTCGACCGCTGCGACGACTTCGGAAGGCAGGTCCTCGGCGATTACGGCCAGGTCCTCGGCATCGAGCGACTTTGCCGCCGCGAGAAGTTCCGGCGGATCCATGTACTCGATCAGGCTCTCGCGAACTGCATCCGAGGTCTCGATCAGGACCTCCCCGTCCTGCTCTGCGTTGACCAGTTCGAACACGAAGCGTCGCTCGTCGACAGGCAGCGACTCCAGGATGTGGGCAACGTCGGCCGGATGCAGATCGGCCAGACGCGCCTTCAGCGCATCCAGCACCCCCTGCACGACAGGGCTCCGCGACGCAGCAGCCAGGCTGTCCGGCAGCGCATCGCCGAGCGAAGCCGCAAAGCCGGACAGCAACCGGTACTGGCGAACCAGGGAGGTGATCTCAGCCTGCGCCTCGGCCAGCGCATCGTCCACTGGCGCGGCAGAACCTTCCTTCTCGATGAGCTGGGACATGAATCGCCTCGTGCAACGATAAGCGGACGGATTCTAGGCGGCGGCCGATTCGTCCTGATGACGGCGGCGAGCCGCCTGTCCGCCGCTCCCCGGGGCATCGCTTCTCCGCCACACAAACCACGGCGCTGTTCGGCAAAAATTTGCCTACCATTGCGTCCTCGTCTCATCCTCAGGTGCCGCGGCACGGACGCGGCCCGACCTTCCTTGCCCACGGCCCTTTCGCTTGCCCCTCTCGACAACCGCGCCCTGGCGTCGGTCTGCGGGGCGATGGACGGCAACCTGCGCTTGATCGAATCCACCCTCGGGGTGGCCATCCGCCGGCGTGGCACCGAGTTCTCGCTCGAGGGCGATCAGGACGCCGTCACGGGAGCAAAGAAAGCGCTCGAGCGGTTCCGCTATCTGGCGCTCGCCAATGGTCGTGATCTCTCCGACGAGGAACTGCACCTGACGCTGGCAGAACTGCGCGCGGCCAGGGCACCATCATCCGCGGCGCCGCGCGACGGTTCGGACTTTGCAGCGCTGGAGGATGCGGCGGGTCCGATTGCGCTCAAGGTCCGCAAGTCCGATCTGGCGGCGCGCACTCCCACCCAACTCGCCTACCTGCACGCGATTCAGCGACATGACGTGACGTTCGGAATTGGCCCGGCCGGTACCGGAAAGACCTTTCTCGCCGTCGCCTGCGCGGTGGATGCCTACGAGCGCGACCAAATCAAGCGTATCGTGCTGGTTCGCCCAGCCGTGGAGGCCGGCGAGCGCCTCGGGTTTCTGCCCGGCGACCTGATCCAGAAGGTCGACCCGTACCTGCGTCCCCTCTACGACGCGCTGTTCGACCTGATGGGTTTCGAGAAAACCACCAAGCTGATGGAGCGCGGCAGCATCGAGGTGGCGCCGCTCGCGTTCATGCGCGGCCGCACGCTGAACGCCAGCTTCATCATCCTCGACGAGGCACAGAACACGACCCCGGAGCAGATGAAGATGTTCCTGACGCGGATCGGCTTCGGCACCAAGGCCGTGATCACCGGCGACCCGACGCAGGTGGACCTCAAGAAAGGTGAGCCGTCCGGGCTGCTCGACGCCCGCCGTGTGCTCAACGGCGTGCCCGGTATCGCCTTCACGCAGTTCACCGCCGACGACGTGGTTAGGCATCCGCTCGTACAAAAGATCGTGAATGCCTACGAAAGGCAGAGCCGGTGAGACCTTCACCGCCCGCGCGGGCGCTCCGGATCGCAGTGCAGTATGCCAGCCGCGCCGCTGGCTTGCCGACCAATGCCGAAGTGCGCCGTTGGACGCGTGCGGCACTGGCGGAGGCGGCCGCGCGGATGCCGGTAGCTTTGCGCGAGCTGACGATCCGCTACGTCGATCGGCCGGAAGCGCGCACGCTGAACGGCGCTTTTCGCGGCAAGGACTACGCGGCCAATGTGCTGACTTTCGTCCTGTCGGCGGAAGCGGCGGATGTCGCGATCTGCGGGCCGGTCGTTGGGGAGGAGGCGCGGCGACAGCACAAATCACGGACGGATCATCACGCGCACCTGGTCGTCCACGGCGTTCTGCATGCGCTCGGGTATGACCACGCGACTGAAGAACAAGCAGCGGTCATGGAAGCACTCGAGGTGGCGGCGCTCGCCCGGCTTGGGGTAAAAAATCCTTACCTATGAGTGATAGCGCCAGCCCGGCACGCAGCAAGCCCGGGTTCTTCGACCGTATGGCCACGCTGATCTCCGGCGCTCCGGAGGATCGCGACAGCCTGCTCGACATGCTGCGCGATGCGCACGAACGCAACATCCTCGATGCCGATGCGCTGTCGATTTTCGAGGGCGCGCTCGAGGTGGCCGACATGACGGTGTCTGACGTCATGGTGCCGCGCTCGCAGATGGATGTGATCGAACTTGACTCCTCGCCCGCCGACATCATCGCGGAGATGGTCGAGACCCGCCATTCACGCTATCCCGTCATCGGCGAGAGCCGCGATGAGGTGGTTGGCATCCTGCTCGCCAAGGATCTGCTGGCCTATGTCGCCAATCCGGAGGCGTTTTCCATCCGTGCCGTGCTGCGCCCGCCGGTGTTCGTGCCGGAAACCAAGCGGCTCAATGTGCTCTTGCGCGAGTTCCGCAGCCAGCGCAACCACATGGCCATCGTCATCGACGAACATGGCTCGGTGGCCGGACTGGTGACGATCGAGGACGTGCTGGAGCAGATCGTCGGGGAGATCATCGACGAGTACGACGCCGACGAAACCGCCGACAACATCGTGGCCGAATCGGCCACGCGCTGGCGCGTGAAGGCCTCCGTGCAGATCGACGCCTTCAACGAGCGTTTCGGCACCGCCTTCAGCGACGACGATGCGGACACGATCGGAGGGCTGCTTGTAACAGCCTTTGCCCGCGTGCCCCGGCGCGGCGAATCAATCCAACTGGGTGGCTTCCGCTTCACGGTGCAGCGGGCCGATGCCCGCCGTATCTGGCTGGTGACGGCGGAACGCCTTTGATGTTCATACGCGCCCTGCTGCTTGCCGCACTCGCTGGCGGCCTCACTGCTTGGCTGGCTTTCGAGCCGGTCGGTGCGTGGTGGGTCGCGCCGATCGGTCTCGCTGCTCTGGCCCGTCTGCTTCGCGATGCGCGCCACGCCGGACGCGGTGCGTTGATCGGGTTGGCATTTGGGCTCGCGTACTTCCTCGCCGGCGTAAGCTGGGTTCGGGTAAGTCTGCATGACTTCGGCGGCATGCCTCTGCCGCTTGCTTGGGTGTCGGCGCTGCTGTTCTGCGGCTACCTTGCGCTCTGGCCGCTATCGACCGGTGCGCTCACCGCCTGGCTTCGCCCGCGCCATCCGCTCGCCTTTGCGACCGTGTTCGCCGCCGCCTGGGGCATCACTGAGTATCTGCGCGCGCACCTGTTTACCGGATTCGAGTGGCTGGGCATTGCGCAGTCGCAGACGGTCCCCGGGTCCCTGGCCGGGCTGTTGCCGTTCGTTGGCGGATTCGGCACTGCGTTCGTCCTCGCCCTCCTCGCCGGAGTGATCGCCTGTTTCGATGACCTGCCCGGCCGTACCCGCATGCGGCGCGCCGCGATCGCGGCCGGAGTGGTGATCGGCAGCTTCGCGTCCACCGCGCTGCTCGCCCGCGTCGAGTGGTCGCGTCCGGTGGGGCCGCCGCTCGCCGTGTCACTGCTGCAAGGCAACGTCGAGCAATCGATGAAGTGGGACGCAGCGAAATTCGCCTCCACGCTCGCTCTCTACGAGCGGTTGGTCACGCAGGCACGCGGGCAACTGGTGATCCTGCCGGAGACCGCGCTGCCGGCATTGCTCGAACGTATCGAGCCGGCGTATCTCGAACGTCTGCGCGGTCTTGCGTTCGCGCGCGGCGCCGATCTGCTGATCGGTGTGCCGCTTCGCGCGGAAGGTCGCATCTATAACGCGGTGGTTTCGCTCGGAACGGCACCCTCGCAGCACTACTACAAGGTGCACCTGGTGCCCTTCGGCGAGTTCATGCCGCTGCGGGGTCTGTTCGGATGGTTCTACGCCAACGTGACGATCCCGATGAGCGATTTCTCGCCGGGGCGCGCCGATCAAGCGCCGATCCGTGTTGCCGGTCAGACCCTCGGCATTTCGATCTGTTACGAGGATGCATTCGCGCGCGATGTCCACCGGACGCTTCCGGACGCCACCTTGCTGGTGAACGTCTCCAACGATGCATGGTTCGGCCGCAGCGCTGCAGCAGCTCAGCACCTGCAACTCGCGCAGATGCGTGCGATCGAGTTCGCCCGTCCGATGCTGCGCGCCAACAACACCGGCATCACGGCAGTCATCGACGCCCAAGGCCGGGTGACGGCAGAGCTGCCGTCGTGGGAGGTCGGCATACTGGAGGCGCAGGTGAGCGGCCACAAAGGCTACACGCCCTACATGATGTGGGGCGACTTGCCGGTGCTGCTCGTGTTTCTTGCTTCGCTCGGCATTGCCACCGCGCAGCGGCTCCGCCGTCTCGGTCCGGCGTAGATCGTCCGCGCGCGCCCATAGAATCGGGCCTTCCGTAACCTCACCCGCCGGCGAACGGCGCTCGATCCGCATCGATCGAGCTTTCGTCCGCGCGGGGTTGTCCTTCCGATGCCCGCCGCTTCCACGAACGTCGTCACTTTCCAGGAGGCCATCCTGCGCCTCCAGACCTACTGGAACCGTCACGGCTGCGCGTTACTCCAACCGATCGATCTGGAAGTCGGCGCCGGCACGTCGCATACCGCCACCTTTCTGCGTGCCCTCGGCCCCGAGCCGTGGCGTGCAGCCTACGTTCAGCCCTCACGACGGCCGCGGGACGGCCGCTACGGCGAGAACCCGAATCGCCTGCATCAACACCACCAGTATCAGGTCGTTCTCAAACCTTCGCCGCCCGACATTCTCGATCTTTACCTGGGCTCGCTCGAGGCATTGGGTTTCGACCTCGCCCAGAACGACGTGCGTTTCGTAGAGGACGACTGGGAGAACCCCACGCTCGGCGCCTGGGGTCTCGGCTGGGAGGTGTGGATGAACGGCATGGAGATCACGCAGTTCACCTACTTCCAGCAGGTCGGCGGACTCAACTGCCGGCCGATCACCGGCGAAATCACCTATGGGCTCGAACGGCTCTGCATGTACTTGCAGGGAGTGGAGAACGTCTACGAACTCATCTATGCCCGTACGACGGTCGATGGCGTCGAGACGGTGATCACCTACGGCGACGTTTGGCATCAGAACGAAGTCGAACAGTCTCGCTACAGCTTCGAGGCGTCCGATCCCGCGGTGCTGCTCGAGCAGTTTGCCACCCACGAGCGCGAAGCCAAGCGGTTGATGGCGGCGGAGCTTGCATTGCCGGCCTACGAACAGGTCCTGAAGGCCGGCAATACGTTCAATCTGCTCGATGCCCGTGGCGCGATCAGCGTCACCGAGCGGGCTGCCTACATCGCTCGCATCCGGACGATTTCGCGCGAGGTCGCGCAGAGCTATTTCGCAAGCCGCCAGCGCCTTGGCTTCCCGATGCTGCGCGGGCCGGCGCGTGCCGCCCTCCTGACATCGACGGTGGCGGCCGTTGCGGAGGCGACGGCATGACGATCGCGCCGCTCCTCGTCGAACTGTTCACCGAGGAACTACCGCCGAAGGCCCTGCCCCGCCTGATGCAGGCCTTTGCCGACGAACTCGCCGCCGCACTTGCGGCCGACGGAGTGGTGGCGCCGGAAGCTCAGACGGAAGCGTTCGCGTCGCCGCGGCGGCTCGCCTGCCGGCTCAGCGCCGTCATGTCGCAGGCGCCAGCGCGTACGGTGCGTGAGAAGCTGATGCCGCTCAGCGTCGCGCGCGCCGGCGACGGCACCCCGAGCGCCGCCCTGCGCAAGAAGCTCGCCAGCCTCGGACGTGAGCACCTGGCCAATGTCGCGTTCGGCACGATCGTTGACGGGGAAGCCCTCTCGGTCGAACATGACGGCAAGGCCGAGGCAGTCTTCCTGACCGGCACACGTCCGGGCAAAGCAATCGCCGAGGCAGCGCCGGCCGCGCTCGAGCGTGCGATCGCCAGGCTGCCGATTCCGAAGGTGATGACCTACCAGTTGGCTGACGCGGTGACCGACGTCCGTTTCGTGCGTCCGGTGCATGGTCTGGTGGTGATGCACGGCGAGACGGTGCTTCCGGCACGAGCCTTTGGACTCCAGGCCGGCAACATCACTCATGGGCACCGCTTCCAGGGCGCGCACAACATCGAGATCGACACCGCTTCGCGCTACGACGAACTTCTCCGCCATTACGGCAAGGTGGAGCCATCGTTCGCGCGCCGCCGGGCGATGATCGAAGAGGCGCTCGAACGCGAGGCCATGACGCTGGGCGCCTCGCTCGGCCCGCGCGAAGACTGCGCCGACCTGCTCGACGAGGTTACCGCACTGGTTGAATGGCCAACGGTGTACGCCTGCACCTTCGACGCCGAATTCCTCGACGTGCCGCAGGAGTGCCTGATCCTGACGATGAAGACGAATCAGCGCTACTTTCCGCTGTTTGATCGCAACGGCCAGCTCTGCAACCGCTTTCTTGTCGTCTCGAACATGCAGCTCGCCGATCCCTCGCGCGTGATCTCCGGCAACGAGCGCGTCGTGCGACCGCGCCTGGCCGATGCGCGTTTCTTCTTCGAGACCGACCGACGAACCCGACTCGATGCGCGCGTCCCGGAACTGAGCAAAGTCGTCTATCACAACCGGCTCGGCAGCCAGGCGGAACGGATCGATCGTATCGTCGCGATCGCCTGCTGGGTCGCGCGTGCGATCGGAGCCGATGTCGCACTGACCGAGCGCGCCGCCCGCTTGGCGAAAGCGGACCTCGTGACGCTGATGGTAGGCGAGTTCCCCGAGCTGCAGGGCACGATGGGTCGCTACTACGCCGAGCACGACGGCGAGGCGCCCGAGGTCGCGTTGGCCTGCGCTGAACACTACATGCCGCGCTTTGCCGGTGACCGGCTGCCTTCCCCTGGCGTGACCTCGGCCGTCGCAATCGCCGACAAGGTGGAAACGCTGGTCGGGCTGTTCGGCATCGGGCAGGTACCGAGCGGTGACCGCGATCCTTTCGCGCTCAGACGGCACGCGATCGGCGTACTGCGAATCCTGATCGAGCATGGCCTGCCGATCGACCTGGAGGCGTTGCTCGCCTACGCGGCGGAAAAGTTCGGCAGCCGACTGTCGGAAGCTCCGGCGTCGAACGTCAGGCTGCGCGAGTTCATGCTCGACCGTCTGGCCGGGCACTTGCGCGACACAGGACACTCGATCGCCGAGGTCGATGCCGTACTCGCCCTGCAGCCGCCGTGGGGCGAGATTCCCGCACGTCTGGCGGCGGTGCGCGAGTTCACGCGTCTGCCCGAGGCGCAGAGCCTGGCAGCCGCGAACAAGCGTGTCGCCAACATCCTGCGCAAGGCACAGGAAGCCGGCGAAGCGGTCGCCCGCACCGGCGCAGCTTGCGAGCCTGCGGAAGCCGCACTGCGCGACGCGCTCGATCGCGTTGCGCCAAAGGCCCAGGCCTGTCTCGCCACGGGAGACTTCACCGGTTGCCTGCGCCACCTTTCCGCGCTGAAGGAGCCGGTCGATGTCTTCTTCGATCGGGTCATGGTGATGGCCGACGATGCCGCCGTGCGCTCCAACCGGCTCGCACTGCTCGCCGACCTGCGCGCGGCGATGAATCGGGTGGCCGAACTGTCACTTTTGGCCGTGTAACGGTGGACCGAGCGCGCGCGCGGAGACATCGATGAAGCTGGTGATCCTAGACCGCGACGGCGTCATCAACCAGGACTTGCCGCGCGGCGTCCGCACGCCGGATGAATGGCAGCCGCTTCCCGGCGCGCTCGATGCGATTGCGCGGCTGAACGGTGCCGGCTACCACATCGCCGTGGCGACCAATCAGTCCGGCATCGAACGCGGCCTGCTGGACATGGCGATGCTGAACGCGATCCACGCACGCATGCTTCGCGCAGTGCAACAGGCGGGCGGACGTATCGACGTCATTCATTACTGCCCGCACTCGGCAGCCGCTGGCTGCCGTTGCCGCAAGCCCCAACCGGGCATGCTGCAGGACATCGGTCAGCGGCTCGGCGTCGCCTTGGCAGACGTACCTGCGATCGGCGATTCCCTTCGCGACATGCAGTCGGCTTCCGCTGCCGGGGCGTTCCCCGTGCTGGTGCGAACCGGACGTGGTCGTGAAACCGAAGACGCGGTCGAACTTCCACCCGAGACGGTCGTCTACGACGACCTTCCGAAAGCCGTCGAGGCGATTCTGGCCGGGCCATTGCGCCGGGTGACTCGAAGTGATGAAGCAGGTCCTGGGTAACACGGCCTTCCTGCTGCTGCAGGCAGTCTTCACTCCGCTCTACGCCGTCTTGGTCTGCGCGGCGTTCTGGCTGCCGCCACGGCAGCGCAATCTCCTCTGCGCTGGCTACGTTCGCGTTCTGCTTGCCTGGGCGCGCGGGCTCTGTGGCATCCATTGGCGGATCGAGGGCCGCGAGAACATTCCGCCCAAGCCTTTCGTCGTCCTGTCCAAGCATTCCTCGACCTGGGAGACGCTGATGCTCGAGTCGCTGTTCGCGCCCGGCAGCTTCGTCGCCAAGCGGGAACTGCTCTGGATCCCCTTCTTCGGCTGGGGCTTCGCGTTGTCCTCGCCGATCACGATCGATCGCAGCGCCGGTGCGACAGCCATGGAAAAGATGATCGCTCAAGGCAGGGAGAGGCTGTTCCAAAGGGGCTTTACGATCGTCGTCTTTCCGGAGGGTACGCGGATCGCCCCCGGGAAACGCGGGAAATACAAGACGGGCGGCGTTCGTCTGGCGCAGGGCTGTGATGTGCCGGTGCTGCCGGTTGCCCACAATGCTGGCTATTGCTGGCCGCGCCACCCGTGGCGAAAGCATGCCGGCGTCATCACGCTGTCGATCCTGCCTCCGGTCGCCACCCGCAATCGGGACGTGACCGAACTGAACGCCGAAATCGAAGGCGTCATCGAGGCCGAAGTCGAACGTCTGGGCAGTGGTCGCGGCCTATCGCTGCGGAACGACTGAGCGCAATGCGGAATGACCATGCAGGCGAAACGCAACGCGGAGCGCACAGACTCCGGCATCGCGCGGACATCGGCAGTTGGAAGCCGGCGGTGCGTGCGAGCGTTCGGCGCCATCTCAGCCTTGCGCAGCCAAGACCAAAGCCCGCGATGCTGCGTCGATGCAACATCATGCAACACGTCGATGTGACGGCGCAAAACCCCAGGCAGCCTCTCACTGGGGCGGACCCGGCAATTGCCGAGCACACAGCCTATGGTGTTGCTTACCGGGTGCGCCGCAGCCGGCGTCCATCCCTCTCCGTGAGGATCACGCCCACGGGCGTCGAGGTTCGGGCACCTTTTTGGTCCAGCACGAGCGACATCGAACGGCTGATATACGATCGCCGCGACTGGATCATCAAGACATCACAGGCCACGTCAGCGCGCGTGCGGAACTGGCTTCACCTCGTCCCGGGAGGGCAGATTCTCTGGCGTGGGCACCCCGTCCCCATCGCGCTGTTCTTGAGCAAGCACGACGCCGCCCAGTTCACCGACGACGCTTGCCTGATTTACTCGCGAACCGGTTGCGTTCCTCTCGACGCGCTCGAAGCCGAACTGCTGCGCATCGCTCGCGACACGCTTCCGCGGCGGGTCAGGCGCATGGCATCGCTGGCTGGCATAACAGTCAACGAGGTTGCCATCTGCGAAGATTCGACCGCGTGGGGAACCTGCAACCTGTTCAAGGATGTTCGCTTGAATCGGCGCCTGTTGCTGCTGCCCACCGAGCTGACCGACTATGTCATCGCCCATGAACTCGCCCACTGCATCGAGCTCAATCACTCGCCTCGCTTTTGGGCGCAGGTCGCCCGCCTCGACCCGCTCTGGCGGCAACGCCGCGAGGAACTCAAACGCTACAGCATCATGCTGACGCCGTTTTCGGTCTTCGCCAAGGCCGCACGCCCGGACGGGACGAAATTCGGCGGATGAGCGCCCGGTTAGGCCACTCAGAATTTGACGACGAGCGTCGTCCCGAACGCCTGCGACAGCAGGCGCCCGAGCACGGTTTCGAGCGGCTCGCCGCTCCGCGTGTCGACCCAGGCGTCGCCCAGAAGGCGGAAATGAAATCCACCACTGCGCGCAGCAATCCACACTTCCTGGTTGAGCGTGTGCCGCGAGAGCACGATGGTCTCGCCCGAGTCCTCGCTACGTATAGTCAACGTGCCGTCGGCGTGCTCGATGTCGCCGTCGAGGTCGGCGCGATCGAGCGCATCGACGACGGTTGCGAAGATCCGCTCTACCTTTCGTTCAAAACTCAGCATGGTTACCGGAATTCAGACAACGCACCCATGAAGATTTTGGCCTTTCTCACTCATCGCATTCGGTGCCGGGTCCTCGCCTTTGCCCTCGGCGGCGCCCTGCTCGCTCTGGCCTCAGGCTGCGGCAACAAGGGCCCGCTCGTGCCGCCCAAGGCTACGGCGGCGCCAGTCACCGATGTCGCATCAGCCGATGCGGAGACCCGCACGTGCTGACGCCCCATCTCGCATTTCGCGACGGCACCGCCTGGCTCGAATCGGTGCGCCTGGAGGACGTCGCCCGACATTTCGGTACGCCGACCTACGTCTACTCTCGGCAAGCCATCGTCGACAACTTCCGCTGCTACCGGGACGCGTTTGCACCGCTGCGCCCCCTCATCTGCTATGCCGTCAAGGCCAATTCGTCGTTATCGGTCCTTTCCCTTCTGGCGCGCGAGGGCGCTGGGTTCGACATCGTTTCCGGCGGCGAACTGTCGCGCGTAATCGCGGCTGGAGGAGATCCTGGGCGTGTGATCTTCTCGGGAGTTGGCAAAAGCGTGCAGGAGATCGACTTCGCCCTGCGTCAGGGTATCCACTGCTTCAACATCGAATCGGAGCCAGAGCTCGAACGGGTCCACGCGCGCGCGCGCTTGCTCGGGACGCGCGCACGGATCAGCTTGCGTGTCAATCCCGACGTGGACGCAAAGACACATCCCTACATCTCCACTGGCCTCAAGTCGAACAAATTCGGCGTTCCTCACGCCGATGCCGAGCGTCTCTACATGCGAGCGGCCGCGATGAACGGTATCGAAATCCTCGGCATCGAGTGCCATATCGGTTCGCAAATCATCCAACTGGGTCCGTACATCGATGCCCTGGACCGGCTGCTCGAACTCGTCGAGCGCCTGAGTGACCGCGGGATCATCCTCGAACACCTCGATCTGGGCGGCGGGCGCGGCATCTCCTATGGTGGTGAAGAGCCGGTCCCGATGCAAGAGTTCGCCGACGCCGTCATACAGCGCCTCGGTGGCCGCGATCTGCGCCTGCTGCTCGAACCTGGCCGTTCGATCGTCGGCAACGCCGGCTTGCTGCTCACGCGTGTCGAATACCTGAAACCCGGAGAGGCGCGCAACTTTGCGATCGTCGATGCCGCGATGAACGACTTGATCCGGCCGACGCTCTACGACGCAGAGCATCCGCTCATCGCCGTGACCCCGCGCACAGGCTCACCGATTCATTACGACGTCGTCGGGCCCGTCTGTGAATCGGGCGATTGGCTTGCGCGCGCGCGCGACTTAATCGTCGAAGAAGGAGACCTGCTCGCGATCCTTTGCGCCGGTGCATACGGCATGACGATGGCCTCGAACTACAACACGCGTGGCCGCCCGTGCGAAGTGCTGATCGACCGCGCGGAGACGTTGCTGATTCGGGAACGAGAGCGCTTCGAACATCAGATTGCTCTCGAGCACATCGTCGTTTAAGCAATAAGTGACGATCATCGTTGCCATCAGTCGCAAGCGATCGGCGCATGCATCGGGTGCATCAAAACAACACGAGGTTGTGAGGCCAACACACAAGCTTGCCTAGTATTGTTCGAGCAAAAAATCAAGCTAGAATTTGTCGTATCAGTCGCAGTGTTGTAAACGCGTTTCGTGTGCCTTGAACCGGTTGCAACGTGCGCTGACACCGTGAGTGGGTGTGTTGTCCCTGTACCGTCTTCGTCCTTCTGCTTCGACAGCCAGAGTCTCTTTCTGGGTGTGCGAGAGCGACAGAGGATATGAACGGGGGCAGGCGCTTACCTTCGGTGATTCTTCAACCGAGAGTCGATTCTCAGGAGACCACAATGAGCGACATGATGACGACGGCGGCACCTGCTGCTGAGCCCGCACCGGCCAAGAAGAAACCCGCTACAAAGAAGCCAGCGGCCAAGAAACCGGCGAAGAAAGCTGCCGCCAAGAAGCCCGCCAAGAAGGCAGCCGCCAAAAAGCCGGCAGCCAAGAAACCGGCGAAAAAAGCCGCTGCCAAGAAGCCGGCTAAGAAGCCCGCGAAGAAGGCAGCCGCCAAAAAGCCAGCAGCCAAGAAGCCGGCGAAAAAAGCCGCTGCCAAGAAGCCGGCCAAGAAAGCTGCAGCCAAGAAGCCAGCGGCGAAAAAGCCCGCGGCGAAGAAGAAGTAACGGCATCGCGCGTTTAGGCGCGAGTGAACTCCTCTGCGCGGCGCCTAGGTGTCCGCGCTCGGACGGTTCTAGAACGGTCCGATCCTTCGAACGGCGCATCAACGCGCCGTTCTCTTTTGACTTCCAATGACGCGCCAATCGGGCGCGTTATCCTCCGGCGAGGCGTTGCGGCGACAACGCGAGTGACCCGCGGTCTGGTGGCCGCTTGCATCCGGCCGCCCGTTCGTCGTGTCGAACGCTCGCCGCGATCAACGCCTCTTGTTCGCCGAGCGCGCTTTGCCGGATTTGGCTTTGGCCGCCTGCTGCTTCGCCCTTAGGGTCGTCTTGCCAGTTGTCACGCCAGTACTACGATATGCAGAGGCCTGTGTGCGGGAACCTTTCGTACGCTGCGACTTCGCCGTCGACATTGGCGCCGGGCCGGAGAGCCGCAGCGTCTGGCCAGCGCGGACGCCCGACCGGACAGTCATTCGATTCCATGCGGCGAGCGTTGCCGGCGTGACGCGGTAACGTCGCGCGATCGATTCGAGGGTTTCTCCCTTGCGCACTCGATGCAGCCGTCCGGGCGACGGAAGGTCCGGGAATTTGGTGAAAACGGCGTTTTGCAGGCTGCCGAGAGCTTCGTCTGAGGGGCCGTCCGACGGAACCAGGAGGTGGTAACCCACCGGAAGGGCGGGGTTCGGCGAACGAATGCCATTCACGGAGCGCAACGCGGCTGCGGTCGTGCCGAAGCGCTCCGCCAACACGTCGATGCGATCGCCCGGACGTGTCCGGTAGGCCATCCAGGAGACCTTTGGACGGGCATCCGTTTCGAGGTTGGTCAGAAACAGGTCGGCATTGGCAGCCGGAAGCAGGATCTGAAATTCGCTACGCCCGCCGATGACAGGTCGATGGTGGGCAGGATTCAGCGCAAGGAACTCCTCTTCGCTCACTTGCGCGAGATGAACGGCTCGCTTGACATCGATCGGATGCGCCAGTGTGATGGTCTTGAAATACGGTTCGTTCGGGATGCTTTTCAAGCGCAATCCATAGCGAGCGGGGTCGCGGATGATGTTCTTGACCGCCTGCAGCTTGGGCAAATAGTTGCGAGTCTCGGCCGGCATGTTGAGCGAGAGGTAACTCCCATCGCGACCCGCGGCTCTGGCCCGGGCTACTGCACGCATGACCGACCCCTCGCCCCAGTTGTAGGATGCCAGCGCGAGCTGCCAGTCATTGAACATGCCGTAGAGCTTGCTTAGGTATTCCAGCGCCCCATGGGTCGCAGCGACGACATCGCGGCGCGAGTCAGCCCACCAATCCTGCTTCATGCCGAACTGGCTGCCCGTCGACGGAATGAACTGCCAGATACCCGACGCCTTGGCGGATGACAGTGCCACCGGATTGAACGCGCTCTCGATCATCGGCAGCAATGCAATCTCGAGCGGCATGTCGCGTCGCTCGATTTCGGTCACGATGTAGAACAGATAGCGGGAGGAACGATCGACGATCCGGGCGATGTAGTCGGGACGTTCGGCATAGAAGCGCTCCCAGCGCTCGACGAGTTCGTCGTCCAGGTCCGGCATCGCGAAGCCAGCGCGAATGCGCTCCCAGAGGTCGACCGGCAGCGACTCCGCGGGCGAGGGTTGCGATCCCTTGGATGCCGACCCGTCGGCTGACGACTTCACATCGGCCGACCGCGCGGCCTCAAGCGCAAGCTCACGCAGGTGTCCGATCTCAGCTTTGGACGCGACCCGAACGGCGTGACCGGCACCCTCATCGGCCGCCGCATTGGCCGCGCCAACGTGGTCGATCGGGATCAGGTGTGCATGCGGATAAGCCACCGCATTGACGCCGGTCAGTGCGAAGGTTAGCGCGATTGCTCGCGCCAAACGGCACAACGGCGGGCAGAAGGCCCCACGGACGCCAGCGGTCCCGGTGAAGGTGAGACCGTGCCCGACAGCCGCGTTGAGGTGAAGGGAAGCTGGTGCGATACGGGTAGGCACGCGCATCCTCACGGCAAAAAACTGCGCGGATGCTACACCACAAGCTCGCGAGAGAAGCACGTCTGTCGAACGATCGTCGCCTAGTCGATTTTGTGATCGCCTGAAGCACCGGCTACAGTGCCTGGCACTACGTTTGGCGTCCCTGGACGCGCGCGGTCGGCGCGCGCGAACCTGCTCGCCGCCTACCTGAGCGCTTCACCGGCGCTTCGTTTTGCGCAGATCATCCGCAAAACGCATCCTTCCACCGACGAAGCTCGGCGAAGGCATCGACCTCGCTGCCGCCCTGCCAGGCGCGCATGTCCCGCAGACGCCGATGGATGCTCGGCTCGGCACAACGCAAGAATGGATTGGTCGCCCGCTCGAGCCCGATCGTGCTCGGCAGCGTCGGCTCACCGCGAGCGCGGCATGCGGCAGCCGCGAGGAGTCGCTCAGCCACCGCTTCATTGTTCGGCTCGGCATGCTGTGCGAAGCGCAGGTTGGCGACGGTGTACTCGTGGGCCGCGAAGACCTGGGTTGCCGCATCGAGACGCGCAAGGCGCGACAGGGAGGCGTACATCTGCGCTGCCGTACCCTCGAACAGGCGACCGCACCCGGCCGCAAACAGCGTATCGCCACAGAACAGCCATCCCTTGCCGAGGTAGACGATGTGATCGAGCGTATGACCGGGGGTGGCCCAGACTTCAAAGGCAAGCCCAAGATCATGAAGGTCGACGGTCATTCCCTCCGCAAGGGGATGCGTGACGACCGCCAGGCCGCTGCTGGCCGGCCCGTACACCGGAATCGGCCCGGTATGCGCTCGGGAAGATGTCAACCTTTCGACACCACCGATGTGATCGGCATGATGATGCGTCAGCAGGACCGCGTTCAGGCGCGCGTTCTGCTCGGTGAGATAGTGCTCCACCGGCGCCGCATCCCCCGGATCGACCACGACGACTTCGCGGCCCTGGCGTATGGCCCAGATATAGTTGTCCGTGAAGGCAGGCAAGGCCAGAACGGCCGGTAATCGGGCCGGGTGGGCTGTCTCCATGCTGCACCATGATTCGTGAATTGCATTCGTGAACGATAGCGCGTCCGATCCAGGTCCCGAAGGCGTATCCGACGGACGCCCAACGGGGAATCCGGGAGAAGTGCCCGATTCCACGGAGCCACCGCACTCGGCCGCGCAAGGCGCTTCATGGTGGGCAAGCGATCTCGGCGTTCGTGTTCGGGCGGAGGAGCAGCGATTCTTCGACGCACAGCTGCCCGACCTTTTTGGCTACTACGCGCTGCAGATTGGCGTCGCAGGTGGGTCTGTCCTCGGGGCGAGCCGCATTCGCACTCAATGGATGCTCGACACGATCGTGTCGGCGCATGTGCTGGCAGAGCCCGACCGCATGCCGTTCAAGGAGTCGCAATTTGACGTGGTTGCGCTGCCGCACACTTTGGAGGCCGATCCGCTCCCGCATGAGGTTCTGCGCGAGGCCTATCGGATCCTTCGCCCTGAGGGCCATCTGCTGCTGACTGGGTTCAATCCGGTCTCACTGTTCGGCCTGCGCCGCTATCTCGGAAGCAGCGCTTCACCGCCGTGGAGCCATGAATTCATCTCGCTGTCCAGAGCGAAGGACTGGTTGACCTTGCTTGGTTTCGACCTCGCCACGGTGTCGTTGTGTGCGTTCGGGCTCCCTGCGACGCGGGCGCGCACGCTCGACCGATTTGACCGGCTGGCGCGCTGGGGCGAGTCTTATTGGCCCTTCCTCGGTGGCGTCTATTGCATTCGCGCGGTGAAACGTGTGGCGGGCGTTCGCCTCTTGCGCCCGGCCTGGGCGCGGCAACGCTCGCGCGTGGCGCCGCAGACCGTGCCGACGCGACATGCGAGCCGACTTGGAGCCAACCGATCGGACAAGGAATGAGCCCGCAGTCATCGAACGACATGGTAGAGATCTATACCGACGGCGCCTGTCGCGGCAACCCAGGCCCGGGGGGCTGGGGCTGCCTACTCACCGCGGGTGACCATCGCCGCGAGTTGTACGGCGGCGAATTGAACACGACGAACAACCGCATGGAGCTGACGGCTGCGATTCAGGCTCTGTCGGCCCTGAAGCGCCCGTCGAAGGTGGCGCTCTACACCGACTCGGTCTACCTTCGAAACGGCATCCGCCAGTGGATCCACGGCTGGAAGCGAAACGGCTGGCGCACCGCCGATCGCAAGCCGGTTCGCAACGCCGACCTGTGGCAGACGCTCGATCGACTTGCCTGCATGCATGCCATCGACTGGCGCTGGGTGCCCGGCCATGCGGGCATCGCCGGGAACGAACGCGCCGATCAGCTTGCCAATCGCGGCCTCGACGAAGTGCTCCAACGAGGTTCGCATCACGGACACGCTGAATGACCGCCCGCGCGGCGACTGGCCGCGGTCTCAAAGCTCACCGCAGGCGGCCATCGAGTGAACGGCACGGGCGCTCCCGGTCGGCGCCGTGGTTGCGCCGATGATGCAGTGATCGAGCAGTCGAACATCGATCAGGGACAGCGCCGACTTGAGCATGCCGGTCAGATGCCGATCGGCCGCGCTCGGCTCGGTGTTGCCGGAGGGATGGTTGTGGGCGAAGATGACGGCGGCCGCGTTACGGGCGATCGCTGCCTTGACGACTTCGCGCGGATAGACCGAAGTCTGTACGAGCGTGCCCCGGAACAGCTCCTCCATGGCAATCAGGCGGTGACTCGCATCCAGCCACAGCGCAACGAACACTTCCACCGTCTCGAACCCGAGCGCGAGTCGAAGATAGTCGGTCACCGCCTGCGGCGAATCCATGACAGGCTGCGCGGCGAGCCTGGCAGCAAGCGCTCGGCGCGACAGTTCGACGGCAGCCTGCAACTGCACGTATTTGGCTTCACCCAATCCCTTGACTCGAACGAAGGCGGCACGATCGGCGGCAACCACGGCGGCCAGCGAGCCGAACCGCGCGAGAAGTTCGCGTGAGAGCTCGACCGCGCTGCGGCCGGCGCTACCGGTGCGCAGAAAGATGGCGAGCAGTTCGGCATCGGTCAAGGCGGTGGCGCCTCGCATCAGCAGCTTTTCGCGCGGTCGGTCCTCCGCCGGCCATTCCCGGATGCTCATCGTCTCAGTTGCGCGCGATCTGCGACCGGTATTTGCCGAGCTCCATCTTGGCGATGGCATTGCGATGCACCTCGTCCGGCCCGTCGGCGAAGCGAAGCGTCCGCGCCAGGGTGTAGGCATAGGCGAGCGGAAAGTCTTCACACATGCCGCCGCCCCCATGCGCCTGCATGGCCCAGTCGATGACCTGGCAGGCCACGTTGGGCGCCACGACCTTGATCATCGCGATTTGCTGGCGCGCCGCCTTGTTTCCCGCTCGATCCATCATCCACGCCGCATGCAATGTCAGCAAGCGCGCCTGATCGATCAGGCAGCGCGCCTCCGCGATGCGCTCATGCCAGACGGTCTGGGTCGCCACCGGCTGGCCGAAGGCAACTCGTACCGACAGCCGGCTGCACATCAGTTCGAGCGCGCGTTCGGCCAAGCCGATCAGACGCATGCAGTGGTGGATGCGACCAGGGCCAAGACGGCCTTGGGCGATTTCGAAGCCGCGTCCTTCGCCAAGCAGGACGTTTTCCGCCGGAACGCGAACGTCCTCGAACACGATCTCGCAGTGCCCATGCGGGGCGTCGTCGTAGCCAAACACGTTGAGAGGCCGCATGACACGCACCCCGGGCGTATCCGCCGGCACAAGGATCATCGACTGCTGGGCATGGGTCGGCGCGCTCGGGTCGGTCTTGCCCATCACGATGTAGAGCGCGCAGCGCGGATCGCCTGCGCCGGAGATCCACCACTTGCGGCCGTTGATGACATAGTCTCCACCATCACGCACCATCAGCGTCTGGATGTTCGTGGCGTCTGAGGATGCGACGTCGGGCTCGGTCATTGCAAAGGCCGAACGTATCTCGCCTCTCAGCAGCGGCAGCAGCCAGCGTTCCTTCTGCTCCGGCGTGCCGTACTGGATCAGCGTTTCCATGTTGCCGGTATCCGGTGCTGAGCAGTTGAACACCTCCGAGGCCCAGGGGACGCGCCCCATGATCTCGGCAAGCGGCGCGTATTCGAGATTGCTGAGTCCGGCACCATACTCAGGGTGGGGGCAGAACAGATTCCACAGCCCGCGCGCTTGTGCCTGCGGCTTCAACGATTCGACGATCGCCGTCGGGCTCCACCGGCGTCCGGCACGCGTGTTCGCCTCGACATCGGCCTGGTACCGGGTCTCATTCGGATAGATGAAGGCATCGAAGAACGACTGCAGTTCGCCCTGCAGGCGCCGAACCGTGTCTGAGTATGCAAAGTCCACCTCTTCCTCCTTGTTCCGTGGAAACGCTGAAGAAACGGCTGCGCGGGCGAATCGCTGAGTTGCGCGATGCGCGCTCTCTCGCCGATCGACTCGACATGTCTCGGTCGCGGCGCTCGGCGCGCCTCCCATTCGGCCAGCCTCGCCACGTCTTTCAACAGCCTGCTAGCCGCGCTCGATCCGCTGCGCGATCTGCCAGCCCAGTTCTGCCATGGGCCGCGCGGCGCGGCCCATTGCGAGCGCGTGCTCGGATGCCGCCGTGCCTTCGACGACGCGCTTCATGATGCCCTGCAGAATGCCTGCCATACGGAACAGGTTGTAGGCCAGATAGAAGTCGAAGTGCTCGATGCCATCGCGCCCGGTGCGTGCGCAGTACGAGCGGACATAGTCATCCGCCGCTGGAATGCCGGTGCCGGCGAGCGACACGCCGGCCAGGCCGCGACCTGCACCTGGCGGCAGAAACCAGGTCATGCAGTGGTAGGCAAAGTCGGCCAGCGGGTGCCCGAGCGTGGACAGCTCCCAGTCGAGAACTGCGACGATACGCGGCTCGGTCGGATGAAAGATGACATTGTCGAGTCGATAGTCACCGTGGACGATGGCTGTGTCGTCCGTCGGCGGAATGTGCGCGGGAAGCCACTCGATCAGGGCGTCCATGGCGGCGATCGACTCCGTCTCAGATGTCCGGTACTGCCGCGACCAGCGACTGATCTGTCGTGCCAGATAGCCGTGGTGCGGCCCGTAGTCGGACAGCCCCACGGCCGTCCAGTCGACGCGATGCAAAGCCGCAATGACCCTGTTCAGTTCGTCATAGAGCCGTGCCCGCTCGGCAGCACTTTCCCCGGGCAGCTGGGGCTCCCAGAACACACGCCCTTCGACGTAGTCCATGATGTAGAAGGCCCGGCCGATCACGCCTTCGTCCTCACACAGGGCGTAGGGACGGGCGACCGGAACCTCTGAACCGACCAGAGCGCTGATAACGCGAAACTCCCGCTCCACGGCATGGGCAGAAGGCAAAAGCCTGGACGCAGGTCCTGGTTTGGCACGCATCACGTAGCGGCACGCCGGCGTGTCGAGTCGGAACGTGGGGTTGGATTGGCCGCCCTTGAACTGCGAAACCGATACCGGACCGCGAAAGTCCGGAACATTCGAGCGCATCCACGCGGTAAGGGCATCGACGTCGAAGCGCTGCGCCTCGGCCACCGGTTTGGTGCCGGTGAAGAGCGCCGACTGGGCGACCCCAGGCGGGTTCTCGACCGGTGAGACGGCGCGAGTGCTCACGTTTCTGTCACGGGCACAGCAGCGGCGACATCGCTCCGAGCAGCGCCACCGCCCTCCGAGAAACGCGCTGCACGCCGGTGTCGCAGGTATTGCGTCAACAGTCTTTCCATCGTCGTCTGCCGGGTGGACGTCTGCAACGGATCGAGCGGCGAAAAGTTCAACAGGCGCACCACCGCAGGTGACCCATCGCTGCTCACATCGACCATGTTGATGCAGCCGCTGTCCTGCTCGAGACCCGCGGCCAGTCGCGCTCGCCCATCGATCAGCCAGGTCAGTATGACGCGATTCACGCCGCCGTGGAGCACGAGCAGCAGACACTGCCACGAGGCATCATGAAGAATCGCCTGGAACGCCGGAACCACCCGGCCGATGAAATCACCGACACGCTCGCCGCCAAGAAATCGACGCTCTGCCGCTTCCGCACCTGTGCAAGCGTCGTTCGGACCACCATCGAATGCACCGAGGAAGGCGGCCGGGAGCGCCTCGCCAGGGATCGCGTCGAGCCGTCCCGCGCGAATCTCCTGCAAATCCGGCTGCACGTGGACCGGCGGAGTTCGCCCAGCGACGGCGCAGACCAAGGCAGCCGTCTCGACCGTTCGGGGTAGGCCGCTCACGATGACGCGATCGAAGGGGATACCCGCATCGGCGAGTCGCTTGCCTGCCGCCCTGGCCTCGACGCGTCCACGCGCCGAAAGCGGCACATCGTTCGGCGGCAGTGGCCGGCCACCGTCGTCGAAGTAGGCGACATCGCCGTGACGCATCAATATCAAGCGACGGCGCGGCGCGTCGGCCGGCAGCACACCGTTCGGATGGGTCACAACGCCGACCTCTTCCTGCAAGCGCACATCTCCCGCTGATTGGATGGCTTCCCGATTCTAGGGAAACGCTGAATAAATGGCTGCGCGGGCGAATCGCTGCGTTGCGCGGTGTTGGCTCCGGCCGCTTCACTTCACATCGGCCTCAACGATGTGAGCCTTCGCCGAAACTTCGTTTTGGCTTTCGCCGCAACTGCGTTGTCGCTCCC
>OGCL01001279.1_pt1 | contig 22142 bp, 16 predicted proteins | sample 1570041 | NCBI WGS metagenome assembly OGCL01 (sample SAMN06266162, study PRJEB24511) | hot springs metagenome | isolation source: Hot spring water | place: South Africa: Limpopo | collected 2015-06-22 | reverse complement strand
GTGTCAGCTCCTGATTGAACTGACGCTTATTAGATCAAAGGCCGGGATTTGAGTCCAGGCCTTTGTCAGCAGTCTGACGCGCTTTTAAGCGCGTTTTTTTATCCAACTTTCGGTTTTACACCTGATGAGGCTGTTATTTACCCGCTAAAGAGGCATCACGCGCCGCTTTAAACTCTTTGCCTTCATACCAGTTTGGCCAGGCATTAGAGTCAGCCAGCTCACGGCCTACACGGTAGTACAGGAATAAATCCTGCTGCGCACCGCTTAAATCCCAGCTGTCGTTATATTCATCTTCCACTTTGTGGTAACAGCAGGTGTTAAAGTTTTTCGCTTGCTCCAACCCCCACTCTTTGCCGTGCGCCACACTATCCACACCACCTTTGGCGTACAACATAGGTACACCGGCTTTGGCCAGGTTAAAGTGGTCTGAACGGTAATAAGAGCCAGCTGCCGGATTTGGCTCAGGCGCAATATAACGGCCCTGCTCTTTGGTGTATTTTTCTAAAATCACTTCAAGCTCAGAGTTGCCATGGCCAACCACCACCATATCTTTCATCGGACCATTGACGTTCATCACGTCCATATTGATACCGGCGATAGTTTTATTCAGCGGGAACAACGGGTTTTTCGCATACCAGGCCGAGCCTAATAAACCACGCTCTTCGGCTGTTACAGCCACAAAAGCCACACTGCGTTTTGGTTTTGGCTGAGAGGCATAATATTCAGCCAGCGCCATTAAACCACCGGTGCCAGAAGCGTTGTCCACGGCGCCATTAAAGACTTTGTTTTTCGGATTGGAAAAATCCACACCCAGATGGTCCCAGTGCGCCATATACAGCACCACTTCATCCGGTTTTTCTGTGCCTTCGATAAAACCCGCCACGTTGCCTGAAGTCAGCTCACGTACGTTGTTTTTCACTGACACTGAAGCTTTGATATTTAGCGGAATTGGTGCAAAGTCTTTGCTCAGCGCTTTTTTACGCATAGATTCAATATCTTCGCCAATAGTGGCAAAGAGCGTATTGGCAGACTCAGTGGTCACCCAACCTTCCACTGCGGCGCGGTCGGCATTTTTGTTCGGGTTAATTAAGTCAAACTTGGTGGCAGAACCACCTGCTACTACATGCCAGCCGTAAGAAGCGGCGTCGGTTTCGTGCACTATCAGCGCCATAGCCGCGCCCTGACGGGCTGCTTCTTCAAACTTGTAAGTCCAGCGACCGTAATAAGTCATGGCTTCACCGGTAAAAAGCGCCGGATCTTTAGTAGCAAAACCAGGATCGTTAACAAACATCACCACTGTTTTGCCTTTGACGTCCAGGCCTTCATAGTCGTTCCAGTTGTATTCAGGTGCGACAATACCGTAACCGACAAACACCATGTCAGATCCTTTCACTTCAGAAAGTTCAGTCACACGGGTGGTCCAGGTAAACATCTGGTCACGGTATTTAAAAGCTGCCGGCGCTTTGTCACCACTGAAGGTCATGGCTGACACTTCTTTCGGGTCAATTTGCACCAGTTGCACCGGTTGCACAAAACTGTCGCCTACCAGCGGTTTTAAACCGATATTTTTAAAATGCTCAGAAATATAAGCCAGAGTGAGTTCTTCACCTTTGGTGGCGGGGGCACGGCCCTGAAATTCATCTGACGACAAAGTTTTAATATATTCACCCAGTTTTGGGTTCATTAAAGTGTCTGGCAGCGCCGTTGTCGCAGCGGCTGCCTTGCTGTCTGCAGGCGCAGCAGCCTGCTCTGCTGTGGCAACTGCTGGTGCGGCTTTGTTTTCTTCTGCAGGCGTTGGCGGCTTGGAACAAGCAGCCAGGCCAAGGCAGGCAGAAAGCGCCAGCGATGTTCCTGATAACCAAAAATTCGCTTTCATAAAAGCTCCGGTGGATTGTTATTAGAATAAGCTCTGGCAAAAGCTGCTGATGTTTAGGGGCATTTTTGCAGAAGCAAAAATACCCCGGCTAAAAATCGGCAAGGCTCAACACAGGCTGCCCGATGTTAACAAAGCTCACTGGTGGCTGGCTAGGTCATCCAACGCAACCACAGTGATAACGGGCGGCTGATGGCAGTGTTTAGCTGCAACCAGCGTTGTTATGGATGACCCCAGGGCGCCGGTGGTGGTGTGACTTCTTTGGTTAAATCAAATTCCACCATAAATTCACGCCCTTGCCGGCTTAAACCGTAGCGGTAACTTTTACCTGGCAGAATTTCCACCAGCCAGGTATTGCCGTTGGACACCGCCATATTGTTAGCGGTGAACATCTCTTTGGAGTATTGATCGGCCGGAAACAGTTGCTGCTGCGCTGTGCCTGCGCTTTGAGTGTCGCCACCGTACATGGTGACTTTATCTGAGCTGCCATCTTTATGGCGATGGTCATGTTTTAAGCGAAGGCCAGTGTTGGTTTTGGTGATCACCCAGGTGCGGGATCTGTCTTCACCCACATGAAAAGGCACTTTAATTTCAGTGTCGCTGCATTCACGTACATGCATCACCAACTGCTGGCTACGCATTTTGTCGTCACTGGAATTGCCTTTCACCACCTTGCCAGCAAAAGCTTTGCCACAGAGGGTGCTAAGCTGCTGAAAAAATTGTTGTTGTGCCGCGGCAGTGTCGGCAAGCGCTGTGGCGCTGCAGCTTAACAGCAGCGAACTGAGTAAAACTTTGTGGTTAAAAAAGCGGGAAAAAATCATAAATACTCCTGTTTAGTTGCCCCGACTATACAAAGTGCATTTTTAGGCTGCAAATAAAAGCGGTCAGCATGCCAAAACGATCGCCGGATCAAGCCTTTGTTCCCACTCACGGGTATTGGCAAGGGATCTTGCTGTCACCCATACTCAAAGCTTACTGACGCAAAGAACCTGTTTTTATGCTGATCATGCCCGCGCCGCAACTGCTGCTGAGTGTATTTGCCAAAGTGGAAACTTTTGGTCAAATTGCCGACACCCCCTTTGGGGTGGGGTATCAGCTGGATGATTTGCAGGTGGCGGTTAGTTTTTTTGGCCACCATGTCTATTTTGGTTATCAGGGTGCTGTGCTGGTGTTGGAAAGTGACACTCAACTGAGTTTTGCAGAGCCGGAGCACTGGCAAAATAGCCCGCTACTGGACAAAATCAGCGCCATAGACCGGCGTTTTACCAGTTAAACCCAGCCTAAAGGCACCTCACCGCTCTGGTGGCCTGCATACGTTTGCAGGAACAACGCCGGCAACAACCTTTGTGCTAGCATGGAGCTCAGGTTAGCCGAATGAACTATATAAATGAACAAATTCAAACACTTAAAATCAACACTTGCCACTTTATTGCTGCTGGGCTGTCAGCCGGCTCTAGAACCACAGGCCGAAGCTCAAATGACTAAGCCACAGCAGGTTCAGCAAAATAAAAATCAAACAGCTGAAAAACCACAAGGCAAAATAGTGATTTATCAGGCCTTTACCCGGTTGTTTGGCAACAGCAACAGTCACAATTTGCCCTGGGGCACAGTGGCGCAAAATGGTGTGGGTAAATTAAATGACATTAATGACGCAGCCCTGTTGTCATTAAAAGCCATGGGCATCAGCCATTTATGGTTAACCGGCGTGCCACACCATGCTTTGGTGGCCGACTACAGCGCTTATGGCATCAGCCATGACGACCCTGATGTGGTCAAAGGCCGCGCCGGCTCGCCTTATGCGGTGAAAGATTATTACAGCGTGAACCCGGACCTGGCGGTGGATCCCGCCAAACGGATGGACGAATTTAAAGCTTTGCTCAACCGCGCCCACCAGCACGGCATCAAAGTGATGATCGACATAGTGCCCAACCATGTGGCGCGCCATTATCAGTCTTTAGGTAAACCAGAGGGCGTGCGTGATTTTGGCGCCGACGACAACACATCTTTGGAATACCACAAACACAACAATTTTTATTATGTGCCGGGTCAGGCTTTTGTGGTGCCCGACACAGATGTGAAGCCACTTGGCGGTGAGCCTCACCCGCTCGCTGATGGCAAATTTGCCGAAATGCCGGCCAAATGGACAGGCAATGGCGCACGTTCGGCCAAACCTGATCAAAACGACTGGTATGAAACGGTGAAAATTAACTACGGTGTGAAGTCAGACGGCAGCTACGATTTTGACCGCCTCCCCGCTGCATACAACACAAAAAGTTATGCCGAACACGCCGCTTTCTGGCAAGGCAAAGAGCTGCCGGATTCCTGGCTGAAGTTTCGTGATATCACCCAGTTCTGGCTGGATTTGGGCGTGGACGGCTTCCGTTATGATATGGCCGAAATGGTGCCGGTCGAATTCTGGAGTTATTTAAACAGCCAGATCAAACTGAAAAACCCGGATGCAGTGCTGCTGGCCGAAGTGTATCAGCCTGCGCTTTACCGTGATTATGTGCAGCTTGGCAAAATGGATTATCTGTACGACAAAGTGGGTGTTTACGACAGCCTGAAACTGTTGATGCAAGGCAAAGGCACGGCATCGGATGTACTGAGCAAACAAGCCGAAGTAGCCGATATTGACCAGCATATGCTGAAGTTTTTAGAAAACCACGACGAGCAGCGTATCGCGAGCCCGGAGTTTGCAGGCTCTGCCGAAAAAGGCAAACCGGCCATGGTGGTGTCTGCCTTAATAGGCAAAGCCCCTACTCTGATTTATTTTGGCCAGGAAGTGGGTGAAGCAGCAGCGCTGGATGCAGGTTTTGGCAAGCCCAGCCGCACCAGTATTTTTGATTATGTTGGTGTACCTGCCCATCAGGGCTGGCTCAATGGCGGCAAATATGATGGTGGTGGCTTAACGGCAGAACAACAGCAGCTGCGGGATTTTTACCAAAAACTGCTTAGTTTTAGTAGCACCAGTACGGCACTTCAGGGGGAGTTTTATAACCTGCATCAGGTTAATTTAGTGGGCGGCGTGGCAGCACAAAACAATACCCAGCAGGACTCAACCCGCAAAAACTATTACTCTGAACAACAACTCAGTTTCGCCCGCTGGAATCAAACAGAAAAACTCATAATTGTGGCGAACTTCGCTGATACTGCTGCCAATGTCGAACTAAAGCTGCCAGGTGAGCTGCTCCAACAATGGGGCTGGCAACAAGGTGATTATCAACTGACCGACGCGTTAACAGGTCAGAACTGGCCTATAAAAGTGCAAGGTGAAGCCAATTCACAGCAGGCGTTGTTGACAATCGAGTTAGCGCCGTTGGGCTCTGTGGTGCTTCAGCATAAAACAGCAAAGTGACGGTTCTTTTTTCGACTGACGATTCGGGCAAAGTGGCTTCTGATGCAGCCACTTGCTGCCGTCGCTGTAAAAAACTCTACCGAAGCCAAAACTTAGTTCACAGCTAAGCTGCGTATCACAGCGTATTTTGGCTGTCCTGCTTTTTTCTCATTGATTTTATTTGTTTTATTAAAAAGGCAAAACACAAGACGCGACCCTGTTGTTTAGTTCTGTTTTTCTTCCACTATTGCTCCTGATTATTCTTGTCGAGCCATTCTTTAACTTTAAACCAATTTATCTGTGTAACACTTCCTTTAAGAAAGGCATCTTTGTCTTCGCTCAGAATCGTTCTTAGTGTCCGACCTTTTAAATCCTTCACATTTGAACTTGCACCTTCCCCCAACAAAAATAGGACAATATCATAGCGACCTAGTGCAGCAGCACGTAACAATAATGTTTTCCCATTCTCATCCCGAAATTCAATATCTGCATTATTACGAAGAAGTAATTTTAAACAATCAGGAACCCCTGTATTTTTACCTGCAGTTATGGTGTTAAATGCCGGAGAGCCCCCAAACAGACCAGCTTTTAGATTCGGATTACCGCCGTACGAAAGCGCAGTTTTCAGAAGGCTGCACTCTGACTTTCTGGCAGCCCAATGCATTACACTGCTTCCGTCACCAAAAACAACATTTGGATTGGCACCCAATTTTAGTAAATGATTAAAACCTTTTTCATTTCTCATCGACCAGAAAAGAGCAGTCGCATTTTCTCTGCCTTTGGCATTCACATCGACACCGTCTTGAACCAGCTTATCAACAGTAGCTAGCTGCCCTTTCCCAGCAGCTTTCGCTAACTCTCGAAGTTTGTCCGATGGAAACATTGTTTCTAAATCCATGTGAATTAAAATGGTTTCTGTCACTTTTTTTTCGTAATTCTGTTTTGTGCCCGACAAATTATTTTCAGCGCTACATCCAGCGGTAAACGCCACACAAGAAAAAACAAGTCTGTAAATGATTTTATTTAACATGATGCTCCCATTGCCTTGCACATGTTCCCGATGTTATTCCAACCTGCAATTCCCAAATTAATTTGAGTACCGGGGACACTGGCTGGTGTAACTGCACTGAGGTATCCCCAGAAATATGAAAGGTAAAACAATAATTTAGACGAAGAAGGGAACATTCATGGCAGTTCCTGATCTGATCCTTCGCCAAAAATCACAAACCATAAATAACAGCCATGAATGCTCAAGCCATGCTCGCCGATTTTCTCGAAATTGTCACCCCAAAATCTTTCCACAAACATCTTTTAAATTCGCTGACGGCGTCACTGCAGAGTTTGCTCACCAACGGCCAGTGCTCTGTCACAGCAATTGGCCGGGGCATTGAGAGTGATGCACAGGAGCGACATTGCATTAAACGCGCAGACCGCCTGCTGAGCCACACCACCATGCAACAAGCTATACCGGAGTTTTACACCGCGATGACCGGCGCATTAGTGAAAGGAAAACAACCACTTATCTTGGTTGACTGGAGTCATGCTGATAAGGAACGTCGCCATTTTATCTTGCGCGCCAGCCTCGCTGTGGAAGGCCGGGCCATGACATTGCTGCAGATGGTTACGACCGAATCTGACTACAACTGCCCGCATCTGCACAAAGCCTTTTTAACCCGGTTAAAAGCGATGCTGCCCAAGCGATGTCGACCTGTGATAGTCACCGATGCAGGCTTCAAAGTGCCGTGGTTTAAGGAAGTGAGCACTTTGGGCTGGCATTTTATCGGTCGCGTGCGCGGTAAAGTATCCGTTCGATTACCGGGCCAAAGTGAATTTGTCAGCGTTTCGAAAGTGTATAAAAAGGCTAAACAGCAGCCGATGGTGCTGGGAGAAATTGCGTTGGGCCAATCTCAGCAATATGCCTGTCGAGCCGTGCTCGCTGGCAAAGGCTGGAAACTGAAAAAAAGCGATAAGCACCGACTGTTTAAAGAGCCATGGCTGCTGGTGTCCAACCTGGCCTATTGCTTCAATTATGCGAAAAAAATCAACAAGCTTTATGCTGCAAGGATGCAAATAGAAGAAGCATTCCGCGACCAGAAAAGCCAGACTTATGGCCTTGGCAGCAATGCGCATCGGACAAAAAAGAAAGGTCGGTTAGAGGTGTTACTGTTGCTGGCTGCGCTGGCCAACTGGCTGCATTACATGCTGGGCCTGGCGGCAGAACTGGCCGGAAAGCATCGGTCGTTCCAGGCGAACTCGTTGAAAACACGCAGGGTGTTGTCGTTCAATTATCTGGGTAAACGCCTGTGCCGATTAGCCAGAGTGGGGATCAGCGCTGAAGAAATACAGGCCGCAGTCAGGAAACTGCTTGAATGGGCCAGTGTTTTTGAATGGTCAAATGTCAGAAAGGCGATCGGATGATATGGTTAAAAAATATCTGGGGATCCGTCAGGTTCTTTCCTTAAAGTGTGGCTGTCCTATTTTTCGTGATGGTTTTCTGCGAACTTACCGATAGGTATTTTGCGTTTCTCTACAACTTTACCCTGCGGATCCTGGCCAACAACATGACAACTGAACTTGCCAAGATCAACGCCTAATGTTTTGATAAGCATGATGATTCGCCTCTTTCGGTTTGGTCACCTCATCCTAAATCAGGATGGGAGGCGAGTCATCACATTAGACCTGACCCTATTGTTTATTACTCGGATAGGACACCGCTGGTTCCGGTGTAACTACGCTATAATCCACCCCCTTCTCACGCAACCATTGTTCTACTTTTTTCTTCTGCAGATAAACAGGGTCATCTTTTGGAATCACCCGCTCATGCTCATCTAGCCAATCAAACAACAGCACACGGCCTAACCGGCTGACATCTCGAAATCCGGCACCTCGGTGTAATAAATCAAGCACCACATCATATCTTTCCCGTCCGGCAGCCTGTGATATCAAAGTGGAACCTGACTTCGTTTTTGAATTGAGATCTACACCAGCCGCTATGAGCAGATAGTAATTTTCAGGAATAGCCTTACCTTGCAATTCAACAGTATCAAAAATAGGCGACGCTTCAAACATTCCGCCTTTCAAGTTCGGATCGCCGCCATAAGCCAATGCAAGTTGCAAAAAGCGGCTGTCCTTATGCTCTGCCGCCCAATGCATCACAGTACCTGTGTCATCAAAACGCACATTAGGTGTTGCGCCTAATTTAAGTAATTCTTCAAAACCGGCCAGGTTTTCCTTATGGATAGCCCAATACAAGGGAGTACCTTTTGAGCGCCCCTGTGTATTCACATCCACGCCGCTCGCAACCAGTTGGCGGATTGTTTTGACATCACCTTTTCCCGCCGCCTTAGCTAAGGCTCGAACCTGCGGGTCTGAGAATATGTCCTCCAAATCCATCATGATCAGTAATTTCTGGCGTTGATTTTCGTTATGTTTACGCTCTGCGTTGTCCAACACACTAAAAATAGGATCTGACGCACAGGCACTGAGTGAACACAGCAACGCCAGATAACTTATAATTTTTTTTAACATGAACCAGCTCCAACTCGTCTACACATTGCGCCCATACCATGACCTCCTGCATGCCCCAAGCTAATTTGCTGACCAGCCATACTCACCGGAGATATAGTATTCAACACCCTAATACCATCATAGCCACTGTAATAATGGGTTATCTGTGGGTTATAGCGGCTACCGCTAATAGTGTTGGCATGTAACCCGGCAGCATTAAACAAAGTGGCTCTGCCGCCCGTCGTATAAGCAGCCGCAGCAGCCAGACCACCGCCTAATGAATGCCCAACAAAGCGCAGACTGGGGTATTGTTTTTTCAATTCAACCGCTAATGATTTTGCAGCAGAATACTGCGCCGATTCAAACCCAAAGGCCTGTAAAAAGTTTGTCTTCAGATCCTTTAAGAAACCACTGAGACTTGCTGTATCTGTACCTGCAAAACTAAGAACCGCGTTTCCAGATGTATCAACAAAGAGTCCTGCACGTAAGCCATTCTTTTGCTCTCTTATGTCAACAAGTTCATGGCCTGCTACAGTATCTCCTTTCTTTGCACCATCTCCATCATCGTACATAGCTTCTGCCATTTTCATATCGCCTTTCACTTCACTGTCTACATCCTGATTATTATCAGACAGCGCAGCAGCAAAAGCACCACTAAAAGCCCCATTTACAAATTTATCACCGGTAATTTTGGACAAGGTTCCACCTATGGCTGCTCCAACAATTGCTTGTAGCGCCTTGCTTGACATCCCTTTTGCAACCCCTCCCAAAGCTGCGCCTAAGCCTGCTGAAACAAAACCATGACCAAACTTGCCGCCTTGCAACGAGGACGACACCCCGCCTATTACAGCACTTGCAAACACTCTAGCGGCACTCCCTCCCCCTGGCATCACAGCTGTGGTAATACCTGACACCAAAGCTGATTTTAAACTGCCGGTAATGGCGTAAGTTGACAAAGTATTGTAAGCGACCAAACAAGCCTGACAATAAACAGCCAATACCACTGTAATGGCTGCATTTAAAATTGGAACTTTAGCAATTGCCTTCAGCAGCTTTTTGAAAAAATACCCACTCGGGTCGGTATAAGACATCGGATTATTCAGCACATACGAATAACGGTTATAACTCTGCAAATTCCCCGGTGCCTGAATAAAAGGGTCGGCCTGCATAAACCGGCCTAAAGTCGGGTTGTAAGTGCGGCCGCCCATATGAATGACTTCAAAGTCGTTCACCATTTCATGGCCGGTGTAGCCTTTTGATGTTGCCGGGCTGCTGTAGGTCAGGATGCTGTTGTTGACCAGGAACTGCTTGCCCCAGGGGTCATACATCAGCTGCTGCACTGTGGTGCCATTGGCGTTAGTAATAGCAGTGGTGCTGCCCTGCTGGTCTTTATGCAGATAAAAAGTATCCAGCGTACTGTTGCTTCTTTTTGTGACAACCGCATCTGCCACATAATATTTATGCTCGGTGATGCCGCCTGGCAGCGTGACCTGTTCGTAAATACCGTCCAGCATCAGGGTGCTGGTGGTATTACTACCTCTTTTATCAATGCGTTGTATCAGCTCGCGGTTGGGGCCGTATACAAAATCTGTGCTGTCGCTGCCCTGGGTGATGCGATACGGTTTTTCAAAAGCGGTGTAGTCAAAACGCCTTTTACCGTCGTGGATGATATTGCCGTTACTGTCATACGCAAAGTTATAAAGACCCACACCGGTTTTGGTTTTTAAGTTGCCCAGTTTATCGTAGCTATATGCCTCGCTCATGCTAAGGCTGCCGCTTAGCCCTACTGCTGCAGTGACATTGCGGCTGGTTAAGCGGTGCAGGTCGTCGTAACCAAAACTCTCCGTCAGGTTACCATTGCTGCCTACGCCAAAACTTAATTCACGGCTGGTCACATTGCCAACATCGTCAAAACCATATTGATAGTTTTGCACCACTGCGCTGCCACGGCGGGTTTCGCTGCTTTTTAGCCAGCCGGTTTTGGTGTCATACACAAAACTGCCGCTGACACCATTGCCATATTTCACCTCGGTACCCTGACCACGGCCGTTAAAAGTGGTGGTTTCCTGATACACAATGTTACTGACAGTGTCAGTCTGTTTATAAGCCACACCGTTGCTGTAGTCGGTGCGTACACTCAGGCCACTGATAGCACCTACGCTTGGGTAAGTCAGTACCGATGGCCGGCCAAATGCGTCGTAGTCAGAGCTGGTTTTGGAGCTGCCGGTTGTAGTGGTGATGGTTTTGTCTTTTAATTAGAAAAAACAGCCACATTTTACAATATGCGGCTGCCCAGAACGCCCATATTCTATTGATTTTATTTGATTTATTTAAAACGCGACCCCATTACGACCCTTGGCTATTGTTTGGTGACTCCAATAGTTTTTCTATAATTATCCATCTCTGTGCCAATTACATTTACAAACTTAATACAGCCAGTCTTCACATGAGATTTCATACAATTTTCCGAATAAAATCTTCCAGTGATCCAAATGCCTTGCCCGTTTAACTTCTCACTTACACCTTTACCAGATATCTGAACAGAATTTGCCATGTCAACAAAGTTATAGCTATCGCGGGATAAATAGAGATAACTCCCTTCAAAATGTGAATCCAACACACCTCTGACAGTTATAACTTTCCCATTAAATTTCTCAGGAAACGTTAACAAGCTCACGATAGATACAGCGGCAGAATCTGGTGAAAAAACCCTGCACTTTGATAACTCCACATTTGTCCAACTATCGTTCTTCCATTTCCTATAGATTTCGCGAAACACTACATCGTCATAATCTGGATACTTCATTTCAATGTGCCCCCGAAGAAATATAGTCGCAATCCAAAAAGCACATTGCCTCCGTTCCAATAGAACATCCTCTCCGCTATAAATATCCCCCCAGTCTTTTTTTATAGATTCGACAATTGAATAAATATCTGAATTCACTTTCTTTCCATAATATATTTTCTCATACAACAGAAAAACAGAATCATTGTATTTCAAATAAAAATCTTTATTAAGATTTTCACTAAAAACTGAAAAAGATAATAAAAACACTAAAAAAAACGGATAAATATTAATTTTTCTCAGCATTTCACACCACATATTTTTGACTCAACTTTATTTATTCTCTTGTATAAAGAAGCTCCCGAACCGCCCACATAACCAATTGAAACATAAGCGCTTCTGTAACTCCTACTATCAACCCAATCGGTGTCCGCCCCTTGCGTAAAATTAGTAATTTTCCATGAGAATGCCAAATTCCAAAATCATCGTTCTGTTCGTTTACGTATACAGCATTACTGTAATGTTGAGTTGTTAGTTCAGCAACGACTACATATGAAAATTTGTCTAATAATCTAGCACCAATTTCAACATCATATTTCATTGAAAGCACCAGGTAAAACCGGACACCCACCAATTGAAAACACATTCTTGACATTAACCTTTTTGCAACCAAATTTAAAGCTTGGGGATTTTTGACTGTCAGGATGACATCATGCCTAAACCACGGAAGCAACAAATCGCGCTTAGTGAAACACCTTATTACCACCTGATTAGCCGCTGTGTCCGACGGGCATTTTTATGCGGTTGTACAGATACTTACAACTTTGAACACCGCCGCGGCTGGATTTTAGAGAGGCTGCAGCTGCTCACGCAGATGTTTGCTATCGATATCGCCGCTTTTGCGTTGATGTCGAATCACTATCATCTGGTGGTCCGGGTCGATACAGTAAAAGCTTCCGGCTGGAGTTACCTGGACATAGCCGACCGCTGGCAAATCTTGTTCCGGTTGCCCGTGTTAGTTCAGCGTTACCTGAATGGCGATTCAAGTGGCGATGCTGAAAACCACGCCGCTGAAAGCATCATTCAAAACTGGCGTTCAAGGCTTTGTGATATCAGTTGGTTTATGCGTTGCCTGAACGAACATATTGCCAGACTTGCCAACGCTGAAGACCACTGCACCGGCCGGTTTTGGGAAGGTCGGTTTAAATCGCAGGCGCTGTTGGATGAAAAAGCCGTGCTCACCGCCATGGCCTATGTCGATTTAAATCCTATCCGCGCTCAGATGGCATCAACGCCGGAAACCTCCGACTACACCAGCATTCAGCAAAGATTGGGCAAAGCAGTACATTGTGTTTTTCATGGTGAGCTGCTGCCTTTTGCAGGAGCTAGCCATCAGGACAACGTTCAACAACACATTCCTTACCACTTTATTGATTATATTGAACTTGTTGACTGGACAGGCCGGCAAATACGGCCAGATAAACGCGGAGCTATCGATGCTGCTGCACCAGCAATTCTGACCCGTCTTGGTATTCCCACCCATTGTTGGTTACACAACTGCCAACAACTTGAGACCGATTTTCATCAGGTGATTGGGTCCATCAGTTCGCTACAACAGTTCTGTCAGAAACTCGGCCAGCGTTGGTTGCAGGGCCAAACCGCCTGCCGACGAAGTTTTGGTTAAGCACTTTCCATTCCATCTGATTGATAAAACGCGACTTTCCTGGCGCGGAGTTCACGGCTGGCCGTTTTTTTGTTTTACCCTGTTTACAGACAGCACCAATGCAAAATCAGACCCGTTAACCCCTACACGCTCTAGCAATTCTTAATTTTAAGCAAGCAGCATTCAATTAAGAAAAACGCGTTTGTGTTCTTTCCTTAAAGTGTGGCTGTCCTGTTTTTCTTTTTCTAATTAGAAAAAAACAGCCACATTTTACAATATGCGGCTGCCCAGAACTTCCATATTCTATTGATTTTATTTGATTTATTTAAAAGGCAAAACGCAAGACGCGACCCTATTGTTCTTTCATACTCTATTTTTTGTTATTGGCAGAGCCAAAAAAATACTCCACTCCACCATACTCAAGCATCACTTTACTATATCCTGCTTCTCGATATTTAAAAGAATAGACAAATTGATCTCCGTATAGAATGTTTAGCTTCTTATTTAAAACTAATATTTCCTTTCCACTCTTAATCTCAAAAATTTTTATGCTTTCACCGCTACAATCCTTAATTCCAGATATAAATAAATGTGCGACACCATCGCGATCAGATTCAAAAGTAGTACACACCTTGTCTCTTACAGGGGTTTTACGACCACCAAATGTAAATAATTTATCCTTTTTATAATAAAGTTCAGCAAACAACTCTAATGATTTATCACTTAATGATATAACACATTTCGATTCAAACTGAGTAAAGCCTTGCTCACTTAATTGAAATGCAACTCCTCCGCCCTCACAAGCTTCGAAGAAAAAATATGCCTGTCTGGAGCCTGCACCAAGAAATACATGGCTAACCTGAAACAAATAATTCCCATTTTCTTGCTCTGATATACTAAACCAGTCAATACCAATTTTAGATGAAGCATAGGTTGAGTGCATAACACATATGGTTACAATAAAAATAAAAACCCTGAACATTATTTGCTCCCATAGACGTTACTAAGTCGCTTCACATTGGAATTATACATATCTTGATAATTTCCAGGGGCGATGAATTTATTAACATTTTTAAACTCCCAAGAATAAGCATTGACCTCTGTTTGGTTCACATACTGATACATAAAGCTTCCACCATAAATTTTATAATCTCTATAGTGAATTAATTCATGACCTAAAATAAGTTGCGCAACGCCTGTATGCCCATTATATGCATTTGGATTAATAGAAATCAGCCCAGAACTATGCGTACCTGCATACGGTATTCTATAGTCTGCATCTACATTTAAAGAGTAATACCCGTCTTTAAACTCACCTAAGATAGAGCTTGCCAATTTTGAATTATCTGATTGTAAAGCCGTAATCAACGACTCAAGCTCATTCGAAATGTGAAGTGTAATTTTTTTCGAATCAGTCCCAATTGTTACAGTTGTTCTCTTAGTATTATCCGAGTCCCTATCTTCAGTAATTTGATCATTTCGCTCACCAGCGTGTTGCTCCCCACCCCAATCCGCCCTAAGCGCTGCAGCAAAAGCCGCACTGCCGGCCCCATTAATAAACTTACCGCCTGTTACTTTGGAAATAGTGCCACCTATCACTGCACTAACTAACACCTGTCCAAACGGATTGCCGACCCTGCCACCAAGCCCGCCCAATGAAGCGCCTAAACCAGCACTGACAAAACCGTGGCCAAACTTGCCACCTTGCAGCACACTTAAAGCACCACCTGCTATACCGGACGCCACAAACCCTGCAAATCCACCAAAATTTCCAAGTGCACCAACACCTGTACCAACATAAGCAAACAGACCAGCCCGCAAGGCTCCGCCAAGACTACCTGTTACGGCATAACTCTGTACAGCTGCAAAAGCCGCACTACACCAACCCTGACAACCTGGAATAAAATTAAGTGCGGCCATCACAATGCCATTTAAAAATGCATTATTCGCCAAAAACTTCATTACCGCAGTAACACCTGTGACCTGCATCAGCTTTTTCAGGAAATACCCACTCGGATCGGTATAGGTCATCGGGTTATTCTGCACATAAGCGTACCTGTTATAACTCTGTAAATTTGTAGGCGCCTGAATAAAAGGGTCGGCCTGCATAAAGCGGCCTAAGGTTGGGTTATAAGTGCGGCCGCCCATATGAATCACTTCAAAGTCGTTCACCATTTCATGGCCGGTGTAGCCTTTTGATGTTGCCGGGCTGCTGTAAGTCAAAATGCTGTTATTCACCAGAAACTGTTTGCCCCATGGGTCGTACATCAGCTGCTGCACTGTGTCGCCATTGGCGTTGGTCATAGCAGTGGTGCTGCCCTGCTGGTCTTTATGCAGATAAAAAGTGTCCAGCGTGCTGTTGGAACGTTTGGTGACAACCGCATCTGCCACATAATATTTATGCTCAACAATACCGCCTGGCAGCGTGACCTGCTCATAAATACCGTCCAGCATCAGAGTGCTGGTGGTATTGCTGCCTCTTTTATCAATACGTTGTATCAGCTCGCGGTTGGGCCCGTAGACAAAATCTGTGCTGTCGTTGCCCTGGGTGATGCGATACGGTTTTTCAAAAGCGGTGTAGTCAAAACGCCTTTTACCGTCGTGGATGATATTGCCGTTACTGTCATACGCAAAGTTATAAAGACCCACACCGGTTTTGGTTTTTAAGTTGCCCAGTTTATCGTAGCTATATGCCTCGCTCATGCTAAGGCTGCCGCTTAGCCCTACTGCTGCAGTGACATTGCGGCTGGTTAAGCGGTGCAGGTCGTCGTAACCAAAACTCTCCGTCAGGTTACCATTGCTGCCTACGCCAAAACTTAATTCACGGCTGGTCACATTGCCAACATCGTCAAAACCATATTGATAGTTTTGCACCACTGCGCTGCCACGGCGGGTTTCGCTGCTTTTTAGCCAGCCGGTTTTGGTGTCATACACAAAACTGCCGCTGACACCATTGCCATATTTCACCTCGGTACCCTGACCACGGCCGTTAAAAGTGGTGGTTTCCTGATACACAATGTTACTGACAGTGTCAGTCTGTTTATAAGCCACACCGTTGCTGTAGTCGGTGCGTACACTCAGACCGCTGACTCTGCTTTGACTGCTTTTTTGCATGCCCAGTCAGATAATTCACATATCTATATTTAAGCTGGCACTTTTTACAATGGGTATGGCAGCCGTAAAACAGCACCAGGCGCCAGAGCTGCACCAACCAAGGCAGCAAATAGCAGCTGCAACGGCATTTTCAGAAAAAGCCGCATTTTTGGCAGATTTTCACTGGAAAAAACTCAGATTTCAGGTATGGTGTGCAGGCTTTTTTAGCCCCAGAACTGCCGGGGGCACACAAGACTAAAACCCAGCTGAAGTTTGTTGCCGGACTGCATAGCAATGCAGCCTGGATATTTGCTTTGGCAAAGCTGCTAGTCTGTTGTTGTTGCCGTTATTTTTGCTCCTTCATTAAGGAAACACCACCATGCGTTTTTATTTTCCTCTGGTCATTATTGACGAAGATTTCCGTTCGGAAAACACCAGCGGCTCCGGCATTCGCGAACTGGCGTCTGCCATTGAAAAGGCCGGTATGGATGTGGTGGGTTACACCAGTTATGGTGATTTAACCTCATTCGCCCAACAACAAAGCCGTGCAGCAGGTTTTATTTTGTCGATTGACGACGAAGAATTTGGCAGCGGCAGCAAAGAAGAAAGTCAGTCGGTGCTGGCGCAGCTGCGTAGTTTTGTTGAACAAATCCGCCACCGTAACCCGGATATTCCAATTTACCTGTACGGTGAAACCCGCACCGCCCGCCATATTCCGAACGACATTCTGCGTGAGCTGCATGGTTTTATTCATATGCATGAAGACACACCTGAATTTGTGGCGCGCCATATTATCCGCGAAGCCAAAAGTTATTTAGATTCGCTGGCACCACCGTTTTTCCGCGCCCTGACCCACTATGCACAGGACGGCTCTTACAGCTGGCACTGCCCGGGTCACTCTGGTGGTGTTGCCTTTTTAAAATCGCCGGTTGGCCGCATGTTCCACCAGTTTTTTGGTGAAAATATGCTGCGTGCCGACGTTTGTAATGCGGTGGATGAGCTTGGCCAATTGCTAGATCACACAGGCCCGGTGGCGGCATCTGAACGCAACGCCGCCCGTATTTTTAACGCCGACCATTTGTTTTTTGTTACCAACGGTACTTCAACGTCCAACAAAATTGTCTGGAACAGCACTGTAGCGCCGGGTGACATTGTAGTGGTGGACCGTAACTGCCATAAATCTATTTTGCACGCCATTATGATGACAGGCGCTCTGCCGGTGTTTTTAATGCCAACGCGCAACCACTACGGCATTATCGGCCCTATTCCGCGCAGCGAATTTGAACCCGCCACCATCCGCCGCAAAATGGAAGCGAACCCTTTTATCCGTGAAGTATTAAAAACCAACCCGGATGTAAAACCGAGGGTGCTGACCATTACCCAAAGTACTTATGACGGTATTTTATATAACGTTGAAGAAATTAAGTCTTTGCTCGATGGTGAAATTGAAACCCTGCATTTTGACGAAGCCTGGTTGCCGCATGCCGCTTTCCACGACTTTTATGGCGACTACCACGCCATAGGTGAAGGCCGGCCGCGTTGTGACACCTCGATGGTGTTCTCTACCCAATCCACCCACAAATTGCTGGCCGGTATTTCACAGGCGTCACAAATTCTGGTGCAGGACGCCAATCAGAATAAACTCGACACTAACTTATTTAACGAAGCTTATCTGATGCACACCTCCACCAGCCCGCAATACGCCATTATTGCTTCCTGTGATGTGGCAGCGGCCATGATGGAAGCACCGGGAGGCACTGCACTGGTGGAAGAGTCGCTGGATGAAGCTTTGGAGTTTCGCCGTGCCATGCGCAAAGTGGACGACGAATACGGTGACGACTGGTGGTTTAAAGTCTGGGGCCCGGATGATTTAACGGCTGAAGGTTTGGATGAACGTGATGCCTGGATGTTACATGCCGATGAAAACTGGCATGGTTTTGGCCCTATCGCTGAAGGTTTTAACCTGCTGGATCCGATTAAAGCCACTATTTTAACGCCTGGCCTGAATGTGGACGGTGACTTCTCCGACTCTGGTATTCCGGCCGCTATTGTTGCCAAATACCTGGCCGAACATGGTGTGGTCATCGAAAAAACCGGTCTGTACAGCTTTTTTATTATGTTTACCATCGGCATTACCAAAGGCCGCTGGAATACCATGGTGACAGCGCTGCAGCAGTTTAAAGACGACTACGACAAAAACGCGCCTTTATGGCGGGTATTGCCGGAATTTATTCAGGCCTTCCCACAATATGAACGTATTGGTCTGAAAGATTTGTGCGACCAGATCCACGACATCTACCGCGCCAATAATATTGCCAAACTGACCACAGAAATGTACCTGTCAGAAATGGTGCCAGCGATGAAACCGGCCGATGCTTTTGCCAAAATGGCGCATAAAAAGATTGAACGGGTGCCACTGGATGAACTGACCGGCCGCATTACCGCTGTAATGTTAACCCCTTATCCACCGGGAATTCCGCTGTTGGTACCGGGGGAAGTATTTAACGACACCATCGTCAGCTACTTAAAATTTGCCCGCGAATTTAACGGCAAGTTCCCTGGTTTTGAAACTTATATTCACGGCCTGGCATCTACCGAAATCGACGGCAAAAAAGTGTATTACGTGGACTGTGTGGCCTAAAAACAATAAGACAGCGGAGTTATTGACCGCTGTCTGCCCGCTGTAACGCAGACGCAGTCGTTTTAAAAAATCTCAGTTCTAAAAAACACAGTTGGAAAAGTTCACGATTCAAAGTAGTGACAGGAAAAAAGGCGCTGTTCACAGCGCCTTTTTTATTGGTCATATCCCCTGCCGCTAGATCGCCACTGCACATTGAGTGTGATGGGCGTCTGGTCAATTTTTACACCCACAATCATTATACTTAATCTTTTTTTAACTCATTAAAAACCAAATAAAAACAAATGCAACATATTGATTTGTCTAATTTTTTTACACTAAGCAGCGTTATACCGACAAAGTGATCACATTTTTAAAAAGTGTTACAGGCTAACTTATTGTTTTGTATTTTATAAAAGTCTAATGCAGCGAAAATGGCTTATTTTATGCACAAGCGTTTCGCTTCATGTACTCAGCAGGTAAGGATCGGGCGCCCGCCCATTCTTGTGGTCCGTTGGGTTCATCGTCTGCCGATAAAAACATAACAATAGAGGAATGCACTTTGAATCAGCGTCATATCAATACCTCACACAACCAGCAACACAAAACCTTCACAAAACTCAGCGCCCTGGCCTTACTGGTCGGTCTTAGCTTAGGTCAGGCTCAGGCCAACGACAGCGTCAGCGTCACTGAAGCTGAAGGCGGCAACCTGTGGTTTGTTGAACTCAATAGCCAGCCTGTTGCATCCGGCAACAGCAAAAAAAATGTTCAGGCAGCAAAAACTGCTTTTCGTCAAGCGGCTGCAGAAGCGGGTGTGCGTTTTAAAGAACGCCGCGCTTTTGACACCCTGTTTAACGGTTTTTCCATTGAAATCAGCCCGGGCGAACGCGCCAAGTTAATGCAGATTGATGGGGTAAAAGCCATTTATCCGGTGGAAGTGATCCAGGCCCCTAAAGCCGATGTGCTTGGCACCGGCATTGTCGGTGATATGGCCACAGCGCTGTCGATGACAGGCGCCAATATTGCCCAAAACAATTTAGGTCTGGACGGCAGCGGCATTAAAGTGGCAGTGATGGACACAGGTATTGATATTGATCACCCGGATTTTGGTGGGAACGGTGCCAATGGCAGCACCACCTTCCCCACAGCACGGGTGCAATATGGTTACGACTTTGTCGGTGATGCCTTTAACGCCGATTCCAGCAGCCCAAGCTACAACCCTGTCACCACACCAGATAACAACCCGGATGACTGTGGTGGCCACGGTACCCACGTTGCCGGTATTGTCGGTGCCAATGGCACTGTCAAAGGGGTGGCACCTGCTGTCACTTTTGGTGCTTACCGCGTCTTTGGTTGTAACGGCAGCACCACAGCAGATGTGATGATAGCGGCAATGGAACGTGCTTATACCGACGGTATGCATGTATTAAATATGAGTATTGGTTCCGCCTTCCAGTGGCCACAATACCCAACAGCTCAGGCGGCCGACCGAATGGTTGCCAAAGGCATGGTGGTGGTGGCTTCTATAGGTAACAGCGGTGCCAGCGGCTTATATTCAGCAGGCGCACCAGGCCTTGGTAAAGATGTGATTGGTGTTGCATCTTTTGACAACAGCCATGTGCTGCAAGCTGTGGCCACAGTAAACGGTCGTGACATAGGTTATGCCCCAATGACCTTTTCTCCGCCAATTCCAACCACAGGCGGTGGTGAAGTTGTGGCTGTAGGTGAAGCTTGTTCGGAACTGCCAGCTGGTTCGCTGACAGGTAAAATTGCGCTGGCAGCCCGCGGCACCTGTGCCTTTGGCATTAAGGCTACCAATGCCATTAATGCCGGCGCTGATGCAGTACTGGTATCAAACAACGTAGCAGGCCCACTGAGCGGCACATTGGGCGCCGCAATTCCAAATGGTAAACCTGTGGTGGGTATTTCGCTGGCCGATGGCAATGCCATCCGTGCTATGGCATCTCCGGTGTTAACCTGGACTGATCGCAGCGGTAGCTTCCCTTCCCCAACAGGTGGTTTGATCTCCAGCTTCAGCTCTTATGGCTTGTCGCCTGACCTGGCGTTAAAACCGGATATTGGCGCACCAGGCGGCAATATTTATTCAACTTACCCACTGGAAAGCGGTGCTTTTGCCACTTTAGGCGGCACCTCAATGTCATCTCCGCATGTAGCTGGTTCTGTGGCTTTATTACTGCAGGCTAAACCTGACACAGCTCCTGCCCAGGTGCGTGACATACTGCAAAACAGTGCTGATCCGAAAAACTGGTTTGGTAACCCTGGTTTAGGCTACCTGGATCACGTGCATCGCCAAGGTGCCGGTATGCTGGATATCGCAGGCAGTATTCAGGCAACAACACTGGTGACACCAGGCAAAATTGCCACAGGTGAAGGTGAGTCTGGTCCCTATACCCAACGTCTGACCATTCAGAACAACGGCACTGAAGCTGTGACTTATAACCTGAGTTCAGTCAATGCCTTGTCTACCGGTGGTGTAGTGACACCTGCTGCGAATCTCAGCAACGCCACTGTTGCCTTTAGCAATCCTTCAGTTGAAGTGGCACCAGGTGGCAGCGCTACTGTGGATGTAACCATTACCCCTGCAACAGCTCCTGCTTATGGCCAGTATGGTGGTTATGTTGTGTTGACACCAACCACAGCAGGTCAGGTATACCGCGTCCCATTCGCCGGTTACGTTGGGGACTATCAGGCCATTCCGACTGTCACTGCCACTGCCAATGGTTTCCCATGGCTGGCCAAACTGAACGGCGCGTCTTACACCAAGTGTGTGGCTGATTGCAGCTTCAGCATGCAAGGCAATGACATGCCATTCTTCCTGGTGCATTTTGAACACCAGGCTCAGTATATGGAAATGAACATCCTGCATGCCGGTAATATGATGCCTGTGCACCCCGTGTTCCATAAAACCAATGTGGAAGAATATATTCCACGTAACAGCACTGCCACTGGCTTCTTTAGCTTTGGCTGGGATGGTACCCGTATCCACAGCAATGGTGGCAAAGGTAAAGTGAAAGAAGTGCCAAACGGCAGCTATGTGCTGGAACTGAAAGTGTTAAAAGCACTGGGTGATCCAAACAATGCCGCTCACTGGGATACCTGGACTTCACCTGTGATCACCATCAACAGACCTTAATAGTCCAAGTGTAAAAACCACCTGAAATTCAGGTGGTTTTTCAGACTGCTGACAAAGGCCTGGACTCAAATCCCGGCCTTTGATCTAATAAGCGTCAGTTCAATCAGGAGCTGACA
>OGCL01001278.1_pt1 | contig 22165 bp, 18 predicted proteins | sample 1570041 | NCBI WGS metagenome assembly OGCL01 (sample SAMN06266162, study PRJEB24511) | hot springs metagenome | isolation source: Hot spring water | place: South Africa: Limpopo | collected 2015-06-22 | reverse complement strand
GGAAGGCCCGGAGGCGGTGTTCGAACCAATCGAGAAAAGGGGATTGTTTAGGGGGAGGCTGAAGCGGCCGAGGAGGCCGAAGGCGGGCGGGTAGAGAGTGTTCCGCTTGTTGTATGCCCCAACGCAAGCGGTTGCGGCCAGCTGCCAAAAATCAGAGCTAGAGTTTCCCGTATATGTCCTCGTCGGGATCTATATATCCCTTGTCAACCATCAGGTTGAAATCGGCAATGACGTCCGAGTGCGTCTCTTCATACACCTTCTGCAGTTGAGACGGAGCGTGGGCCTTCATGAATTCGATGTCATCGAGCTTACGAAAATCCCGGTAGGGCAATGGCACTCGGGTGGTCAGGACGTAGAGGATGCCCAGTACTGAATTTGTGACGGCGACAGCCACGCTAACCTTGCTCCATATCTCAACAGTGCCATTCTGCCAGATATCGCGTGCAAGGAGGAAATACATCCCTCCGTAGATGACCACTGCCGCGACTAGCAGGAATAGACCAAAAAGGAATGGGATCATGCTTAGATTCGAATTGAGAGGTGTTTGTGAAATACGCGGGAGATTTATAGGCATGTATCGGCTCATGTTTTCCGATGAAAAATGAGCTGCGATATGCATCTGGCGCACTTCGTTGGGGAGACGCCCTATGATGAATTTCATGTAAGAATTCAGCGTATAAATGTTGTTTTCCAGAATGACAATGTAGACGCCAATGAAGCTGAGGGCGACTAGGAATACTTCGCGGAAGCCCGAGAACTTCGTCCGAATTCCAAATGCGAACGTCAAATCGCTGTCAATTGCGAAGTAATTCGAAACCAACGCTACGAACATCAGCAGATTGATCTGCCTAGCTCGTTTCGTTTTCTCCTCGATAGCGTCCCTGTAGGTCCTAAGCTTTTCCAAGGTTGAGACCGACAGAGAGTGTTCCTCAGTCTCCGCTTCGTAGTGCTCAAGATCCAATTCCAATAGCTGCCCGGGCGTCAGCCAAATAACTGGATGGCGCTTTCGAAAATAGCGGTCTCTACGGTATCTGAATCCGAGTCGCGCCACTCTTCTGCGAAACCCAAACAAACTACGGGCCAGCATCATCTGGATCTTGTCTACCAAGCCTGCGTTTGTCTGTCCTCGCTTGGGCATTTTGCTTTCATACCCCCTCAAAACCTCAGCGTCTCACTCTCCATCGCCCGATCGAGCAACACCCCATACTCCGCCTTCGGAATATCCACCGCCCCGAACGTCTTCAGATGTTCCGTGGTGAACTGTGTGTCGAGCAGCGTGAACCCGCGTTCCCTCAGCCGCTCGACGAGATGCACGAGGCAGATCTTCGACGCATTCGTGCGCCTGGAAAACATGCTCTCGCCGAAGAAGGCCGAACCCAGCGACACCCCGTAGAGGCCGCCGACCAGTTCGTCGCCCTCCCAGGCTTCGACGCTGTGGGCGTGGCCGAGCCGATGCAGCGCGCCGTAGAGTTCGCGAATGGTCTGGTTGATCCAGGTGCTGGGCCGGTCGGGTGCGGCTTCCGCGCATTTGTCCACCACGGCGTCGAAGGCAGTGTCGAAGCGGATGTCGAAGGGGCGTTTGCGGATCGCCTTGGCAAGGCTTGACGAGACGTGGAAGTCATCGAGGGGAATGATCCCCCGGATCTCCGGCTCGACCCAGAAGAGTTCCGGGTCGTCGGCGGAGTCGGACATCGGGAACATCCCGATGGAATAGGCGCGCAGCAGGAGTTCCGGCGTAATGCTTCGGTCCCTGCTGCGTCGCCCAGCCATGTCTTTACTTGGCCGAGGTTTCGGCCAGGTATTTTTCCAGCCAGTGGATGTCGTAGTCGCCGTTGGCGATGTCCTGATTGGCCACGAGATCCTGGAACAGCGGCAGCGTCGTCTTGATGCCGTCGACGACGAATTCGTCGAGCACGCGGCGCAGACGCATCATGCATTCGACGCGGGTGCGCCCATGCACGATCAGCTTGCCGATCAGGCTGTCATAGTAAGGCGGGATCTTGTAGCCGGCATAGGCGCCGGAATCGACGCGCACGCCAAGACCGCCCGGTGCGTGGAAATGCGTGATCGTGCCGGGCGAGGGCACGAAAGTGCGCGGATCCTCGGCATTGATGCGGCATTCGATGGCATGACCCGAGAAGACGATCTCGTCCTGCGTGACCGAGAGGCCGGCGCCGGAGGCGACACGGATCTGCTCATGCACGAGGTCGATGCCGGTGATGGCTTCGGTGATCGGATGCTCCACCTGCAGGCGGGTGTTCATTTCGATGAAATAGAACTCGCCGTTTTCGTAGAGGAATTCGATCGTGCCGGCGCCCCGGTACTTCATCTTCTTCATGGCCTCAGCGCAGATCGAACCGATCTTCATCCGCTGCTCGACGTTGAGGGCAGGGGAGTTGGCCTCTTCCCAGACCTTCTGGTGGCGGCGCTGCAGCGAGCAGTCGCGTTCGCCGAGATGGATGGCGTTGCCTGCACCGTCGCCGACAACCTGCACCTCGATATGGCGCGGCTTGCCGAGATATTTTTCCATGTAAACGGCGTCGTTGCCGAAGGCGGCCAAGGCTTCGGAGCGCGCTGTCGAAACGGCTTCCTCGAGCTCGGCTTCGGTCTTGGCCACCTTCATGCCGCGGCCACCGCCGCCGGCGGTTGCCTTGATCAGGACGGGGAAGCCGATCTGACGGGCGATCTCCAGCGCATTTTCCGGCTTCACCTCGCCATCAGAGCCCGGAACGACCGGGATGCCCAGTTCGACCGCGGTCTTCTTCGCCGTGATCTTGTCGCCCATCAGGCGGATATGCTCCGCCGTCGGTCCGATGAAGGTGATGCCATGGGCGTCGAGGATGTCGGCGAACTTGGCGTTTTCCGATAGGAAGCCGTAGCCCGGATGGACTGCATCAGCGCCGGTGATCTCGCAGGCCGCAACGATCTGGTGGATGTTGAGATAGCTGTCGCGGGACGGCGGCGGGCCGATGCACACGCTTTCGTCGGCAAGGCGCACATGCATGGCATTGGCGTCAGCAGTCGAGTGGACCGCTACGGTCGCAATACCGAGCTCCTTGCAGGCGCGCAGCACGCGCAGCGCGATTTCGCCTCGGTTGGCGATGAGGATCTTCGAGATACCGCTCATCGGATCACTCGATGATCACGAGAGGCTCGCCGTATTCGACCGGGCTTGCATCATCGATAACGATCTCGACGACCTTGCCGGACTTGGGCGAGGGGATCTGGTTCATGGTCTTCATGGCTTCGATGATCAGCAGCGTCTGGCCTTCCTTGACCATCGAGCCGACTTCAACGAAGGGGCGGGCGCCCGGGGCCGGCGACAGGTAGACGGTGCCTACCATCGGTGCGGTGACGGCGTTGGAGAGGTCACGACCTGCCGGGGCAGCCGGGGCTGCGGCGGCTGACGGTGCGGCAGCCGGAGCCGGAGCGGCGGGCGCCTGATAGTTATAGGCCGGCATCTGCATCGGAACCGGTGTGCCGTTGCGCGAAACGCGGATGCGCAGGTCGTCCTGCTCCACTTCGATCTCGGTGAGATCCGTGTCGTTGAGGATGTTTGCGAGATCGCGGATCAGCGCCTGATCGATGCCCGATTTCTTGTCAGCCATGAGTGGATGTCCTGTATTCTTGTTATTGCGTGATGGTTTTCAGCGCCTGCAGCGCCAGGATGTAACTTTGGGGGCCGAAACCGCAGATCACGCCCTTGCAGGCGGGCGCTATCACCGATTTGTGGCGGAATTCTTCTCGTGCATGCACGTTCGAGATATGCACCTCGATCACCGGCAGCGGCGATACGGCCTTGATCGCGTCATGCAGGGCAATCGACGTGTGCGTATAGGCTCCTGCATTGATCGCAACGCCGACCGACTTTTCGCCGGCCTCGTGCAACCAGCTCACGAGGTCGCCCTCGTGATTGGACTGGCGGAAGTCGATTGTCAGGCCGAGCTCGGCACCGGCGGCCTTGCAGTCTGCCTCGATATCGGCGAGCGTCTTGCCGCCATAGATACCCGGTTCCCGCTTTCCCAGCATGTTGAGATTGGGGCCGTTCAGCACGAAAATGGTTTTGCTCATCTACGCTTCCGTCGACTTTCAACCGCCTCCTATAGACCGAGAGCCCCTGCAGGGAAAGCCCTTTGCCGTGATGGCGCCCAATCGTCCCCGGAAATCCGGGAATAGGTTAAGATCGGGCCGGGGTTGAGGCTGCGGGCAGTCTCAGCAGGTGGCCTTGCCGCAGGCGCGGACATTGCCGACCTTGGCGACGAGCGCTTCCTTGCCGACAGCGCCCGGGACGGTCTCGTTGCCGATCACGTAGGACGGTGTCCCGGTGATGCCGAGGCTGGTCGCCAGCTGATAGGCTTCCTGCACCTGCGCGGTGTTCGGGCTCTCGTCCATCTTGGCGCGGATGGCTTCCTCGCTGATGCCGAGTTCGCCGGCAATCGCGATCGCGCTCTCTTCCGAGGCGCGACCGTTCTGGGTCATCATCGCGCGGAAGAAGGCGCCGTAATTGTCAGGCGACAGCTTGCGCACGGCATCTGACACCTTGTGCGCCGCCTCACTGTCGGGACCGAGGATCGGGAATTCCTTGAGCACGTAGCGGACATTCTTGTCTTCTTCGATCACCGCTTCCATGTCGGCATGCGCACGGCGGCAATAGCCGCAATTGTAGTCGAAGAACTCGACCACGGTGACGTCGCCCTTCGGATTGCCGATCGCGAGATCATAGGCCGAGTTGAATATTGCGTCCCTGTTGGTGGAGAGAGCCTCTGCCGAGCGCTGCGAGCGGATCTCCTCCTGCTTTTTCTGCAGCGCGTCCTGCACTTCCAGCATGATCTCCGGGTTCTCGATCAGATATTCGCGGATGAATTCGCCGAATTCCTTCTTCTGCGCCTCGTCAAGGGCGCCAGCCGGCAGCGGCATCAGAGCGGGAAGAAGCGCAACACTCGCGCTGGCGATCATCTTGAAGTTCAGGGCCATGTCGTTCCTCGTCCTTGCCGTCTGCTGTCCAGTCGTACCACGCCATGTTGGATGCATGCCGACAGCGACTGAGCCTAAAGGCTGATTGTTTCAAGCGGAATGGCTTTTTTGCACTGCCTTGTCCAGCCTCTCCATTGTGATGCCATGCGCTTTGCGGCAAATGTCGGGCATCTGATCCGAGGAGCCAACCATTGATTTCGATTTCCAAGCGCAGCGCCGTCGAACCCTTCCACGCCATGGATATTCTGGCGGAGGCCACCCGCAGGCGGCAGGAAGGTCGCCCGGTGATCTCCATGGCCGTTGGGCAGCCGGGCCATCCGGCCCCTGAGGCAGCGCTTGAGGCCGCCCGCAAGGCGCTCGAGGGCGGCCGCATCGGCTATACCGACGCACTGGGCATGACAGCGCTGCGCCAGGGGCTGGCCGAAGAATACCGCCGCCGGCACGGTGTCTCCGTCGACTGGAACCGCATCGTCGTCACCACCGGCTCGTCGGCCGGCTTCAACCTCGCTTTCTTGACGCTCTTTGACGTTGGTGAAGCCGTGGCGATCGCAAGGCCCGGCTATCCCGCCTATCGCAGCATTCTCGCTGCCCTCGGTCTCAGGGTCATCGAAGTCGCCGTCGGTCCGGACACCGGCTACACGCTGACGCCGGAAAGCCTTGAGCGTGCGCAGACAGAAGCGGGCGTTCGCCTCAAGGGCGTTCTGCTCGCGAGCCCCGCCAACCCGACTGGCACGGTGACGACCAAGGCGCAGCTGAAAGCCGTCTACGACTACTGTCAGGGGCAGGGCATCACACTGATCTCCGACGAGATCTACCACGGCCTGACCTATGGCTCGGAAGAGGCGACGGCGCTGGAGATCGGCGATGACGCCGTCATCATCAACTCCTTCTCCAAATACTATTGCATGACCGGCTGGCGCATCGGCTGGATGGTCTTGCCTGAAGAGCTGGTGCGTCCGGTCGAATGCGTCGCCCAGAGCCTCTATATCTCCGCGCCCGAACTCTCGCAGATCGCAGCGCTTGCCGCCTTGAGCGCGACCGACGAGCTGGAGCATTACAAGGCCGCCTGTCAGGCCAACCGCGATTTCCTGATGACCCGCCTGCCGGCGCTTGGCCTGCCGCTGCTCTCGCCGATGGATGGCGCCTTCTACGCGTATGTCGATGCGACGCGCTACACGAACGACAGCATGGGCTTTGCAAGGCGCGTGCTCGCCGAAACAGACGTCGCCGTTACCCCGGGCCGGGACTTCGACCCGGTCGACGGCCATCTGGCGCTCCGGCTCTCCTATGCCGGCACCATGGCAGAGATGGTCGAGGCAATCGACCGGCTGGAGAAATGGCTGCCGAAAAGCACTTAGGCATTGAGCGAAATTGATTCTCGATCAAGCGCTTCCAAGGATCTGTTGAATCTCCTCGTCAACGAGCGGATTCAATCTCTGAAGGAATACGAGGCAAAAAAAGCAGGCGGCCATGGCAATCAAGCGGATCACTCCTCTCGTCGAGGCTCCTGAAATCGAGACGGAGCGCACGCGTCTGCGAGCCCATCGGCTCGACGATTTCGAGCCGATGATCGCCATGTGGCAGGACGAGGCGATCGTCCGTCACATCACCGGCCGCCCCTCGACATCGAACGAGACCTGGTCCCGGCTGCTGCGCTACATCGGCCATTGGCATGCCCTCGGCTTCGGCTATTGGGTGATCGAGGATCGGCAGACCGGCCACTATCTCGGCGAGGCAGGCTTTGCCGATTTTCGCCGTAACATGGATCCGCCTCTCGGACCCGCGCCTGAGGCCGGTTGGGCGATCGTCTCTTCGGCCCATGGCCGTGGTTTCGCGACAGAAGTCATGCTGGCTGCCCATGCCTGGATGGACGCGCACAATCCCCATGGCCACACACTCTGCATATTGGACCCGGAGCACCGTTCCTCGCGGAGAGTTGCCGAGAAACTCGGCTACCGCCATGACTACGACAGCACCTTCCTCGGAGCCCCGACCACGGTCATGAAACGCCAGAGAGTCCCGGCTTCCTGATCAGAGCGAATGCAACGAAAAAGGGCCCCGTTTGGGGCCCTTTTGCATTCATTCGATGGGTGGTGCGTCTCAGAAGAAACCGCGCTTCTGCCACCAGCCGCCCTTCTTGGGCTTGGCTTCGGTGCTATCGTCCGTTGCCTTGACCGAGGTCACGACCGGCTCGGAGGAAGCCACGTTGGATTCCCGGTTGGCGCGGACCGGCTTTGCCTCCTCGGCAGCCGGGGCCGGTGCCGGTGTCGCGACCGGGGCAGGCTCTGCTACAGGGGCTTCTTCGGTCACCGTTTCGCTGACTGTGGCCATAGCCTCGACAGCGGCGGGTGCTGCTTCTGCAGCGACCTCGGGCTCGGCAACAGCCTTGGCCTTGCGCGTCCGGCGCGGCTTCGGCTTGTCAGCCGCCGGGGCATCCACAGCGACCTCGGTGACTTCGGGTGCCGACTCAACTGCTTCTGCGGCTGCGACGTCTTCCGAAACGTCCTCTCCGCCCTCGTCGCCTTCGTCCTCGTCACCGGCCTCGCCGGATGCCGAGATCGAGCCTTCTTCGCCCGGACGATTGCGACGGCCACCGCGTTTGCCGCGACGGCGGCGCTTGCGCTTCTGACCTTCGTCGCCACTGGCGTCGCTGCCATTCTCGCTGGCACGGTTTTCCTCTGCACCCTCGGCAGAATCGTCCTCGCCCTCGTCGCCATCCTCGTCGTCGAGATCGGCGCCATTGTCCCCGTTCTGCAATTCGGAATGGGGGCCATTGCCGTTCTGGCCGTTCTTACCACGACGCCGACGGCGACGCTTGCGCTTCCGGTTACCCTCTTCGCTGTCCGAACGGGCTTGCTGTGGTGCGCTCTCGGCCTTGGCGACGACGATCTCTTCCTCGTCCTCGTCTTCAGGCTCCGGTACGTAATCGTCTTCTTCCTCGATCTCGGGCAGAAGCGACATCAGGCTCTCGATCTTCACCGGGTTCTCGACGGCTTCGCCGCGCTCGATGGTGAAGTGCTGCGAGCCGCCATGCTGGGCGGGCATGCCGCCGTCGATGACGATGGAGACGCCGAAGCGGCCTTCGTAATCGACGATCGTGTCGCGCTTCTGGTTGAGGAGGTAGAGCGCCGTCTCAGGCGTGGTGTGCACGATGATGTCGTGCGTGGTGCTCTTCAGCAGGAATTCCTCGATACCGCGCAGGACGTGCAGGGCAACGGAAGACTGCGAGCGGATGAGGCCAGTGCCTGCGCAATGAGGGCAGACCTGCGTCGTCGATTCCAGCACCGAGGCGCGAATGCGCTGACGCGACATTTCCAGAAGGCCAAAATGCGAAATGCGGCCGACCTGGATGCGGGCGCGGTCGTTCTTCAGGCAATCCTTGAGCTTCTTCTCGACAGCGCGGTTGTTGCGCTTTTCTTCCATGTCGATGAAGTCGATGACGATCAGACCGGCAAGGTCGCGCAGGCGCAGTTGGCGCGCCACTTCTTCGGCTGCTTCCAGGTTCGTCTGGAGCGCCGTGTCCTCGATCGAGTATTCGCGGGTCGAGCGGCCGGAGTTGACGTCGATGGAGACGAGCGCTTCGGTCTGGTTGATAATGATGTAGCCGCCAGACTTCAGCGTTACCTGCGGCTGCAGCATCTTGTCGAGCTGGGCTTCGATGCCCGAGCGGGCAAAGATCGGATGCAGGTCGCGATAGGGCTGAACCACCTTGGCATGGCTCGGCATCAGCATCTTCATGAAGTCTTTCGCTTCACGATAGCCTTCTTCGCCCGAGACGATGATCTCGGAAATGTCCTTGTTGTAGAGGTCGCGGATCGAGCGCTTGATCAGCGATCCTTCTTCATAGACGAGGCAAGGCGCAGTCGAGGCGAGCGTCAGCGTGCGGACGTTTTCCCACAGGCGCATCAGATATTCGAAGTCGCGCTTGATCTCGACCTTGGTGCGGTTCGCGCCTGCGGTGCGCAGGATCACGCCCATGCCCTGCGGCACGTCGAGACCCCGGGCAATTTCCTTCAGACGCTTGCGGTCGGTCGGCTGGGTGATCTTGCGGGAAATGCCGCCGCCGCGCGCCGTGTTCGGCATCAGGACCGAATAACGACCGGCCAGCGACAGATAGGTGGTGAGCGCAGCACCCTTGTTGCCGCGTTCTTCCTTGGCAACCTGAACCAGGAGGATCTGCCGGCGCTTGATCACTTCCTGGATGCGGTACTGCTTGCGCGGCTTGCGGACAACGCGATCCGGAACCTCTTCCATGGCGTCTTCGGCGCCAACGGATTCGATCTCTTCCTTTTCCTCGACGTGATCCTCGTCATCATCGTCGTCGCCATCATCATCATCGCGACGGCCGCGGCGTCCACCGGCTTCCTCGGAGATCTCGTCCATGTCGACCATGGCAGCGATCGTGCCGCCTTCGACATCGTCAGAACCTTCGCCAGCATCTTCGGCAGCGGTCTCTTCAGCGGCTGCCTTCTTGGCGCGCGGCTTGCGGACCCGCTTTGGCTTGGCCTTGGCAGCCGGTTCCTCGGCAACTGCCTCGCTCACGCCTTCAGCAGAAGCGGCGGCGGCGATGTCGGCATCGGCTTCGGCCGCGAGTTCGGCGGCCACGTCGTCAACGATGGCAGACGCGACGGAATTGGTGGTGTTGATGCCGACGTCGGGCTGATCCTGCTGGGCCGGATCGTTGCTCAGGATCTCGTCGCCCTCGACGTCGTTTTCCTTGCGATGCTCTTCGGCTTCCGCGCGAAGCAGCGCCTGACGGTCAGCGAGCGGGATCTGATAGTAGTCGGGGTGAATTTCGGCGAAGGCCAGGAAGCCGTGGCGGTTGCCACCGTAATCGACGAAAGCGGCCTGCAGCGAGGGCTCGACCCTCGTTACTTTCGCCAGATAGATATTGCCTCGGATCTGCTTCTTGTGTTGGGATTCGAAGTCGAATTCTTCAATACGGTTACCGCGAACGACGACAACGCGCGTCTCTTCTTCGTGAGACGCGTCGATAAGCATTTTGTCTGCCATTTAAGCTGTGCTCCTCGGCGCCCTCGGTCGGTGGTCCACCCGCGCGCTGAACTTTAAAGCGGCTGGAACCTAGCGGACTGTGCGCCGGATATAGATGTAGACGCACGGAGGACCGGGTTTGCAACATACGGACGAACTGCGGGGAGCTTTCAGATCCCGGTCCGTTCCTGGTTATATCAACCTGCTGCAAAGACATCAAAAACCGTACGTCAACGACAATGATATGGACCCCTCGGGGACCGATGAATGCTCGATGAAGAGCTTTTGGTGGAGAGCCACCGATGCTGTGCCGACCCTGCCGGCGTGTTGAACCAGTTTCAGGAAAAAATGCGGCGACGGCAGATGAGTGTCCGATTGAACAGGCGCCAATTCCATGTCTGAGGTTGGCAGCCGTGGCGGAAACTCTATCCCGTATGCACTTTTATCCCTCGTGTGCCTTGTATGTTTTCTACGTCACAATAGCAAGAGCAAACGGATTTATGCCATAATGGCAGTGAATTAGGGGAAGTGCTTCATTCTGTGTGATTCCGATGGCAAATGCGGTTTCGAACCGCAATTTTGACAGCCATCTGGCGGGCGGGGCGAAGCATGCGGCGGACAATCTGAGAAAACGGCGCGCTGTACGAACTGTGATTTGTGTCACAGTGGTGTCGCGACCATGACGGGGGCAGGATTTGAGAAGAGTTTTGGCGCTGTCGGCGAGCCGAAATCTCGTGCATTGGGGCCGAATCATTCTTGCGGCCATCATGCTGGCAGCACCCGTTGGCTCGGCTGCGGGCGTGGCGCATGCCGTTACGGCAGATATCGCTGCCACTCGCCTGGTGGCTTATGGCGCTCGCATCGCCGGCGATGAGGCCCGTACACGCATTGTCCTCGAATTCGACCGTGCTCCGACCATCGAGACCCGCTACATCGCCAATCCCGACCGCATCGTTGTCGACCTTCCGGCGACTGCCTTCGCTTTCGGCGAGGCCGACCTCAAGGCAACCGGCCTCTTCAGCGACATACGCTACGGCTCGATGGACGCGACTTCTGCCCGACTGGTGCTGACGGCGGCTCGCCCAGCACGCCTCGCAACCGCAGAGGTCCTGCCAAATGAAAACGGCAATGGCTATCGGCTGGTGCTTGATGCAGAACTGGTGCCCGAGCAGGATTTTGCAGCCCTTGTCTCCGGTCAGGCCTGGACCCGTTCCGCAACGGATGCGGCCGCCACTGCTACCGTTGCCATCGCGGCCCCCGCCGCTGACGAATTCGTCATCGCGATCGATGCCGGCCATGGCGGGATTGATGCTGGTGCCACGGGTGCTTCAACCAAAACGGCGGAGAAGGACATCACGCTTGCCTTCGCCAGGATCCTCCATGAGAAACTTCAGGGGCTGCCGGGGGTTCGTGCCGTCATGACGCGGGAGACCGACAAGTTCCTGTCGCTGTCCGAGCGTGTGCTGATCGCCCGCCAGAAGGGTGCGGATCTGCTGATCTCCCTGCATGCCGATACGCTGCGCCAGGCGGATATCCGCGGCGCCACGGTCTACACAATCTCCGACAAGGCCTCCGACCACATGGCCGCCCAGCTCGCCGAGCGTGAAAACTTCTCCGATACCATCGGTGGTGTCGAACTGCCGATCGAGACCGAACCCGCTGTCGGTGATATCCTTCTCGACCTGACCCGGCGCGAAACCCAGGCCTTTTCGATCGCGATGGCGCAGGCCGTGGTCGGCTCCTTCGAAGGGCAGATCTCCCTCATCAACAACCCCCATCGTCATGCCGGCTTTCGTGTTCTGCAAGCCCCCGATGTGCCGTCGATCCTGCTCGAGCTCGGTTTCTTGTCGAACAAGGATGACGAAAAACTGCTGCTCGACCCGGTCTGGCGCGACAAGGTGGCCGGTCTGCTCGTCGAGGCCATCAAGCGTTACCGAGCGCCGCAACTTGCCAATGGCGGTTAGGTCACACCTCTCAAGGAAGCTGTGACCGGGCGGTCCTTCCCCCGCTTGTGGCCCTATTTTCCTCACATTGTGTCCGTTACTCGGGTGCAAGTCACGCAAGGGTGAGTGATCTCGAATCGGCCCACCTTTCATAGCAGGTCCGCATGTCTTGCCATCCACCGCATGACGTGCAAAACGCCACAGGGTATGCGAAGCTTGTTGAAGCCCGCGGAACCTGAAGCAGAGCCGGTAGCGGAAACATGATCAGACTGATTGGATATCTCTTCGGATTGGCATCCGTGCTGGCGCTCGGAGTCGCCGCCGTTGTCGCCATCTATCTGAGTGCGGTGACCCGGGACCTGCCGAATTATGAGGTTCTCGCCAGTTACTCGCCACCGGTCACGACCCGCATTCATGCCGGCAACGGCGCGCTGATGGCAGAATACGCCCGCGAACGTCGCCTCTTTCTGCCGATTCAGGCAATCCCGGACCGCGTGAAAGCCGCCTTCCTCTCGGCTGAAGACAAGAACTTCTACAACCATCCCGGCGTCGATATCTACGGCCTCGGACGCGCCATCCTGGTCAACGTCCAGAACCTTGGCTCCGGCCGTCGCCCGGTAGGTGCCTCGACGATCACCCAGCAGGTGGCGAAGAACTTCCTTCTGTCGTCCGATCAGACCATGGACCGCAAGATCAAGGAAGCGATCCTCTCCTTCCGCATCGAGCAGGCCTATTCCAAGGACAAGATCCTCGAACTCTATCTGAACGAGATCTTCTTCGGCCTGAACGCCTATGGCATCGCCGGCGCTGCTCTCACCTATTTCGACAAGTCGGTGACCGAACTGACCATTGCCGAAACGGCCTATCTCGCGGCTCTTCCAAAGGGTCCGAACAACTATCATCCCTTCCGCCGTACCGAGGCAGCGCTGGAGCGCCGTAACTGGGTGATCGATCGCATGGTCGAGAATGGCTTTGTCGCCCGGGAAGAGGGGGACGAAGCCAAGAAGGAGCCGCTTGGCGTCAATCTGCGCCGCACCGGTTCCTCGCTGTTCGCCTCGGACTATTTTGCCGAGGAAGTCCGCCGTCAGATCATCGAGCGCTATGGTGACAAGTCGCTGTATGAGGGCGGGCTTTCGGTCCGTACCTCGCTGGATCCGCAGATGCAGATCGCCGCGCGCAAGGCTCTGCAGTCGGCGCTCCTGACCTATGACCAGCGTCGCGGCTTCCGTGGCCCGATCAAGGAGATCTCGGTTGAAGGCGATTGGGGCATCCCGCTTGCCGATATTCCCGCTCTCGCTGACGTGCCCGAGTGGAAAGTGGCCGTGGTCCTCGATGTGGCATCCGATGGCGTCGATATCGGGTTGCAGCCGGCGAAAGAGGCTGGGGGCCGGGTTTTGGAAGAGCGCGCTCGTGGCCGCATCGCCCCCAACAACATGGAATGGGCCTATCGCTCCGCAAGCGCTGACCGGAAGTCGGCAAAATCCCCCGAGGGCGTTCTGTCGCCGGGCGACGTTATCTATGTCGAGCCGGTGGAAGAAGGGTCCAGTTCCTACCGCTTGCGCCAGTTGCCCAAGGTCCAGGGTGGCCTCGTCGCCATGGACCCCCACACTGGCCGTGTCCTGGCCCTTTCCGGCGGCTTCTCTTACGCCCAGTCGGAATTCAACCGCGCCACGCAGGCCATGCGTCAGCCGGGTTCCTCCTTCAAGCCCTTCGTTTATGCCGCCGCTCTCGACACCGGTTACACCCCGGCATCGGTCATCCTCGACGCACCCGTGGAATTTGTCTCTGGCGGGCAGGTCTGGCGCCCGCAGAACTATGGCGGCGGCGCAGCTGGCCCCCAGACGCTGCGCCTCGGCATTGAGAAGTCGCGAAACCTGATGACGGTGCGCCTTGCCAACGACATGGGCATGAACCTGGTCGCCGAATATGCAGAGCGCTTCGGCATCTACAACAAGATGAACCCGGTTTTGGCAATGTCGCTGGGGTCAGGCGAAACCACCGTACTGCGCATGGTCTCGGCCTATGCCGTCTTCGCCAATGGCGGAAAGCAGATCAAGCCGACGCTGATCGACCGTATCCAGGATCGCCACGGCAAGACGATTTTCCGCCATGAGGACCGGATTTGCGAAGCCTGCAACGCCGAAGCATTCAACGGTCAGGAAGAGCCAGTCGTCGTCGACAATCGTGAACAGGTCCTCGATCCCATGACCGCCTATCAGATCACGTCGATGATGGAAGGTGTGGTCACGCGTGGAACGGCAGCCGGAAAGATCAAGCTCGACCGTCCCGTCGCGGGCAAGACCGGCACCTCCAACGACGAGAAGGACGCCTGGTTCATCGGTTATACACCCGACCTCGTGGCCGGTGTCTATATCGGCTTCGACCAGCCCGCTCCGATGGGCCGCGGCTCGACAGGCGGCTCGCTTGCGGCCCCCGTCTTCAACGACTTCATGCAGATGGCCACCGCCAATACGCCTCCCGGCAAGTTCTTCGTGCCGCAAGGCATGAGCTTCATCCCGGTCAACCGGACCACCGGCATGCTGGCCTATGAGGGCGAGCCTGACACAATCATGGAAGCCTTCAAGCCCGGCACCGGCCCGGCTGATACGCTCTCGATCATCGGCATGGACGGTTATGCGCCGCCGGAAGAAATCCTGCGCGACTCGCCGCAGGCCAATCAGGCCGTGACCTCTGGTTCCGGCGGCCTGTTCTAGTCCTCTTCACGCCTTTAGCAGCGACCCGGCCCTTTACATCAGGGCCGGGCGCAACTATGCGGAAGGCCAGATTTTCACCAGTTTCAGAGGTTGAGAACCGTACGCATGCGCAATGAAATTGAAAATGTCGTCGACGAAATCAAGCAGGCCATAAGCCTGCTGAGGAGGCATCTTTGACTGGGACCAGGCGATAAGACGACTGGACTGGTTGAACAACAAGGCCGAGGATCCGAACCTCTGGAATGATGCTCAGGAAGCCCAGAAGCTGATGCGCGAGCGCCAGCAGCTGGATGACAATATCGCGGGCGTCAAACGTCTCGAACAGGCGATGAACGACAACATCGAACTGATCGAAATGGGCGAGGAAGAGGGCGACGAGAGTGTCGTCAAGGATGCCGAGGACCAGCTGAAGGCCCTGAAGACTGAGGCCGCCCGCCGTCAGGTGGAGGCCATGTTGTCCGGTGAGGCCGATGGCAACGACACCTATGTCGAAGTCCATTCCGGTGCCGGCGGCACGGAAAGCCAGGACTGGGCGAACATGCTCTTGCGCATGTATACCCGCTGGGCCGAGCGCTCGGGCTTCAAGGTCGAAGTGCTGGAAGTCCATGACGGCGAAGAAGCCGGCATCAAGTCTGCGACCATTCTGGTCAAGGGCCACAATGCCTATGGCTGGATGAAAACCGAATCGGGCGTCCATCGTCTGGTCCGAATTTCGCCCTACGATTCGAATGCCCGTCGCCACACCTCCTTCTCGTCGATCTGGGTCTATCCTGTGGTCGACGACTCGATCCAAATCGAGATCAACGAAAGCGATTGCCGCATCGACACCTATCGCTCCTCGGGCGCCGGCGGACAGCACGTCAACACGACCGACTCGGCCGTGCGCATCACGCACATCCCGACCGGCATCGCGGTTGCCTGCCAGCAGGAACGCTCGCAGCACAAGAACCGTGCCAAGGCCTGGGACATGCTGCGTGCACGCCTTTACGAGGTCGAGCTGAAGAAGCGCGAAGAGGCAGCCAATGCCGAAGCCGCTTCGAAGACGGATATCGGCTGGGGTCACCAGATCCGCTCCTACGTGCTGCAGCCCTACCAGCTGGTCAAGGACCTGCGCACCGGCGTCGAAAGCACCGATCCCGATAGCGTATTGAACGGCGAGCTGAACGAGTTCATGGAGGCGGCCCTTGCCCACCGCATAAGCGGCAAGGCCTCGGAAGTCGCAGACATCGACTGATCAGAACGATAGACTGACGATCTGGAAGGCGGGGCGCTCGGCGTTCCGCCTTTTTTGTACAGGATTACGAGGGTTCTGCGTCAGTTGCTCGCCCGCTCCACCCTCACGTCTCCCAGTTCATCGATCAGCACGGTCCACTCCTCAACCCGGTCGCTATCGGGTGCCGTCTTTAAGTAGACAGTGGCGAAGAAGCCCGGAGTAGCGGCGACACCGCTCATGCTCTCCGGTCGGATGCCTGTGACATAGGGCTTGATGGCAGCAAATTCTTCCAGTTCAACGCTTTCGACGAGCCGCAGGCCCGCGTCGCCCGAGGCGACCATCTGCAGGTGGATCCGCGCCGTCCGGTCCGCCTGGCGGATGGCGACGAGCTTGTAATAGCCGCGCTCGCCGGCTTCTACGGCGGTTTCCACACCGGGCACGCCTTCAGGTCCCGATTCCCAGTACCCGCCGCTGATCACGAATGTGGCGCTGAGGGGAAGCTGCTCAATCTCGTTTGCTATCGCAACCGCCGGCGAGGAAAACAACAGCGAGACCAGCACGATGGTCGAGGTAAATGCCTTCATCGGAACCTCAATCGGAAAACTGTTCGGCGATGATCCGGTCGGACCAGGATCTGTCAGGATCAGACAAAATACGCGCAGTCGTTTCTTCTGATTGCGCGATCTCCACCCTTAGAACCGATTTGACCTCGGTATGATCCGCCACCGCATTCACTGGTCGCTTTTCAGGCTCAAGGACTTCGAGCACCACCGTCACCTTGTTCGGCAGCAGCGCGCCACGCCAACGACGCGGGCGGAAGGCGCTGACCGGGGTCAGGGCCAGAAGCGGGGCTTCCAGCGGCAGGATAGGGCCATGAGCGGAGAGATTGTAGGCGGTCGATCCGACCGGCGTCGCAACCATCAACCCATCGCAGGTGAGTTCCTCGAGCCGCACCTTTCCATCGATCACCACGCGCAGCTTCGCCGCCTGATAGGACTGGCGCAACACCGAGACCTCATTGATCGCAAGCGCAAAGGAGGTCGACCCATCGGCATTGCTGGTCGTCATCTTGAGCGGATGAAAGTCGTTCTCCACCGCCACCGATATCCGCTCCGGCAGGTTCTCCGTCGAAAAATCGTTCATCAGAAAGCCGACCGAACCTCGGTTCATCCCGTAGATCAGCTTGCCACTGTTCATCGTGTCATGCAGCGTCTGCAGCATGAATCCGTCGCCACCGAGCGCCACGATCACGTCGGCTTCGTCAGGTTCCGTATGTCCATAAAGACGAATCAGCTCCTGGCGCGAAGCCTGGGCTTCGTCCGTATTGGAAGCGATGAAGGCGAGCGACCGGAACGTGCGAGACATGGCGAGCCCTGATGAGATGTCGCCAAGTGGTACATGACATCTACCTGTAACCACAAGCCGTTTTGCCCCGCAAACGGTTCGGCTCGCTGCGGCGTGATCGTTGAGTTAGCACCGTGGATATTCACCATCTGTGCTAACCCTGGTTCGATTTTTTGCTTTACCGCAAACCGATTTCCGCCTAAACACCCCGCACTGCCCTTGTAGCTCAGTTGGTAGAGCACCTGATTTGTAATCAGGGGGTCGCGGGTTCGAACCCTGCCGGGGGCACCATTTCTCTACAGAATTGATCTCATTTACCATTGTCCTTACGGGCAATTCTTTGGCATTGTCTCGCCGACAGCCGAGGGAGACCCGATGCGCGTGACGTTTCATGCTGGCCTTGTTGTGGCCGCGACTGGACTTTTTCTTTTTTCGGCCGAAAGCCGGGCCGCCGATCTCAAATATGCCTGTGAAGATGGATCTTCGCTGACAGTTGTGTTCAGCGAGGCACAGGCGGAGGTGACAATTCCGGACGGATCGAGGCTTTCTCTGCCGCAGCAGCGGGCCGCGAGCGGATTCTGGTATTCGAACGGCCGCTACGAATTGCGCGGCAAGGGCGATGAGCTGCAATTCGCGATTGGTCGCATGGCGCCAATCAACTGCCGCAATGCCGATGAGCTTACCGGAGCGTTCGACCGCGCGACGCGTGCCGAAGTCCAACTTGGCGAAAAAGACACCGGCTTTGACATGAAGGGCAAGCTCACCTGCCTGCGCTATCCGGATTTCGCTTTGAAGGAGCTCGATTTGGGTGAGAAGGGGGCCGCCGGTCTCTACATTGCCTCGTCCGAGGGGCCTTGCCAGCTCAATCCCACGCTCGACCGTAAAATCGAAGACGAGACCGCCGGTTACCTCTGGGGTGCCGTCGGTCCCTATGCCTTCTTCCGCGGCGCCGATGGCTGGAACGGCGGCATGCCCTTCGTCGTCTATGACGCCCGCACCGGCACGCGGCTGATGGATGATGTCGTCGCCGGCGAATTCACGGCTCTGACGCTGGTCGGGGAGGAGCTGACCCTGGCCTATCGGCGCACCTTTTCCGCCGATTGTTCGCTTTTGTCCGCCCCGGAGAGCTGCGCCGCATCGATTCGCGAAACGCTTGGCCTGGCAGCGGATCGCGCTTTGCCCGACTGCCGCCCTGCCTACCAGCCGGCGATCGACGCCGATCCAGATGCAGCCAAGGCGATCGAAGCCTGGCCGAGCGTGATCGATTACCCTGTCGAGCGCAAACTCTCGGCGGAAGGAACGTCCTTCGTCGCCGTGGACGGCGAGCTCACCTGCCGCCCGTCCATGTGACGGGACGGCAGGGGGCAAGCGGGATCAGTCCTCCGCGTCGAGCCTGACGGCTTCCTGGATGTCGCGCAGCAGGTCGGGCAGGGCGCTCTGAACCCGGTTCCAGCTCGGCATGAAGGGTGTCGCATTCGGGTTGTCGAGATAGACCTGACCGGCTTCGATCAGGTTGGCGGCGAACAGCTCGACCGCCTTTTCCTCGCGATGCCGATCGGTGGTCAGCCCGTTCATCCGCGCGTCGTGGTGATAGGTTTCCACCAGATCGAGCGCTGTGCGGTAGTAGGTTGCCTTCAGCGTCCGGAACGCGTCCTGGCTGAACACCACGCCATCGGTCGCAAGCTTGCGATAGAGCGCCTTGGTGATGTCAACGGACATGCGCGACAGGCCCTTGGCCGCATCTTCCGGCGACAGCGGTTGATGCTTGTGGTCATAGGCATCGGCGATATCCACCTGGCAGATCGCATGGTTGGAATAGTTGCGCCACAGCTCCGAGAGCACGCCGATTTCCAGCCCCCAGTCGGAGGGGATCCGGATATCCGAGAGGATTTGCGTCTGCATGGCAAATTCCCCGGCGAGCGGATAACGGAAGGCTTTCAGGTAATCGATGTAAGGGTGATGACCGACCACCTTTTCAAGGCTGAGCAGCAGCGGCGTCACCAGGAGGCGCGTCACGCGGCCATTCAGCGACCGGTCGGCAATGCGCGGATAGTAGCCTTTGGAAAAGACGTAAGGGAAACGCGGATTGGCGACGGGATAGACCAGCCGCGCCAGCATATCGCGCGAATAGGTGACGATATCGCAGTCATGCAGGGCAACCACACCCGCCTGGCGGCCGGCCAGGACATAGCCCATGCAAAACCACACATTGCGGCCCTTGCCTGGCTGGTCCGGTGACAGATCCTCTGCCTTCAGCTTCTCGTCGACGGCGCGCAGACGCGGCCCGTCATGCCAGAGAATGGTGTGCTTCTGCGGCAGGCGCGAGAAATACTGCTTCGCGCGACGGAACTGGTCCTCATCCGCCTGGTCGAGACCGATGACGATTTCCGCGATATAGGGTGCCTGGGAAAGTTCGGAGACGATGTGCTCGAGGGCAGGGGCTTCGAGCTCGGAATAGAGCGAAGGCAGGATCAGCGTGATCGGCCGTGAGGCGGAAAAGACAGCGAGTTCCTTCTCCATCCGCTCCAGCGAGCGCTCCCTGAGATTGTGCAGGGTGGCAACCACGCCGTTCTGGTGAAAATCCGCCATGTCCAAATCCTTTCGTGATGGAGCCGATTGTCGCCGGCTCAGAGAAACCCCGTGGCAACGAGTTGGTTGATCATGATGTTCCAGCCTTTCGGGCCGGCTTCTTCAGAACGAAGTATGGCCCCCTGTCTTTCCCGTTCCGTGACGGGCAGGGGGCGGTGAGCCGGATTGGCGATGATGATGCCGCAATCGGCCGCCTCAAGCATGGCCAGATCGTTCGGCGCATCCCCAAGCGCCACGGTCCTGATCGTATCCCCGGTCTGCTGCCGGTAATGTGCGACCACCTCCGCCATACGCTCGGCCTTGGAGGTCTTTGGCATCAGCGTGAAGAAGCGTCCACCCTGAACAGCCGTGAAGCCTTGAGCATCGAGCAGCTCGATAAACGCGCGCTTCTGCGCCTCGCTTCCGGTAAACCGCCCCGGCTCCGAAAAGCGCCTTTGGCGCGCCAGTTCGGCGGACGCGGGCGGCAGGCCCGTCTGCCTGGCAACCTCCGCAACATCCCAGTCGCCAAAGCCTTCGAAGCAGGCGCTGAGTTCCTTAGGTAATTTACGAAGTAACGACCGCAGCCGCTTGTAAGGACTCGCAGAATGCGCCTCGGTCCCCTTGTGGCCCGCGTCGAGCCCGACGACACCCGCACCGTTCTCGACGATCATCGGATGAGAAATACCAATCGCTTCTGCGATCGGTCGCATCTCAGCTTCCGTCTTGCTGCTTGCCAGGATGACGGGAATGCCGCGTGACGCCAGAAGATCGAGCGCCGACCGTGCCGCCTCGAAGGAATAGCTGTCGTGATCGAGCAGCGTTCCGTCGAGGTCGGTGAAGACGAGCTTCATCAGCCCTTGGCCGCCAGATGCTGGCGTGAGGCGTAAAGCGCAATCGCCGCAGCATTGGAGACGTTCAGCGACTTGATGGCGCCGGGCATGTCGAGGCGGGCGAGGGCGGATACGGTTTCCCGCGTCTTCTGCCGCAAGCCTTTGCCCTCGGATCCCAGCACCAGGGCAATCCGGTTCCCAGTGAGTGTGTCTTCCATCGGCGCCGGCCCCTCCGAATCGAGGCCCACCGTGAAGAAGCCGAGCTTGTGCAACTCACCCAAGGCATCCGAAAGGTTGGTCACCTGGATATAGGGGATGAGTTCCAGCGCGCCGGAAGCGGATTTCGCCAGCACGCCCGATTCCGTCGGGCTGTGCCGTTGCGTCGTGATCACGGCGCCGGCATCGAAGGCGACCGCCGAGCGCATGATGGCGCCGACATTGTGCGGATCCGTCACTTGGTCGAGAACCAGGATCAGCGGGCTGTCTTTCAGCGCTTCCAGCCGGCGCGGAGGCAGCGGCCGGGTCTCCAGCATTACGCCCTGATGGATCGCCTCCGGCCCGAGGATCTTGTCGAGGTCCTGCGGGGTCACCGTCTCGAAGGGGATTCCAAGGTTTTCCACAGATGGAATCTCAAGCCGCACAAGGGCATTCTGCGTCGCTGAAAGCTTGATCAGCTTGCGCTGTGGATTGTCGAGTGCGGCGCGCACGGTATGCAGCCCGTAAAGCAGCACCTGTTCCGGCGCGAGCTTCGGCGGCGTCCAGTCGGCATTGCTCTTGCGCGGCTTCTGCGGGCCGGGCGTCGGGATTTCACCCCGTTCACGCTTGGCATCGCGCACCTGTCGGCGCAGCGTCGCATAATGGGTGTCGCGGGCGGTTTTGTCGGTTTTCGGATCTTTTGCCATGCGCCCTTATAGCGGCGGGCAGGGGGCGGGCATAGACCTGTGCGGAAAATCCCGTGTGTGTCGAGCCTATGAAACTTTTCGGAATTTTTCGTCAAACTTCGTGTTGACATGAGCCGGTTGGGCCGTCATATACCCGCCGCAGATCAGGGGGCGACGCACTCTGGTCGGGACTACAAAGCTTGGTCGCCAGATCCGGACGAAAGAATGGAGAGATGCCCGAGTGGTTAAAGGGGACGGACTGTAAATCCGTTGGCTCAGCCTACGTTGGTTCAAATCCAACTCTCTCCACCATTCGTCCTCGGATCTGAAAATGCGGGTATAGCTCAATGGTAGAGCAGCAGCCTTCCAAGCTGAATACACGGGTTCGATTCCCGTTACCCGCTCCAGACCACTCACCTCAACGAACTTATGCATTCAATGGAATTTCTTGCCGCGCCTTGCGTTACGGCAGGATCTTGCCCCAACGTGCATTTGGGGCGCCGGAATAAGGGCTTTCGACCCTCCGGAAAGCCGATCAATTAACGCTTGCGCATTGCGCATGAAAGCCTTAAACGGCGGGACCAAACCGGTTCGCCGGGGCAACCCCGTTTCGTTCACAGGAAGCATTCAAATGGCAAAGAGTAAGTTTGAGCGCACAAAGCCGCACGTCAACATCGGCACGATCGGCCACGTCGACCACGGCAAG
>OGCL01001277.1_pt1 | contig 22187 bp, 18 predicted proteins | sample 1570041 | NCBI WGS metagenome assembly OGCL01 (sample SAMN06266162, study PRJEB24511) | hot springs metagenome | isolation source: Hot spring water | place: South Africa: Limpopo | collected 2015-06-22 | reverse complement strand
GCTCAGCGATCGAGTGTATGCCCCTCTGCCGGCACGATGAAGCGCATCTGACGCGGACATCTCATCTCCCATCGGGGGCCGAGCTGAGCGTGATCGCGATCCTAGCGAGGCAGACCGGCGCGCGGGCGGATCGCTTCGCGAGCGGCCTGCCTTAGGGCGAAGATGAGGCTGTCGACGTCCCGCTCGCCATCATACCGAAACCCGTTGATGAACAGGCTCGGCGTGCCGTTGACGCCGCTGCGAATGCCGCCCGTGAAATCCTCCTTGATCTTGGGATCGAAGCGGCCTCCGAAGCCTTCGGAGACAAGCTCGGAATCGAGACCGAGGCGCAAGCCATAAGCGTAGAGATCGGCATCGCGCAGGGCGGTCTGGTTTTCGTAGAGCAGATCATGGGCCTGCCAGAACTTGCCCTGCCCAGCCGCGGCCTCTGCAAATTCAGCCGCCCGGACCGCATGGGGATGCAGTTCGGCGAGAGGAAAGTTCCGGAAGACGAAGCGCAGCTGGTCACCCATCGCGCGCTGTACGGCCTTGAGGACGGGATAGGCCTCGCCGCAGTACGGACATTCGTAATCGCCATATTCGATCAGTGTGACGGCAGCCCGCGCCTGGCCCTGAATATGGTCCTGGCTGCCGACCGGGATTGCGAGGCGGGTCATGACGGGGCTCCTTCCTTGGGCGCCGTGGCGCCGAGTGAGTCGAGCGCGTCGAGGATGCCGTCCGCGCCCGGGTTGATGCCAAGCGGCGAAACGAAGCTCCAGCGGATGATGCCGTCCCCGTCGATGACAAAGAGGGCCCGTTCGCTGATTCCCTCTTTGGCGCGATAAACGCCGAAGCGGCGCGCGACCGCGCCTTTCGGCTCGAAATCCGCGAGCAAGGGGAAATGCAGCTTTCGATCGGCGGCGAAGGCGGCATGGCACCAGACGCCATCGACCGAGATGCCAACGAGTTGGGCGCCGGCCTTGTGAAACTCCGGCACCATCTCGTTGTAGAGCGCCATCTGGTCGCCGCAGACCGGGCTCCAGTCTGCTGGATAGAAGGCGAGAATGACCGGGCTGCCGCGCAGATCATCGAGCGAGACAGTCTGGTCAGGGGTTGCGGGCAGCGAAAAGGCCGGGGCAGCCGTGCCAGCAGGCAAAGCCGCCGTTGCAATAATGTCGGACATGATCGGTTTCCTGCGATGGGGCGGGAGCGCGCTCAGCGCGCTTGCCGCGTCGTCTCGTAGAGGAACCAGCTCCGGCGTTCGGCTTCGTCGATCCAGACCTCGATCAGGCTGGTCGATGCCACGTCGCCATGGGTTTCGCAGACGCCATGGGCGGCGCGCAGGAAGCCGGTCAGGCTGCGGTTGTCGTCGGCGAGTTCAGCGAGCATGTCCTGGGGCGTGACATAGTCGGCGTCGTTGTCCAGCAGGCGCTGGATCCGGCCGATATGGCCGACCGAGCGCAAGGTCGTGCCCCCAACCTTGCGGACGCGCTCGGCCAGCGCATCGGTCGTCGCGAAGATCTGCTCGCCCTGGTCGTCGAGCATCAGGTGGTAATCGCGGAAATGCGGCCCCGACATGTGCCAGTGGAAGTTCTTGGTCTTGAGGTAGAGCGCGAACATGTCCGCCAGCACGCCGGTCAGCGCGGCGGCGATATCGGTGGTGGCGTTGATGCCAAGATCGGTCGGGGTGCGCAGCGCTGCGCCACGGGTGGTATGAAGTGACAAATCATTCATGGCAGCTCTCCGGGATGACATCGTGGAGCTCTTCTCCCCGATGACCGGACCCTAGGCCGCGGCCGCGATCGCCTGAATCGGACGAAGGCATGTCGACCTCATACCAAGGTTTGTGAGCCCCACAGTGGTGAGCGCCCCGTAGAGACTGCGGGCAGCCGACTTAAACCCCTGTATGATTTCAATGCCGCCCGGTTTCGCGAAACTGCTGCTGCGGATCCGCATCCGTGTCCGATCATGGGGGGCAAGATGAAGGTGCAGATTGCTGTTTCGGGGCAGGCAGAGGAGGCCCGGCGTGCAGCGGAGGCGGCGCGCTCGGCCATGGCGCGGCTGATGGCGGTGGCCGGCCACGATCTCCGGCAACCGGTCCAGGTTGCGATGCTGTCGATTGCGAGGGCAGTTAGCGAAGGGGTGTCCGCGCCAGCGGCGAGACGCTTGACGCTCGCACTCGAAGCCATGAAGCGGCTCGGGAAGGAGCTGGACGACATCGCTCGCCTGTCCCAGCGCGACGAGGGACTGCAGCCGCATCGGCGGCCGGTCTACCTCGATGATGTCCTTTCGGAGGTCGACCGCGATTGGCGCGATTACGCCGAAGCGTGCGGGACAGCTCTCGATATTCAGTCGGCGGGTGCATTGGTCGACACCGATCCGACAATGCTGAAGACGATCCTGCGCAACCTTGTTGGCAATGCGATCCGTCATAGTGGCCCCCGCGGCCGTGTCGTCGTGTCCTGCAGGCGCCGTGCGGATACGCTCGTCATCGACGTCGAGGATGACGGCGAAGGCATCCCGGTCGCCTATCTCGCCCGCATCTTCGACGCGTTCGAGCGCGGCCGCTCTGCCCAAACAGGGGACGGTCTCGGCCTGGGACTGACGATCGTTCAGCAAACGGCGGAGATGCTCAACCACCCCATCTTGGTGCGCTCCGTCGAACAGCAAGGCTCGACTTTCTCGGTCGTCCTGCCGCTGCTGGGCTCGAACCTCCCCCGCGTGGTCGATCTGCGAACCGTCAGGTCTTGCTGAACGCGTCGCGGCCGCGCGCCGCCTTCCGAGCATGCATGATGGTGCATGCCGATGACGACAATATCCAATCGGAGACCGCGCGGATGCGCTATCTTTGTTCTTCGCTCAGGATCGCGACCGAGATTGGCTACCGTTCATGTCGTTCCGACTCCCGGCCGATCGATCTCACCGCTCTCGTCTCGTGTCGCAGGGCCCTGTGCTCCCGAAAGCACCATCCTGGTCTGAAGCCGCGCCGATGATCGCGTACCGGCTTGCGGCCGCCGTTCTGGCCTTCGGAATCTTCCTGTTCGACACGCTCTCGCCTTTGGAGGGGGCCGTCGCGGTTCTCTACGTGCTGGTGGTCCTTCTGGCTGCGGGCACCGATCGCCGCGGCGACATCCTTGTCGCGGTGGCCGCAGGCCTGATCCTGACGATCGCGGCCTATGTCGATACGCATGGTCTGAAGCAAGCCGGTGCACCGGCTCTGCGGGCGCTGGTCAGCCTGGCCGCAACGACGATTGCAGCCCTTCTGGCCTTAAAAAACCAGGCTGCGACCGCGACGCTTGCGGCGCAGGCGCAGCTGCTCAATCTGTCTCACGACATGATCTTCGTGCGGGATCCCTTCGGGCATATCACCTTCTGGAACCGCGCTGCCGAAGAAACCTATGGCTGGACGGCAGCCGAGGCGACGGGCCGCTTTGCCGAGGAATTGCTTGAGCCACGCTATCCGCAGCCGCGCGAGGAGGTGGAAGCCGTATTGCGCGACACCGGGCGATGGGACGGCACGCTGGAGCACCGGACGAAGGGCGGTGCCTGGATCACCGTGGAGAGCCGCTGGGCGCTGCAATACGATGCCCGCGGGCAGCTTCTCGGCGTCTTCGAGACAAACACCGATGTGACCGAACGCATAGCTGCTCATAGGGCCCTGGCTCAAAGCGAAAGACGCTATCGGCGCATGTTTGACGCGAGCCGGGTTGGCGTCGTCCAGGAGGACTGGAGCGCCGTGAGGGCTGAAGTCGCAAAACTGGGCCTCGCTGACGGAGCCGCACTGTCGGACTACATGGCCAGCCATCCAAATTGGAGCGCGAAAATGCGCAGGCTGACCAGGATCGTCGACGTCAATCCCGCTTTTCTTGCGATGATTGCTGCCGAAAGCTCCTCTCAGTTCCACCAGACGGTCGACGATGTGCTGAGCGAAGCCGATCAGACGTTCGGTCCGGCGCTGGCCGCGTTCGCACGGGGCGACAGTTTTTACGAAGGCGAGACGGAAATCGTCAGGACGGATGGCCGTCGCGTTCCGGTCATCTTCGCAATCACCTTTCCCACGGATGATGACCGTGACGGCAATATCCTTGTCTTCGTCGTGGACATTACCGAACGCCGGCAGGCGCAGGACGCCGTGCTGCAGGCTCAGGCGGAGCTCGCTCATGCGGCGCGCGTCGCGACATTGGGCGAACTCACCGCCTCGATTGCCCATGAGGTCAACCAGCCTTTGATGGCGGTCGTGACAAATGGAGAGGCGGCGCTGCGCTGGCTGCGTCGCGACCAGCCGGATCTGGAGGAGGTCGACAGCGCCATCGGGCGGGTCGTCTCGGAAGGTCGTCGGGCGAGCGAAATCGTCAAGCGGATCCGTGCCTTCCTGACCAAAACACCCGCTCGATCCGATACTCTCGACGTCGCGGCGCTGATCGAGGAGGCTGCACAACTCGTTGAGCGAGAACTTGCGCGCGCCGGGATCGAATTGCGTATCGACGTCGCAACGGACTTGCCGCCAGTCATCGGCGATCGCATTCAGCTCCAGCAGGTGGTCGTCAACCTGATCGTCAATGCCAGCCAGGCCATGGCAGAGCAGGATAACCAGCGCCTGCTGACGATCACCGCCCGCCAGCCCTCCGACACTTGCCTGGACATCACGTTGCAGGACACCGGTCCGGGCATTTCGCCAGGTCATCTCGAGCGCCTGTTCGATCCCTTCTTTACGACCAAGGCGGACGGCATGGGCATGGGACTTGCGATCTGCCGGACGACCACCGAAGCCCACGGCGGCAAGCTCTCGGTCGAAAGCGCTCCTGGCAGCGGGGCGACCTTTCGGATCACCCTCCCCGTCCCACAGCATGGTTCCCGACCATGATCATGAAGACTTCAGGTAAGAGCAGTCCGGCCACCGCGAACCCGCCGCTCGTCGTCATTGTTGATGATGACCCGGCGGTGCGTGAATCGCTCGACAGTCTGATCCGGTCGATCGGGCTGGCGACACGCCTTCTTGGTTCACCGGCGGAGCTGTCGCACGGCTCTCTGCCAGATGTGCCCGGCTGCATCGTGCTCGATGTGCGTTTGCCTGGAATCTCTGGTTTGGATTTCCAGGACCAACTCGCCCGACAGGGGATTGCGCTCCCGATCATCTTCATGACCGGGCATGGCGATATCCCCATGACGGTGCGGGCGATGAAAGCCGGTGCGGTCGATTTCCTGTCAAAGCCATTCCGCGATCAGGAGATGCTCGATGCTGTGATGGCAGCGATCGAGCGCGACCGTCAGCGGCGGAGCGCGACGGCAGCGCTTGACGAACAGCGTGCGGCTTTCGCGACACTCTCGGCCCGGGAGCGGGAGGTGATGACCCATGTCGTCGCCGGGCTGATGAACAAACAGGTCGCGGGCGTTCTTGGCCTCAGCGAGATCACGGTGAAGATCCACCGCGGCAACGTCATGCGAAAGATGGGTGTCCGCACGCTGGCCGACCTTGTGCGCGCCGCCGAGGTCCTTGGCCTATCCAAGCCGTCATGATCGCCGGGACAAACCTGCGTATGATGGCCGAGCTGTCTGCGGTCAGTCATTATCAACTCAGGCCGCGCACCGGAGGTCCCCTTTTGTGCGACCATCGACACGAAGAAGCGTGGACATGCAGCACAGATGCACAGTTGCGATCGTTGACGACGACGATGGCGTCCGAAACTCCCTCGCCAGTCTGATCCGCTCGCTCGGTTATGAGGCGCGCGGCTACAGCTCGGCACCGCAGTTCCTGGCAGATCACGAGAGCGGTGACCCCGACTGCATGATTGCTGATATCCAGATGCCTGAAATGACGGGCGACGAGCTCCAGGCCATCCTGGTCGCGTCGGGCCGGCGCTTTCCGATGATCTTCATGACGGCCTTTCCCACTGCGCTCGTTCGCGAGCGCGTGTTGGCAGCTGGTGCTTGTGCCTTCATCGAGAAGCCAGCGGAGTCCGATACCATCGCCCATCACCTGGCTCTGGCGGTGACGCATCGCCGCGCCTGAGCGGTAACCCAAACCTAGGTATGAGCCGCTGATCCGAGCGTAGGATTCCGGCTCCGCCTCCCGGCACCTAGCCTGTCCCTGTCAGCCACCCATTGCGGAGACAGGGCCATGTCCAACAACCACCACATCCTGACCCGGCGAGGCGCTCTCGCCAGCATGGCCGCCGTCTCGGCCGTGAGCCTGACGCCTGTCGCAGCATTTGCTCAACCCTCGAGCCCCCCTCAGAACGCAAAAGGACCCACCACCATGAGCAGCGGTTACGTCAAGACAAAGGACGGCGTCGAGATCTTCTTCAAGGACTGGGGCCCCAAGAACGCCCAGCCGATCATGTTCCACCACGGCTGGCCCCTGTCGTCTGACGACTGGGATGCGCAGATGCTCTTCTTCCTCTCGAATGGCTACCGGGTCGTCGCCCATGACCGGCGCGGACATGGACGCTCCTCCCAGGTCGATACGGGCCACGACATCGACCATTATGCCGCGGATGCCTTCGCCGTCGTCGAACATCTCGACCTCAAGAATGCCGTGCATATCGGCCACTCCACGGGCGGGGGCGAGGTCGCCCGCTATGTCGCGAAGTTCGGCCAACCTCATGGACGGGTCGCCAAGGCCGTGTTGGTGGCGGCGATCCCGCCATTGATGCTGAAGACCGAGAAGAACCCGGGCGGCACGCCGATCGAGGTCTTCGACGGCTTTCGCAAGGCACTTGCCGGCAACCGCGCGCAGTTTTTTCTCGATGTCGCGTCCGGCCCCTTCTACGGCTTCAATCGCGAGGGCGCGAAGGTCTCCCAGGGCGTTATCCAGAACTGGTGGCGTCAGGGCATGATCGGCAGTGCGCTGGCTCACTACGAAGGAATCAAGGCCTTCTCCGAGACGGATCAGACCGAGGATCTCAAGGCAATCACCGTCCCGACGCTTGCAATGCAGGGCGATGACGATCAGGTCGTTCCCTACACGGACGCGTCGGTCCTTCAGGCCAAGCTGCTCAAGAAGGGCACGCTCAAGATCTACAAGGGCTTCCCACACGGCATGCTCACCACCCATGCCGATGTCATCAATCCGGATCTGCTGGCCTTCGTGAAGGGCTGACGCACACGCCACGGGCGATCTGATTGAGGGAGGGCGGATCATTTCCGCCCTCCCTTTCGTTTGGCCGGAGATTACACAAAATGGGGGTGTTCGCTTTCCCGTGCCGCCATCCCCTCGCCGCCTACAGCCGCAATCACCCCTTCCAGAACGCGGTCAGCTGCGTTTGAGAGAGCATCATCTGCCTGCCTGGAGTTCAGCGGGCCTTCCGTCACGCGAAGGCGGCAAGCATCCGGCGGCCATCCCGCAGGCTTCATTGCGCATGACCTCGCAATCGCGGACCGGCCAGGTGGTTAAGCTGAGGCGCAAGGTGGGATCGTCAGCGAAACAGTCGATGCCGCGGATTGGCCTTTGCCGTCGTCGAGAGTGGCGGTTGCGGGGGACCGTGGATCGGCCGAGCGCATCGACTTCAGCATCAGGATGCCCCATGAATGGGCGACCTACTCGGCTATCGAGGCCGGCACACCGAGGCGGCAGAATCTGAGCAGCGCAGCGGGCTGATCCCCGGGTCAGCCGCATGATGTCTGGATGGATCTCCCCTGCTCAGCCACGTTTGCGGTTTGCCTGCCGCACAACGGGCGTGGACGCGGCGATGGTCGCGCTGCTCGAGCGGCACACTCTGCCTCCGATCCGAGCGACGATGCTGATGGGAAGCTCAAGCCATCGGACACGACAAATGCCGGGTTGCGCGATGCAACCCGGCTGCCAAGGGGCCATCGCGGCGACGAGTCGTCCCCGCCAGCCGCAGCAAGCGCCCTGGATGTCAGTGGTAGTCGCCGTCCGAGCGAAGTCTGCCGCGAAACACGAAGTACACTGCCGCAGTATAGGCTAGCGTGAGCGGCAGGACGAACAAGCCGGCGCCCCAGAACAGGAAATCGAGTGAGGCATTGGGTGCGGCCGCCTCCTCGATCGTCAGGGTGAAAGGCAGGATGTAGGGCAGGAACGAACCAGCGAGCGTGCCGAATGCTGCGAGGAAAATCGTCGCGCCCGCCAGGAAGAGATAACGGTCCGACCGCCGCCGCACGCCAAGGATGAGAACCGAAAAGGCTGCAAGCCCGATCAGCGGGAAGATCATGAGGATCGGCCGCTCGATCCAACGGTGCAGGACAGGGAGCTCGATGATCAACGCGTGCACGAAAACCGCGATCAGAAAGACCAGCAAGCCCGCAGTCAGGCCTGGGAGAACCCGAAACCCGAAGTTGCGGAGCTGGCCTCCGTCCTTGCCTGCGATCCAGCAGGCGCCGATCATCGCATAGCCAATGCAGAGCCCCATGCCGCAGAGCAATGCGAAGGGCGAAGCCCAGCCGAAGGCGCCTCCGACATAGACGCCGTTTTCGACCGGTAGGCCCCGCACGATCGCGCCGACGGCCGTCCCCTGAACGAAGGCAGCGATGTATGAGCCCAAGACGAAGCCTCCATCCCAGAGCCAGCGAAGGCGTTGCGTCTTGTAGCGGAACTCGAAGGCGACACCGCGCAGGACCAGCCCTGCCAGCATCAGGAACATCGGCAGGTAGAAGGCAGGGAGCAGGATCGCAAACACCGTCGGGAAGGCGCCAAAAAGCGTGGCGGCCGTGATGACGAGCCACGTCTCGTTGCCGTCCCAGACCGGTGAGATCGCTTCCAGCAAGCCGCGCCTCGCCGTCTCATCCGGGGCGAAGGGGAACAGCATGCCGACGCCGAGGTCGAAGCCGTCCAGCAGAACGTAGAGAAGGATCGAAAGCGCGAGGACGGCAGCCCAGAACTCGACCATGATCATGCTCCTTTCATGGGGGCGGCTGACACGCCAGGGCTGTCGCCGGGGACGGAAAGCGGACGTTTGGGATTGGTGCCCGCCGGCGACCGATCAGTGGGCGGCAGCGGCCCGTCGCGCAGGAGCCTGTAGATGTAGAGCGAGCCAAAGCTGAAGATCAGCGCATAGACGAGCGCAAAGACGGTCAGGCTGGTCGCGACCTGTGGCGTGGTGAGATGGGGCGTTGCCGCATCCGCCGTTCGCAACAGGCCGTAAACGACCCAGGGTTGGCGTCCGACCTCGGCTGTGAACCAGCCGGTGAGCGTCGCGATGAAGCCGAGCGGAAACGACAGGAACGTCGCCCAGAGGAACAAGCGCGCCCGCAGAATGCGTTGGCTAAGAGAGAGCCAAGAGCCGAACCATGCCAGAGCGAGCATCACCAGACCGCAGCCGACCATGATGCGGAAGGCGAAGAAGGGGATGGCCACCGGCGGACGCTGGTCCGGGGGGAAGCTCTTGATCCCGACCTCCTTCGAGGTCAGGCTCAGCGAGCCGATCAGGCTGCCGAGATAGGGAATGGCGATCTCGAACCGGTTGGTCTCGGCCTTCTCGTCGGGCCAGGCGATCAAGATCTCCGGGGCCGGCTGCTGGTCGTTCCAGCGCCCCTCGATCGCCGCGAACTTCGCAGGCTGCGCGTCATGGACGAAGTCGCCGACGAGATGTCCGAAGCCGATCTGGATCGGCACCAGGATCGCAGCGAGCCGCAGCCCCATCGCCAGCATGGCGCGCCCCTCCTGGACGGATCGACCGCGCAGGACGTACCAGGCGCCGGTCGCCGCGACGCAGAAGGCGGAGGTCACGTAGGCCGCCAGGATCATATGCGGAAAGCGCGTCCAAACGGCCCGGTTGAAGATGATCGCGGACCAGTCCGTCGGCACGAAGACGCCGTCTGGCTGCAGGGCGAAGCCCGTCGGGAACTGCATCCAGCTGTTGTTGACCATGATCCAGAAGGACGACAGCGTCGTGCCGGCGGCGACCATCAGGCAGGCGATGAAATAGAACCAGCGCGGCACGCGATTGCGGCCGAACATCAGCACGCCGAAGAAGGATGCTTCGAGCGCGAAAGCGGTGAAGCTCTCGTAACCTAACAGCGGACCTTGGATGGGCCCGGTCCGTCGCGACAATTCACTCCAGTTGGTGCCGAACTGGAAAGCCATGACGATGCCGGAGACCACACCAAGCCCAAAGGCAACAGCGAAGACCTTCAGCCAGAAATCCGACAGCCGCCGGTAGATCGGCTGGCCAGTGGCGAGGCTGCACCCCTCGAGGAACGTCAGCCAGGCCGCCAACCCGATCGTGAAGGCCGGGAAGATGATGTGAAACGAGATCGTGAAGGCGAACTGGATGCGCGACAGCAATAGCGGGGTCAGGTCCATGGCGCGGTCCCGGCATGAGGGGGCGGGCGCCGGGCCCCTTGCGGGTCCCAGCGGGCGGTTCGGCGATCGGTGAGTGTCAGTTCAGCGCGGCAGCAGGTTCTGTTTGACGAGATCGATGACCTCATCGCCCCGCCCGCTCATCACGGCGCGCAGGAGCCAGAGGCTGAATCCCTTGACCTGCTCCGCGCCAATGGTCGGCGGCATGGACAGTTCCTGCGTCGCCGTGACCACATCGAGTACCGCCGGCCCGTCATGCGCCAGCATATCGGCGACGGCGCCAGGCAGATCGCCGGGATCCTCGACCCTCAGGGCATGGATGCCCATGGCGCGGGCCATGGCGGCGAAATCGGGGTTCTGAAGGTCCGTCCCGAGCTCGACGAAGCCGGACGCCTTCATCTCCAGCGCCACGAAGCCGAGAACGCCATTGTTGAAGATCACGATCTTGACCGGAAGATTCTCTTGCTTGAGCGTGATCAGGTCTCCCATCAGCATGGTGAAGCCGCCATCGCCGGACAGCGAGATCACCTGCCGGTCGGGCTGTGCCGCCTGGATGCCGATGGCCTGCGGCATAGCGTTGGCCATGGAGCCATGCACCAGCGAGCCCACCAGCCGCCGCTTGCCGTTCATCTTCAGATAGCGCGCCGCCCAGATCGTCGGCGTGCCGACGTCGAAGGTGAAGGCGGCATCCTCCGCCGCAGCGTCGCTGACCACTTTCGCCAGATATTGCGGGTGGATCGGCTTGCGGCCGGGCGTGCCGCGGGCGAGCGCATCGATCCCGTCGCGGGATGCTGCATAGCGGACGAGGCTGGTCTCAAGGTGCAGCCGATCCTGCTTTGTTGAAAGGTGCGGAAGCACGGCATCGATCGTCGCGGCGACATCGCCGACGATGCCGAGATCGAGCTTGCAGCGCCGCCCAAGCTGGGACGCGCGAATATCGACCTGGGCGATCTGGATGCCTTCTGGCAGGAACTGCTTGTAGGGAAAATCCGTGCCCAGCATCAGCAGGACGTCGCATTCATGCATCGCCTCATAGCCGGAGGCGAAGCCGATGAAGCCGGTCATGCCGACATCGTAGCGATTGTCGTATTCGACATGCTCCTTGCCGCCGAGTGCGTGGACGATCGGGCTTTTCAGGGTCTCGGCGAGCGTCATCAATTGCGCATGCGCGCCGGCACAGCCTCGGCCGCAGAAGAGCGTGACGCGCTCGGCGCCATTGAGCAGATCGGCGAGCGCCGCGATCTGCGTGTCATGTGGTGTGACAACCGGAGCGGGCGGGAGCAGCCCGGCGACCGGCGCGGCTGCGCGCTCGGGCGCGGGCTTCAGCGCCACATCGCCGGGAACTACGATGACGGCAACGCCGCGTTCGCCGACGGCCGCGCGGATGGCGTTTTCCAGCACATAGGGCATCTGGCTCGGGTCCGAGACCAGTTCGCAGTAGACACTGCATTCACGGAAGAGGTTCTGCGGATGCGTCTCCTGGAAATAGCCTCCACCGATTTCCGCCGAGGGGATCTGGGCCGCAATGGCGAGCACCGGGGTGCGGCTGCGCTGGGCGTCGTAGAGGCCATTGATCAGATGCAGGTTGCCCGGTCCGCAGGAGCCGGCGCAGACGGCCAGCCTGCCGGTGATCTGGGCTTCTCCCGCCGCCGCAAAAGCCGCGACTTCCTCATGGCGGACATGGACCCATTTGATCTTGCCGGTCTGGCGCAAAGCCTCGGTCAGGCCGTTCAGGCTGTCGCCGACGACTCCGTAGATGCGCTCCACACCGGCGTGGTCCAAGGTCTCGACGATCAGATCCGCGACATTGTGTTGCGACATGGGCTTGGCCTCCTGGTGGCTGAATGGATGTCGTTGACGGGGTTCAGAGGGCATTCGCGCCGAGCCGCTGGCCGAAGGCAGCGATCTCGCGGCCGACTGGCAGACGCTCGCTTTCGAAGCGCTTGAGGGCGGTCCGCAGGTCGCCTGCGGACGCCATGTGTCGTTGCAGGGACATAACGTCGCCAGCGGCCTTGCCCACGCCCATCGCCGTATGAGGTCTGACCACGAAGGCCGCGTCGCCGATCAAAGCCAGGCGGCCACGGACCATTGCTGGCGCCTCGTAATCAAAGATGCCCTGGATCGAGGGCGCCTCCTCGGCTGCCAGCGCCAAAGCAAAGGGAGGCGGCAAAAGCCGCAGGGCATCCTCGCGCAGCGCCTCGCGCCGCTCCGGCGACAGGCCTCCGCGCGGCAGCGACACCGGGTGGCTGTGCCCCTCGATGTCGGTGAAGAGATCGTGCAACTGCTCTTCCGGCACCCGCCGGTACCAGACCCAGTTGTAGCGTCGGCGACCTCTCGCAATCTCGCCGTTCGGACCGGGGACCAGATAGCCCAGGGCGTGGTCGCCGGGCGCGACGTAGAAGGCGAAGCGCTCCAGCAGGAATGAGGATGAGCCGGTCAGCGCCGTTTCCGGGATGAGCCCGCGCCAGGCGACATAGCCGGCATAGCGGTTTTCGGCCTGGGATGGGGCGAGCATTCGGCGCACGCGTGACCGGATCCCGTCGGCTCCGATCAGGAGATCGGCCTCTTCGCGCGAGCCGTCGGCGAATGTGAGCGCGACGGGACCGTCACCATTCTCTTCGATGATGCCCAGCTGGCTGCCGAGCCGGTAATCTGCGGGCGCCATCTGCGCCGCGACCTGCTCGTAGAGACCATCCCAGGATAGCTGTGTCTGCGCTTCGGGGATCGTCTGAATGATATCGCCCGACCGATCGAGAAAGATTCGCTCCCGTGCGACCACGCCGAGCTGGGCAAGATGCGCGATCCCCATCGCCCGCAGGATCTGAAAGACCTCGCGCTGCGGAACGAGGCCGGCGCCGCGGCCTGCGAGACCATGACAGGAGCGCTCATGGACCGTGATCTTGTGGCCGTCATTCTTTAAAAGGACCCCCGCGAAAAGGCCTGCGAGCGATCCGCCGATGATGCTGATCCGAAGCGGTTTCACGGCTTGCCCTCGGTGCTGTGGGAGAGCCCCGACGCGCTATCGCACCCGGCCTCCTCCTCACATTGAGACAATGCGGCGGGCCGATCCGACAATCATACGCAGGTGTGAGCGCAGCATCCGCAAGCGCTACAGATGGCAGACGGGCATCCCTGTAGGTTCGGCGCCATCAGGGCTGAATGATGATCGCCGACCATGGCGCGCCGGCCCGACAGCGGAGCAATGCCCCATGGACACGCCTGGCGAACCCGCCCCTCACCACAAGCACGTCGGACGGGCGTTGACCTATGCCATGGCTGCGACCGCCGGCATCGCGGTCGCCAACATCTACTACAACCAGCCGATGCTCGGGTTGATCGAAGACGAACTGCCCGGCGCGCTGACGGGAATGATCCCCACAGCCACGCAGCTCGGATATGCCGCAGGGCTGTTCCTGCTCGTGCCGCTGGGCGATATCGTCGAGCGCAGACGCCTGATCGTCGTCCAGTTCGGAGTCCTCGCCATAGCGCTCGTTCTGGCGGCGCTGGCGCCGAGCGCAGCATGGCTCGTGCTCGCCTCGCTGCTCGTTGGGCTCGCGGCGACGGTCGCCCAACAAATCGTGCCTCTGGCTGCCCATCTTTCCGCGCCGCAACGGCGCGGCGCCACGGTCGGCACGATCCTCGCCGGGATACTGACCGGCATCCTGCTGAGCCGGACGCTCGCGGGGTTCGTCGCGACCCATGGCGGCTGGCGCGAGATGTTCTGGCTCGGCGTGCCGATGGCGCTGGCGGGCGGCTTCCTGATGATGCTGAAACTGCCGCACAGCCGGCCGGATTCCCGGCTCGGCTATGGTAGGCTGCTGCGTTCGATGCTGCATTTGTGGCGTGAGTTTCCGCAGCTGCGTCTCGCGGCCATCACGCAGGCTCTGCTCTTTGCGGCCTTTACGGTGTTCTGGACGGTCTTGGCCTTCCGCCTCCAGGCGCCCCCCTTCGGTCTGGGGGCTGATGTGGCAGGCCTTTTTGGCATTGTCGGTGCCGTCGGCATTCTCGCTGCTCCGCTCGCGGGCCGTGTTGCCGACGCGAAAGGGGCTACGCTGGTGGTCGCATCGAGCGCCCTCGTGACCTTACTGTCATGGGCTGTCTTCGGTGTCTGGACGTCCCTTGCCGGGCTGGTCTTGGGCGTCGTGCTGCTCGACTTCGGCGTGCAGTCGGCGCTGGTCTCCAACCAGCACATCGTCTTCGCGCTGCGATCCGATGCTCGGGCGCGACTCAACACGATCCTGGTGGGGGCCATGTTCATCGGCGGAGCCTTTGGTTCAGCGACCGGGACCTATGCCTGGCAGGCGGCCGGCTGGCCCGGTGTTGTGGGTCTCGGGATGGCGTTCGGCGCGGCCGCTACCGCAATGCAGGCCTTGAGCTGGATGGCCGAACGCCGGCGACGGCGTGCCACCGCCCGTGACGCCGCCGCCGCGACGCGCTGACGCTGCCCGCCCCTTTCGTCCTTGGATCCTGGGATGAACGATCATGACCTCGTCCGTCGCCACCACAGAGATCGCCAAAGTTGCCGGCCAGGGCGACGACCGGGCATCCTGGCGCCGCCATGCGATCGCCTCCCTCGCGCATCCGATGTTCCATGCGGGCCTGGTCTTCGCCATCATCGCGGTCGGATGGACCGTGGCGGCACGCTGGGATCGCTGGACGGGAGCCGCGCGCTATCAGAGCACCGACAACGCCTTCATCACCGGCGACACCATACTGCTCTCGTCCCAGATCGCCGGGCTCGTCAGGTCGATGGCGATCGACGACTATCAGTTTGTGCGCGCAGGCGACCTGATCGCCGAAATCGATCCCGCCGATTATCTGGCACAGCGTGACCTGGCCGAGGCTGATCTGTCTGCAGCGCGCGCCACCCTGGCATCCATCTCCGACAAGCGTGAAATCCAGCGCACGCTCATCGATCAGGCCAAGGCCAGCATCACGATTGCCCAAGCAGAGGTCGTGAGAGCCGATGCCGAGGCTGCACGGCAGCGCGAATTGCTACGGAAGGGTTTGGCCGGGACAGAACAATTGGTCGAGCAAGCTGACGCAGCAGCCGCCAAGGCGGCCGGCTCGCTCAGCCTGGCACGCGCTCAACGGCTTCAGCAGGAGGCGATCCTGGCCTCACTCGATGCGACAGAACGCGAGCTGGCAGCTCAGATGGCCGCCTCCCAGGCAAGACTCAGGCTAGCCGAAGACAATCTCGGCTACACGCGGATCACGGCGCCGCACGATGGTTTGACCGGCGCAAGGCAGGTCCGCGCCGGACAATTCGTCTCGACCGGCAGCCCGATCATCACGGTCATGCCGATGTCCAGGCTCTGGGTGATCGCCAATCTGAAGGAGACCCAGATGACGAACGTCCGGGTCGGAGACAAAGCGACCGTCACGGTCGATGCCTTCCCAGGCACCGTGCTGACGGCGCAGGTGGCGAGTTGGTCTCCCGGCACCGGCAGCGTCTTCGCTCTGCTGCCCCCCGACAACGCCACGGGCAATTTCACCAAGGTCGTCCAGCGGATCCCGGTCAAGCTCGTGCTCGATCCGAACCCGGATCTCGGGGCGTTGATCCGACCCGGAATGTCCGTCGTCGCAACGATCGATACGACGTCGCCAACCCCGAGCGATCGCCAGGCCTCCCTCCGCGGAGTCGCGCCATGACGATCGAGGGTGCCCGTCAGCCGGTCGTCACGGGGGCAACTTGGCGGCTCTATGTCGGGCTCGGCGGCGTCATGCTGGGCTCTATGATCGCGACGCTCGGAACGCGCATAACCGTCTTCGGACTGGCGGATTTGCGGGGCAGCCTGAGCGCCGGTTTTGATGAAGGCGCATGGATCACGACCGCACTCGGGCTTGGCCAGCTCATATCGGGCATCTCATGCCCCTATGTCGCGTCGATCCTAGGCGGGCGGCGGCTTTTGCTAAGCGGTATCCTCGTCGCATTCTTCGCCTTCCTGCTGGCTCCCCTCTCAGGGACGCTACACGGCTACATCGCCGCGCAATTCTTTGCCGGGTTGGGATCGGGCACCTTCATTCCGCTGACGATCATCTTCATCAAGCGCCATCTGCCGAAGCCGCTGCTGCCATACGGCATCGCGATCTACGCGATGAACCTGGAGATATCACTCAATGTGGCTGCGTCGTTGGAGGGCTTCTATATCGACCATTGGTCGTGGCGCTGGATCTGCTGGCAATATTGCATTGTCTTGCCGCTAATGGGGCTTTGTGTCTGGGTCGGGATGCCCAGGGACACGCCCATCCGCACTCCGATCAAAGAGCTCGACGGGAGCGGGCTGGTCTATGCGTGGCTTGGTTTGGGGGCGCTCTACATCGCGCTCGACCAGGGTAACCGCCTGGATTGGCTGAGCAGCGGCCTGATCAATGGCCTGCTCGTCGTGGCCGTCTTGGCCATCGGCGCCTTCATCGCGAGGGAGACGACCGCCCGTCGTCCGGCGCTCAATTTGCGCCTGCTTGGGGCCCCCGGTCTCCTGGTGCTGTTCGCACTGCTGGCAGGCTTCCGCTTTGTCATCCTGTCGACGGCCTATGTCATCCCGACCTACCTACAAACGCTGCAGAACTATCGATCACTCGACATCGGGGCGGTCCTCATCTGGATTGCCGCGCCTCAGATCTTCCTGGTCCTGCCACTCGCCATGCTGATCCAGCGTGTCGACCCCCGCTGGACGCTGATCGCTGGCGCGGCTCTGGTCGCGGTCGCCTGTCTCATGCTGTCCCAGCTCACAGGGGCATGGGCGACGGGCGATTTCCTTCCCTCGCAAATCCTGCAGGCCGTCGGCCAGTCGCTGGCTCTGACGAGCCAGGTCGCGCTGGTCGCCAGGATCGTGAAGCCCGAGCACGCCGTGACCGTGGGAGCCTTTATGCAAACCAGCCGACTTCTCGGTGGCGAAGCAGGTACCGCCTTCATGCAAACCTTCGTGCGGGTCCGCGAGCAAGTGCACTCCAATCTGCTCGGACTCCATGTGCAGGGGCAGGCAACCGACACGGCGCATAGGCTCGCAGAGTATGGGCATGCGGTCGCGCAGCATGTCGGCACCACATCCCAGGCGGCCTCGGTCGAACTCAAACTGCTGTCGACGGCTGTCAGCCAGCAGGCTGCTGTCCTAAGCTATATCGACGCGTTTTCAGCCGCTGCGGGAGTGGCGGTCCTATGCTGCCTCCTTGCCACGCTCGTCCCAAAAGTCGGACCGGCCGAGCCATTCACGGCCGCCTCCATCCCCACAACCACAGGTCCCATCGCGTCATCCCATGAGCCCCGTTGATCCGACCTCGGAACGCCCCCGCGCCTCATGGCGGAACGGCGCGCTGCTCCATGATGCGCGGACCGTCGCGACTGAAACGGCCGTTGCCCTGAGCTATAACGGGTCCACTCATGCGGTGATGATGGCGACGCCGCAGGACCTGATCGATTTTGCGATCGGCTTTTCGCTCAACGAAGGCCTGATCGGCGATGTCACGGATATTCGAACCATCGAGGTTCAACGGGAGGCCAAGGGCATTGATCTGCAGATCTGGCTCGGCGAAGCGCGGGCTGCGCTTGTCCGTTCTCGGCGACGGGCCACGGTCGGGCCGGTTGGGTGTGGGCTTTGCGGCGTCGAGAGCCTGGCAGCAGCCGCGCCGGCGCTGCAGCGGGTTGCCGTGGAGGGCCGTATCGCCGCCAAGGATCTGATGACGGCAATGGGCGAACTCTCTTCCCGCCAGTTGCTGAACCAGCGGACGCGCGCCGTACACGCCGCGGCATGGTGGGAGCCGGAATATGGCATCCGCGCGACCCGCGAGGATGTCGGACGGCACAACGCGCTCGACAAGCTCGCGGGCGCACTCGCAGGTCAGGACAGGGCGACCGCGCTGGGCGCTTTACTCCTGACAAGCCGCATTTCCGTTGAGATGGTGCAAAAGGCAGCGATGATGGGCGCACCCGTCATCGCGGCGGTCTCGGCGCCGACCTCGCTCGCCATCGACGCAGCCGTAGAGGCGGGCATCACCATGGTCGCCATCGCCCGCGCCGATGGCTTCGACGTCTTCTCCAACCCCCAGCGCATTGCGTTCTGACGGTCAGCGACCAGTCTCAGCTGGCCGCGCGCACACTCACCGGGATCGACTTGTAGCTCGGCGTACCGCTGCTGCGGTCGTAGTCGCGCAGGCCCAGCAGCAGGTTGGCCTCCGGATAATAGGCCGCGACCGATCCCCTCGCGATCGGATAGGCCACCGCGGTCTGCCCCGCCAGCACGCGGCCGGGCGCTGCGATGACATCCACCCGGTCGCCATGCATCAAGCCGCGATCAGCCAGATCCCGCTCGTTTACGAACACGACGTCGCGCCGCCCTTTGATCCCGCGATAGCGATCGTTCATGCCGTAGATCGTGGTGTTGTACTGGTCGTGACTGCGGATCGTCGTCAGCACCAGCGTGCCAAGGTCGCGGTCGTCATCCTCGTCGACGCCGGCGAAGATCAGGAAATGCGCCCTCCCGTCAGGCGTCGCCCAAACGCGGTCCGACGCAGCCACGGTCAGCCGGAAGCCGCCGGGTTTGCGGACCCGTACGTTAAAATCATGAAAATCTGGGAAGACCTCTTCGATCTTGTCCCGGATGCGGTCGTAATCGGCGACCATTCCCTCCCAATCGATTGCGCTGTCAGGGAGGGTCGCGCGCGCCAATCCGGCAACGATGGCAGGCTCGGACAGCAGGAGGTCGGAAGCTGGCCTCAAGCCACCGCGAGAGGCATGCACCATCGACATCGAATCCTCCACGGTGATCGATTGGGGCACGCCATGCTGCTCGTCGCGCTCGGTGCGACCCAGGCATGGCAGGATATAGCTGTGCGGCGTCGTAAGCAGAGCCGTCCTGTTGAGCTTCGTGATGATCTGGACGGACAAATCGAGCTTGCGGAATGCCGCGAAGCAGGCCTCCGGATCGGGCATTGCAACGGCGAGATTGCCCCCCAGCCCGATGAAGGCGCGTGCGGTCCCCTCCTCCATGGCAGCCACGGCCTCGACGGCGTTATGCCCATGCTTGCGGGGAGCGAAGATACCAAAGGCTCTGTCCAATCTCTGCAGAAAGGCTTCGGTTGGAATCTCCGTGATGCCGACCGTGCGATCACCCTGAACATTGCTGTGGCCGCGTAAGGGGCAGATTCCTGCGCCGGGCTTGCCAATCTGGCCGCGCATGAGCAGGAGATTGGCGAGTTGTTGGACGTTCTGGGTTCCGTGGCGATGCTGCGTCAGGCCCATGCCATAGCAGATGATCACACGTTCGGCGCTCCAGTAGACCTGTGCCATCGCCTCGATATCGGCGCGCGACAGACCCGATCGCATCTCGATCTGTGCCCAAGAGGTCGCTTCGATGTCATGGACGAGCGCGTCGAACCCGGTCGTATGCTCGGCAATGAACGAGCGGTCCAAAAGGCCTTCGCCGCCTTCATCGATCTGGACCCGGTCTGCCGCCAGAAGAGCCTTCATCATGCCCTTCAGCATGGCGGCATCGCCGCCTACCCTCGGCTGGTAGTAGGCAGACGCCAGCGGTGTCGAGCTCAACGTCACCATCTCCACGGGATCCTGAGGCGCGGCGAAGCGTTCGAGTCCGCGCTCTTTCAGGGGATTGGCAACGATGATCGGCACACCGCGGCGGGAGGCTTCGCGCAGGGTCGTCAGCATGCGCGGGTGGTTGGTGCCCGGGTTGTGGCCGATGCAGAAGATGGCGTCGGCAAGGCCGAAGTCCTCAAGCGTCACCGTGCCCTTGCCGACGCCGATCGACTGCGGCAGGCCGACGCTGGTGGCCTCGTGGCACATGTTCGAGCAGTCAGGAAAGTTATTGGTCCCGAAGGCGCGGGCATAGAGCTGGTAAAGAAACGCAGCCTCGTTCGACGCGCGGCCCGAGGTGTAGAATTCAGCCTGATCAGGATGCTCGAGCGCGCGCAGACGCTCACCGATCTGCGCGAAGGCTTCGGCCCATTCGACGATCTCGAAGCGGTCGGTCGCGCTGTCGTAGCGCATCGGATGCGTCAGCCGGCCCGCCTCCTCCAGCGCATGATCCGACCATGTCCACAGCTCGGACACCGTATGGTCGGCAAAGAAGGCAGGACCGGCGCGCTTGACCGTGGCCTCCCAGGTCACCGCCTTGGCGCCGTTCTCGCAGAACTCGAACGAAGAGGTATGCTTGGGATCGGGCCACGCGCAACCAGGACAGTCGAACCCCGCGGGTTGGTTCATCTGCAACAGCGCCCGCGTGGAGACGCTCGCTCCCATCTCTTTGCGGATCGTCTCGGCAACCGCCTTGAGGGCTCCCCAGCCTCCAGCCGGTCCCGTGTAAGGCCTCATGCCGTCGGTCGCGTCATCTGCCATCGCGAGGATCCCTTTGCGAAACACTGCTCGCTTTGAGTCTCACCGACATCGGCCCAGACAGCCATCATACGCAGGTTTGTGGCTCCAGGGTCAACGCCAGGACGCTGCGGAGAGCCGGATCAAGGATGCTTCCCCGCCGCAAAGCTGCGGGCATGAATGGCCTGAACTCGCGAAAAATCGTTGGCACCGGACGCGGTTCGGACCAACCAGCACACGTTGCTGCTGACAAGGTCTACCATGTCAGTCGCCGTGTCGGCAGGGCGCCCCGATTTTGGCCTTCGTCATTCGACGTCCGACGGGACAGTCAAACGGGTCTCAGTCCGCCAAAGCCGGGGGGTCGTGCCTTCCGCCCCCGAGAAGACGCGCGTGAAATGGCTCTGGTCCGCGAAACCACAGGCGAGAGCGATCTCCGACAGTCGGAGGCTCGTCTCCCGCATCAGCGATTTGGCTTTCTCCACGCGCCGTTTGAGGAGCCACCGATGCGGGGCAAGTCCGGTCGAGCGCGCGAACTGGCGCGAAAAGTAGCTGGGGGTCAGTCCACACTCGAGCGCAATGTCGGCGATCGTCAAGTCACCATCGAGCTTGGACTCAATCAGTTCTTTCGCCTTGCGGAGCTGCCATCCCGGAAGCCCCCCATGGATCCGCGCCGTGGCTCTCAGATTCCCGCCGTAAGTCCCGAGGATATGCGCGGTCAGCGCGGCGGTCACATGATCGACGAAGAGCCTGTTGGCCTCCTGCGCACGGTCGATCGCAGGGATCAAGGTCGCCCCCAAATGGGCGATGATGGGATCGTCCATGCCGAACCCGATGGGCACTTCGAGATCGCGGAAGCGCGACAACCCTTCCCGTTTGGCATACTCGACCAAGAAGCGGCGCGGCATGTGGAAGTGCAGGAAGTCGAACGGATCCAGCAGAAAGGCCTCCGTCGACGATCGTAGGTCGAAAAACGCAGAATGGCCCTTCCAAAGTTGCTGCTGCCGGTGGTGTTTGCCGTCGAGCCAGAGTTCCCCGCGCTCGTAGTGGATCAGCTCGAGCGACAGCGCGTAGCTGTCCTCGGCGGGGACCGGGACGACCATGCCGTAATTGCCTGCGCTTGCAATGCGTGAAACGGAGATGCCGGTTGCCGAAGGCAGGGATTCGAAGAGCAGCTGCCCTTCTGAGGCCCGCCAATGGTGATGGAGGCGCGAGCCATAGTGCTCCGAATGTGCTTCCATCGGCTTGGCCCTAAGCGCCTGCAACCGCGACGACAGAGGACGTCACGCAGTGCACGACGTCGGCAGCTTTCCGGCCGGCGTCACGGATATCGCGCAAGCGGACGATGACCGCGTTGAAATCAGCATCGCCGTTAGCGATCCGACTGAGGCCGGCGTCGCGGTGACCGACCGCGCCGCCACGACCCCGCTCCCCTTCCTGCGCCAGCGCAGATGTGGGACGGTTTGGGACACGGGGCTTGTCGGATCGTCTTGCCATGGCAGCGTGCGTCTGTCCCCCACACCGTCGCGTGGAGCCGGTGTCGAACTGCGGCCCGCGCGGCCGCACCCATGCGCAGGGGTTGCGGCATGCAGTCTCAGATTGCTTGAAGCGGCTCGTTCCGTATTTGCC
>OGCL01001276.1_pt1 | contig 22187 bp, 18 predicted proteins | sample 1570041 | NCBI WGS metagenome assembly OGCL01 (sample SAMN06266162, study PRJEB24511) | hot springs metagenome | isolation source: Hot spring water | place: South Africa: Limpopo | collected 2015-06-22 | reverse complement strand
CCCACAGGCAGGGGTGCGGTTCGACAGGCTCACCGCAGGTGGGGAAACCCGGTTTCCCCGTATGTTCACCTCAGCCATCCATACGGCTGCGCCGCACAACACCAGAATGAAAATATTTGTTCTTGGGAGGGCTACGCCCTCCCAAACCCTCCCGGTGGGGAGGGCTTGCCGCTCCCACAGGCAGGGGTGCGGTTCGACAGGCTCACCACAGGTGGGGAAACCCGGTTTCCCCGTATTTTCACCTCAGAAGGCTCGGGAGACCGATCTCCCGGTACAGCGCCAGATGGCGCTCAACCATCAACTCGACACCATACTCCTCCTCAGCCACGGCACGGCACCGTTCGCGCAGGTCATTGCCGCTGGCGATGGCGGCCAGGGCCTCGCTAACAACCGCGGCGAGGCCGGCAGCGTCGGGTGTGGCAGCCAGCCAGCCCGTCTGCCCCGGCCGCACCAGGTCGGGCAGGCCGCCCACGGGCAGGGCCGCCGTAGGGGTGCCGCAGGCCAGGGCTTCCTGGACGGTCAGAGGCAGGTTGTCCTGCGGGGCGGGGTGGATGAGCAGGTCGGCGGCGCTGAAGATTGTCGCCTGGCGTTCTGCGGCGCGCACAAAGCCCAGAGGGACGACGCGTAGCCCGAGCGCTTCCAGGGGCGGGCGCCCGGCGCCCATGGTCAGCACGGTCAGGCCGCGTGGCAGGGCGGCGCCGAGGGCTGGCAGCAGATCGGCGCCCTTACGCGGATCATTCAGATCGGGCATGGCCAGCAACACCACAGGGCCGTCGGCGGGCAGCCCCAGAGCGCGGCGCGCGGCGTCGCGGGGCAGTGGTCGCCAGTAGTCCAGCGGCAGGCCATAGGGGATGCGCTCAACCCGTCGCCCGGCCCACAGACCGCGCCGGGCCTGGGCGGCTATCCAGCGCGAGGGCGCGACTGCCGCCAGGCGGGGCACAGCGGCCACCAGGGCGTGCCGCTCCTCCCAGGCTGGCCCTACCAGGCGCGGTGGCAGGGCAGGATAAGACCGGGCAGTGGGGCAGGCGGTGTTGCAACCGGTCACGAATCGCTCACAGGTGTAACTGTAGACGCAGCGGCCCGTCAACGGCCACATGTCGTGCAGGGTCCAGACCACGGACGCATACTCTCCGGCCACGGCCGCCAGGCGTGGCGACCAGCCTGCGCCTGCGCCGCCGTGCAGGTTGTGCAGATGCACCACATCGGGGCGCAGGCGCAGCAAGGCCCGTCTCAGGGCCGTCTCGGCGGCAGGGCGGGCCAGGCGGTCGAGGATCGCCCGCGCTTCCAGTGGCGCCACCCGGCGCGCCGTTCGCCGCAGGAGGAACCCCCCTGCGCCAAGGTACTCCGTTTGCCAGGGGTGGGGCTGCCCGTCGGGAAAAGCCACCAGCCGCGTCACCTGCGCCCCGGCGGCTACCAGCCCCGCCGCGAGCCGGCTCGCCGCCACGGCCGCTCCGCCGCGGGTTTCCCAATCTGAGAGCATCACAATATGCATTATTGCACGCGGGATGATGCCATTCTGGATGGCAGAGTGTGAGTGATGTGAACATCGGGGAAACCGGGTTGCCCCGTGCCCCTGCCCGGCGGGGTGGCGCGCCCGCCAAACTCTCCCGCACACGGCCTGCTGTCACTTCAGGCCCAGGCGGGCGCGGGCCAGACGGCGCAGGCGCCGCAAGCGCCAGGCGAGCTTCGCCCGCAGGTCAGGGTCAAACAACAGGCGCTGGGTGCGCGCATCCGAGCGTTCGTCGGGCGCGAGGGCGGGCGGATGGCGCAGCGGGAAGACCAGTTCACCAGCCGGCAGATTGGCGACAGGGCTATCGGGGTTGGAGGTGTGGGTCGAGTCTGGCCCAAAGCCGATATTCTGCACCAGATTAACCGCGGGGAGGGCAGTTAACCCGTGATGGCGCCAGCAACTGTACGTCCAGCGATAAGCCCATGAGTCGATCCGCCGGGCGTACACGGCGTCGAAAATGCCCCGCCAATGGCTCGCGGCGCGCCGGTTGCGAAATATGTCCAGGAGCCAGGGTGTTTCGCGCAGACGCGGCCAGTCGGCCATAGCGCCATCGTAGAGGCGCCAGGCGCGTCGCCAGGTCGCCCAGCCTGAGCAGTGGGGGTAGCGGGAGAAGGCGTAACTTGCATCACCGCTCATAGGCGTGAATCGGTCGCCGGAGATGACCATGACCCGCGGCTCGCTGGCGTAATGCTCCAGCAACTCGCTACAGAAGCGGAAGAAGCTGGCCCCGGGCACACAATCATCTTCAAGAATGATGGCCCGATCCACACTGGCAAAAACAGCGTCAAGAGCGGTCTCAAAGCGCGCAGGCAGGCCCAGGTTGTGATCGGCGTAATCGTGGATCACGTCGCAAGGCCAGTCTACATGTTCCACGACGGCGCGGGCCGCGGCACAGGCTGCGGCTTCACTAGGGCGGTCGGAACGGGGGCCATCGGCGATGAGGAAGAGCTGCCGGGGGCGGGCGCGGGCAATGGCAGCGAAGACGCGCGCCGTCAAGGCCGGGCGGCGGAAAAGCAAGAGGACCACGGGAACGTCGAGCGCTGCGGAAGGAGACATAGCGTATGAACGTGGATGACGAAGGCGCGAGAGCCGCAAAGATTGCGCGGCTCGTGAGGGCGAAACCTCTGGCAAGGTCAGAGGCACAGGCCCTTGATATGCTCATGTTCAGGCAAGGCGCCACGTTGGCTCGGGTGTTCGGTCCGCCCTTAAATCCTGATCCTCCCGCGTCGAAGGGGAACCGTGCTCCTCCCCTCCAGCAAGGGGTGGCTGCAAGGGAAGCAGAGCGCTGTGAATGGTACATCTGACAGGTTGTTCGCGGATGCATCACTTAGCGAGCCAGGGGTATTATACCAATTTCACTTGAACACTCCGCAAGCAGCGTTGCGTCAAAGCGCACCTGGACGCCTTGCGCGACAATCTGAAATCCAAAATCTACAATCTGAAATGGTATTATATCGCTCTCTGTGCCATGGCCGGAGGCGGATCAAGGAGCGCGGGCGGGAGGCGCGGACGAGCGCGGACGGGCTTTCACCCTTCTCCCCTGGAGCGGGGGCAGCTTGCCCGTATGCCCATAGATGCGGGCGGAGGGCTCGCGTACCCTGATTCGCCAGCAGGATCATATGAACAGCGACCCGAAGGCTTCCTACCGGGGCGCGCATAGCTGTGCTATAATCAAACCCGTCCCGCGAGCGTAGACACAAATAGTAGATAGTGGCTGGCGCATCCGCTGTTACCGAGAGGTGCTGCCTATGCCCTCACGACTGAGCGACCGTCTGAACAGTGCCCGGCGCGAGCGCTTCATTGGTCGTGCGGCTGAACTGGCGTTGTTTGAGCACGCGCTGGGGGCGGCGGAGTTGCCGTTCTGTGTGCTCTACGTCTATGGGCCGGGGGGCGTGGGCAAAACCTCCCTGCTTGCCGAGTTTGCGCATCTGGCTGAACGGGCCCATGCGCAGGCGGTGATGCTTGATGGCCGGAATCTGGAGGCGACCCCTGAGAGCTTTCTGGCGGGGATGCGGCTGAGCCTCGGCGTCGATCTGACCACCGGGCCTGTCGAGGCGCTTGCCGCTTCCGCCGGACGCAGCGTGCTCCTGGTTGACACGTTTGATCTGCTCGCACCTCTGGAAGGCTGGCTGCGCGATGTGTTCCTGCCTGCACTGACCGACCGGGTGCTGGTGGTGCTGGCGAGCCGCCACCCGCCGTCAGCGCCCTGGCGCGCCGATCCCGGCTGGCAGCAGGTGCTCAAGACGGTAGCCCTGCGCAACCTGAGCCCTGATGAGGGACGCACGTACCTCACCCGCCGGCAGGTGCCGGAGACGGACCTGCCGGCGATTCTGAGCTTCACCCACAGCTATCCGCTGGCGCTGTCGCTGGTCGCCGATCTGTACGAACAGCGCCAGGGTTACCACTTTGTGCCTGCCGAGGCTCACGACGTGGTTGCAGTATTGCTCGAGCGCTTCCTGCAACGTGTGCCGGGTCCTGCCCACCGCGCGGTGCTCGAAATCTGCGCGCTGGCACGGGTCACCACCGAGTTGCTTCTGGCGGAGATGTTAGCCGTGCCCGATGCCCACGATTTATTTGCGTGGCTCCGTGGCTTGTCCTTCGTCCAGCCGCGGCCCGGCGGGTTGTTTCCCCACGATGTTGCCCGCGAGGTGCTGGTAGCTGATCTGCGCTGGCGCAACCCCCAGTGGTACACCGAGTTGCACCGGCGCGCCCGCATATACTACGCGCAGCGCCTGCACGCAACGCAGGGGGTTGACCAGCAACTGGTGTTGTTCGACTTTATTTACCTGCATCGCGAGAACCCGGCGGTGCGTCCTTTCTTCGAGTGGCAGGCCAGCGGACGGGCGGTGCCGGATCGTTTGGGCCAGGATGACATCGGGCACCTGGTGGCGATGGTTACGCGCCACGAAGGAACCGAGTCGGCGAGTCTGGCGCGCTACTGGCTTGCGCGCCAACCGGAGCACGTGGTCGTGTTTCGCGATCTTGAGGGCAAGCCGGCGGGTTTTATGACCCTGCTGGCCCTGGAGCGCGCCTCAGGCGAGGACCTGGCGGCTGATCCGGCTGTGGCCAGCGTGAGCGACTTTCTGCAACGCCATGCCCCGTTGCGCGCCGATGAAAGCGCCACCTACTTTCGCTTCTGGATGGCCGCCGAGACCTACCAGGCCGTCTCGCCAATCCAGAGCCTGATCTTTATCACCATGGTCCGCCATTACTTCACACCCGGTCTGGCCTACACCTTCTATGCCTGCGCCGACCCGGAATTCTGGCAGCCGGTCTTTGCCTACGCCGAGCTGCATCGCCCGTCGGAACTCGATTTTCGGGTGGGTGATCGGGCCTTTGGCGTGTACGGGCACGACTGGCGAGCTATGCCCCCCTTGCCCTGGCTGGAGTTGCTGGGCCAGCGCGAGCTTGCCGCCGCGCCCGAGACGATCAAGCCCCCCGCGCCAGCGCGCGTAGAGGTCTTGAGCCGGGAGGAGTTCGGCGAGGCTGTAGAACACGCGCTGCGCAATTATACCCGTCCTGATGCGCTGCGCGGCAATGGCCTGCTCCGCTCGCGGATCGTGACCGAGCGTGTCGGCGCCGCTGTGGGTGAAGGGGCGCGTGTTGCCGCTCTGCGCGACTTGCTCAAACAGGCGGCCGAGCACCTGCGCGAGACGCCAAAAGAGCATAAGTTCTATCGCGCGGTGCATCACACCTACCTCCAGCCCACGGCAACGCAGGAGCAGGCCGCCGAGATGCTCGATGTGCCGCTGAGTTCGTATCGCCGTCACCTCAAGGCCGGCATGACACGCATCGCCGAAATCCTCTGGCACATTGAGGTCAGCCGGGGGGAGGTCTGATGTTATGGGGAAACCGGGTTTCCCCATTCCCCTGTCTGTGAGGGCGCCAGTCGCTCCCAGCAGCGGTTGGAAAATGGAGAAACCGGGTTTCCCCATTTCCCTGCCCGACAGGAGGCTCCGGGGTGTCAAAAAATGGTCAATTTTTGAGCGCCACGTGGTCTGTCAGTGACAGGCGGCCTGCGGTACTCTTAAGGAGAGGTGGAAGGGCAAATTCCTCTGGCAGCTTCCTTTCCGATGGAGCGCGGCGCCTCCGCACTTCACCAGAACGAGAAACTCTTCAGCCGTCTATGCGGCTGCGCCGCACAACGCCGGAATGAAAATAATTATTCCTGGGAGGGCGCAGCCCTCCCAAACCCTCCCGCGGGCGGGTTGTTTCCTGGGAGGGCGCAGCCCTCCCAAACCCTCCCGCGGGCGGGTTGTTTCCTGGGAGGGCGTAGAGGCGCGGCGCCGCCGCGCCTCTACGCTCAAACCCTCCCGCGCGCGGGCTATTTTCACCTCAGGGGTCTGCGGTTTCCGCAATCCTGCCGAGACGAAGTCTCGGTGTAGAACTGATCACCGGGGAGCGTTTCGATGCACGAGCATACGTTGATGATTGTTGAACAACTGGTGGCGGCGTGGAATACGCGCGACCCGGTGCGCGTCGCTGAGTGCTATACCGAAGATTGCTACGGATTAGACGTTGCGATTGCCCGGCCACAGATAGGTCGTCTCGGTATTCAGCGCATGTTTGAGGCCTATTACCAGGCATTTCCCGACCTCGAGATCCGCCCCGACGATATTGTGGTAGACGGCGAGCGCGTGGCGCTGTTCTGGACGGCGTATGCCACCCATCAGGGACCCATCCTGAACATCCCGCCGAGCGGGCGCCGCGTCACCGCCCGTGGCGTCAACCGCCTGGTGCTGCGCGACGGCAAGGTGCACGAAACCCTGACCATCTGGGATGTTGCTGGGATGCTCCGTGGTCTTGGTCTTTTACCGGATCTGTAGCCCTCTGCCCGAGGAGATTGGAAGGGCGCAGTCCTCTCGGGAAACGCCGCTTCCTGGTTACGGACCGGGCGAAACATCTTGGTAGCGCTACCAACATCTTTTCCTCAGCCGGGCTTCTTGAGTCCCCTGCCCGGATAGAGGGCCAGGGAGGGCGCAGCCCTCCTGAGCCCTCTTTTCGCTATTTCCCCCTTCCCCGTGCTGGCCAATGACACACCGGCGCTCATCCGGCTGCGCCACACAATCCGCAGATACATATGAAGTTTTCCCCGGCGGTTACGCTTGCCCCAACCCCACCGGCCAGAGGAATGGAAAAACTCGGCTTCCCCACCCTTCAACCATTTCCGGGGTCGCCTGACACCCCGACGGGTGGCAAGGGGCAAATCCGGCTTCCTCTCTGTGCACCGCGCGCGTCTGAACCCACAATGAGCGCAAAGTGAACATCGTTCGGGCTGGAAACTGACCACCTGCGCGCGGCATACTGCGCCTGTCCGTTGTTGATAGGACGTGACGCACCACGCGACAGGAGGCACACCGATGACCAGCCCGGATGTCGAGTTCACCGTGCGCAGCTACTTCAGCCTGATGGACCAGGGGCAACTGGCCTTCCTCGGTCATCTCACCGCCCCCGACTACCAGCTCCACTTCGCCGATATCCCCAAACCGTTTGACCTCGAGGGGGCAATCGATCTGATCGCCGGCTTCCAGGCCGCCTTTCCTGATCTCAGTCACGACATTCGCCAGGTAAGCGAAGCGGACGGCACGGTTGAGGTGTTGATCACTGCGCGCGGCACCCAGCGTGACCCGTTCCGGGGGGCGCCGCCCGGTGGTCGCGCGATCGAGACGCCAACGCGCCATTACTTTCGCTTCGTGGACGGAAAGATCGCCGAGCATCGGATTGCGGTGGATATGGACGACATCATGCGCCAGATCAGCGCCGGGCCAGCCACGCCGGAAGCGAATAAGGCCCTCGCCATACGGTTCTACGAAGAGGTCATCAACCAGGAGGACAGGGCGGTGGTTGACGCGATCTTCGCTGCCGATGTCATCCTGCACGATCCGTTCAACGGCTCGCAGCAGGGCATCGCGGCCTTCAAGGGCCTGCTGAGCATGTTCGATGCCGCCTTTCCACACCACCGTGTGGCTGTCGAGGCCGTGCTTGCCGAGGGCGACTATGTCGCGGTGCTTCACACCCACTACGCCACCCACAATGGCCCCTTCATAGGCCTGGCGCCCACCGGCAAGGCAGTGGCGGTCGGCGGGCTGGAGCTGTTCCGCTTCGCCAATGGCCGGATCGTCGAGTTCTGGCGCAAAGACGACGACGCGAGCCTGCTGCTGCAACTCGGCGCACTACCCGCGCCACAGGCGGCCTGAGACCGAGGAGACCTTCAATGGCTGATTATGCCTTCACCACGCTCTGGCAGATCGCCGCGCCGGTTGCGCCCATCTGGACGGCGATCACCGAAGTGGAGCGCTGGCCCCGCTGGTGGCGCGGGGTCGAGGCGGTGGTCCGGCTGCGCGACGGCGACCTTCAGGGGGTTGGCGCGATCCACCGCTACACCTGGAAGAGCAAACTTCCCTATCGCCTCAGCTTCACCATGGAGACGACGCTCGTCGAGCCACTCCGGCGTATCGAGGGCCATGCCCAGGGAGAACTGCGGGGCGCCGGCCGCTGGACGTTTACCGAGACTGCGCATGGAACCACCGTTCGCTACGACTGGCACGTAAGCACGACAAAAGCCTGGATGAACCTGATCGCGCCGCTGGCGCGGCCGCTCTTCGTCTGGAACCACGATGTGGTCATGGCCTGGGGTCACGAGGGGCTGCTGAAACTCCTGGTCGCCGCCCCGGCGCCGGCGGGAGGCGAGTAGCGCACCGTAAGGTCGAAGCACTGGCGCAGCCAGTGCTGCGGCTCAACCTGAGAAGGAACGAACCCGATGATTACCTCCGCCGGCCAGGGCATGACCTCGGCGGCGATGCAGGCCGCCGCACTCGACGAGCTGCTACTACTGCGCATGGGCCGACTGGAGGGCCTGGCGCCCGCCTTCTTCAAGCGGGCCGCCCAGGTGATAGACACACCCTGGCAACTGGCGGTAGGTGAAGATTTCCGCTTCCCGGAAACGACCGGCCCCAAACCTGCAGGCGTGGACCTGCTCAACCGCTACGTGGCCGCCGTGCACCGCGCCACGCTGGTAGACCCGGTGGTTGGCGCGGCCTTCATCAAGGTGATGAACCTGCTGGCGTCACCGAGCAGCCTGCTCACGCCGGGGATCATGCTGCGCGTGCTGCGCGCCAACTGGGGGCACAGTCGCGCTGTCTCGGAGCTGCGATCAAAGCGAAATCGTTCGCAGACCGGGCACAACATCCAGAGCGTCTGACTGCATCGCATTGCGTGGAGGGCTCGCAGCGGGCTGTCCATCAGATCGAGCGCGATGCCTCAGTGGATCGGTCTGGGGAAGCAGCGGCTGGCGCGCCGTAACTGGAGTTCAAGCGCGGTGGGAGGGCGCAGCCCTCCCAGGAAACAACCCGCCAGCGGGGAGGGTTTGGGAGGGCGCAGCCCTCCCAAGAACAAATAATATGTTCATTCTGGCGTTGTGCGGCGCAGCCGCATGGACGCACGAGGGGAAAAGACCATGAACACGCACAAGGAGGTGCAACTCACGCCGTTGGACCCGGCCAGCATTCCGCACCTGACGCGGTTGATGGCCATGACCTTCGACGCTGACGTGCAATCCTTTGACGAGGTTAGCCCCGAACTGCTCCAGTGTTACCACACCGACGACCTGTTCCAGAAGTGGCCGCCGGGCTGCATTGACGCGGAACGCTTCAGCGTAACGGTGGATAACACCCTGGTGGGAGCGGTGGTCATCTGGCACTACCCCGACGACACCAGCGTGCTGGGGTTGCTGTTCGTCACGCCCGAATACCAGGGATACGGCATCGGCGCCTACATCTGGCGCTTCCTGGAGGATCGCTATGACGAGACCACGCGCTGGCTTGTGGCGGCGCCGGGGTGGTCGAGTAACACCCAGCGTTTCTACCGCTACACCTGCGGGTTCACACCGGTGCGCTTTGAGGGAGCTTACGTGATCCTGGAGAAAGCGATCAAGCGCTGACCTGGCTTCAATCCCCTTTGATCTGGCGGGTAATGTTGCGGAGGTTGTTGTTCCACCCGTCCAGCATATCATTCAACCCACCAAACAGACCCGACCCCTGACGCCGTCCTGCACGTCCGTTGGGCATTGAGTACACCGGCGGACGCTGGGAGTCGGCGCCGGGGGGAGGCGTGCTGGCGTGATGCTCGGAGGGCTGCGCGCCGTTGGGGCGTGGGGGCAGGCCGGGCATAGACAGGTCAATCACCGGGGGAAGCCCGCGCGATGAACGCAGGAAATCGAGGGCTTCGAACTCGTTGCCAAACAGCCCGATGCCGCTGACCATCTTCACCAGCGGCGCGAACATCAGCAGGTGATGCTCGCTCACCACAAAGGCCAGGTGCCCCAGGCGGGGATGGTGGACAACTTGCTCCATACGCCGGCGCGCCCCGGGGCTGGCGCCACTGATCCGCCGTCCGTCCACCAGCAGATCGGTCGGCTGCGTGCAGGCGTCGAACAGCGTCCACAGCTCATCGAAGTACGCATTCGCCTGATCCACGGCCAGATGGCCTTCAACCACGACCCACAAGAGGTCCTCGCTATGACGGGTGATCCGGTAGGGCATCGGCGCACTCCTCCCCAGGTAACTGCCCCGCGCTGGCGGGACGAGTGGGCTTGGACCAGGTGTGCCCATTATACAAGCTCATTGTCTATATGTCCATACATATACGCAAGAAAGAACAGGGGTAATGTGCTATACTGGCGCCGGCAACGGGGTGCGTCGGGCGCCTGATCGAGCGGAAGAGGCGGGGAGAACCGCCGGGCGCTCCATCCTGTGAAGAGGAGCGTGTGGGGGCCCGGAGGGCTGCGCCCTCCCAAACCCTCCTTTCCAGGGAGGGGCGCGGTTCAACAGGCTCACCGCAGGCGGGGAAACCTGGTTTCCCCATACGTTCACGTTCGTAAGGTGCGGCTTTGTCGCACAGAAACTGGCAAGCTAGAGGAGTCCGTCATGATCTTCATTGTCGGCGGAACGGGAACGCTGGGGCAGACTCTGGTGCGCATGCTGCGCGAGCAGGAGCGCCCGGTGCGCGTGCTGGTACGGCCCGGCTCGCTTGCCAAGGCCGAGCCACTGCGCGCCCTCGGCGCCGAGTTGATCGGCGGCGACATCCGCGACCCCGGCAGCCTGGAGATCGGCTGCCGCGGCGCAACCCATGTCATATGTGCCACCAGCGCTGGCGCCGACCGGCGCTATGAGTCGCGCCGGATGGCCGAGTACCAGGGACCGGTCAACTTGCTGCGGGCTGCCGAACGCGCTGGAACGGTGCGACAGTTTATCTTTACCAGCACCCTCTTTCCGCGCAATCCCGTCGGCTATAAGTTTGTCTGGGCCAAACTCATGGCCGAAGAGGAGATCCAGCGCAGCGGCCTTCCTTACACCATCTTTCGCCCCTGCGGGCTGTTCTACGAGATTGTGCAACGTGGCGAGCCGATCGTTGAGCGCTTCGGCGTGTTCCCCGTAGTTGGCTCGGGCCGGAAGCGCACCCAGATGCTGGCGATGGTTGATGTGGCCCGCGCCTACGTGAATGCGCTGGATAACCCTGAGGCGCTTAACCGCATCTTCGAACTCGGCGGCCCCGAACATTCCACCTTCGAGGAGATCGTCGCAACCTGGGCGCGGGTGCGGGGGCGCCCGATTCGCGTGGTCTATCTGCCGGTCTGGCTGATGAACACGATTGGCTTCCTGCTCAAGCCCTTCAACCCTTCCGCGCCGGGGGTGGTGGAGCTGCTTGAGTTCAGCTATGATGAGATGAGCTGTGATATGCGCGAGACCAGCCGCATTCTGCGCCTGGGCAAGATGCAGACCCTCGAGGAGTACTGCCGCGAATACTACGCCAGCCAGGGTCAGGGCGCATCGGTGCCCGCCTGAGGCATCGGGTGGCGGGGCCGCCGCGCCAGCCCCACCGGATAGCCCGTCATCTTCGCCAGGTCGCCCACCAGGCGAATGACGGGCACGAGGGCCAGAGCCGCGGCCCGTTCGCGCAGCGGCCGCCCGGCCAGATGTGGCCAGAGCCGGCGATACGGGCCGCGTGTGTAGCCTGCCACCCCTGACCCGATCAGCGCTGCCGCAGGGAGGCGTAGCGCCGGCCATCGCGCCGCTGCCGCCAGGAGCGCCAGCAACCCGGCATAGGCTCCGTAACGCGCGGCATGGCGCCGCGGCCATAGCCCGCCCACGCCGTCGCCGCGCGCGTAGAGGTAGTACTGCCGCGCAAAGGCCCGTAGCGATGCGCGCGGTCGGAAGTGGACGATGGCCTCGGGCACAAATGCGCGTTGAAAACCGCGCCGCTCCGCCTCCAGGTCAAAGTACAGATCCTCACTGTGGCTCAACCACTCCGGGAAGCCGCCCACCGCCGTCCACACCTCCCGGCGAAAGGCCATGCAGTTGCCGAAGGGCAGAAAGCGCGCCGGGTCGATCTCCTCCAGCCGGCGGTAGTTGGTCCAGGCCAGAACCAGTTCGAAGAGCGTCTGCGGATCGGGCGCATAAAAGCCACCGGTCAGATCGGCCTTACCAGCCTCGATTGGCGCCACCAGGGCCGCAAGCCAGGCCTGATCGAGGCGCAGCCCGGCGTCCGTGCAGGCGATGATCGCCCCCCGCGCCGCCCGAATGGCGTTGTTGCGCCCCGAGGGGATGTTGTGCCCGCCCGCCACCAGTCTGATCCGCGGTTCGCGGGCAGCATAGGCCCGCACAATTGCCGGTGTCGCGTCGCGACTCAGACAATCGTTGATCACGATCTCGTCGGGTAGACGAGTCTGCGCCAGCATGGAGTCGAGCAGCGCGCCGATGCTCTCGGCTTCGTCACGCACTGTGCAGATGAGCGAGAGGTGGACGTCGGTCATAGGTTGTGTCAGTCAGGCGCCATTCACGGGGCGCACAACGCCGAATGAAGGTAGTTGTTCCCGGGAGGGCTGCGCCCGCCCACTCCTCCCCGCTGGGAGGGGTGTGGTTCGGCAAGCTCACCACAGGTGGGGAAACCCGGTTTCCCCATCCCCCAATCGGTGGTGGGGATGCCTGGCGCCCCAGCAGGGAGGGGGTGCGGTTCGACAGGCTCACCGCAGGTGGGAAACCCGGTTTCCCCGTATGTTCACCGCAGGGGCATCTGGTACAACCCGTATGGTACAATCTGCGCCGTCGCGCCCTGTTGCGGCAGCGGTTCGTTCCCCTTCCCTACCAGCGAGGTTGTTATGGCAAAGCCCGCGGAAAAGCAGCGCAAGCCTGGCCGCAACGATCCCTGCCCCTGCGGTAGCGGTCGCAAGTACAAGGAGTGCCATCTGCCCCTCGAACAGGCGGCCCGTTCCGAGCAACTGCTGCTGCGACAGGCCCAGGATACCCTGCTGCCGAAGATCATCGAGGCCGCGCAGAGCGTTCCCGAGTCTTTCCCGGCGGCCTTCGCCCGCTTCTGGCAGGACAAGTATACCCTGGAACAGATGCCGGAGCTTGATCAGTTGGAGGACCGGGGCGCGGAACGCTTCCTTACCTGGTTCGCCTTCGATGTGCGCGACGAGAACGGCCAGACGCTGGTGGAGCGCCTGGCCGGGCAGGAGGACTTCACCGCCGATCCCTACGAGCGGCGGCTGCTGGAGCAGTGGCGCGCGGTGCGCCTGGGCGCCTATGTGGTGGAAGAGGTCCAGAAGGGCCAGGGTCTCACCGTGCGCGACCTGCTCACGGGCGAGCAGCGCCAGGTAGCCGACCACCACGCCTCGAAGCGTCTGGCGCCGGGCGAAGTGCTGGTCGGCCACCTGGCGCCTGCCGATACGCCCCCGGGCGCCGCTGCGCCCACATACTACCTGGCCGGCGCCGCAGCCCACCTCACCGAGGATACTGCCGCGAAGTTGCTCGAGTATGCGGAGTTGCACCTGGCCGATATGCGCCGCGCCAACCCCGGGGCCACCTGGGCCGACCTGATCGCCGCGCGGAGCGAGGTGCTCAACCACTTTGTTATGGCCCTGCCCACCGAAGCGCGCGACCCGACCGTCGTCGATCGGTTGATCAGCGAGGGCCGGATCGCCCTCCAACTGACCGCCGAGAGCGTCGCGGCCCTGCTCGGACGCCCCGCGCCCGATGCTAATGAGGAGCGCGGCTGATACCGTTACAGCTTGCTGATGTGAACATATGGGGAACCCGGGTTTCCCCATGCCCCTGCCTGTGGGGCGCCAGCCGCTCCCAACAGCGGTTGGGACATGGGGAAACCGGGTTTCTCCGGCGAGGCTTCGTCTCCCCGCACTCCGCTGCTTCCGTCACCGCCCGCCTGTTTCGCCGAAGGCGTAGGCGATGCCATCCTGAAGCGTACCGCGGGTCAGAATGCCGCTCAGATCCACCCCCAGGTGAACGAGGGTCTGCGCGACTTCGGGCCTGATGCCGGTGAGCACCACCCGCGCGCCGAGCAAGCGCACCGCCCGCGCCGCCTGGATCAGCATGTTCGCCACCTGCGTATCCACCACCTGCACCCCGGTAATGTCGATCAACGCGATAGCGGCGCGATGTTCGGCAACGCCCTGGAGCAACGTCTCGATCAACTGGTGGGCCCGCGCGGTATCCACCGAGCCGATGATCGGCAACAGCACGACCCGCTTTGAAAGGGGCAGCAGCGGCGTGGACAACTCGCGCAGCGCGTGCTGCTGAGCCTTGATGATCTCCTCCTGGAGGGCCAACCGTTCCCGTTCGGCCCGTCGCCGCTCGGTCAGATCGTCACAGATCACCAGCAGATAGGTGGGCTGCCCGCGTTCATCGTAGAGCGGGATCTTGGTCGTCCGCACGATGCGCTGGCCAAGGTTGGGGCTGTCTACCGGCTCCTCGGGGATCACCTCGGTGATGCCGCGCGCGAGCACCTCACGATCCTTAGCCCGAAAGGCCTCGGCCTGATCCTGTGGAAAGAAGTCATAATCCGTCCTGCCGATCACCTCCTCGGCGTGTAGCCCGAAGAGGAGTTCGCTGGCCGCGTTCCAGAGGACGAAGCGCCCTTCTCTGGCCGTCTTCAACAGCACCGCTACCGGTAGATGCGCAAAGAGTGTCTGGAGCAAGTGCTGGCTTTCCCGCAGCGCCTCTTCGGTGCGCTTCAGGTCGGTAATGTCTTCGTAGGTGCCGAGAATGCCGATCACGTTGCCACGACCATCACGCAGCGGGATCTTGTTCGTACTGGCCCACGCAACCCGTCCGTCAGCCTGGGTCTGGGTCTCGACGATGTGCAGCACCGCTTCGCCCGATTGGATCACCTGCCAGTCGAAGGCGCGGTACGAATCGGATTCCTCGTTCGTCCAGGGCAAATCGTAGTCACTCTTGCCGACGATCTCGGCGGGTGAGGCCAGGCCAGCGAAGCGAGCGAAGGTTATGTTGCAGCCCTGGTAGATCAGGTTGCGATCCTTCCAGAAGACTGCGCCTGGCAGGCTGTCGATAATCAGTTGCAGCCGCTCGCGGGCCTGGCGGAGTTCCTCTTCGATCTTGACCCGCTCGGTAATGTCGGTCGAGATACCGCTGACGGCGAAGGCATTGCCATGCTCGTCGTACAGCGGCACGCGAATGGAGAGGAAGGTGTGCAGGCCGTCGGGCATCGGCGCCGTCTCTTCCTGTACCACGGCTGTGCCGGTACGCACGGCTTCCTGCTCCGCGGCGCGCCACTGGGCGACATACGCTTCGGAGAAAAACTCGCTGTCGGCGTGCCCGACTAGCTCCTCCGGCTCCCGGCCCATTGTGCTGGCAGCGTTCCGATTGAGCAGGATGAACCGCCCTTCGAGATCTTTGATGTAGATTGCCGCCGGTGAGGTGTCGAGCACGTGGTGGAGGAACTGCTCGCTGCGTTCCAGCGCCGCGGTGCGTTCGGCCACCCGTTGCTCCAGCTCGGCGTTCAGCCGTCGCAATTCCTGTTCCACCCGTTTGCGCTCGGTAATGTTGTCGAACATAACGGCCAGTTCATCGTTTGGAAGGGGAACGGCGCGTACCGCAAAGGCGCTGCTGATCACTCGCTCGTCACCATAGGTCACTTCAAAGGCAAGAGGATGACCGGTACGCACCACACCGGCATAGGCTTGCGGCACTCCCTGCTCGCGCAGGCCGGGAAAGTTCTCGTCGAGGGTCCTGCCGATGATCTGCTCCGGCGCGACGCCGGTCATCTCCGCAACGATCGGGTTCGCCGCCACCATGCGCAGCGTGCGATCGTCGTCGCGATCTTCCAGCCGGTAGACATGGACTCCTACGCCGAGATGGTCAAAAATGGCCCGGTAGCGCGTTAGTTCGGCTCGCAGCGCATCATTATCCGCGCGGAGCTCCTCAGGTGTGGTGATTGTGCTAGCCATCGTCTGTTAACCCCTGTTCGCCCTTCGAGGTGCCACCGACCAATTGCGATTGTAATCCAGGCCTGTAACCAGCAAGCTACACGCAAGCGCTTTGTTATTTGCACAGCTTTTTTTTAATAATTGCAAAAGTTGTATAATTCCTGACTTGAAGCATAATAAGAGAAGCTGAGAAGAAGAGACGTGCTCACCACCGGGGAGACGGCCTGGCGGTTGTGCTGTCCCCCTCGGAGAGGGAGGCGAGCGCCCCCGGGCAGGGCTGGGAGACCTGGGTGCCCTTATCCTCTCCAGATTTTGAGAGCGTCTCTAAGGAGGACTGCAATGGCGCGCCCGATTGAGTTTGTGCTGATCCTCGGCCTTCAGCGCTACAGCCACGATCTGTTCCGCCAGGCTGAGGCCCAGGTACGTGCCGAGGTGCCGGAGTTCAAACTGCACCTGTTCGAGGATGGCGATGTGCAGCGCCGCCCTGCCGAGGTTGAGGCGGCCATTGCCCGCTGCGCCTGCCTGATGACCTCGATCATCACCCTTGCCGAGACCGCCGAGTGGCTCGTGCCAACTGTTGAGCGCCTCGACCCGCCGGTGGTGTTCTGCTTCGAGGGTCTCCCCGAGGTGATGCGCCTCACCAGAGTGGGCAGTTACTCGATGCGCGGCAAGAGTGGCGGTATGCCCAAACCGGTGCAGAACGTGGCCCGGCTACTGGTTGGCAATCGGGAAGAAGATGCGTTCTACGGCTACGTCAAGCTCCAGAAGATCACCTCGAAACTGGTCAATTTCCTGCCCGGCAAGCGCCTCAATGACTTCCGCAACTGGACCAATGTGACGACCTACTGGAACAACCGCAATGTCGCCAATACGGCGAACATGTTCAAGTTGATCCTGCGTGAGTACTGCGGCCTTGCGAAGCTCCAGGTTGCCCCCGCCGTAGAATTGCCGGGCATGGGTTTCGCCCACCCCGATGCGCCGCGCTACTTCGGCAAGCCCGAGGAGTACCTGCGCTGGGAGAAGGAGCGTGCCCGCGCCCGCGGCAAGGGCGCCGGGGCGCCACTGGGGACGGTGGCGGTGCTCTCCTTCCGCGCCCATATCCTCGGCGGCACCCACTACCACGCCGACCTGGTGCGCGCGCTGGAGGCTGCCGGCCTGCGCGTGTTGCCGATCTTCGTCCAGGGCATTGAGAGCCACATTGTCGTGCGCGAGTGGCTCAGCAAACTCCCGGTGGATGTGGTGATCAATACGATGGGCTTTCCACTGGTGGGCGGGCCGGCCGGTTCGAGCAAGGCCGGGTTGACCGTCGCCGTGGCCCGTGAATTGCTCAGCAAGCTCGATGTTCCGTACATCGTGGCCTCGCCGCTCTTTGTGCAGGACGAGGACCACTGGCGCGAACATGGCGTGGGTCCCCTCCAGGCAACCATTCTCTACTCGCTGCCGGAGATGGACGGCGCAGTGGCCCCGGTGGTTCTCGGCGGCATGCGCGGCAGTGAGGTGGGCACCGTGCCCGACCGCCTCGAACGTCTCGCCACGCTTGCCCGCGGGTTCGCGCGCCTGCGCCATACGCCCAACCGCGACAAGAAACTGGCCCTGGTGGTCTATAACTACCCGCCCGGCCAGGGCAATACTGCCACCGCGGCGCTGCTCGATGTGCCTGCCACGCTGATCGCGATCCTCGACCGCCTCAAGGCGGCTGGCTACAGCGTCGGCGAGTACCCGCGCGATCCGGCCCAACTGGCCCGCTGCCTGGAGGCCTCCATCCGCGCCGATCTGCCGGAGCTGCCCCCCGGTCACCCGCCGGTGTCGCGGCCCGTGGTTGGCCGCGAGAGCTTCCACGCCTGGCTGCGCCCCAGGGATCAGGAGCGCATCAACGACCGCTGGGGGTCGTTCCCCGGCGATATTGCCCCTGCCGGACGCGATGCCGTGCGCCTGGGCGGGATGACCCTGGGCAATATTTACATTGGCGTCCAGCCGATGATCGGTATGCCCGGCGACCCGATGCGGCTGCTCTTCGACCGCGAGAATACGCCGCACCACCAGTACGCCATGTTTTACAAGTACCTGACGGAGCAGTTCGGCGCCCATGCCATCGTCCACGTGGGTATGCACGGTACCGCCGAGTGGATGCCCGGCGTGCAACTCGGCGTGACCGAGCGTTGCTGGCCCGATGTGCTCCTGGGCGCGGCGCCCAACTTCTACATCTATCCGATCAACAACCCTGCCGAGGCCAATATCGCCAAGCGCCGCGGCTTCTCGGTGATTGTTGGGCACGCTATTCCGCCCTATGGCCGCGCCGGGCTTTACAAGGAGTTGCAGGCCCTCAAGGACGTTCTCGAAGAGTACCGCGAACGCCCGGTTGAGGATCTTGAGGCCGCCATTCTCCAGAAAATCGAACTGCTCAACCTCGACGTGGAACTGGCGCGCTACCAGGATGAACCCTTTGCCAGCTTCGCTTCACGTGTGTATGCCTACCTGCGCGATCTGGAGACCACGCTGATCACCGATAGCCTCCACGTCCTCGGCAGCGCCCCACCCCCCGAGGAACAACTGACCCTGGTGGTCGAGGCGCTCAAGATCCCACGCGATGGCAACCCCGGCCTGGGCGACCTGGCGATGAGCGCCGTGACCGGGCGCGCCGCTGGCGAAGGGCAGGCCCAGGATGGGTACACCGCCCTGCTCGCCCGGGCGCGCCGGGGCGACCTCGCCGCCCTGCAACTCCGCGACCGCGTCGAGACGGTCTGCAACGAGTTTGTGCGGCGGGCCGTGTTTGACGGCGAAGCGCCCGAACGGGCCTGGCAGGCCGTCCTGGGCATCAGTGAGGCCGGAGCCGCCGCCTGGAACCTCTTCCTTGTGCCGCTCACTGAACTGGGGCGGGCTATGCTCGCCGCCCTGCGCGACAATACCCAGGAACTGGATTTCCTGCTTCGCGGCCTGGAAGGGCGCTACATCCCCGCCGCCCCCGGCGGCGACCTGATCCGCGATGGTCTGGCGGTGCTGCCCACCGGGCGCAACATCCACAGCCTCGACCCCTTCCGCGTGCCCTCCGACAGCGCCTACCAGCGCGGCGTGCGTATCGCCGAAGCGCTGATCGCCGCCCATCGCGCCGAACACGACGGAGCGTACCCCGAAACCATCGCCCAGGTTCTCTGGGGCCTCGACTCGATCAAGACCAAGGGCGAGGCTATTGGCACCGTCCTCGGCCTGATCGGCGCCCGTCCGGTCAAGGATGGCCAGGGCAAGGTGGGACGCTACGCCCTCATTCCCCTTGAAGAGCTGGGACGCCCACGCATTGACGTGCTGATGACCGCCTCGGGCATCTTCCGCGACACCTTCGCCGGTACGATCGATCTGCTCGACCGGCTGGTCTGCGATGCCGCGCGCGCCGATGAGCCGGAGGAACTGAACTTCATTCGCAAACACGTGCAGGCGCTGGTGGCCGAGGGCAAGACCTGGGAGGCGGCAACGGCGCGTATCTTTACCCAGGCCGAGGGCACCTACGGCACCGATGTAGACGAGGCTATCGAGGGCAGCGCCTGGGAGGACCGCCGCGAACTCGAGGAACTGTTCATCAAACGCAATGCTTACGCCTTCGGCGGCGAAAAGGGCGGCGCGGCCCAGCCCGAGGTGCTCCGCTCCCTGCTCAAGACCGTCGGGCGCGTGGCCCAGGAGATCGACTCGGTCGAATACGGCCTGACCGACATGCAGCACTACTACGGCTACTCCGGCGCCCTCAAGGCCGCCGCCGAGCGCGCTACCGGCCACACCGTGCCCCTCAGCTACGTCGAGAGCTTCACGGCCGAGACCCGCGTGCAGAGCCTCGAACAGGTGCTACGGGTGGAGTACCGCACCCGCCTGCTCAACCCCAAGTGGTACGAAGGCATGCTCAAGCACGGCCACAACGGCGCCGCCGAGATTGCCCATCGCTTCACCTACATGCTCGGCTGGAGCGCCACCACCAGCGCGGTGGATAACTGGGTCTACGACCAGGCCGCGGCGACCTTCGTGCTCGACGATGCGATGCGTCAGCGCCTGGAAGCCGCCAACCCCGAGGCGGCTCGCAACGCTGTGGGGCGGTTGCTCGAAGCGCATAGCCGCGGCATCTGGCAAACCGATGAGGCGACCCTCGAGCGTCTGCGCGCGCTCCATGCCGACCTTGAGGATCGCCTGGAGGGGGTGCGGTAAGGGGGAAGCTTATTTCTTGCGCCGGCGTCGGCGCACGTGCCAGCGCCAGACGATGTGACGCTGTTGCGGACGCAGCGACGAGGGCGCCGGCGCGGGCGTGGTCGGAGCGCTCTCGCCGGCCGGGGATGGCGTCAGCTCAGTGGCGGCGCCATCCTCGTTGCTCGCCGGCGTGTCGCTTTCCCGGCGCCCGTGCCGTCCCTGCTCCTCAGGCATACCTGCTCCCTCACGCGCTCACTGCGATGGTTCGATTGTACTAACGCGCAGGGGAGCAGAGGTGTTGCAGGCTTGACAAAAGTGTTATTTACGACATAGCGCCAGACTCCGGTTGATTGGCGCCGACCTGCTCCTACGCCGTTCGCAGCGATGCGGCGGCGCGCAGGTTCAGTTCCTCGATGCTTTGCTCGCGCATACGGAACTTCTGCACCTTGCCCGTGACAGTCATCGGGAAGCTGTCCACGAACTTGACGTAGCGCGGGATCTTGAAATGGGCGATCTGCCCGCGGCAGAACTGGCGGATCTCCTCCTCGTCGGCGCTTTCGCCGGGCTTGAGCTTGATCCAGGCCATAATCTCCTCGCCATAGCGTTCGTCGGGCACACCGATCACCTGCACGTCGCTCACCTTGGGATGGGTGTAGAGGAATTCTTCGATCTCGCGGGGATAGACATTTTCGCCACCGCGGATGATCATATCTTTGATCCGCCCGACGATGTTGATGTACCCCTCCTCGTCCATCACCGCCAGGTCACCGGTGTGCATCCAGCCCGCGGCGTCAATTGCCTTACGCGTCGCTTCCTCGTTGTTCCAGTAGCCGAGCATCACCGAATAGCCCCGTGTGCACAACTCACCGGTCTGGCCACGCGGCAGCACCTTGCCGCTGACCGGGTCAATGATCTTGATCTCGACGTGAGGGTGCACCTGGCCGACCGTGCCGACCTGCTTATCCAGCGGCGCGCCGATGCGGGTCTGGGTGCTGACCGGGCTGGTCTCGGTCATGCCGTAGCAGATCTCCACCTCGCGCATGTTCATCAGCGAATGGACCTTGCGCATCACCTCGACCGGGCAGGGCGCGCCGGCCATCACGCCGGTGCGCAGGCTGCTGAGATCGAAGCGGCTGAACTCGGGATGGTCAAGCTCGGCGATGAACATCGTCGGCACGCCGAAGAGGGCGGTGGCGCGCTCCGCCTGCACGGCCTCCAGCACGGCCAGGGGATCAAAGCCCTCGGACGGGTAAATGATCGTCGCTCCGTGGGTAATGCAGCCGAGGTTGCCCATAACCATGCCGAAGCAATGGTAGAGCGGCACGGGGATCACCAGGCGATCCTTGTCGGTAAAGCGCATCAGGCGGGCCACGAAGTAGCCATTGTTGAGGATGTTGTGATGGCTGAGGGTGGCGCCTTTGGGATAGCCGGTCGTGCCGGAGGTGTACTGGATGTTGATGGGATCGTCGAATTGCTGTTCGCTCTGCCGCGCGGCAAGGTCGGCGGCGCTGATCTGCGCGGCGGCGGCGAGCACGTCGTTCCAGGTGAACATCCCGGGGGCCGGTTCATCACCGAGGCGAATGACGGTACGCAGCGCGGGCAGGCGCCCCGCTGACAGGTGGCCCGGACGGGCCTGCTGCAACTCGGGCAGCAGGTCATAGAGCATGGCGCTGTAGTCGGAGCCGCGAAACTGTGGAGCGAAGACCAGGGCGCTACAGCCGGATTGGTGCAGCGCGTACTCGAGTTCGTGCAGGCGATAGGCCGGGTTGATATTGACCAGGATGGCGCCGATCTTGCTGGTAGCGAGCTGGGTGATCAGCCATTCGGCGCGGTTGGGCGCCCAGATGCCAACCCGCTCGCCCCTGGCAATCCCCAGGGCCATCAGCCCGCGGGCGCAGCGATCCACTTCGGTCTTCAAACTGGCGTAGGTGTAGCGCAGGCCCTGCTGGCGCACCACGAGGGCCTCGTTGTCGGGAAAACGGGCGGCGATGGCATCGAAACAATCGCCGATGGTTTCGCCGAGCAGGGGCACATCACTTGTCCCGCTCACGTAGCTCCAGCGCACGGTCTCCATTCTGACGCTCCTCCGGGTGGCTTCCTCGCCACAGATATCGGTACGCTGCAATCGGGGTGTAGTGTAGTGTACCGCATTTCGAAGGATCGTGAAAAGGGTGCAATGTCCTGCGTGCTCACATTTGGGGTAATACCATTTTTGGTTTTAGATTTTGGATTGTGGATTGCCACACTGGGCAGCACAACGCCTAAAACCGCTTT
>OGCL01001275.1_pt1 | contig 22189 bp, 18 predicted proteins | sample 1570041 | NCBI WGS metagenome assembly OGCL01 (sample SAMN06266162, study PRJEB24511) | hot springs metagenome | isolation source: Hot spring water | place: South Africa: Limpopo | collected 2015-06-22 | reverse complement strand
AGGTTCTGGAAGGTATCGAGGAAGATGTTGTTCTGCATGACGCGAACCTTCATCCCTTCAAAGTCTTCCCACTTCGTGACGGGACGTACCGAGTTGGACAGGTTGCGGAAACCGTTTTCCCAGTAGCCGAGATTGACAAGCCCGACAGCCTCGAGCTTCTCGTTCATCATCTCGCCGAACTTTCCGTCGAGAACCTTGTAAGCTTCGTCGGCCGAAGCGAACAGGAAGGGCAGATCGAAAACGCCGAGCGCCGGCTCGATCCCGACAAGCGGGGAAGACGACGTGACGACGGCTTCCTGCACACCGGAACGAAGCGCCTGCGTGGCCTGCAGGTCACCGCCCAGCGCGCCACCCCAGAATGCCTGAAGCTTCAGCTTGCCGCCGGACTTCTCGTCCAGGCACTTCTGCATCGCATCGATGCCGTTACCGACGGGGTGATCGGCATTGATACCGTTCGATACACGGATAGTACGGTCATTGAATTCGGCAAAAGCCGGAACGGCTCCGGAAACGGCGAATGCCAGTGCTGTCGTTGCGAGTAGTATTTTCCTCATAGTATATCCTCCCTTGGATTGAAATGAGTTGGTTGAACGTCCTTCTTCACCGTAGCCATTGCGCCGGCACGATGACGATGTCGGGAAATATGACGAGCAGTACGAGAACCAGCACCTGCGCGAGCAGGAACGGAACAATGCCCGTTACGACTTTGCCGAGGGGCACCCGACCGACTCCGCTCACGACATTGAGCACCACGCCGACGGGCGGTGTGATCAAGCCGATGCAGCAGTTCATGATGAACATGACACCGAAGTAGACCGGATCGATGCCCGCCTGCTTGATGATCGGCATCAGCACGGGTGTCAGGATCAGGATGGTCGGCGTCAGGTCCAGTGCCGTTCCGACCACCAGAACCAGTGCCATGATGACGAACATCAGCAGCATGGGCCGATCGATCAGAGGCTCGATGTAGCGCGTGATCTCGCCGGGAATATTGGCCGCAGTGATCAACCAGGCGGACACCAGAGCCGCGCAAACCAGGAACATGATGATCGAGGTTGTCTTGGCCGCCTGCAGGATGACTCGCGGCAGATCCCTTGGCTTGAGCTCACGGTAGATCACCATGCCAACGAACATCGCATAGGCAGCAGCAATCACGGCCGCTTCCGTCGGCGTGACAACGCCAGCCTTGATGCCTCCGAGGATGATCACCGGCATGCCAAGCGCCCAGGCGGCTCTGCCTGTGGCCCGCAACCGATCTTTCCCAGGCGCTTTCGGCAAGGGCTTCACGTTGTCCTTGCGAACCACGATCTGCCAGGCAATGACAAGCGCGATGCCCATCAACATGCCGGGCACAATCCCCGCCATGAAGAGCTGTGTGATCGACACATTCGCTGCAACACCGAAGACAATGAATGCCATCGACGGCGGAATGACGGGTGCGATAATGCCCCCGGATGCAATGAGACCGGCGGAGCGCGGCACGTTGTATCCGGCCTTGGCCATCATCGGAATGAGGATTGCTGCGAGAGCTGCCGTATCGGCAGCGGCCGAGCCGGAGATGCTGGCCATGATCACGGCCGCCATGATCGCGACGATGCCAAGGCCTCCGCGGATGTGTCCGACACAGGCAATGGCAAATTCGATAATGCGCCGCGACAGGCCACCGGAATTCATCAGCTCTCCGGCAAGGACGAAGAACGGAATGGCCAGAAGCGTGAACGTATCGGCGCCCGCGATCATGTTCTGCGCAATGATCTGGCTGTTGAACATGCCCATGTACCACATGAGCGTGACGCCGCAGAACATCAGCGCAAAGGCGACGGGGACGCCGATGGCCATAGCGCCGAGGAGCGAGGTGATGAAGACGACGAGAGTCATCAGGCGCGCTCCACCAGCTTCTCGACGCCTTGGTGTTCGCCTGCAAAGGCCGCGATTTCATCTTCGGTGACACGCCCTGTGATCAAGCGGAAGAGGCGTTCGAGCGCGATCAGGCTACAGCCGGCACCCGTGAAGAACCCGATCCCATAGACCCAACCCATGGAGAGCCCGGTAACGGGAGCGCTCATGCTGGCATTGATCGGCAACTGCTTCCAGGTTCCCCAGAAGAAGATGGCAGAAACGCCGAGAATGAGGAGATTCGACAGGATCATGCAGAGGACCCGACCGCGCCGACCGAAAAGAGCGACCAGACTCTCCACTCCCATGTGCCCATACTCGCGAAAGCCAACAACCGCGCCGACAAAGGTCAACCACACGAAGAAATAGCGAGCCATTTCATCCGAGACCGTGAGGCCAGAGTTGAAGCCGTAGCGCAGGATGACATTGACGAACACCATGATCGCCATGCCCGACAAGAGCAGGATCAGAAGCAGTTCGAGGAGCTTGTAGAAGAGATCGACAACTCTGGTCATGGGCCCTCACGCCTTGTCGAGCAGGCCGCGCCGGGCCAGGTTGCGGAAAAGAGCACGGGTTCCGAATGTCCATTCCGGGCAAGCATCCGTGCGATCGACCCAGTTGACCAGGCGACCGAGCATAGGCGTCGAGATCTCGACACAGTCCCCGACCTCATGCGTAAAGCCGAGGCCAGCCCCCCGGCGATCCTTGACCGGCGCGAACATGGTGCCGAGGAACAGCACGGCACCGTCGGGATACTGATGATTACGGTTGCGCAATTGCGACACGAGGTTTTCCGGGGCGCGGCTGATCGCTTCCATCGGACTTTCCCCCGTCATCTCGAAGCCGTCCTCGCCGCGCACCAACAGCGAGACACGGACGGTCCGCAGCACATCCATCGTGAAGCTGCCGTGGAAAAGCCGGATGAAGGGTCCAATCGAGCAGGACGCATTGTTGTCCTTTGCCTTGCCGAGAAGCAGCGCCGATCGCCCCTCGACGTCTCGCAGATTGACGTCGTTGCCAAGCGTGGCGCCGATGATCTTGCCGTCGGAACGAACTGCAAGAACGATTTCAGGCTCCGGATTGTTCCACTGGGAAATGGGATGGATGCCGACGGTGTCGCCACAGGTGACCGAGGACATCGGCTGCGCTTTGGTGAAGATTTCAGCGTCAGGGCCAATGCCGACTTCGAGATACTGGGACCACAGCCCCATGTCCTGCAGCAGCGTCTTTACCTTCGCCGCCTGTTCCGAACCCGCGACCAGTCCACGAAGACTGTCGCCAAGCACCGGTGCAAGCTTCTCTCTTATCGATTGCGCACGACCAGCATCGCCTTTCGCCTGCTCCTCGATGACCCGCTCAAGCATGCTGTCCGCAAAGGTGACACCGGCGGCCTTGACCGCCTGCAGGTCGACAGGCGCGAGAAGACGACCGGCCTTACCGGACAGAAACTCATCCAGGCTGCCGAGATCGGCGAGCCCTTCATGTGTCATCAGAATGTCTGCAAGGCCTTCAATTTCGAAGAGACCCGAGACTGTTGCCGCAATGGACGAGAGATCCAGCACCTGCCCGTTGCGAATGAGGACAGGGCACGGTCCGCCCGCAGCATCAGACCACACCCGCCCTACCAACACGGCGTCGGAGGCGTCCGACGGCAGAATATAGGCGGACTCCAAGTTTTCTCGGTGCAGCAAGATGGACCTCCTCCTTGTCCTCCGGCATCGGCGCTCCTGACGCCTGCCATATTGTCAGGATGTCTGACAACCCTTGAGCTGCATTCATAGGATCTGAATTTCCAGCTGTCTAGTGCGAAAGGCAGAGTTGTGGACAACCACAGAAAGCGTGGGCGTGTCAGAACTGCTCGAGACTGAGATCGATACGGCTTGCAGCCCCATGCAGGTGAGCCCGCATCGCCTCACGGGCAGCAACCGGATCGCGTTTGGCGATCGCATCCCTCAGGCGCACGTGCTCGGCGATGGTCACCTCGACGATCTCCTCGAGAACGGCGCGCGAGCGTGCTGCATCAATCGCAAGGCTGATACGCTCGGCGATAAAGCCGATGAAGAGCGCGAAGTACTCGTTATGCGTCGCTTCCGCCACTGCACGGTGGAAGGCGAGGTCAGCGACGATCCCCTGCTCTGTCCATTTTTCCGCGCCCGTCATCCGCGACAAGGCCTCGTCAATCTTGCCAAGGTCAGCCGCAGTATGATGGACCGCAGCAAGACCTGCCGCCTCGATCTCAAGCGGAACGCGCAACTGGAACAGAGCCCGGAAGCTCTGAGGCTCGGACAATTCGCCATCCTTGATGCGAAGGGGGCGAGCAGATGGTTCGCTGACGAAGGCGCCAACGCCCTGCCTTGTTTCCACTAGGCCTTCATTACGCAACTGCGCGATCGCTTCACGCACGACCGACCGGCTTACACCCAGAGTCTTGGCAAGCACATGCTCGGTCGGCAACCGCTCACCGGGTTTCAGCCGCCCCTGACTGATCTCCTCCGCCAATTGCATGGCGATGCGGGCAGGCAGGTGCTCACTGCGCCTGATTTGTCCGAAGCTGATCTGCCCGAGGTCGAACGACATGCCTGCTGGTCTCCTTGTCACAACTCCGGTATTTCACGAATCCCCACCGGAATTCAATTGGCAACCGGGGTTCATGACCCGCTCAGGATCAATGGCCTGCTTGATGGCAGTCAGCAATTGCAACTGCGTGGACGATACGCGCGACAGGAAGTCCCGCTTCTTCAGGCGACCGATCCCATGCTCGGCGCTGATCGACCCGCCGAAAGCGTCGAGCACATCGTTGATGATGCTTTTCGCGCGATAGATCCTCTCCTCGACCTCATCTCGCGAAAGGCCACCGGGCGGCAACACGTTGAGGTGGACATTCCCGTCGCCCACATGGCCGTAGGAAACGCAAAGGCAATCGGGCAACTGAGCCGCAATGGCAGCCTCCGCCTCTTCGACGAAGGCAGGGAGACGCGACAGCGGAACAGATACATCGGTCCGCAGATGCGTACCGCGCTTGGCTTGCCCCTCGTTCATGCCCTCGCGGAACATCCAGAGGTTCTTGGCTTGGGTGCGAGATGTGGCAACGACACCATCAAGCACAAGGCCATCCTGCATGACACCCTCAAGAAAACGGTGCATCAGATCGTCGATGTCCACCAAGCCGGACCCCGAGATCTCGAGCAGCGCGTAAGCGGGATAATCCGCGCCCATCGGCATGATGAGATCCGGCATCGCCTCCTGCGCCAGAGTGAAGGCAACTGGCGGCATGAACTCCAGGGCCGACATGAGATCGCAGCAATCGCGTCTCGCGCGGCGATAAAGCGCGATCACATCCGACAGCGCGCCCACACCGAGCAAGGCGGTCGCGACCTTTTCGGCTGGCGGCATCAGCTTGACTGCGACAGCCGTGATGATCCCAAGCGTGCCCTCCGCACCAATAAACAACTGCTTCAGATCAATTCCGCGGTTGTCCTTCCGCAGCGTCGACAGCCCGTCAAAGACTGAGCCATCGGGAAGCACAACTTCGATGCCGAGTACGAGCTCGCGGGTCATGCCATAGCGCAGGACATTGATACCGCCTGCATTGGTGGAAACGTTGCCGCCAATCCGGCAGGAGCCCTGCGCGCCGAGTGCAAGTGGAAAATAGAGGCCGGCTTCTTCAACCTTCTCCTTGAACTCGGCGAGAATCACGCCCGCCTCGACGACGGCGGAGAAATCATCCGCATCGATCCGCCGGATTGCCGTCATCCGCTCAAGGCTGACGACCACCTGATTGGCTGGCTGGTCTGGCGTTGCTCCAAGCACCAGGCCCGTATTGCCGCCTTGCGGAACCACGGTCAGCCCGAGTGAGCGTATCGCTCGAACGGCCGACGAAACCTCCGAGGTGCTTCGCGGCCTAACGACCGCGACCGCACCTGTTGTCACGTCGCCATGCCAATCACGGCAGTAGCGCTCGACCTCCGGGCCTCGCAGAACAAGGTCTGCTCCGAGAATTCGGACCAGCGCCTCTGCGGCATCCTCTGCGTCAGGTCTGATGTCGCTTTCCTTGTTCAAGCTTTCTGCGGTCATCTGCGGTCCCCAGCAGGCTCACGTGTCGCGAGCCAAGAATTCGGTTTTCATCCGGATGATATAAGGTTATCAGACAACCTTACAAATTGTTTTTGCAGATGGCCCCTTGTGTCGACAGGCACGGGCCAGAAGAATGACGAGGGAGGAACGGTTTCATGCATATTCTGATAATTGGTGCCGCAGGCATGGTCGGTCGAAAGCTCGCGCAACGGCTGACCCAGGACGGAGACCTACAGGGCAAGCAGATCACGGCGATGACCCTTGCGGATGTTGTTCCCGCAGAGGCGCCGCGCGGCTTCGCGGGCAAGGTTTCCATTGACACCGTCGACCTATCGGAGCCAGCTGCAGCCGAGCGCCTGATTGCTTCCCGGCCCGACGTCATTTTTCATCTTGCGGCCATCGTCTCCGGCGAAGCGGAACTGGATTTCGAGAAGGGCTACCAGATCAATCTGGACGGCACACGCTATCTTTTCGAGGCGATCCGCCTTGCCCACATGGCCGACGGCTACCGGCCACGTGTCGTCTTCACCTCATCGATCGCCGTCGTCGGCGCCCCGCTGCCCTTCCCAATCCCCGACGACTTCCACACGACGCCGCTGACCAGCTACGGAACGCAAAAGGCAATCTGCGAACTCCTGTTGTCCGACTATTCTCGCAAAGGATATTTCGACGGCATCGGCATCCGTCTGCCGACCATCTGCATTCGACCGGGAAAGCCCAACAAGGCCGCATCGGGTTTCTTCTCCAACATTCTGCGAGAACCCCTGGTCGGCCAGGAAGCCGTTCTGCCCGTAAAGGAGGACGTTCGTCACTGGCACGCTTCGCCCCGGTCGGCCGTCGGTTTCCTCATTCACGGAGCGACCATAGATCTGGAAAAGGTCGGCCCGCGACGCAATCTGTCGATGCCCGGCCTCAGCGCGACCGTTGGTGAACAGATTGAGGCCCTGCGACGTGTGGCCGGTGAAAAGGCGGTGAAGCTCATTCGCCATGAGCCGGATGAAATGATCATGCGCATCTGCGCTGGCTGGGCGCCTGGCTTTGAGGCAACCCGTGCCCGCGAACTTGGTTTCACCGCAGAAAGCTCTTTTGATGAGATCATCCGCGTGCATATCGAGGACGAACTGGGAGGAAAGCTGTGACTGCCGACACCACAAGACAGATAGCCTTCCTCGGAACCGGCCTGATGGGCGCGCCGATGGCAAAACGACTGCTCGCCGCAGGCTTTCCGGTGACGGTCTGGAACCGGGACAGCGGCAAGGCGGCACCTCTGGCAGGAAGCGGCGCCCATATCGCAGATAGCCCGGCTGAAGCCGTCAATGGTGCCGACGTGGTCTTTACGATGCTGTCGGACGGCACTGCGGTCGAGGATGTGCTATTCGTGAGGGGCGCCGCCGAGGCACTGAAGGAAGGTGCAATCGTTGTCGACACCTCATCGATCGCGCCACCCATCGCGAAAGATCACGCGACCCGGCTCGCCGAGTTTGGTATCGCGCATGTTGATGCCCCTGTCTCGGGTGGCGTCGTCGGGGCAGAAGCCGGCACGCTGGCGATCATGGCAGGCGGCAATGCCGATGTCATCGAAAGCCTTGCGGATGTCTTCGCCCCGCTGGGCCGCGTCACGCATGTCGGCCCCTCTGGTGCCGGGCAGATCTGCAAGCTCGCCAATCAGCAGATTGTCGCAATTACCATTGGCGCCGTGGCGGAGGCCATGATGCTGGTGGAAGCCGGTGGTGCTTCCCGGGCAAAATTCCGCGAAGCAATCCGCGGCGGTTTTGCCGAAAGCCGCATCCTGGAACTGCACGGACAGCGCATGGTCGAGCGGCGGTTCGAGCCGGGCGGCCCCTCGCGCCTGCAGTTGAAGGACCTGAATGCGGTCGCCGCCATGGCCGAGACCTTCGGCCTTGAGCTTCCACTGACCTCGGACGTTCGCCAGGCTTTCGAAGCCTTCGTCGCAGGAGGCAACGGCGAACTCGACCACAGTGCCCTTCTGCTTCATCTGGAAAAGATCAACCACCGCAAAGGTGCCGCCGATGACCGAGTCTGAAAAGCCAAAACGCCGCCTGCGCTCGCAGGACTGGTTCGACAATCCTGACCACCTGGACATGACCGCGCTCTATCTGGAGCGGTTCATGAACTATGGCACCACGCCCGAGGAACTTCGTTCAGGCAAGCCGATCATCGGCATTGCCCAGTCGGGCTCGGATATAAATCCCTGCAATCGGCACCACCTCGACCTTGCCAAGCGCGTACGCGACGGCATCCGCGATGCAGGCGGCATCCCGATCGAGTTTCCATCGCATCCGCTATTCGAGAACTGCAAGCGCCCCACGGCCGCTCTCGACCGGAACCTTGCCTATCTTGGCCTTGTCGAATTGCTCTATGGCTATCCCTTTGATGGCGTGGTGCTGACGACCGGCTGCGACAAGACCACACCATCTGCCCTTATGGCCGCCTCGACAGTGGACATTCCGGCAATCGTACTTTCCGGCGGCCCCATGCTCGACGGCTGGCATGACGGCGAACTGGTCGGATCCGGAACCGTCATCTGGCGGTCAAGGCGCAAATACGCGGCCGGAGAGATCAGCCGCGAGGAGTTCCTTGAACGCGCGCTCGATTCCGCGCCCTCCCCGGGACATTGCAATACCATGGGCACGGCCTCGACCATGAACGCCATCGCCGAGGCCCTCGGCATGTCCCTGACAGGTTGCGCAGCCATCCCTGCCGCTTATCGCGAACGCGGCCAGATGGCCTATCGCACCGGTAAGCGGGCCGTCGAACTCGTTCTGGAGGACATTCGCCCCTCCGATATTCTGACGCGAGACGCATTCTTGAACGCGATCCGTGTCAACTCCGCAATCGGCGGCTCGACCAACGCCCAACCGCATCTGATGGCCATGGCCAAACATGCCGGCGTCGAACTTCAGCCGGACGACTGGCAGATTCATGGCTATGACATTCCTCTGCTCGCCAATGTCCAGCCCGCTGGCGCCTATCTGGGAGAACGGTTTCACAGAGCCGGTGGCGTGCCAGCGATTATGTGGGAGCTGATGCAGGCCGGAAAGCTGGACGGGGCCTGTCGCACAGTCACAGGCAGGACGATGGCTGAAAACCTGGAAGGTCGGGAAGCGACGGACAGAGAGGTGATCAAGCCCTATGGCGAGCCCATGCGCGAGCGGGCCGGCTTCATCGTCTTGAAAGGTAACCTCTTCGACTTCGCCATCATGAAAACGAGTGTCATCTCCGAGGGCTTCCGTCTGCGCTACCTTCAGGAAGCCGGTCGCGAAGGCATCTTCGAAGGGAAAGCCGTCGTGTTTGACGGGTCTGAAGACTACCACAAGCGCATCAACGATCCATCGCTTGAGATTGACGAGGACTGCATCCTGGTGATCCGCGGTGCCGGCCCACTGGGCTGGCCGGGCTCAGCGGAAGTCGTCAACATGCAGCCACCGGATCATCTGATCAAACGCGGCATTCTGAGCCTCCCAACAATCGGAGATGGTCGTCAATCCGGCACGGCCGATAGCCCGTCCATCCTCAACGCTTCGCCCGAAAGCGCGGCTGGCGGAGGCCTGGCTTGGGTGCGAACCGGCGACAAAATCAGGATCGACCTCAATAAGGGTCGCTGCGATATGCTGGTCGATGACGATGAGATCGCGAGACGACGGGAGGAAGGCATACCTCCAGTCCCGAAAGATGCGACGCCCTGGCAGCGGCTGTATCGCCAGACCGTGACGCAACTCGCCGACGGCGCAACCATTCGCGATGCGGAGGAATTCCGTCAGATTTCGAAGACGCCCCCCCGGCACAACCACTGAGAAGTGCGCAATGCGAAGAACGCCGCTACTGCAAAACCACTATAAAAACAGGGCTTAAAACACCTTCATCGGGAACTGTCTCCAGCGAATATCATTCTCCTGTCACCAGACAAGAATGGAGATCCCGATGAAACCCGTTTTGCAACTGCTCACAGCATCTGCCCTGGCGACGGGAATGGTGCTTGGTGGTGTTGTCATGGTCTCGGCTGCGCTTTCGCCAGAAGAAGAGCAACACCAGTTCACAGGCTTGGACATCAGGGACCTATGGACCTCGAAGCCTGTGAGAGTCGACCGCGCCGCCCAAAACCTGGAGCGGCTGCCACCCCGATATGCCACCAATGTCGTGATGGCGCCGGCACAATCCGCGACCAACGAAGTGGCTTTGGAAGCGGAAGTGGCAGATTTGGGATCTCGTGTTGCGGGGATCGACATTATCTCGACGGGGTCGGTAAACGATGAGGAATCAGATGCTCTGGAAGCAGCTCTGCCTGCCCAGCACCTCGCTTGGTGTGGCAAGCGCTACCGGTCCTATGATCCCGCGAACAATACCTATCGCAGCTTCAGCGGCACACTCCGCGACTGCACATCGCCCTATCTTACCGAAAATGCCGAGATCGCCGAAGACGCAGAGCTGATGGCGGTGAACGATGGCACAACAAACTCCACAGATCGCAGCTTCGAAGATGCCAACACATCAGCCTGCATGGCCCGTTACCGGTCATACCGCCCGTCCGACAACAGCTATCAGCCTTATGGCGGCGGACCGCGCCAGCAGTGTCAGCTGACGTCGCTATAACGGGAGCAGTTGGCTGACAGAATAAGGCCTGGCGGAGGAGGCACGCCGTCTCCTCCAGCGATGGCGGCAGAAATGTAAGTCAGTGCATTTTGCAGACCATTCATGGTGTAGGGCTTTTCGATTGCCCCGATCGCCCCTACGAAATCGTCAGGGATACGCTTGATATTGCCTGTAACGAAGACGAAGGGGACTTTCAGCTCGGCAAGCCGCCGGCCGATATCGATGCCGGTCGGCCCGTCACTCAGATGCACATCCACGAATGCAAAGTCCGGCTGACTCTGCTCAATAATGTCGAATGCCGCCTTTCGGGAAGGCGCGGTCCCCACAACGACATGCCCTGCGGCCTCGACCTCGAGTTCAAGCTCGAGGGCAAGCAACGCTTCGTCCTCGACGATCATGATCTTCAAGCTTCCGTATCCTTTATCTCTTCAACAAGCATCGTAACGAGCACATCGGTTCGGTGACCGTCCACTTGCCGCTGGATTTCCGCGCCCAATTGCCTGGCACAGGTTTCGAGCATCAGCTTGCCGAACGCCTCTTCTTCCGGATTGACTGAAACGGGCGTCGTGGTGTCCGTCACCCTGATCAGGAAATGTCCATTGGTGCGTCTGACCTGAAGGTGAATGTCGCCACCTCCATCGCTCAGCCCTCTGCGAACCGCATCGAGGACCAACTCATTGATGATCAGTGCGAGTGGTGATGCCTTAACGGCCGGCACGAGCACGGGTGAGAGCTCCGTGATAACGCGAATATCGTCACGCCTCAGCGCCCCTACGAGATCTTCGATGAGATCCTTCGCAAAATCAGAGACATCGAAACGCCCCAGATCCGCACTGGTGAAGAGCTTGCGCTGTACTGTGCTCAGCGCCTCAACCCGATTGAGGACGGAAAACAGCGTTCGCTTCACGAGATCCGTCTCGGACATGCGTGCCTGGAGTTTCACGATCGAGGCAATCGTCAGAAGATTGTTCTTCACCCGGTGATCGACCTCGTGGACAAGCAGCGTCTGTGCCTTCAGCGCTTCGGACAAATCGCGCGTCCGTCTTTCCACTTCCAGCTCGGCGGACTTCCGCGCCTCCGCCAGTTCCTGCTCCTTGCTTTTGATCGTGGTAAAATCCAGTTGCGAAGCGAAGAAGTAGATCACCTCGCCAGCGGCGTCTCGCACGGGACTGACGAACAGCGCATTCCAGAATGAGCTGCCGTCCTTGCGATAGTTGAGGATATCGAGCGCGATATCCCGCTCAGCGGCGATGGCCTCACGCAGGCGATTTACAGCGGCTCGGTCGGTATCCGGCCCCTGCAGAAGACGGCAATTGCGCCCGACAAGCTCGTCGATGCTATAGCCGGTGAGCTTGGCAAAAGCGTCATTGCAATAGATGATCGGATTGTCCGACTGCCGCGGATCCGTGATCAACATAGGCATGCGCGTTGCCTTGAAGGCCGCTGCAAACGGATCTTCCGAGGGATGGGAAGCAAGGAGACGATCGCCCGCGTCTCGTGCGTCGCGCCGCGAGGAATTTTGATCAGACATTCACACCATTGTCCTGAAGCAGGCTGCTCAACCAAATGTCGGACTCCGGAAAAGGTTCCGAGCGCATGGGTAATTTTTTTCCACGCCAAGAGCATTACAAGATGCTCCTCCCCGAACGACGGCTAGGGCGGCCCGATAGACATGCATGCAGGTTTGGCCTATCTGACATAAGAAAGCCGACCATGCGCAGCTCAAGGCAGCAGGATTGATGTCGATCGACGTGCCACAGAATGCCGTACCCGGCTTCCTCAAGAATGGCGGCCAGATGGCCGACCTCATCCTCAATCGCGACTGGTCTGATGGACTAGGTCCCATTGAAGGATGGCCGGCAGCTCTCCGCTCCGCTCTGTCCATATGTCTGAATTCCAGTTTCCCCACCGCAATCTACTGGGGGCCTGAGCTTCGTCTCCTTTACAATGACAGCTGGTCCCATATTCCGGGTGAGCGGCACCCTTGGGCCCTGGGCCGACCAGCCTCGGAGGTGTGGGCCGATATCTGGGAAGTCGTCGGGCCCCAGTTCGACCGTGTCATGGCAACCGGAGAGGGCCTGTCGACTTATGACCAGCTGCTGCCCATCATACGTAACGGCGTGCAGACGGAGAGCTACTGGAACTACAGCTTCACGGCCATTCGGGACGAGTTCGGCAACATCTGCGGTGTATTCAACCAGGGAAACGAGACGACGACATCCGTTGTCGCGCGTCGCCAGGCGCAGGAGGAGATCGTCCGCCTGGGTCGCCTGTTCGCCCTCGCGCCAGCAGCGATTGCCATCATCGAAGGCCCTTCGCACACCTTCAAGCTGGTCAATCCTGCCTATGAAGCTTTGGTCCAGCGGACAGATCTGCTCGGCAGAACCGTTGCAGAAGCCTTACCGGAGATTAAGGACCAAGGCTTCATCAGCCTTCTGGATACCGTCTATGCCACAAATGAACCCTTCAAGGGTACCGCTGTTGCCATTGAGTTCGTGTTGCCGGATGGAGAACGGCAATGGCGCTACGTGGATTTTGTGTTCCAGCCCATTACCGATACAGCCGGACAGCCGGCCGGCATCTTCGTCCAGGCCTCTGATGTGACCGAGGCAACGACGGCCATGGCAGCGCTGCGCGAGAGCGAGCAGCGTTTCGAGGCCATCGTCAATTCCATCGATCAGATGATCTGGTCAACACGTCCGGACGGCTACCATGATTACTTTAACCACCGTTGGTACGAGTATACCGGCGTTCAGGAAGGGCTGACTGACGGTGCGGACTGGGAGAGCGTGTTTCACCCGGATGACAGGGCCGAAGCCTGGGCCCGTTGGGAGGCAAGTCTTTCGTCCGGCCAGCCTTATCACGTGGAGTATAGGCTGCGGCATCGCTCCGGTCAGTTTCGCTGGGTCATCGGTCGCGCTCAATGCGTCCGCAACCCAGAGGGCGAGATTATCCGTTGGTATGGCACTTGCACGGACATCCACGACCTGAAGATGGCTGAGGAGGCCCGGCAGCTTCTTTTGCGCGAGCTCAACCACCGCGTCAAAAATCTCTTTGCGATTACAGCCGGCATGATCAACATGACAGCCCGCTCGTCGACGTCGGTCAGCGCGATGGCGCAATCCCTTCATGGTCGCCTGCAGGCGCTGGCGAAGGCGCACCATCTGATCCAGCCGGCGATCACCGCCGGGTTGCATGGGTTTGAAAGCGTCTCATTTCATACGCTGCTTGAAGAGATCCTGTCGCCGCATCTCACGGATCGGCAGAGGCAGGTGACTATGACCGGTCCTGAGCTCAGGCTGGGACCGAACGCATCCACGAGTTTCGCGCTGATATTCCACGAACTTGCCACCAATGCAGCCAAATACGGTTCGTTCGGCAACAACGATGGCCGCCTCGATGTGAGCTGGCAGACGGACGGGGCCACGCTGACCCTCAAATGGCGAGAAACCGTTGCTCAATCAGAGATTACAGCACCAAAGCAAGAGGGCTTCGGCAGCAAACTCGCCCGCACCAGCGCTACCCACCAACTCGGTGGCACCATCGACTTTGAATGGCAGTCTAGCGGCGTTTACATCTCTCTGACGGCTGACATGGAACGATTGAACAAATAGCTCCCGTATTGCGATCAGCCTGCCTACACAACCGTATGACCTCGTCTCTCCGAGGTGAGCATGTGAGCCTTTGCAGGCCTTCGTTCCTCGCCGGCAATCCCAGAGGAAATAGCGCCCTTACCAAGCGGGGGATTTGCCAATCGAGGGATTACATCCGCTTCCGAAGCCGATCACGAAGCGTGCAGTTGATCGTTAAGGTCACGCACAAGCTGCTGGTGGCTCCGCACGCTGGTCAGCACATCGCCGAACCGCACAAGGCCCTGGCCGGCCAGCATGTCCTTGAGCTTGATAAAGACATCAGCCGTGGCGATGGCGTCACCCAACGCGGTGTGGCGATCCGCCTCCTCGATATGCACGCCCAGTCGCGCAGCAAGCGCGTCGAGTGTATGCGTTTCGGCCCGACCGAAAGCCGTGGCAGACACCAGTACCGTATCGAGAATGGGATGCAGAAACCGGACGCCAACTTCCTTTTCCCGCCGGTAGAGGAATTCCATATCGAAGGGCGCGTTGTGCGCCACGAGCACGGCCCCCTCAGCGAAACGATGGAACTGCCGCACGGCATCCTGCACGCTGACGGCGTCAACAACCATCGCATTGCTGACGCCATGGATCGCTGTCGCGGAGGCTGGGATCGGACGCCCCGGATTGACCAGCAGGTCGAAAACCTCGCTCTTTACCCGTTTGCCGTTGACGATGCGCACGGCAGCGATCTGCACGATCTCGTCACCCTGGTCGGGCAGAAGTCCGGTGGTCTCGGTATCGAAGACGACATAGGTCAGGGCATCGAGACGGGCATCGGAGATCTTGCCGTAATGGATGCGAGAGAGAAGGTCGAAGTCGTAAACCACATGCCGCGACAGGTCCGTTCCGGTTGGCTGCAGCCGCTCGATGGGCCGCAACTGCGTCAAAATCGCCGGACGACCGCTGACAGATCCGACGGAGAGCGTATTGCCGTGCGCTCGAAGGATTGTGTCGCAGGTGACACCCCCCTCGTATACTGGCTCGCTCAACCAGCCTTGCAATGCATCCTGCGTAACCGCAGCACCTGACCACGACACGGCCAGTTCGGCTGCATCGCCGACATCAGAAATTGTCAGCTGGAATTGTTCTGCAGAAGTCACGCCGTTCACCCGCGTTGCGATGTGCCCCAGGAGACTGACAATGTCGAACGCATTGCAGCGCACGGCCACCTCCGCCGCCTCGACCTCAAGCGACAGGCCTGATCCATGCAGCTCCCGCCGCAGCTGACTGCTGAGTTCTCGCGCATCCGTGGGCGCCATGGGCCACCCGTCCGACCGACAGCTGTCGAAGCGGTCTTCCAGCCGATCCAACATCGTGTCGAGCGTCTCGATCTGCTGTTGTATAGTCTCGTTGTCGATCAGGTGACCTGTCTGTCCTGCAGCAAGACGCCGCAACTGTGAAACGGCCGGGCGGAGCTGTTGGAAGACATCACCCAGAAGTACATCGCGTCTGCCATAGGCGGCAACCTCTGTGGTCACGTCGCGCAGCGTCATGACGTAAGCCCCGTCATCGCCACCGTTATCGCCGGCAAGCCGCATGCGACCAGCGAGACGGCGCTGGCCGCAGGGGCTAAGACAGATGAACTCGACCACCGCATCGGGATCAGCACTCTCAACGAGCCTGTGATGTGCATCCCTGATTGGTCCTTCGCTCAGATAGTCGAAGATGTTGCGGTCAAGACAGACGGGACGCTGCGACCCGGCAAGGAAGCGCTTTGCCACGCCATTGTAGAAGACCAGATGGTGCCGACCGGTACAGAGCAAGACTGCCGGGGGAACGTCCGCAAGCAACTGCTCGAGCTTGTTCTTGTCGGAAGAAAGGCGAGCAGTCTCGCGTTGGACCTGCTCCGCAAGAGCGCCCCGTGTTTTGGTCAGGGTGGTTGCGGTTGCCGAGGCAGCGTCAGCGAGATCTCCCAGATATCGGGCATCTTCCGTCTTGAAATCATGTGCGACGTCTGCATGCGCACGCGCACGCATCGCAGAGGCAACCTTGTCGATCGGACGCGCGAGATGCGTATCGAAGAGAAACCAGACCCAGGCCACCAGGGCGAGGATCAGAAAACCGGCCGCGATCGCGCTCTGCATGAAGGCGTTCAGCATATCCGGGCTGCCTTCGCGGTGGTAGCCGAACCACAGCCCGACCGCCAGCGCGGCAACGGTACCGATGGCCAGCGCCACGAAGAACAGAAGGATGCGCGCCCTCAGGCCGATCTTCATCAACATGTTCGTCTCACCCCGTGGTGCACGCGATCTTCAGAGCCGCGTCCTCCGCATCGAGCTTCACCCATTCTGCACCCACCAGGCTGCCGTCATCCGCGATCGCTACTTCGGCGTCGACCAAATCCGCCCTCTGGGCATTCTGGCAGTCGTAGACGACCTTCACACGAGTGACCGGGTACCAGCGCGCCACGAGCAGCACATCGACCATGACGAGCCCAGCCTGGTCCGGATGACGCTTGGCGGTTCTCAGATCGACGGCGGTGAAGCGGGTGGTGACCGGCTCGATATAGGACCATGGACGCCAGAACGCAGTCTGCTCGTTCCTCCACGACACTTCGCTTCCGGGCAGCGCAACCTGCATCCGGTCAATCCAGCTGTACTCGCTCCAGACCGAGTAGCCCAGCATTCCCAGACCCGCGATGACCGGTACGATCCATTTTGGCAGCAGGCCGCGGCTCAACCAGCGCAGCAGCATTGCGACACCGGCCAAGGCAACACCGGCGACAACCGCAGCGATCAACTCAAACAGCATTCTTCATTCCTTTAGACGGGCGCCCGGCCGCCATTGGCGAGCGCCGATTGCATGGTGCGCACGACGACAAAGGCATCGCGCAAATGGGACCGCTCGAAGTCGCCGAAGTCATACGGCGCCAGGAAGTTATCCGGCTTTCGCCCGTCACGCACCTGCCTGACTTGATTGCGCAGCCGTAAATCGGCGATCAGATCGTATGCGGCGATCAGGTCGCGCGCTCCGGCGCCCGAAATGATGCCCGCCTCTTCGGCGGCCAGCAGCCGGGCGCGCGTATTGACCGGGGAAAGTCGTCCCATCAAGGCGTAGACACGCCCCAGATCGACCACCGGAACCACCCCATTGTGCTTCATGTCGATCTGGTTGCGGTGTTCGCCGCTGCGTATCGTGGCGAAGCCCCGCAGCAAACCCAACGGCGGCGCGTGTTTCAGCGAATTGCTGATCATGTGGGCCGTGAAGATGGAGTTGCGGCTGGCATCCTCCAGCGTTTCGGCCTGCAGATCCTGGTAAAGCGACGAGGCTCCGCAGATCGGCCTCAGATCGAACATCACGCTGGCCAGCATCTGTGCAGTGGGATCCGGCTTGTAGATCCAGTCCCGGAAATAGCTTCGCCATACGGAGACGGGCTGGCACCAGCGTGGGTTGGTCGCCATCATGTCGCCTGGGCAGTAGAAGTATCCGCAGATATCGAGACCCCTGCTCACCTTCGCGGCGAGCTGCTGATACCAGGTCATCTCCTCGGGCTCGACGCCGTCTTCGATGAAGATGCAATTGTCCTGATCGCTCACCCCACTCTGTTCCTGCCGTCCCTGACTGCCGCAGGCGAGCCACACATAGGGAACGGGCGGCGGTCCGAGCTCCCGCTCCGCCAGCATGATGAGCCGGCGAGTGACACTATCGGCGATATCGGTAATCAGCCGGGTCACGACCTCATGGGCGTTGTTGCTTCCCACGAGCTGAACCAGCAATTGCGGGATACGTGCCGTGATCATCCGCATGTCTTCTGCGCGATCAGCCGAGGCAATGTCACGGATCAACTGGGCAGAGCTGATTGCGTGAAAACGAATGAGGTCGGTCTGGGTGATCATCCCGACCAGCCTGTCGCCTTCGACGACGGGAAGATGACCGACACGCCGCTCAAGCATCAGATGGAGAATGTCGGAGCCGAGCGCTTCGCCCGGCAAGCCAACGGGATCTGCGGTCATGACCTCAGAGACAGGGGTCACCTCAGGATCGAGGCCATCTGCCAGCACACGCCCCGTGAGGTCGCGCGTGGTCAAAATGCCGAGGAACCGCCCGTCATCAACAACACCAAGGCTGGAGACATGACGCTCGCGCATCAGGGCCGCAGCGGAGCGGACGGTGTCGGAGGGGGCACATACGATCGGAGGGCGCGACATCAGTTCGCTGACCTTCTGGATCGTCATGTCGCCGCGGCGGCTATCGGCAAAGCGTCCCCGGGTGAAGAAGCGGGAAAACACCGCCTGCTCCTGCATCAGCCGATAGAACTCGTCCTTCGGCAACATCAGCAGGGTGCAATCGCTACGGGCTATGGCCGTGGTCGCTGCGTAACCGTCGGATAAGACGCCACGCTCACCGAAGGAATTGCGCGCTGCAAGCTCGGAGACAATGGTGCTCGCCGCATCCAGGATTTCCACCGCACCATCCATGATGAGGTAGATGCCCGGCAAGACATTGCCGCGATGATAGATTTCGGAGCCTGCGGAAAAGGAAAGTTGGATGAAACGACCGGAAACCCGCTCGATCTCGTCTCTCGGAAGACTGTCATAAGGATGGACGGTCTCGAGAAACATCAGCACGTCGGATTGTGCCTGGGACATTCCGTTTGCCCTCACTTGGCGCTCATGCCGCTAATGGCTGAGGGGCAGGAGGGGCAGCAAGGCCGCCCCTCCCGATGATGTCGATCAGTGACCGGTTGCCTGACCCGCACCGCGCGGAACGCGGATGGATTCGACGAGGTCCTGGACATGCTTCGGCGGAGCCTGCGTCATCATCGACACGATATAAGCCACGGCGAAGTTGAGCAGGGCACCGATCGGGCCAAATGCCGTCGGCGGGATGCCGAACAGGTAGTTGGCCGGAACGTTTTCGAGCATGTTGGTGCCTGCGATGAAGAACCAGCCCAGATAGGTGAACAGGTACAAGCAGGTTACCACGAGGCCGACGATCATGCCGAGCGTGGCACCGACCGAGTTGATGCGCTTCGAGAAGATGCCCATCATCAGAGCCGGGAAGATCGTCGCAGCCGCAAGACCGAAGGCAAGAGCGACCGTCTGTGCTGCAAAGCCCGGCGGGTTGAGACCCAGGAGCGTTGCGACCAGAATTGCACCTGCCATGGCGATACGGGCCGCCATCAGTTCTCCCTTTTCCGAAATGTCCGGCTTCAGGAAGTCCTTGATCAGATCGTGGCTGATCGCTGACGAGATGGCAAGCAGCAGACCGGCCGCGGTCGACAGAGCGGCCGCGAGACCACCGGCTGCGATGAGGCCGATGACCCAGCCCGGAAGCTGAGCGATTTCCGGATTGGCGAGAACGAGGATGTCGTTGTTGATCGTCAGCTCGTTGCCCGTCCAGCCACGCTGGGTCGCGGTTTCGGTGAAGCCCGCAGCAGCATCGTTGTAATACTGGATGCGACCATCGCCGTTCTTGTCTTCGAACTTCAGGAGGCCCGTGACTTCCCACGTGCGCATCCAGTCGGGACGCTCGTCATAAAGGACAGCTTCCTGCTCGGTACCAGCCGGGTAGATCGTGTTGATGATGTTCAGGCGTGCCATGGCGCCGACTGCCGGAGCCGTGAGGTAAAGCAGCGCGATGAACACCAGCGCCCAGCCGGCAGACCAACGAGCATCAGCCACCTTCGGAACGGTGAAGAAGCGGATGATGACGTGCGGCAGACCGGCCGTACCGATCATCAGCGACAGGGTGAACAGGGTCATGTTCAGCATGGAGCCTTGAGCGGTGTAGGCGTTGAAGCCCAGGTCGGTAACGACTTGGTCGAGCTTCTGCAGAAGCGGCAGTGCCGATTCGGTATGCGTGCCGAAGAGGCCGAACCACGGGATCGGATTACCGGTCAGCTGCATCGAAATGAAGATCGCCGGAATGGTGTAAGCGATGATAAGAACGATGTACTGGGCGACCTGCGTATAGGTGATGCCCTTCATGCCACCGAGAACAGCGTATACGAAGACGACTGCGGATGCGATCCACAGGCCGGTCGAGACATTGACTTCAAGGAAGCGGGAGAAGGCAACACCGGCGCCGGTCATCTGGCCGATAACGTAAGTTACGGAGATGATGATCAGGCAGACGACAGCCGTCAGGCGCGCGCCCTGGCTGTAGAAGCGGTCACCGATGAACTGCGGAACGGTATACTTGCCGAACTTGCGCAGATAAGGGGCGAGCAGGAGCGCGAGCAGCACATAGCCGCCGGTCCAGCCCATCAGGTAGGTGGAGTTGCCATAGCCGACGGTGGCGATCAGGCCGGCCATCGAGATGAAGGAGGCTGCGGACATCCAGTCAGCAGCGGTTGCCATACCGTTCATGACAGGGTTGACGCCGCGGTTGGCGGCATAGAACTCGGCCGTGGTGCCGGCGCGAGCCCAGATGGCGATACCGATATAGAGCGCGAAAGACGCGCCCACGATAATCAGATTAAGTGTATACTGATCCATTGTAGGTCCGCCTTACTGCTCGTCGACGCCAAATTCGCGGTCGATCTTGTTCATGTACGCCGAGTAGCCGAAGATCAGCGCGATGAAGACCACGATCGAGCCCTGCTGAGCGAACCAGAAGCCGAGATCGGTGCCACCGACGGCGATGCCTGAGAGAGCCGGGCGGAGCAGGATACCGAATCCGTAGGATACGATGGCCCAGATCGCCAGGCAGATGTAGATGATACGAACGTTTGCTGACCAGTAAGCGTTAGACGAAGAATTATCCGTCACGAGTACTCCTCCCTTTCCTCGACGAGACGTCCCCCGGGACGCCCCTTCCTCCACGTCGATTCCGCCAATCCATGTCCCAAGGCGGAATAGACAATTGTCTAGGAGTAACGAATCCACCGGAGAACGTACATTCTCCGTTAGTCGCAGGAGGTACTGCATCCCAAAGGTCTTTGCTGCAGCGCAGCAAGAATTGCTGCTCTACAGGTCCAATAGAACCTCAACCGATTTCTTGCATGCAATCGCGCCGCAGCATGCGATATCTGCTGTGCAGTACACTCAAAATGGGGGCGCTCAAGGCAATGAAATCAAGAAGTTGACCTGGAGCGCGCCAGGCGCTGCAAGCGCGGCCGGATGCGCAGAAACCGCCGATAGGCAGCGTCGAACATGGGCGTCAATGGCCTCCATCCGGCCAGCAGGCCGAGCGGCCGCAACAGAGGGATGGCCCGCCACATCGCCGCAAAAGCCGCTGCTCCGGAGAGGAGTTTTCCCGCCTCTTCTGCATGGAAACGAGCGAGCAGTTCGGCCCGGTCAACGGGACAGACGCCGAGAGGGTCGCAAGCATCGATGAAATTGATCGCCCCGCGCTTATCGAGACGACGCATAAAGGCGATCTCCCGCTGGCAAAGCGGGCAGCTGCTGTCAAACCAGACGGTCACCTGCGGGGACATCGTAACCTTTCACCGTGAGATCTGTACTGGCACTATAAGTGGGACGAACTGCAGCATTCGGCAATGCGGCGTCCCGCCGCTATGCCGGTTGCGCTGGCCATCATCGCGGACCCCGCCCCCTATAGCCGGGCTGACGCATATCCCTCGGAGAAACTCGCGCGACATCCGAGCACAATAAGGCATCACCGCGAGCGGAATATGATGCTTTTCGACGCCAGCGCTTTTGCCCTATCGAACGGATCAGACCGAGATGCGGAGGCACACGCCAATGGCCAAACCCTTTTTCTGGAACGAGTTGACGACGACGGACTTCACCAAGCTGTCGCCCGACTCCACGATCGCCATCCTGCCGATTGCCTCGACCGAGCAGCACGGCCCCCATCTGCCGATCGCCACCGACGTTGCGATTGCCAACGGCATGCTGGCGGAACTGAAGGACCGGCGCCCTGACGACCTCGACTTCCTCGTCCTGCCCACTCAGGAAATCGGCAAGGCCAATGAGCATGTCTACGGCCCTGGAAGCCTTTCCTTCGGCCCGGAGATCCTGATACCGGCCTGGACAGCGATCGGCGCAAAAGTGGCCGAAGCCGGT
>OGCL01001274.1_pt1 | contig 22191 bp, 18 predicted proteins | sample 1570041 | NCBI WGS metagenome assembly OGCL01 (sample SAMN06266162, study PRJEB24511) | hot springs metagenome | isolation source: Hot spring water | place: South Africa: Limpopo | collected 2015-06-22 | reverse complement strand
TGCGGCGGGGCGGTTGCGGGGTGGCATGGGCGTCGGAGCGCCCATGCTTCGTGAACTGACTCGCCGCAGTTGTCCGAACGGAGCTGCGAAGCAGCGCAGTGAGTTCTGCGGCGCACCCCACAACCGCCCCGACGCAGGTTTGCCCCGTAGCGCAGCGCAGGGGTCGCAGACTGGGGGTCGCCTTTTCTTTGCTTACTTTCTTTTGGCGAAGCAAAAGAAAGTGAGTCGCCTGCCGGGGCGACAACCCGGCTCCCGCCCTCAACCCGAGCATGCTTTTCAAACCAGCACGCCAAGGCTTCGACAAGCTCAGCCCGAACGGTTAGCGAGCCACATGAACTTAGGCAGTCCCAACCTTCACGGCCAGGAAACATTCACTACAAAAACAATAGCTTCCAAGGCATAACCATCAGGCGCCAGCAGCCAAAAATACCTCAAACCGGCCCCAGCGCCATCCGCCCCGAGGTCGAAGCCGACACCGTCGCCTGGCTCGCATGCCGCGTCTCCACCCGGTTGCGCCCCGCCCGCTTGGCGTCATAACAAGCCATGTCCGCCGCGTACAGCACCGACGGCACATCCTGCAGGCTCGCATCCAGCACCACCAGCCCGATGCTCACCCCCAGCGTAAAACTGCGCCCCTGGTACGACGGCTCCCAGGCATGCACCGCCACGCGCAGCTGCTCGGCCACCGCCTGGCCGCGTGCCAGGGCGCAGCCGGGCAGCACCACCGCAAACTCGTCGCCCCCCAGGCGCGCCGCCCAGCCGATCTGGCGCACCTGCGATGCGAGCAGGCGGGCCACATGGCGCAGCACGTCGTCGCCCGCGTCATGGCCCGCAATGTCGTTGACCACGGTGAAATGGTCCAGGTCGAGGAACAGCACCACCCCGTCGCCCTGCGGCTCGTTGCCGTCCTCATCCCCTGCGGAACTGCGCGGGCGCGTGGAGCGCTCGGCCAACAGCAGGCCCAGGCGCTCGTCAAAAGCAGCGCGGTTGTAGAGCTGGGTGAGCGCATCGTGCGAGCGCTCCCAGGCATGCTGCACCTGGGCTTCGCGGGCGGCGGTGATGTCTTCCAGGATCCACACGGTGCCGCCATGCATCTCATCGGGCCGCACGCTGCGCCCCTGCACACGGGCCCACACGGGCGTGCCGTCCTTGCGCATGAAGCAGATGTCGCCGTCGAACGCGCCATGTGCGGCCATCTCGGAGCGCACGCGCTCGCCCACCTGAGCATAGTCGGCGTCGCTGGCGTACACGGTGCGTGCGGGGCGCCCCTGCAACTCCTGCGCGCTGTAGCCCAGCATCACGCAGGCCTGGCGGCCCACCACGTCCAGCATGCCGTGGCGCGAGATGATGATGCCCACCGAAGCGTTGTCCAGCACGGCCTGGAACTGGCCGTCCAGCGTGTCCTTGCGCTGCTGCTGCTGCTGGCCCTGCTGCACCAGGCCCTGGAACACGCGCACCAGTTCGCCCACCTCACCGCGCGCGCGGGGCCATTCCTGGTCGGTCGGGGGCTGCTGGTGCCGGGTGCTGGTCTTGAGCAGCTGGCGCGCCTTGTGGGTGAGCTGCGCCAGGGGCTGGGCCATCCATCCCATCAGGGCCACGGCCAGCAGCATGCACAGCAGCATGCTGGCCACGGCCAGCCACCAGGCCTCGCGCTGGGCGCCGCGCAAGGGGGCGAGCAATGCCTGCGAAGTGCTGACCCGCGCCACGATCCACTGCGGCAGGGGCATGCCCGCCATGCTCACGATGTGGTCGGGCTGCACATGGCTCATGCCCCGCCCCACCACGGGCTGGGCCTGGGTCAGCCAGCGCGCATACACCGGCGCCAGCCCGGCTTCGTCACGCACCTGGCCCAGGATGCGGGACGAGTCGGAGTGCGAGAGGATGGTGCCGTCACGCGTGAACACGATGAGCTGCGAGTCCTCGCGTGCGGGCAAGGTCATGGACGGGGGCAGCAGGCTTTGCGACTGCAGACGCAAGGCCCCGGCCACCACGCCCAGCACGGTGCCGTCTTCGCGGTGCAACGGCATGGTGAACATCACACGCGGCTCGCCACCGCGCCCGGCGATCAATTCGGACACCAGGGGTTTGCCGTCCACCAGGGTGCGGCGCAGGGCGTCGCGCTCGGCCGGGTCCAGGTCGGCTGCTTTTTGCTGCTGCCCGGCACGCAGGTTCAGGCGCAGCTCGCCGTTGTCGCGGGCCACCTGCATGGTGTCGAAGAATTGCACCGCGGGCAGGCCCTGCTGCAGCAGCCATTCGAGCGACGATGGGGATTCGAGCATGCCGGGCGTAATGCCTGCGGCCACGGTGCGCAGCACCTTCTGGCTTTGTTCGATCTTGCTGGCCAGCAGGCGGGCCACCACCTCGACTTCATCGGTCTGCTGGTTGACCACCCGGCGCACGGCCTCTTGACCCGATGCGCGCGTGACCAGCCAGGCCGCCACCGCCCCCGACAAGGCCACGGCCAGCGCCGCCACCAGCATGAGCCGCAGCACCAACGCACCCGGCACCAGCCAGCCGGGTGCGTCGTCGGGCGCAGCCGAGGGTGCGGGGGCCGTCATGGACACCCCGGCACAGGAGCGTCGCAGGCACGCGGAAGGTTAGGCATGGGGACGGGTCACAACAGACATGTCCCAACAAATATACGCAGCCCCCGGGGCCGGGGGCTTGGGTGGAACCCTTGGAAAAACGCAAGGAAAAACCCTGAGTGCGGCACCGCCCCGCTGCGCGGGGAAGGCGCGCCCTCAGCACCCCGCCATCGACTGCAACGCCCGGGGTTGGGGCAGGTTCAGCACGTTGCCGGTGCCATGGATGAGGCCCAGCTCCCGCAAATGGCGCAGCACGCGCGAGAAGGTCTCGGGGGCAATGCCCAACTGGGCGGCAATCAGGCGCTTGCGCTGGTGCAGCGTGACCTGCATGGCGCCCGAGGGGTCGGGTTCAGCGTGCTTGAGCAACCATTGCGCACAGCGCGATTCCGCATCTTGCGCAAGGCGGCTTACCGCCAGTTCGGACTGCTGCCGGTAGCCTTGGGCCATGTCCAGCAGCAGGCCGCGCGCGCCTGCTGGCATGGCCGCCAGACTGCGGCGAAATGCTTCAATCGGCAGGCGCCGCACCTGCAGGCGCGTGTCGGCCACCATGTCCACCGGAAAGGGCATGCCCATCAGGGCCGACGCGGCATCGAGCCAGAACGGCCCTTCCACCGCGCCCAGCTGGTGGCGCAAAAAGCCGTCATCCAGCACGCCGCGCAGCACGCGGCCGCTTTCCAGGTGCAACACGGAGGTGAGGACCTCGTTGCGCCTGCGCAGCACTTCGCCGGGGGCGATCACCTCGGTGTCAGCGGGCAGGGAGAAAAGGGTAGAGGGCAGCATGGAAGCCACTTTGCCGCGCCGCCGCGCCCGGGGCATTGAGCAAGATCAAAGGCCCACAACGTCGCAAGCCGCGTCCTGCCAGGGTTTGCGCCAAAACACAAGAAAGCTGCGCGCGGACCTGCTACCGCCCACATCATGGCTGCACCCTGCCCTGCTTGCACTGCGATGGGATGTGTAGCTGTAAGAACCTGTGTCCGCAGAGGCACGGAAATTGCGGATTCCTGCGTGCGGGCCCGCTGCTGCACCACGGTGCACACCGGGCCGCAATCCCCTCCTCCCAACGCCGGGCGTCCGGCATTTCACTCCAGGAAAATCCATGAAAAAAAACCTGTCCACACTGTCTCTGTCTCTCTCGCTGGGCGGCGCACTGCTGCTGTGCACCACCGGGGCCCAAGCCCAAAGCTCGGTCCAGCTGATGGGGCTGACCGACGTGTATGTGGGCTCCATGAAAAATGCCGGTGATGCAGGCCGCAGCGCTGTAGTGGGCAGCGGCGGCATGACTACGTCGTGGTTTGGCGTCAAGGGCACGGAGGACCTGGGCGGCGGGCTCAAGGCCAACTTCGCGCTCACCTCCTTCATCAAGGTGGACAGCGGCATCCAGGGCCGCTTCGCCAACGACACCTTCTTCTCGCGCGACGCCAACGTGGGCCTGTCGGGCGGCTTCGGCAGCGTCACTGTGGGCCGGGGCTTGGCGCCCAACTTCCTGCCTTCCATCCTGTCGAACCCGCTGGGCGACTCATTCACCTTTGCGCCCGTGATCCTGCACATGAACGTGCCGCTGTTCAACGGCACCGGCTGGGGTTCCACCACGCCATCCGACACCGGCTGGGCCAACGAGATCATCTACAGCACGCCCAACTTTGGCGGGCTCTCGGCCAACCTGCACTACCAGTTTGGCGAGATCGCGGGCGACAGCGGCAAGAAGAACGTGGGCATCAACGCGATGTACTTCAGCGGCCCCATCACGCTCACCGGCTTTTACGAGCGCGACCAGATGAGCAACCCCGCCGTGCCCAGCACCTACCTGGGCACCACCAAGACCGACTGGATGCTGGGCGGCGCGTATGACTTCACGGTGGTCAAGGCTTTTGCCAGCTATGGCCAGGCCAAGGCCGACAACACCACCAACAAGGCCAAGACCACGCAGCTGGGCGTTTCAGTGCCCGTGGGCGCCACCGGCAAGGTGCTGGCATCATGGGCACAGACCACGCTGAGCGCCACCGACATCTCGCGCAAGACCTTCACCGTGGGCTACGACCATTTCCTGTCCAAGCGCACCGACCTGTACGTGATGGCCATGGCCGACCGCATCACCAACCAGGCCAAGGGCAGCAGCGTGGGCATGGGCGTCCGCCACCGTTTCTGAGGCTCTTGAGAGGGCCATTTTTGAACAAAAAAGGCCCTCTCCGCGCTACAGACATGCCATGCAAGCTATCAAAACAATAGCATCCTGGATTCTGTAACCAAACCGTCACGGCGGCTGGGTATCTTTGCGTCCTTGCTCAGGGACCACAACGCGATGCAGAACACCCAATGGAGCCGGCTGGAGGCGATGATGGCGCTGCTGTCGCCCGCTGCACGCCATGGCACCGGCCCGCTGGCCCGGCTGATGCAGGCGGGTGGGCTGCACTGCGTCTTCCAGCCCCTGGCCGATCTGCGCGAGGGCAACATCCATGCCCATGAGGCCCTGATCCGGGGCCCCCAGGACTCACCCCTCCACACCCCCGACGTGCTGCTGAGCCTGGCGCGGCAGGAGGGCATCCTGCAGGACTTCGAGCTGCTGTGCGTGTTCACCGCACTCGCCCAATGGGGCAAGCACGAAGCGCCGGGCCGCCTGTTCGTCAACATCAGCGCCGATGCACTGGTGCACGGCGTGGCGCTGGTGGGCGCCGAGATGCTGGGCGAGACCGTGCGCAGCTTTGGCCTGAGCGCCCGCATGCTGGTGCTGGAGATCACCGAACACGAGCGCGTGAGCGACATGCCCGTGCTGCGCCAGGCCATCAAGGCCGTGCACGCCTGCGGTGCGCGCGTGGCACTGGACGATTTTGGCGACGGTCGCTCCAGCCTGCGGCTGTGGTCCGAGGTCAAGCCCGACTTCGTGAAGATCGACAAATACTTCATCCACGACATCAGCGACCACCCTGAGAACCTGCAGATGCTGCAAGCCATCAAGGGCATTGCCGATGTGTTTGGCACCAAGCTGATTGCCGAAGGCATCGAAACCCGCGACGACCTGCGCGCGCTGCGCGACCTGGACATCCCCTACGGCCAGGGCTGGCTGCTGGGCCGCCCGGCACGCGAGCCACGCGACACGGTAGAGGGCCCGGCGCTGGAAGTGATGCAGGACCGCCGCGTGGCCGTGCTGCCACACCTGGGCCAGACCGCACGCCCGGGGATCCTGCGCAGCCTGCTGGTGGTGCAGGCGCCCACCGCATCGCCCGCCACCAGCAACGATGCGGTGGCCGCGATCTTCCACCAGCACACCGACCTGCACGCGCTGGCCGTGGTGGACGGCACACGCCCCGTGGCGCTCATCAACCGCCAGCAGTTCATGAACCACTACGCCACGCTGTACTTCCGCGAGGTGCATGGCCGCAAATCGTGCCTGGCGTTTGCCAACCTGGCGCCGCGCGTGGTGGAGCTGGACTGCGACGTGGACCAGCTGGTGGGCATCCTCACCTCGCAGGACCAGCGCTACCTGAGCGACGGCTACATCGTGACCGACAACGGCCGCTACCTGGGCCTGGGCACGGGCGACCAGCTGGTGCGCGCAGTGACCGAGACCCGCATCGAGGCCGCGCGGCACGCCAACCCGCTCACCTTTTTGCCCGGCAACATTCCCATCAGCCTGCACATGCAGCGCCTGCTGGAAAGCGGCACCGAGTTTGTGGCCTGCTACGCCGACCTGAACAACTTCAAGCCCTTCAATGACCACTACGGCTACTGGCGGGGCGACCAGATGATCCGCCTGGTGGCGCGCCTGGCCACGGCCCACTGCGACGCACGCCGCGACTTCGTGGGCCATGTGGGCGGGGACGATTTCATGCTGATCTTTCAGAGCAGCAACTGGCTGCAGCGCTGCAAGAACATCGTGGACGAATTTGCGCGCGAGGCCGTCACGCTGTTCGACGACGGCGCCCGGCTGGCGGGCGGCATCCACGCAGAAGACCGGCACGGCGTGCGGCGGTTCTTTCCGTGCACCACGCTGGCCATTGGCGCAGTGCGCATCACGCCCGGGCGCTTCCGGCACGCCGAAGAGGTGGCGAACCTGGCCGCCGTGGCCAAACACGAGGCCAAGCTCGCCGCCACCGGCGTGGTGCTGCACGGCGGCTTCACCGAATCCAGCCTGGGCGCGCTGGCTGCCACGCGGGCGCTGCAGGATGTGCTGGCGGCGTAGGGGGTGGAGGGAGCGGCGCAGGTTCAGTCAGGTACAGGGGCCGTACGATTCACGCTGCAAGCCAGTTCGCCTCGGTCCCAGGCGCGCCGAGGAGCGCCTAGGAGCACCGTCCCATCTGTTCATGGGTTCTGTGCGCGGCTCGAATTGGAGGTGTGATTACCTTGCCTTTCAACTTCGCAAGCTATAGTTTGTACGGCTGGGGCAAGCGTGTTTCGCAGAATTTTTGAACGCAAAGCCCGAAGGCTACGAGCTCCTCCACGACCCCAAATCTGAACGCAGAGGTGATGATGAAATTGAAGGCGCCATCTATCGATCCAGCGGTTGGCTAGCCTTCGAGAATGGCAGCATCCAGCCCCACCTAGCTGCTCTTGAGCGCTGGATGGGAAAGCGGGTCCGAGTGCAGGGAATAGTTCAAACCAAAAACACCATGCCCATCGCATCCCGTGAGTTCCATCATCACGGTGGCTTTGGTCCCCCTGGTTTCTGGCCTGCGCGACTGGAGCCGTATTCGATTCAGCGTGTTACTTCGGAAATCCGTCGTGAAGAAATCGTATGACCCTGCAGTCGAGCGGGACAGCCACCAGCTGAGCTTGTGGTTCCCACCCCTTCGCGCCAGCTGCCCCTCACTTCCACATCAGGCCGTAAACCAACCTATGTCCGTCCCCCCACACCTTCTTCCGTTCTGGAACGAGTTCCTGCTCGCCACAGGGACGGCCGATCATGGCCGCTACTACGACGTCTGCATCTTTGGCGACAGCGAGGAGCTTGCCGACGAACTGGCCGACCTGGTGCTACGCGGCATCAAGCGTGCAACCGCAGGCTCGTTGTGGTCCTACGAAGACCAGGGAATACGGCCCCCGAAGCCGGGAGACCTCAGCATCGTCACAGCCTGGTCAGGCCAGCCGCTCTGCGTCATCGAGACGCAAGCCGTCGATGTTGTGCCCTACAACGAAGTCACCGCAGAGTTTGCGGCCGTCGAAGGTGAAGGCGACGGGTCTCTCGCCTACTGGCTTGAGGGCCATCGACGGTACTTCGAGCAGGAGTGCGCCAGAGCCGGGCGACAGTTTGACGAGAGGATGTTGCTCGCCTGTGAGAAATTCAAAGTCATCTATCAACCTCAGCCCCGCACGGCCTAGCCCGTCGTTGGGCAACACGGAGTCCGTTTTCATGAGTACCAACCATGGCTCAGTCACACTGCGCCTCATGACCGAGCAGGACCTTCCCATGCTCCATGACTGGCTGAACCGGCCTCACATCGTGGAGTGGTGGGGCGGAGAAGAAGCACGACCGACACTCGCTGAAGTGCAGCAGGAGTACCTGCCAAGCGCTCTGGCGAAAGAGTCTGTCACGCCATACATCGCCATGCTGGACAACGAACCGATGGGGTACGCGCAGTCATATGTCGCACTTGGAAGTGGGAACGGGTGGTGGGAAGAAGAAACCGATCCTGGAGTCCATGGAATAGACCAATCCCTGGCAGATCCATCGCAGTTGGGGAAAGGCCTTGGAACCAAGCTGGTTCGGGCGCTTGTTGAGATGCTGTTCAACGACCCTGAGGTAACCAAGATTCAGACCGACCCGTCTCCGGACAACCTGCGAGCCATCCGCTGCTACGAGAAGGCGGGGTTCGTGCCGCAAAAGACGATAAACACCCCCGATGGGCCAGCTGTGTACATGGTTCAAACACGGCGGGCATTCGAGCTGGCGCGCGCTGCTGTCTAGCCCTTCCATCGAGAGGGCATGCTCCGGCAAGCGGGGTCGTGCCTCACATGTCCAACGCTAGGCGTCACAAAAGAACCCGCGCCACATCTCACGCTGCACCACCCATGAACGAAGCCGAAATCGCCGCAGGCCTGCCAAGTACACCGCACTATCAGTACGCGCAGCGTGTTGGAAGCCAGCTCTTCCTTGCGGGCCAAGTGCCGCAAGCCTCCGATGGCTCGATCGTGGCGCCCGGAAATCCGTGCGCCCAGGCATCGCAGTGCCTGGCGAATCTGAGCAAGGTGCTGGCTGTTCACGGGTTTGCCACGCCCGACATTCGCCGCCTGGTTGTCTACGTCGTCGGCGAGCAGGCCGACCTCTCAGCTGCCTGGGGTGCCGTGACTGCGCACTTTGGCGGGCAAGTGCCTCCGGCAACGCTTCTGGGTGTCGCCCGCCTGGGATACCCGGGGCAGTTGGTGGAGATCGACGCCACCGTCGTCAAGGGCTAGGAGTCTGCACGGCTTCGCTTGAGCGCAGAGTGACGCCGCACTCAGCACTCCACACTACGCGGCCTCAAGGCCCCGTGGGCGCCCCTGCCTCGAACCAGCGCTTGACCAGCGCACGCTCGGCATCCGTCATACCCGTGGCGTTGTTCATGGGCATGAGCTTTTGCACCACCACCTGCTGGTAGACGGCCTGGGCATGCTGCTGGGCCAGCGCGGGCGAATCGAGCCGCAGGTTCTTCATCTGCACCTGCTCGCCGTGGCACATGTAGCAGCGCTGCTCCAGCACGGCCTGCACCGATTTGAAGTCAATTGGGCCGCCTGCGCCCGTTGCGCCTGCCCCGGTAGCTCCTGAAACAGGAGCAACACCGGCAGTTGGCGCGGGGGTGGCCACGGCAGCCACAGCGGCGACGGGTGCCGGGCGCATCCAGGCGATGGCGCCCACAATCACCACCACGCCCACCAGCGCATAGGGTAGCGGGTTGCCGTTGCGGCCCAGCTTGTAGCCGTGGCGCATCACGAAGAACTGGCGGATGGCCGCGCCCGCAAACATCATCAGGATCAGCACCAGCCAGTTCTGCGGGTGGCTCCAGGTAAAGCTGTAGTGGTTGCTGAGCATGGCAAACAGCACCGGGAGCGTGAAGTAGGTGTTGTGCACGCTGCGCTGCTTGCCACGTTTGCCGTGGATCGGGTCCACGGGCTCGCCCGCCTTGATCTGGGCGATGACGGTGCGCTGGCCGGGGATGATCCAGAAGAACACGTTGGCGCTCATGGCCGTGGCGATCATCGCGCCCACCAGCAAGAAGGCCGCGCGGCCCGCAAACCAGTGGCAGGCCAGCCACGAGGCGATGCACACCAGCACCAGCACCAGCGCGCCCACGATGGCGTCGCCGTTCTTGCGCTGGCCAAAGATGCGGCAGATGGCGTCGTACAGCAGCCAGAACACCACAAAGAACGCGAGCGCCACGATGATGGCCGTGGCGGGCGCCCAGTCCATGCGCGACTTGTCGATGAGGTAGGTGCTGGCGCTGTAGAGGTAGGACACCGTGAACAGCGCAAAGCCGCTGATCCAGGTGCTGTAGCTCTCCCAGAAGAACCAGTGCAGGTGCCCCGGCAGCTTGGGTGGTGACACGGCGAACTTGACGGGGTGGTAGAAACCGCCGCCATGCACGGCCCACAGTTCGCCGCTCACGCCCTGTTTCTTGAGGTCGTCGTCCTCGGGCGGCGTGAGGCTGCTGTCAAGGAAGACGAAGTAGAACGACGAGCCGATCCAGGCGATGGCGGTGATGACGTGGACCCAGCGCAAGAGCAGGTTGGCCCAGTCGAGAAGGTAGCTTTCCATAGTTCTCAACCTTGGCGGCGTGCGGGCGAATGTGCCGCGCATGCCGCTTGTACAACCTGCTCACCACTGCGGGCGCTCTGAGCAGAAGAAGGGGGTCGCGCACCTGGGCAGAGAGAATCTGCTGGGCACCGCTGCGACCGGTGAATCAAAGTGTATGCAGAAATTGTTCCCGATTCCAGCCCCAGTCTGGTGCCTGCGGGGCGGGAATTACCCGCATTCAAGCTGTTGTGACGGCAGGTGCATGAATCGTTCCAGCCATAGGTTCTCAGGCCACCTTCAGGCTGAGCAGCAGCTGCGCCGCCACGGCCACGGCGATCACCTCGGGCTCCTTGCCCCCGATGCCGGGGATGCCGATGGGGCAAGTCACCTGGGCCAGCTCGTCCTGGCTGAAGCCCCGGCTGCGCAGGCGGCTGCCAAAGGTGGCCCATTTGGTCTGGCTGCCAATCAGGCCGATGAAGGGCAGGTCCCGCTGCTGCCGCTGGCGCTGCAGGCAGGCGGCCACCACGTCCAGGTCCTCGGCGTGGCTGAAGCTCATGATCAGCACGCGGCTGCCCGGCACCAGGCCCGGCACAGCCCCCTGCACAGGGTCGGAATGCTCGCAGACTGCGCCGTCGGGCGGTGGCTCGGGGAAGATGCCGTCGCGGCTGTCGATCCAGGTCAGCGCAAACGGCAGCGGCGCCAGCACACGGGCCAGCGCATGGCCCACATGGCCGCCGCCAAACAGCGCCACGGGGTGGTGGCGGGGCGCCAGGCGGGCGGCCAGGCCCGGGGCATCGGCCGCCGTGAGCAGCGCAAATCCCAAGTGCACCACACCGCCGCAGCATTGACCCAGCGCAGGGCCCAGTGCGTACCGCACGGGCGCGGGGCTGTTGACGGCCGTGCCTGCCAGCCGCAGGCGCGCTTCTGCAATGGCCTGCAGCTCCAGGTGCCCCCCGCCGATGGTGCCCACCAGGCGGTCGGCAAACACGGCCATCCAGGCCCCGGCCTCGCGGGGCACCGACCCTTGGGTAGACTCTACGGTTACCAGGCATGCTGGCCCGGCGGTCAAACCGTCCAACAGCAAACGCAAATTTGTCACCGCCATTCCTTTGTCGTTAACGCCCCTGGCCGCTGGCACCGCTGGCGGCCCCTGCCACACCCACACCATGCCCGACACGCCCCCCAACCGCTCCCCCGGCCCCCGCAGCCACTGGCTGCTGGCAGGCATCATGGCCCTTGGCGCCGCCCTGGTATCGGCCTGCAAATCGCCACCTGAACCCGCCCCGGCGCCTGACAGCGTGCCGTCCACCAGCGCGGAGCCCGGTGGCGTGAAGGGCCCGGTACCCGCTGCCGCCGGGTCGGCACGCCCCTCGGCCGCCGCCACGCCCCAGGCCTACCGGCAGGATGCGGCCACGCACCTTTATGGGCTGAACCGCGAACGCATCTTCAAAGGCAAGCTGCCCGCCCAGTTGTACGCCATTGGCGTGCTGCAGGTAGACATCGACCGCAGCGGCAAGGTCACCCGCCTGCACTGGATGCGCGCCCCGCGCCACGCGCCCGAGGTGGTGGCCGAGATCGAGCGCACCGTGCGCGCTGCGGCGCCCTTCCCTGCGCCCACGCGCATGGGCAAGGTCACTTACACCGACACCTGGTTGTGGGACAAGGGCGGGCACTTTCAGCTGGATACCCTGACTGAAGGACAGTTGTAAGTACATCCCTCCGAGCGGCTTCGCCGCTCGGCGCGGCCGCGATGCCTACGAACCTCGGTAGGTCGAATAGCTCCACGGGCTCACCAGCAGGGGCACGTGGTAGTGCTGGTCGGCATGCGCAATGCCGAAGTCCAGGCTCACCTGGTTCAAAAAGTTGGGTTCGGGCAACTGCACGCCCCGGGCCTTGAAGTAGCCCGCCACATCAAAACGCAGCCGGTAGGTGCCGGTGCGGAGGCTGGCGTTGTCGAACAGCGGCGCATCGGTGCGGCCATCGTGGTTCAGCACCAAGCGCTTGATGAGGGTGGCGTTGTCGCCATCGGTGGCATACAGGGCGACCTCCATGCCAGCGGCGGGGCAGCCGTTCATGGTGTCGAGAACGTGGGTGCTCAATCCCATAGGGAATCTCCTGAAGTGGGGACCACGGCCGATCGGCGAGGATTGCCAGATCGCAGCGTGTAGACCAAAAGTGTATACACTTTTCGCCATCCAACGTATCATGCCACCATGGAATCTTCATCCACCAGTGCGATTGTCGAGGCGCTGACCCGCGCCATCGTGGAGCACCGCCTGCAGCCAGGCACCAAATTGGCCGAGCAGAAACTGGCAGACCACTTCGGCGTCTCGCGCACCCTGGTGCGCCAGGCGCTGTTCCAGCTCGCGCAGAACCGCCTCGTCACGCTGGAGCCCGCGCGCGGCGCTTTTGTCTCCACGCCTTCCGTCGAAGAAGCCCGCCAGGTGTTTGCCGTGCGCCGCATGCTCGAAACCGAGATGACGCGCGCCTTTGTACAAACCGTGACCCCCGCCAAGATCAAGGCCCTGCGCGCCCATGTGGCCAGTGAGAAGGCCGCCATGGGCACGGCCGACGCGAGCAGCCGCACCGAGCTGCTGGGCGACTTCCATGTGCGCATGGCCGAACTCATGGGCAACGAGGTGCTGGCGCAGATGCTGGGCGACCTGATCTCGCGCTGCGCGCTGATCACGCTGATGTACCAGTCCGCCAGCGCCGCCGAGCACTCGCATGAAGAGCATGGCGACATCGTGGCAGCGCTGGCCGCGCGCGACGAGGCGCTGGCCGTCTCGCTCATGCAGTCGCACCTCGAACATGTGGAAGCCAGCCTGACGTTTGACCGCAAACGCCCGGCCAGCGACCTGGCCGCCGCACTCATGCCGTGACCCCTTGATGAATCACCGACACCCATGATCTACGACTCCACCCAGCATTACCCCCGCGACCTCATCGGCTACGGCAAGAACCCGCCCCACGCGCAATGGCCGGGCAGCGCACGCATTGCCGTGCAGTTCGTCCTCAACTACGAAGAAGGCGGCGAGAACGCCGTGCTGCATGGCGATGCGGGCAGCGAGCAGTTCCTGTCCGAAATGTTCAACCCCGCGAGCTACCCCGAGCGGCACATGAGCATGGAGGGCATCTACGAATACGGCTCGCGCGCTGGCGTGTGGCGCATCCTGCGCGAGTTCGAAAAGCGCCAGTTGCCCCTGACCGTGTTCGGCGTGTCGAGCGCGCTGCAGCGCCACCCCGAGCTCACCCAGGCATTCGTGCAGCTGGGCCACGAGATCGCCTGCCACGGCCTGAAATGGATCCACTACCAGCACATCCCCGAGGAAGTCGAGCGCGCCCACATGGCCGAGGCCATGGAAATCATTGAGCGCATGACGGGGCACCGTGCGCTGGGCTGGTACACCGGCCGTGACAGCCCCAACACCCGCCGCCTGGTGGCCGACTTCGGCGGCTTTGAATACGACAGCGACTACTACGGCGACGACCTGCCGTTCTGGATGGACGTGAAGAAGAGCAACGGCGCCACCGTGCCCCAGCTCATCGTGCCCTACACGCTCGACTGCAACGACATGCGCTTTGCGCTGCCGCAGGGCTATTCGCACGCCGACCCATTCTTCCAGTACATGAAGGACACCTTCGACGCGCTGTACGCCGAGGGCGACCCGGCGGGCGACAACGCGCCCAAGATGATGAGCATCGGCATGCACTGCCGCCTGCTCGGGCGCCCTGGCCGCATCACGGCGCTGCAGCGCTTTCTGGACCACATCCAGCAGCACAGCGACGTGTGGGTGTGCCGCCGCATCGACATCGCGCGCCACTGGAAACAGACGCACCCCTACCCTACGCAGAAAGCAGGCTGAGCATGGCCCTGACCCTGGAACAACTCAACGCCGCCAGCGCTGCCGAGGCATTGCAGCTGCTGGACGGCCTGTACGAACACTCGCCCTGGATCGCCGAGCAGGCGCTGGCCCAGCGCCCCTTCCGCTCGCAGGCCCACCTGCAGCATGCGCTGGCCCAGGTCGTGCGCACGGCGGGGCAGGACGCGCAGCTCGCGCTGATCCGCGCCCACCCCGAACTGGCGGGCAAGGCCATGGTGGCAAAAAATCTCACGGTCGAATCCACCAATGAGCAGAGCAAGGCGGGCCTCACGCAGTGCACGCCCGAGGAGTTCGCGCGCATCCAGCAGCTCAACGCCGCGTACAACGAGCGCTTCGGCTTTCCGTTCATCCTGGCGGTGCGCGGGCCGCGCGGCACGGGCCTGCCCAAGCAGGAAATCATCGACACCTTTGCGCGGCGGCTCGACAACCACCCCGAGTTCGAGCTGGCCGAGGCCCTGCGCAATGTCCACCGCATCGCCGAGATCCGCCTGAACGACAAGTTCGGTGCCGAGCCCGTGCTGGGCAACGACGTGTGGGACTGGCAGGAAAAGCTTGCCGAGCACTCCGACCCCGGCTTTGCCGAAAAAGGCCAGCTCACCGTCACCTACCTCACCGACGCGCACCGCGCCTGCGCCCAGCGCATCAGCCACTGGATGCGCGACTGCGGCTTCGACGAAGTGGAAGTGGACGCCGTGGGCAACGTGGTGGGGCGCTACCACCCCGCTACCGAAGGAGCGCGCTACCTCCTCACCGGGTCGCACTACGACACCGTGCGCAACGGCGGCAAGTACGACGGCCGCCTGGGCATTTTTGTGCCCATGGCCTGCGTGCGCGAGCTGCACCGCGCCGGCAAACGTCTGCCTTTCGGCATCGAGGTGGTGGGTTTTGCCGAAGAAGAAGGCCAGCGCTACAAGGCCACCTTCCTGGGCTCGGGCGCGCTCATTGGCGACTTCAACCCCGCCTGGCTTGACCAGAAGGACGTGGACGGCGTGACCATGCGCGCGGCCATGCAGCACGCGGGCCTGTGCATCGACGACATTCCCAAACTGCAGCGCGACCCCGCGCAGTACCTGGGTTTCATCGAGGTGCACATCGAACAGGGCCCGGTGCTCAACGAGCTGGACCTGCCCCTGGGCGTGGTCACCTCCATCAATGGCAGTGTGCGTTTTCTGTGCGAGATGATCGGCACCGCCAGCCACGCGGGCACCACCCCCATGGACCGGCGCCGCGACGCGGCCGTGGCCGTGGCCGAGCTGGCGCTGTATGTGGAGCAGCGTGCCGCGCAGGACGGCGACTCGGTGGGCACTATCGGCCAGCTGCAGGTGCCCGCAGGCTCCATCAACGTGGTGCCGGGCCGCTGCCAATTCAGCCTCGACCTGCGCGCACCCACCGACGCCCAGCGCGATGCGCTGGTGAGCGATGTGAAGGAACAGCTCGCCAAAATCGCCGCCCGGCGCGGCCTGCGCTACACGCTGGAAGAATCCATGCGTGCCGCCGCTGCGCCCAGCGCGCCCGCCTGGCAACACCACTGGGAGCGTGCTGTGGAGACGCTGGGCGTGCCCGTGTTCCGCATGCCCAGCGGGGCAGGACACGATGCGATGAAGCTGCACGAAATCATGCCGCAGGCCATGCTCTTTGTGCGCGGGCTGAACTCGGGCATCAGCCACAACCCGCTCGAATCCACCACCAACAACGACATGCAGCTGGCCGTGGACGCCTTCACCCAGGTGCTGCGCCAACTTGCAGAGGAACAACAACCATGACCACCCCTAACCAATACGCCGCGCTGGACGCCTGGATCGACCAGCACTTTGACGAGGAAGTGCGCTTTTTGCAGGCCCTGGTGCGCGTGCCCACCGACACGCCACCCGGCAACAACGCCCCCCACGCCGAACGCACGGCCGAGCTGCTGAAGGAATTTGGCTACGAGGCCGAGAAACATTCCGTGCCCGCCGCCGACGTGTTGGCCTACGGCATGGAATCCATCACCAACCTCATCGTGCGCAGACCCTACGGCAGCGGCGGCAAGACCATTGCCCTGAACGCCCACGGCGACGTGGTGCCACCCGGCGAGGGCTGGACGCACGACCCCTACGGCGCAGAGATCGAAGGTGGCGCCATGTACGGCCGCGCCACTGCCGTGAGCAAGAGCGACTTTGCGAGTTTCACCTTTGCGGTGCGCGCGCTGGAAGCCGTGGCCAAACCCGCCCAGGGCGCGGTGGAACTGCACTTCACCTACGATGAGGAATTCGGCGGCGAACTGGGCCCCGGCTGGCTGCTGCAAAAGGGACTGACGAAACCCGACCTGATGATTGCCGCCGGCTTCAGCTACGAAGTGGTCACCGCCCACAACGGCTGCCTGCAGATGGAAGTGACCGTGCACGGCAAGATGGCCCATGCCGCCGTGCCCCACACCGGCGTGGATGCGCTGCAGGGAGCGGTGCACATCCTGAACGCGCTGTATGCGCAGAACAATGAGTACAAGAAGGTCACGTCCAACGTGGCGGGCATCAAGCACCCCTACCTGAACGTCGGCCGCATCGAAGGCGGCACCAACACCAACGTCGTGCCCGGCAAGGTCATGTTCAAGCTCGACCGCCGCATGATCCCCGAAGAGAACCCGGTCGAGGTCGAGACCGCCATCCGCCGCATCATCGAGCAGGCAGCGGGTGAGCGCGACGGCATCCGCGTGGAGATCAAGCGCCTGCTGCTGGCCAACGCAATGACCCCACTGCCAGGCAACAAACCGCTGGTTGATGCGATCCAGAAACACGCACAGTCCGTGATCGGCGAGCCCGTGCCCGCCGTGGGCACGCCGCTGTACACCGACGTGCGCCTGTATGTGGAGCGCGGCATTCCCGGCGTGATCTACGGCGCGGGCCCGCGCACCGTGCTTGAGTCGCACGCCAAGCGCGCCGACGAGCGCCTGCAGCTGGAAGACCTGCGCCGCGCCACCAAGGTGATTGCGCGCTCGCTCAGCGACCTGCTCGCCTGACGCGGTTTCGTGCTCAGGCGCTGCGGTGTGCCCGCTGCGCCTGGGCCAGCCGCGCAAGCCGCTGCACCAGGGCCGGGTATTGCGACTCGGACGTGTTGCCGTAGCCCAGCACCAGGCCGTTGTCTTCGGGCTGTGCGCGCAAGGCAAAGCGTGACAGCGGCGCGGGCGCCATGTCGTAGGCGCGGGCCGCTTCGGCAATGGCCTGGTCGGGGTATGCGGGCGGCAGGCGCACCGTGAGGTGCATGCCGCTGTCGCCCCCCAGCACCGTGTGGGACACGGCCAGGTGCTGCGCCAATGCATCGCGCAGCAGCGCCTGTCGGCTGCGGTACAGGCGCCGCATGCGCCCCAGGTGCCGGCTGAATTGCCCGCTCTCGATGAACTCTGCCAGCGCCAGCTGCTCATGGCGATGCCCACCGCGCAGGGTTTCCTTGAGCAGCGGCGCGGCCAAGGCCGCCAGGGCCTGCGGCAGCACCACAAACCCGAGCCGCAACGACGGGAACAGCGTCTTGCTGAACGTGCCCACATACATCACCGGCGCTGCAGGCACCAGGCCCTGCATGGCGCCGATCAGCTCGCCCGCGTGGCGGAATTCACTGTCGTAGTCGTCCTCGATGATCCAGGCACTGCAGGCCTGGGCCTGGCGGATCAGCGCCAGCCTGCGCGCCACCGGCAGCACGGCGCCCGTGGGGTACTGGTGGGACGGCGTGGCGTAGATGAGCCGGGGGGGCATTGCCGTCCAGGCCTGGGCGGGCACCAGCAGGCCCGCAGCATCAACCCGCATGGGTTCCACGCGCAGGTCCCCACACTGGAAGGCCGTGTGTGCGCCCCGGTAGCCCGGGTCTTCCACCCAGGCGGTGTCGCCCGGGTTGGTCACCAGCCGCACGCACAGGTTCAGCGCCTCCTGCGCACCTTCGGTGATGACCACCTGCTCCGCCTCGCATCGCACACCCCGTGCCACCGCCAGATGCCGCAGGATGGCGCCGCGCAAGGCAGCTTCACCCGCAGGGTGGCCGTAGCCCAGGGCCGACACGCCCGCCGTTTTGAAAGCGCGGTCGAAACAGCGCTTCCACGCACTCACCGGAAACCGCGCCAGCGCAGGCACGCCCGGTTTGAAGGCCAGGGTGTCGGCGGCATCGGCAAAGCGGCTGATCACCTGCGCACTGCGCTCGGACAGGCGCGGCGGCGCCGCGCGGGCCGCGTCCGCACGGCCCCGGGCGCGGCTTCGGCCCAGCGCGGCCACCTTGGTGCCCCGGCGGTTCAGCTCGATGTAGCCCTCGGCCCCCAGCTGCTCGTACACCGCCGTCACGCTGTTGCGCGACACCCCCAGGTCCGCCGCCAGATCCCGCGACCCGGGCAAGCGGCAGCCCGAGGGGAAACGCCCATCCAGGATGGCGTCGCGGATGCGGGCCAGGAGCTGGCGTTGCAGCGAATCGCCCTTCCGCCCCCGCACCAGCGGGGCCTCCAGCAGGACATGGCGGACGGAGTCGGTGACAGGGGTGGGTGAGGTCATGGGGTGCCTGTAGAAAGCCACTGGTTGGCAAACGCAGTGGCACTATCAGATTTTGCTCCAGTGGATCTTTTTAATGATCCACAGCCCCCCTAAAGTCACACACTCCATTGCTCTTTTTGCAGCTTCGACTGCACGACCCATGTCCACCTCGATCAACGATTTAACCCAGCCCATCGGCGCCCCTGTGCCCGGCTGGACGCCCCGCCCCCAACCCACCGGCGTGACCCTGGCGGGCCGCCACTGCCTGCTGGAGCCCCTGCAGGCCGAGCGCCACGCGGCCGACCTGGACGCCGCCTACCGGCTCGCGCCCGACCCGCGCGCCTGGACCTACATGTTCACCGGTCCGTTCGACACGCCGCAGGACTACCTGCGCTACGTCCAAGGCGCGGCGCAGAGCACCGACCCGCGCCACTTCGCGGTGGTGAACCGCAGCACCGGCAAGGCCGTGGGCACGCTGGCACTGATGCGCATCGACCCCACCCACGGCGTGATCGAGGTGGGCAACGTGATGTTCTCGCCCCTGCTGCAGCAGACCCCCGCGTCCACCGAGGCGCAGTTCCTGCTCATGGCCTATGTATTCGACACGCTGGGCTACCGCCGCTATGAGTGGAAATGCGACAGCCTCAACGCCCCCTCGCGGCGCACCGCAGCGCGCCTGGGTTTCCAGTTCGAGGGCATCTTCCGCCAGGCCGTGGTCTACAAGGGCCGCAACCGCGACACCGCCTGGTTTTCCATCATCGACACCGAATGGCCGCTGCTGCGGCAGGCGTTCGAGGCCTGGCTGTCGGACGACAACCACGACGCCCAGGGGCGCCAGCGACGCTCGCTGACGCAGGTGCGCGAATCCCTGCCACGTTGAGCAGGGCGTGTGCCCGGGCCTGTGCACGCCGCGCAGCGATGACACACGCGCATGGGCTGAATACGCAATGGCAGCACTGCCGCCTGCAATGGGGCAAGCGCCCCCTACACTTGCTGCGGCCCCCCAGCGGGGCGGCATTCCCTTTCTTTTCCTTCCAAGCAAAAAACCAAGGAGCTGCTTCCATGAACATCCGACACACGCTGCTGGCCTCCAGCCTGGCGCTGGCCCTGGCCAGCCTCACGGCCTGCGGCAGCGCCCCCACCACGGCAGCCGCGCCCGCCGTTCAGCAGACGGCCGCCGCGCAGGCCGCCAGCGCAGCCTACGACTTCAGCATGGACGTGTTCCACCCCGTGGTGGCGCGCAATGGCATGGTCGCCACCGAGCAGGAGCTGGCCTCGCAGATCGGCCTGGACATCCTCAAGGCCGGTGGCAACGCGGTGGACGCGGCCGTGGGCATTGGCTTTGCGCTGGCCGTGGCCCTGCCCAATGCGGGCAACCTCGGTGGTGGCGGGTTCATGGTGGTGCACGACGCCAAGACCGGCAAGAGCGTGGCGCTCGACTTCCGCGAAGTGGCTCCATCGAAGGCCACGCGCGACATGTACCTGGACGCCAAAGGCAATGTGGTGGACGGCAAGTCGCTCTACACCCACTACGCCGTGGGCGTGCCTGGCACCGTTGCCGGCATGGAGCATGCGCTCAAGAGCTGGGGCACCCTGCCCCTGTCGCGTGTGATCGCCCCGGCCATCGAACTGGCGGACAAGGGCTTCCCGGTGAGCGAGACGCTCGCCAAGATCCTGCAGCAGGAGAAGAAGAACATGGGCAAGTGGCCTGCCACCCAGGCCATCTTCTGGAAGAACGGCGAACCCCTGAAGGTGGGTGACCCGCTGGTGCAAAAAGACCTGGCGCAGTCCATGCGACTGATTGCCCAGCAGGGCGCCAAGGCGTTCTACGAAGGCGAGATCGCCCAGAAGATCGCGGCCGAGATGGCTCCGCACGCAGGCGCCATCACCCTGCAGGACCTGCGCGAATACAAGGTGGCCGAACGCGTCCCCACGCGTGGCACCTACCGGGGCTACGAGATCGTGACCATGCCGCCACCCTCTTCCGGCGGCCCGCACCTGGTGCAGATCCTGAACATGCTGGAGCCCCTGCCGCTGGCCCAATGGGGCGCCAACAGCGCACAGACCATCCACTACATGGCCGAGAGCAGCAAGCTGGCCTACGCCGACCGCTCCGAATACCTGGGCGACCCGGACTTCGTGAAGATTCCCCTGAAGGGCCTGACCTCCAAGCGCTACGCCGAATCGCTGGCCAAGGGCATCGACGCCAACCGCGCACGCCCGGCCAAGGAGATCAAGCCCGGCCAGCCCCAGCCGTATGAGAGCGATCAGACCACCCACTACTCGGTGGTGGACAAGGCGGGCAACGCCGTGGCCGTGACCTACACGCTGAACACCAACTTCGGCAGCGGCATCGTCGCCAAGGGCACGGGCATCCTGCTCAACAACGAGATGGACGACTTCTCGGCCAAGCCCGGCGTGGCGAACGCCTACGGCCTGGTCGGCGGCGACGCCAACGCCGTGGCCGCCAAGAAGCGCCCCCTGTCGTCCATGACGCCCACCCTGGTGCTGAAGGACGGCAAGCCCACCCTGGTGACCGGCAGCCCCGGCGGCGCGCGCATCATCACCACGGTGCTGCAGACGGTGGTCAACACCATCGACTTCGGCATGAACCCCGCCGAAGCTGCGGCCGCACCGCGTGTGCATCACCAGTGGACGCCCGACGAGCTGCGCGTGGAGAAGGGCCTCTCGCCCGACACCATCGCCCTGCTCAAACAGCGCGGCCACAACATCGCGGTGAAACCGTCAATGGGCCGCACGCAGACCATCCAGATCCGGGGCGGCGCGCTGTATGGCTACTCGGACCCGCGCAACCCGGATGGGAAGACGCTGGGGTATTGATTGCTATCCAATTGATAGCTGCTTGCGCCTGATAGGCAAGCGGCAGGGGCTCATTTCACATAAGGCCGTATCCTCGGATACGGCCTTATGCATTCAAGCAGTCGCTCCGTGCTGAGCCCGCCGAGTGAGAAATCAGCTTGGCCGTTGCGCTTGCGCCCGAGCCTCCCAGAAGAGCCCCGCACCAAAGCCCGCCAAAGACAGGGCTATACCGAACGCTCCCGTGAACCACGTCAACCACGCAGCGAGCGCAACTGCTACAACTGCAAGACTTGACTTGAGGAATAACATTATTGCAAACCTTTCAACTCCAAATGGAACAGGTTTAACAGTTGCATATCGTCGTTCTGGTACTGCCTTAGCAAACTATGCTTCAACATCTAACAACAATTTGTTCTATGCTGGTACACCAAGTAGTTCAAGATTAATTTTCAACGATGGAACAAATTCTGATCAAACTATATCAGCATATAAAGCAAGAGTAGCGCCACGAGATGCAAGTTCATTTGCAGAAAATCCAACTTTATTGAGTACAAGCGGTGCAAGTCCGGACTTTTTGCATATTGACCCAAGTGTAGCATCCCAAATAGAAAGTGGTGGTGCAAACATCGCTGGGATAACGGATGACTATGACGGAAATATACGGCAAGGAAACCCTGGATATACTGGTTCGGGGACAGCACCTGATATTGGAGCCG
>OGCL01001273.1_pt1 | contig 22207 bp, 18 predicted proteins | sample 1570041 | NCBI WGS metagenome assembly OGCL01 (sample SAMN06266162, study PRJEB24511) | hot springs metagenome | isolation source: Hot spring water | place: South Africa: Limpopo | collected 2015-06-22 | reverse complement strand
AGTTTGCCGTATCCTAGCCAAGATTGCCATCATCACCGGCCCCTGCCTGGTACCGGGTGAGGAAGCGATGAAAGAAGACACTGGAGAGATATTCACCCTCGATGAGGTGGCGGCCTACCTCAAGGTGGGCAAACGCACGGTCTATCGCTTGGCGGCGGCGAAGAAGATTCCCGCCTTTAAGGTCGGAGGGACATGGCGCTTTTCGCGCCAGGAAATCGACCAGTGGATCAAGCGACAGACGAACGACGACACGTCCGGAGATGATCGCCGGAGCAACGAATAATGCACTTTGACGCACTCAAGCCGAACATCACCGTGCACGGGCCTCTGTTTCCGGAGCCGGTCCAGGTCATCGTCGCGATTCCGATGGGCGCTTCGGTCAAGCTGGTCGGGAAGGGAACCCGCTCCAATTCGGTTTATGAACCGATTCTGACTGCGGAGCAGCTCGCCCTCCTCACGGCCTCCCCGGCCCACGAGCCCTTCGACGGCGATGCCCGCAAATTCCGCCTCGGCATCGAAGCGATGCGCCTGGGGCTCGCTTACGAGTACGACCCGTACTTCTCGCTGTCCATCGCCCGCGTGGACCCGCTGCCCCACCAATTGGAAGCAGTTTACGACTACTTCATGAGGTTGCCACGTATCCGGTTCCTCTTGGCCGACGACCCGGGGGCCGGCAAGACGATCATGGCCGGCCTCCTCATCAAGGAGCTCAAGATTCGCGGCCTGGTCAAGCGCGTGCTCATCATCACGCCGGCCAATCTCACGTTCCAGTGGCAGCGCGAGCTGAAGGACAAGTTCCGCGAGAACTTCGAGGTCATCCGCAGTGACGTCCTGCGCGCCAACTACGGCATGAATCCCTGGCAGGAGAAGGACCAGGTGGTTACCTCGGTGTCCTGGGTTTCCCGCATCGAGGATGCCAAGGATTCCTTGCTGCGCAGCCGCTGGGATCTGGTGATCGTCGACGAGGCGCACAAGATGAGCGCCTACAGCAGCGAGAAGAAGACCCTTGCCTACCAGCTCGGCGAGGCTCTCTCGAACATGACTGACCACTACCTGCTCATGACGGCAACGCCCCACAAGGGCGACCCGGAGAACTTCTGCCTGTTTCTCGAACTGCTCGACCGCGACGTCTATGGCGACATCAGGAGCCTGGAGGAAGCGATGGCGCGGCACGAGGCACCGTTCTATCTGCGCCGCGTCAAGGAGGCCCTGGTTACATTCCCCGAGCCGGAAACCGGGCACGTCAAGGCGCTGTTCACCCGCCGCAACGTCACGACCTTGGAATTCCAGATCTCGGACGAGGAACTGGATTTCTATGACCGCCTGACCCGCTACGTCGAAGACCAATCCATCAAGGCCGCGGCGGACGACTCGGCCCGCGGCCGGGCGCTCGCCTTCACCATGGCCATGCTCCAGCGCCGCTTCGCCTCTAGCCTCTACGCCGTGCGGCGCAGCCTGGAACGGATGCGCGACAAGCGCGAACGCATCCTCAAGGACCCCGAGGGCTACCGCCGGGAGCAGATGAACAAGCGGCTGCCGGAAGACTTCGAGGACCTGACCGACGAAGAACAGCAGGAAATCATCTCCCAGCTCGAGGACGTCGTCGCCAGCGTCGATCCGGCAGCGCTGCGCGAAGAGATCACCGAGCTGACCAAACTGATCAACCACGCCCGGGAGTTGGAGGGGCGGGAGGTCGAGACCAAGCTCACCGCCCTGAAAGATCTCCTAACCAAGCAGGGTGTCTTCGCGGACCCCAAGATGAAGCTTCTGGTGTTCTCCGAGCACAAGGACACACTGGATTTCCTTGCCGGCGACGGACGCGAGGCCCGCCCTCTCGGCAAACTGCGCGAATGGGGCCTCAGCCTCACGCAGATTCACGGCGGCATGAAGATCGGCGACCGCGACACCCCCGGCACGCGTATCTTCGCCGAACGCGAATTCCGGGAATCAGCCCAGGTGCTGGTTGCCACCGAGGCCGCCGGCGAGGGTATCAACCTGCAGTTCTGCTGGTTGATGATCAACTACGACATCCCCTGGAACCCGGTGCGCCTGGAGCAGCGCATGGGCCGTATCCACCGTTACGGCCAGGAGAAGGACTGCCTAATCTTCAACTTCGTCTCGACCAACACCCGCGAGGGGCGCGTGCTGCACAAGCTCTTCGAGCGCATCGAGGCGATCCAGGACGATCTGGATCCCAAGCGCACCGGCAAGATCTTCAACGTCCTCGGTGACGTGTTCCCGGCCAACCAGCTCGAAAAGATGCTGCGCGACATGTACTCCCACAACCAGATGACAGAGGAGCTGATCAAGCAGCGCATCGTCGAACAGGTCGATCTCAGACGTTTCGAAGGCATCACTCAATCCACGTTAGAAGGGCTGGCCAAGAAAGAGCTGAACCTGTCCGCCATCGTGGGCAAGTCCGCCGAGGCCAGGGAGCGGCGGCTGGTGCCCGAGGTCATCGAGGATTTCTTCCTCAGCGCCGGCCCGCTTACCGGCGTCTCACCCAAACCTGTGAAGGCGGGAACCCATGCCTACCGGCTGGGTCGGGTCCCGCGCAACCTGTGGCCCACCGGCGAACGCCTGGAACCCCGCTTCGGCAAACTCGGGCGCGAGTACGGCAACATCGTATTCGACAAGGAACTTCTCAAGCAGGATGCCACCCTGGAATGGGTGACGCCGGGCCATCCGCTCTTCGAGGTGGTGCGCGAAGACGTCCTGGGACAGGTACAGGAGCACCTCAAGCGCGGCGCAGTGTTCTTCGACCTGCACAGCCAGGCGCCCTACCGCTTGGATGTCTTCAGCGCATCCATTCGCGACGGCCGGGGCAATGTCTTAAGCCGTCGGCTGTTCGTGGTGCAAACCGGCATGGACGGGAAGACGGCCATCAAGCAGCCCACGATCTTCCTCGATCTCACTGCTGCGGAGACCCCTCCGGAAGTCCCGGACGATGCGACCCTGCCGGATCGAAACCAGGTCGAAGTCGTCCTGCTGGAACAGGCGCTTCAGCCCCTGCTGGAAGAATCACGCCGCGAGCGTGAGCGCGAAGTGGCCACTATCTCCCGCCATATCGAGCTCTCGCTCAACACCATCATCAACCGGGAGAACCTGCTGCTGGCAGTTCTCATTTCCCAAAAGGAAAGCGGCTCCACCGAACCCGGGCTGGAAGGCCGCATCAAGATCTCGGAAGACAAGCTCCTGGAGCTTGACCATCGCCTGCAAAGCCGCCGCCGCGAACTGGAGCAGGAACGGCAATGCTCGATCGGCGACATCCAGCACATCGGCCGGACCTGGGTGCTACCCCATCCGGAGCGCGCCGCACCGGGAATCGCCCCGATGGTGTCCGACCCCGAAATCGAGCGCATCGCTGTCCAGGCTGTGATCGCCCACGAGGAAGCGGAAGGCCGCGTGGTGGAGAGCGTGGAAGCCGACAACCGCGGCTTCGACCTCATTTCGCGCCGACCGCACCCCGAGGACCCCAAGACCGCCATCGACGTCCGTTTCATCGAGGTCAAGGGACGGGCGCACACGGGCGAGATCGCTTTGACTTCCAACGAGTACAAGACTGCCCAACGCCTCGCCAACGACTACTGGCTGTATGTCGTTTTCCACTGCGCGACGCCAAATCCGACGGTCAACATCCTGCGCAATCCGGCAACGCTCGACTGGCAGCCGATCGTCAAGGTAGAGCATTACCGGCTGAAGGCCGATTCCATCAAGCATCCTGTCGAGCTACGAGAGGATCGTGCCAACTATGAACCGGGTCAGGAGTAAAGCGTGGCCGATCCCAAGAACGAATTACAGGCAAGCTTTCAGCCGGCGAAACGCCACCAGACCTACGGTGACCTCATTCTCGGCCTGCACGCCAAGGGATTTCGCAATCACGTCGATACCAAGATCGAGATCGAAAGCCCGGTCACGGCCTTTTGCGGGGTCAATGGGACGGGCAAGTCGACGCTGTTACAGCCTGCCGCCGCCGCATACCAGGCACCAAACGGGAAAAAGCGGCATTACATCTCTTCCTTCATCCTGGCGGGGACCCTGGACAGCAAACCTTTCGCCGATGATGCATCAGTCGAGATTACCTACGAACAGCCGCCCACAAGCAGCGGTTCAATCCAACCTCGGACGCTGACCGTTTCCCGGTCAGGCTCTTCGTGGTCCGGTTATGACCGCCAGCCTGAGTGTGCAGTCCTGTATCTGGGACTTGGCTTTCATCTGCCCCATGCCGAACGCGATGAGAGCTTCAAGAAGCTGTTTGGCGACGCACAATTCCGCCTCAGGGAAAAGCAAGCGCTCGAAGACAAGGTTGTCGAGCGGGTTTCGACCATCCTCCTGTGCAAGTACGACGCTGCGCATCAGAACACGCTGAGGAAACGATATGGGCGCACGAATACCCATCTCCTTACAGCAAAGCGCGGAACCGGCGCTGAGTATTCCGAGGCCAACATGGGCTCTGGAAAGGCGCGTCTCTACGCCCTCGTCATGCGCATTGAAGCGGCGCCGGAAAAGAGCCTGCTCCTCATCGAGGAACCGGAGACGGCGCTGCACCCCAGCGCCCAATATGAGCTTGGGCGCTATCTGGTGGAAGTCGCCAAGCGGCGTGGCCTGCAGATATTCCTGACGACCCACAGCGAATACCTCCTTCTGGCGTTACCGCAGAAATCCCGCATCTACCTCAAGCGGGAAGGCGCCACGGTTGTGCCGATTCCGAGCGTTGGCGTGCGCCAGGCCGTGAGCCTGATGGACAACTTTGCGATCCCGGCGATTTATGTCCTGGTGGAGGACGACGTGGCCGAGGCGATCGTCATCGAACTCCTGCGCAAGCACGATCCGGACTTTCTCAAGACGGCACGGGTGATCGTTGCTGGCGACAAGGATCGCATTCGCCAGATGATGGAGGTTTTCCAGGACCAGAAACTTCCGGTCTGCGCGGTGCGGGACGGCGACTTCGGCGACGCCAAGAAACTCAAGATGTACAAGCTATTCGGTACTGAGCCACCGGAGAAGGAAATCTTCAAGTCAACGAAGTTCAAGGAAACCTTTGCTGCTCAGCATGGGGTGGATTGGGACGCCGTGGATATCGTGAACCAAGGCAAGGATCATCACCGCTGGTTTGATGTGCTGGAACAGCAGCTCGCGCGAAAGCGCGCGGAAATCCTGCCGCTGGCGGCCTGCACGTATCTCGAAGGAATAACAGAAACCGACCGGCAGGCATTGGTCGAACAGATTAAGGCGGCAGTACCATGAAAAACGATTACAAGCGGTTGATTGAAGTCGACCTCCCCATCCGACGCATCTCTGATCATGCCCGTGCCGAGAAGAACATGCGTTCCGGCCATCCGTGGCAGCTTCACATCTGGTGGGCGCGCCGCCCTTGGGGCGCCTGCCGGTCCGTGGCGTTGGCCTCGCTGATTCCGGCGCCGACCGGTGAGCATTGCCCGGAGGATTTCGTCAGAGCCGCCGCTTCGACCCTGGCCGAAATCGGCTTCAAACCGGCCGATGGGTCCCGCCAAAAGGTTGAGGAGGCATTGCTGCGCTTCACCGGCGAGTTTGCCCGCTGGGAGGCGGGCAGCGATCCCTACTGGCGCACCGCTGCCCGCAAGCTCATCAAGACAGCGCATCCGTACGTCCCCCACGTGTTCGACCCGTTCTCCGGCTACGGCGCCATTCCGGGGGAGGCGGCCAGGCTTGGCTGCGAGAGTGTGGCCTCGGACCTGAACCCGGTGGCGCTGCTGTGTCTGCGCACCCTGCTGGAGGCGGTCCCACGCCAGGGCCACAAGCTCATCGAGAAGTTCAACGAGGGCGCCGAGTTCATCAGGGCGGAAGCCGAAAAGCGGCTCGCACCCTACTATCCCAAACGCAACGGCAAGCATGTCATCGCCTGGTTATGGGCGCGCACGGTCACCTGCGAAGGGCCGGGCTGTGGTGCGACCGTTCCGTTGATCTCCCAGACCACCATCGCCAAGGGCAGCCGCAAAGCGTGGATCGAGGTTACAGGAGACCCCAGGACCAAGGAAGTGCGGATTGCGGTGCGCTCCGGAAAATCCATTCCTGCCGGGCTCAAGAAGACGGCCGGCGGCGGGCATGCGATCTGTCCGGTATGCGGCTTCACCACCAACAAGGAACGGGTCAAGGCGCAGGGCAAGGAAGACCGGATGGGCCATCGGCTTTACGGCGTGGCGATGGCCATCGGCACACGCCAGGGCAAGGAGTATGCGGAGCCGACGCCGGAAGACTTGGCGGCATTTGATCGAGCGGTCGACACGTGGGAGAAGATTGCTCGCAGAAATCCAGAGGCCGATCCTAAAGAGAAATATCCGTTTCACGATCCACGTGCATTTACAGCGGGCCAGTACGGCATCAAAACCTGGGGCGACCTGTTCTCACCGCGCCAGAAGCTGGCACTGCACAGCATCGGTGAGATCCTGCGGGGTTACGAACAGCGCTTGACCGCAGCAGGAGAAGACCGGGGGCTGGTTCGCGACACGGTGACCGCCCTGGCATTGGCCGTCAGTAACTCTGTGCACTACCTCACAACCATGAGCACATGGCTATCCGAAGGCATGATCTCTTGCTTCATCGCCGGTAACGCCATTGCCATGCGTTGGGATTGGGCTGAGGCAAACCCCCTAGTTGATACATATGCCGGTGGATTAGACTTCTCCTTCAAGAAGTCAGAAGAAGCGTTGGCATCAACCATTGCCCTCGACAACACGACCACCACCGTCATGCGCGCGGACGCGGCCAACTATCCGCTGCCGGACGACGCTGCGGAGATGTTTTTCTCCGATCCGCCGTACTACGACGTGGTGCCCTATGCGGACCTTTCCGACCTTTGCTACGTCTGGCTCAAGCGTTTCGTTCGCCATGCGCAGCCCGATCTGCTTGCGGAAGCTCTTACGCCCAAGGCCGAGCAGATCGTGGTCAACCCCTATGCGGTCGAGGACGGTCGCGGCGAGCAGTCGCCGGAACGCTATCAGGAGCGCATGACCCAGGCCTTCCGCGAAGCACGCCGGGTGCTGAAGCCGGAGGGCATCGGCTGCATCGTCTTCGCCCACAAGGGGACTGCGGCCTGGGAAACGCTGCTCGCTTCCATCATCGATGCCGGTTTTGTAGTCACGGCATCCTGGCCCATCGACACCGAGCGCGCCGCACGGATGCGCGCCAACAAGTCGGCGGCGCTGGGCTCCAGCGTACACATCGTGGTGCGCCCCCGCGAAAACCCCGATGGCTCCTTGCGTGCCGACGAGGTGGGCGACTGGCGCGATGTGCTGGCCGAGCTCCCCCGCAGGATTCGGAGCTGGATGCAGCGTTTGGTTCACGAGGGCGTGGTTGGGGCCGACGCGATCTTCGCCTGCCTTGGGCCTGCCCTGGAGATTTATTCCCGCTATTCCCGTGTCGAGAAAGCCAATGGCGATCAGGTATTCCTTCGGGAATATCTTGAGCACGTTTGGGCCACGATCTCCCGTGAAGCCCTGGCAACCATCTTCGAAGGCGCCGATGCCACCGGTTTCGAGCCTGACGCGCGTCTGACCGCCATGTGGCTGTGGACACTGCGCACGGAGGCGGGCGACGTTGCGGTCGAGGTTGACGATGAGGACGATGAATCCGAGAGCAAAGCCGGGAAAGCCAAGGGATACGGCATGGAATTCGACGCGGTCAACAACATTGCCAAGGGTCTCGGTATCCACCTGGAAGACCTCGATTCGGTGGTCGAGATCAGCAAAGGCAACGCGCGGCTTCTGGCGGTCTCGGAGCGTACCCAATACCTGTTTGGGAAGACCTCGGAAGAGCCAGTCAAGCGAGGGCGCAAGAAGGCCGAGCAGCAGGACTTGTTCGCAGAACTTCTGGACGAAGCGGATGCGGAAACGGCTTGGCGCGACAAGGCGATCTTGAAGCCGGGGGCTACCACCCTCGACCGCGTGCACCAGGCCATGATCCTTTTCGCTACTGGTCGTGGCGAGGCATTGAAGCGGCTTTTGGTAGATGACGGTGCCGGCCGCGACGCACGGTTCTGGATGCTGGCGAATGCCCTGCTGGCGCTTTATCCGAAGTCGAGCGAGGAAAGTCGTTGGGTGGACGGCGTGCTGGCACGGAAGAAGGGCCTGGGGTTGTGACACATCCTGCACGTGCAGGCGCAATGGGAGAACGGACATGCTGAAACGCATCTACATCGACAATTTCCGCTGCCTCGTCAACTTCGAGCTGCGCTTCGATGCCATCAATCTGCTGCTGGGCGCCAATGGGTCCGGCAAGACCAGCGTGTTCGATGTCCTGCGGCGCTTGCAGGAATTCATCATCGGGGATGCGCGCGTCCACGATGTCTTCCCCACGGCCGATCTGACGCGCTGGCAAATGGGGAAACAACAGCGCTTCGAGCTCGGGATCGCGGCAAGAGGCGACAGCTATGCCTACAGCCTCGTCATCGATCACGATGTTGACCGGCGCCGCATGCGGGTGTTCGAGGAAAAGCTCGACTTGAACGGCAAACCGCTGTTCGCCTGCAAGGAGGGGATGGCCCAACTCTATCGGGACAACCACAGCGAAGGGCCGCAGTATCCCTTCGACTGGACCTTGTCGGCCGTGGGTGCCTTGCATGAACGCCCGGACAACCAGAAGCTGACCCGGTTCAAGCGGGAACTGGCCAAGTTGATCGTCGTGCGCCCGATGCCGGCATTGATGGAGCGGGAGAGCCGCGGTGAACAGGAGCGGCTGACCCACCGGATGGAAAACTTTGTTTCCTGGTATCGGCATCTGGCCCAGGAGCATATGGGGGCGATGGTGACCCTGCTCGCCGAATTGAAATCGGTATTGCCAGGGTTCGACTCCCTGAGCCTGAAAGAGGCTGGCGAGGATGCACGCGCCCTGAAGGCGCTTTTCGAACCTCCGGGTGGAGGCCGGCCCATCGCCTACGATTTTTCGGAGTTGTCCGATGGGCAGAGGATGTTGATCGCGCTCTATACCCTGGTGTTTGGCATGAAGGACGAAGGGATATCCCTGTTCATCGACGAACCCGACAACTTCCTCGCCTTGCGCGAGATTCAGCCGTGGTTGTCGAATCTGGCCGATGCGATCGGTGAATCGGTGGCGCAGGCCGTCCTGATCTCCCACCATCCGGAGATCATCAATTACCTAGGCGGCGCGCACGGGCGCTGGCTGGAGCGGGACGCGCAAGGCCCTGTCCGGGTGGGAGAGGTACCCAGCGCGGTGACGGGCTTGTCCTTGGCGGAGACCGTGGCGCGGGGCTGGGAAAGATGAGCGCCCGGATCGTCCTGTTGTGCGAGGATCGGCAATTGGCCACCTTCATGCGCCGCTTTCTCAAAAAGCGCGGCTGGCAGCCGCACGATATCCGCGAGGTGATCGCCCCTCCGGGGCAGGGCTCGGGCGAGCAGTGGGTGCGGGAGCGCTATCCCCTTGAGCTTGCCGCCGCACGGTCGCGTGGCGGCCTTACCTTGCTGGCAGTGGGTACCGATGCGGACACGCTCTCGGTTGCGGATCGTATTGCCACTCTGGATCGGGAATGCCAGGCCCAAGGCATTCCGCAGAGAACGCCGCAGGAGGCTGTCGTGATGGTGGTGCCGAAACGCAACATCGAGACTTGGTTTGCCTACCTGCGGGGCGAATCCGTAAACGAAGAGGACGTCTATCCCCGTTATTCCAATGAATCGGACTGCCGGGACGATGTGCGCGCCTTGGATGAGATGTGTCGGGGAGGGAAATTGCGCGATCCCGCGCCGCCATCTTTGCAGGTGGCATGCAGCGAATACCAGAAAATGCCCGCCAGAAACGGATAAGGAAAAGCGATGAAACTCAAACCCTGGTATGACGTAGTGAAGCCGCGCGAAGACTTGCGGGAGGGCAAGCCGCTCGACGCCTCTGAATTCGCCGTTCATCTGGACAAGGTGCGGCTGGGTACCGCGCCCAAGGATTATCGTGACGCCGCGACCTTCTTCGACCGGACGTTCCTGACCGAGAACCTGACGGGCCTGGGGGCGGAGGTGATGCGAAGGCTCTCCGGCATCACTACCGAGACGAGCGCGGTGTTCAACATGACCACCCAGTTCGGCGGCGGTAAGACCCACGCGCTGACCCTGCTCTATCACCTGGTGCGCCAAGGATCGAAGGCTAACGGTTTTCGCGGGGTGAGCAAGATTCTGCAGCGGGCGAGCATCCCCTCTATCCCCGACGATTGCGCCATTGCCGTTTTCGTGGGCACCGAGTTCGATTCCGTGACCGGCCGTGGCGGCGACGACGGCACGCCGCGGCGCAGAACGCCCTGGGGGGAGATCGCCTGGCAATTGGGGGGCGCCGAATCCTTTGCTCATGTTGCCCAGCACGACGCGGACTTCATCGAGCCCAAGGGCGATGTGATCGAGAAGTTCCTGCCGGCGAATCGTCCCTGCCTGATCCTGATGGACGAGGTGTTGAACTACATCAGCACCTATCGTGACCGGGGTTGGCACAACAAGCTCTACAACTTCATCCAGGCGCTGTCGGAGACGGTGCGCGGGCGCAACAACACGGTGCTGGTGGGTTCGATTCCGGCTTCGGAGCTCTCCTACACGGACAAGGACGAGGCGGATCAGCAGCGCCTGAAAAACCTCCTGGATCGGCTGGGCAAGGCGGTGATCGTATCGGTGGAATCAGAAACCTCCGAGATCATCCGCCGCCGGCTGTTTGAATGGGACGAGCGGGCCGTGACCCCCAATGGGCGGGTGATCCTCGACAAGGACGCTGAAAACACCTGCAGGGCCTATGCGGACTGGGTGCAGGAGAATCGACTGCAGTTGCCGAACCTGATCAACCCGGACCTGGCCCGCGAGGAATTCCGCGCCACCTATCCGTTCCACCCAATGGCGATTTCCGTCTTCGAGCGGAAGTGGCAGACCCTGCCCCGGTTCCAGCAAACGCGCGGCCTCCTGCGCCTGCTGGCCCTGTGGGTATCCCGCGCCTACCAGGAGGGCTACAAGGGGGCGCAACGCGATCCCTTGATTACCCTGGGAACGGCGCCGCTGGACGATCCCATGTTCCGTGCCGCCGTGTTCGAGCAATTGGGCGAAACCAAACTGGAGGCGGCAGTCACCACGGATATCGCTGGCAAGAAGGACGCCCACGCCGTGCGGCTCGATTCCGAGTCCTGTGACGCCATCAAGAAGGCCAGGCTCCATCGCAAGGTGGCCACCACGATCTTCTTCGAGTCCAACGGCGGGCAGGTCGGCGCCGAGGCGCAGGAGGCCAGTGTCCCGGAGATTCGGCTTGCCGCAGGCCAACCCGAAAGCGACATCGGAAACATCGAGACCGTCCTGGAGGCGCTCACCGACGCCTGCTATTACCTCAACGTCGAGAAGACCCGGTACAAGTTCAGCCTGAAGGAAAACCTCAACAAGCGATTCGCCGACCGCCGGGCGACTGTGCAGGGTCCGCAAGTCGACGAAGAGGTTAAACGGGAGATTCAGAAGATCTTCGCGTCGAAGGAGTTTGTCGAGCGGGTGTTCTTCCCCGAGAAGAGCATTCAGATCTCCGACCGGCCCGTGGTCAGCTTCCTCATCGCCAACCTTAACCGGACGATGGAAGACGAGAAGGCGACCCGCCAGTTCGCGGAGCAGATGATCAGGGAATGTGGCACGACGGCGCGCACCTTCAAGAGCGCCTTGATCTGGGTGGTGCCGGACTCCGCCCAGCCCATGCGGGAGGAGGCGCGGAAGATTCTGGCCTGGCAGGCGATTCAAGACGAGGCGGATGATCTCAAGCTTGATGAAGCGCAGAAAAAGCAGCTCGCCGAGAACATCCACAAGGCCAAACGGGACCTGAAGGAGTCCATCTGGCGAGCCTACAAGTACGTGCTACTGCTCGCCAAGGACAACACGGTGAAGATGGTCGATCTCGGGCTCGTCCACTCCAGCGCGGCGGAGACCCCGATTTCCAACATCCTCAACCGGCTGTCCGCCGATGGCAACGTGGAGAAGGGCGTGAGCCCGAACTTCTTGGTGCGGAACTGGCCGCCCGCTTTCAAGGAATGGGCGACCCGGTCGGTCCGCGATGCGTTCTACGCGTCGCCGGTCTTTCCGCGCCTGTTGAACGCTGAAACGATCAAGGAAACCATCGCGCGCGGTGTCGAGAGTGGAATACTGGCCTACGTGGGGAAAGGTGCCTCCGGCAAGTATCAACCGTTCGCCTTCAATCAGAGCGTCAGCCCGGCAGACATCGAGTTCTCCGACGACATGTTTGTCATCACGGCTGAAGTGGCACGGGCCTACCTGGATGCTCAAACCACACCACCGCCGGCGGGGGTTTCCGTGCAAGGAGGCGGCACGAGAGTTGGAACAGGGACAGGTGGAGGTGCGGAACCAGGTGATACACCGATTGAACCTCAACCGGCACCGACCCCGCCTGTTGCCGGGCCAGCGAAGATTGCCGGCATCCGATGGTCTGGCAAAGTGCCTCCGCAGAAATGGATGCACTTCTACACCAAGGTGCTCTCACGCTTTGCCGCTACCCCAAGCCTAAAGCTCACTATTTCGGTCGAGGTCAGCCCACCGGAGGGACTCCCGAAGCAGTCCCTGGAGGAAACCCAAAATGCTTTGCGCGAATTGGGGCTGGATGGTCAGGTAATGGAGAAGTAGTCATCCGGTCACAAGATGCAGTCAGGCAAAAGTTACGGCCAAGAACCTGACTTCGGCTTCACGTCTCACTAACAGCCGGTATCTCATTGGCGCTTTTGCCGCCAAGTCTGTCTTGTGCGCCGGGTCAAGTGGCAGTCGTGTAACAGTGCGCTGACGGTATTGTTGGCTACCGCATTCGGCCTCATGTCGGCATTCCGCGCACAGGCGGTGTGCTGAAAGTGCACAGCCCGACGGGCCATGCACTTTCCGTCAGAGCCGGGCGCAGTCGCGGCCCGGGTCAGTGCCGGAAGCCTGCGCTCTTGGCCTCACCAGCTTCGCCGGTCGCCCGCCTCTGCCCTGCCTCTGCCACGGCCCGCGCAGATGCGGCTCCCAATCAGGCCACCGGCCCAAGGCTGAAGCCAGGGCCCGCGCCGTGCGCCAATAGTCGTAGCGGCTGCTTTCGGACAGCCCGCTGGTCCATCGCTCCAGCGCCCAGCGCAGGTGCTTGGCCCGCCACTGGCGCGGCTCGCGGATGCCGAAGCGCTCCTCGATCGCCCGGGCGATGCGCTCGCCGCGCTCGATGTGACCGCGGATCGAGGCCTTCGCGCCGGGCAGGGCGCGCTCCAACAGAATCGCGACGCCCATGCCCCGCCTCACCGCCGATGGCTGCCAATGTAGGCCGCGAGCACGTCGAGCCGGTTGTGCCCCAGCTCCTGGGCAAGTTCCAGCCCCAGTTCCGTGCTTAGGGTTGTCACCGCTTCGCTCTCCTCTTCGGAAAGTTCATCGGAAGGCGAACACTCTTCCACCACGGGCGCGCGGCACCCCGCGAGCTCGAAGTAGCGATCGCAAGCCCATGCCGCACGCAGCTCGTGGTAGCCCTTGATGCCGTGACGATGGAGGATGGCGCGGGCTTTGTGAATCTCGCCGTCATTCACGAAGCTGTCGTAGGTTTCGTGGGGCTTGAGCAGGTTGTTGCCGCAACCCTGCTCGCGGCGGGTCGAATCGGCGTTTTCGAGCGCGCAGTCGGCGGCTCCATCGACCGGCACCCAGCGGGCGACTTCCTTGCCGCGCCCGCCCTTCGTGCCTTCCCGAACGTCGATTTTGCCGAGTGCGTCCCGCTCGCGCAGCCAGCGGGGAATGTCGCCGAGCACGGCCTCGCGCAAACGCAGACCCAGACTACGGGCAAGCTGTGCGACCGCAGCGGCGCGTGGCATGTCGGCCGCGTAGAGCGCATCGACGGCCGTCTGGAATTGCTCCCAGTCGTAACCCGCCGGCAGCTCGCGGCGGACGTGGCGGCGCTTGCCAACCCATTTCGCAGGCGAATCGATGCGTAGATTCCTGTCGCCGCGCAAGGCCTTGAGCGTCGTATTGACGCTGGAGAGGAGATTTTGCGCATAGGCCACGGCCATGACATCTTCCTCGACCTGCTGGGCTAGGTGCTCGGAATAGTCGGTGAGATGATGCAGCTTGATCGCGCCCGCATCACGGATGCCGTAATACACCCGTAGCCAGTCGCAGAACTGGCGCCAGCGCAGGAAATGCGCTTGCACCGTGGCGAAGTGGCCATGACCGTAATAGTCGCGCAGCGCCTGGTGGCCGGCCCAGGCAATTTGCTTTCCAAAACCGTAATTGCGAAGACTTGGGTATTTGCTCATGTGAATCTCCTGGAAAAATGACGGATGCCGATGCCTGGACGCCGGCCACCCTGGCGAGAATCGGAGCCGTCCGCATGGCGGCGCGACGTCGTTCGTCCGGGGTCCAGGCGCGCTCCGATTCCCGCCAACGGGTGGTGAGTGTTGACCCAATGCGCTTGGGCAGCGCGGAGCGCTAGTCGTCGGCGACGACCTGTGAGGCGTGGATGACGGGCGGCCTCGAGCCCGCATGCTCGCGCACGCCATCGTCAAAGGCTTTTCAGCCACGGCGGGGGATGGCTGCCGGCATGGCGGCCGGCGGTGCGCTGCGTGTCGTCTTCGATCTTCTTCGTTCCAGCGCGTGGATCGCAAATGACCAACTTGCTGGCCGCAATGGCGGCCCCCGTTGCCGGACTTTGGAAGAGTATTGGTTGCGGTATTAGCGCGCCGTCAGGAACCGCCGGCGCAGCGGAAAGCCAGACCAGGCCTGGGTTTCGCGCCTATTGAAGGCCATCTGTCTCTTTGAGTGAGATAGGGCGTGCTCGATGTGAGCCTGCCACCGAGGGTAACAAAGCTCGCTTGGATAGCATGCGCAGAGAGCCCACGCAGGCCTTTGTAAGTACGTCAGTCCTTCTGCTTACCTGCCGCCGCTGCGTTGCCACGGTCGGCGTCTCGATGCTGTTTCTTTTGTGTGGCCAGCTACCACGCGTGCCGTCGCGTTTCGCGACTTGAATCTGACCGAATCGTAACACGTGCGGTGGCCGGATCAAGGGGCTATACAGTGCGTTTTGGGGCGCGTTTCGAATTGCCCGAGCTGCTCCGCCCGGTTTTTAGCGTTCCCGCCCGCGCCCGCCTTGCGCCATCGATGCCGGGAGGGCTTTCTCATCGCACAGGAGCAGCGTGATTAGGCGAGCCTCGGGCGTGTCCTGGGCGAACTGGGGAAGGTGGATGTCGATGAAGCGGTTCAGCCCCTCTGCCGTGCGCACGCCGTCGGGTGTCGAGCCGGTGAGCAGGGCAAGACGCTTCTTATCTGCCGGGTGCAGTCTGATCAGGTTGCCGCTGCGAATCATGGCATCAGTATAACCCTATGATCGAAAGCCCCCGATGCGGCGCATGCTACGCGCCATCGGTATACGGTGTTAAGCTTCTAGAAGTATTGACCGTGATCCCGCCGGCGGCGCATCAGGGTCAATTTCGAAGTGAGGGAGACTTCATGAGAACGACGAGGATCGTCATCGCGTTGTCGCTTGCCCTGTCTGCCTGGCCAGCCGCGGCGGTGAGCGTGAAAACCACCATGGCCAACGCCGAGGTCGTCATTCCGGACGTGCTGCCCATGCAGGCCATCGAAGCGGTTCAGGACGCGCTTTCCGGCTGGATTGGCTCGGCGCCGATGAGCCTGAAACCGATTCCCAACCCTTTGCCTGCGAGACCGGGCAAACCCGGCACAGTGCGTGGCACCTTGGGCGGCACTCCAGCCGAGATTCTTGATTGCTCGACTGCCGTTGCCGAGGTAAGGCGGGAGACGACCGGTGCACGGCAGCAGATGGCCTACAACGGCGATCTCTTCCAGGCCTGTGTTTATCCCTTCGCCAAGGGGGCCAAGGTCTGGCTGCGCGCGGTCAATATCGATGCGGCCGAGAGCAGCATCACGCACGGGCTGTTTTCCGGAATTGCGAAGGCTATTCGCGGCACGCCGGGGGAATGGCTGACGCGGCGGCTCAACGACTTCATCGAGGCCATGAAGAAGAAGCTGCCTGTAGTGCTGGTCGAACGCATTGAGGCGCCCGGCTTGCCGGTGCAGGAGCCGGATCGCGAGGCAGTCGCCGCCTTGCTACCGCAGGAGCCGGAGAAAGAATTATCTGCGGTAGCCCCTACCACGCCTGCCATGATCGCTGCGCAGCAAACCTCTTCCGGAACGGGCGTCTTGCCCGACAAAACCGCCGTTATGATCGAGGCGCGCAAAAACCTTACAGCCATGGGGCTCAGCTATCACAGTCAGGCGCAGTTTCTCGATGCGGTGATGCGCAAGGACTCCCTGGCCGTGAAACTCTTTCTCGACGGCGGCGGCATCGATCCAGGCGCCAAAGGGGCGGATGGCAAGAACGCACTGGAACTGGCACGGGAAGCGGGTGCCACAGAGATCGTTACACTGCTAGAGACGTCGGGTGCGCCCCAAGCTTCCGCATCGAGCGCGCCACCCCAGCGCTTGCCGCCAGGTGCGCTACCGGCCGGGATGTTCATGCAGCCGCAGCTCACCCCAGAACAGCAGGTCCAGCTGCGCCAACAATTCATCGAGGCAGTGCGTCGACAGCAGGCGCAGCAGGTTCAGTAGCCAAGGGATAGAAAACGCCGGGCCGGCGGGAATCCCGATTCGCCACCCGCACTTCCGCGCCCCGACGACCCCGGCATTCGTCGGCCTTGAGGGGGTAACTACGCGGCGAGCTGCTTGTTGATCGTCTCATCCATCGGCGGGTTCTTCGCAAAGAGGGCGAAGCGCGCTGGGCTCAAGCCGCCGAAGGACACCTTGCTCAACGGACCGGCGGCGACAGATGATAAAGAACGAAGGCGCGCCTGTCAGCCCGCCGCGAGAAGCATACGGACATTGGTTAGCGTGAAACGCCGCACAGCCGACCGCGACCGCCGAAGTTTCATTGACCGGCGGGTGGCCGAGGTCGGCGATGCGGCGTTAGATGGGACGATCATCGGCTGGCCAGCTTTTTCGGAACATCTCGCGCCAAGCCGCCAGTGCTGTCACGACGCTGACGAGACCGCCGGCCAGCATGAGCGCCTCGCCCGCTGTCTTGGCGATCCAGGCAGGGAAGGAAGAAAGGTAGGCGCCCCCTGCCATCAACCCACCCCCCAGCAGCAATAACGCGGCAGCCGTGGCCATGCCAGTCAAGGCAATCTTCATGGCGCGGCGAAACGGGACGATGCCTGCCACGAACCCTTCACGAAAGCTGCTCAAGACCGGATGCGGCTCCATGATCGTCGTTTCCTTTTTGCGGCGAGACGGGTGATTCCATGAGGCGCAGGCCAAGGGCGTTGCGCTGTTCAAGCAGCTTGCCGAGGCGTTCGGCTTCAGTCTTTCCGCCCTTGAAAACGGCAAGAAGATAGCGGGCCTCGATGTCCATGCGGGCACGGTGGCGCATGCGCTCCAGCATCAAATCGAATTCCTCGGCACGAGTCAAGCCGCAAAGTTTCGCCAGCAGATCGAACTCATCGAGGTCACGCGCCCAAGGCTGGTTGAAGAGCGGCCGCTTCTTGCGCGCGAGGTCCGCCTTGCCGCCGTCGATGACGGTCAGGGTCGGGGCGATTTCCTTGGTCTGCATCGATCCTTCCTGGCGTTGAGTCGGGTCTCCTGCGCGGAATTATCCGGAATCCGGTGGCCTTTGTCGAAATAGTGCAGATTTGTGCGCTTTTCGCCCTCGTTTTCGAGGGAGTAATTGCTGAAATACCTGCCGTACAGACTCTCACAATAAACGGAGGAATCATGACGAAAGAGTATTCAGCATCCACCGTTCTTCGCCGCCGTCAGGTCGAGGAACTTACCGGGCTGGCCAGGTCGACCATCTACGAACTGATGCATCGTGGCCTTTTCCCTTTGCCTGTCCGTTTGAGCAAGCGTGCAGTCGGCTGGAGATATCGCGAGATCGAGGCATGGATCAATAGCCGCAGGGCGGCGAGGTGACGCCATGATGGCCGGAATAACCTCCTACAGCAGACATACGCAGGCAATCGAGCAAGCGCGCCGGTTGTTGCTGCCCAAACGCTTTCCCGAAAGCGACTACCCTCTCGATGCGCTTGGGCCGCTCGCAGAGGCGGCGCGTGAGATTGCCAATGGCGTGCAGTGCAGTCCGGCGCTGGCCGGGCAGTCAGTGCTCGCAGCGGCAGCGTTGCTGGCCCAGGGCGTGGCCAACGCCCGCGGTGCGGACGGCAGAGCCAAACCGCTCAACCTGTATGCACTGACCATAGCACAATCCGGCGACGGCAAGGACTCTGCCGACGGCGTGGCATTCCATGCCATACGGGAATGGCAACGGGAAGCCACCAAGGCGTACCGTCGGACCATGGCCAGGTTGGGCAAGGACGACATGCCGCCGCCTGAGCCGTATCGAGTCACACGGGACGTTACCGCTGAAGGGCTGCGGCGCGCCTACGAAAAAGGAATGTCGTCGCAAGGCGTTTATTCCACGGAAGCGGCGACCATGCTGGTCGGACATGCCTTGAGCCAGGAAAATCGCATCAAGACGGCCGCGACCCTGTGCGGCCTGTGGGATGGAACGGGTTTTTCTGTGACACGTGCCGGGACGGGAAGATTCGAGCGCCATGGCACGCGGCTATCGATGCATCTGATGGCGCAGCCTGCCGCGGTGTCCGAGGTCATGAGCGATGCGGCGCTTATGCAAATCGGTTTCTGGCCGCGATTTCTGCTTGCCTGGCCCGAACCCTTGCAGCCAAGGAAGTATCGTCCTTTTCGTCCGGAAATGTCGCCGCCCATCACGGCATTCTGGCAGCGCTGCGACGAGCTTCTGCGCTTACCGCTTGGGGATGACAATGACAAACTCCCGCTGCTTGAGCTCGATGCCGAGGCGGTCGCAGTCCTGGCACCGTTTCTGGAGGAGTGCGAAAAACGTTGCCGCCAAGGAGACTGGCAGCCGATTCAGCCGTTTGGTCTGCGTGGCGCCGAGCTTGCCGTTCGCATCGCGGGCGTCCAAACGGCCTTCGCGGGGGGCGATGTGATCGATGCAGAGAGTGCCGAGCGGAGCATCGTCCTGGTGCGGCACTCACTACGCAACTGGCAAGCTGCCGTAGGGGGCGGCGCTACCGACCCGGTGGCCGCGCATGCCTTGATGTTGTTCCAGTGGCTGCTCAATTGTGGCAGACCAATCAAAGTGGGCGATATTCTGCGCTTGGGACCAAACACCCTGCGCAGCAAGGGGCGGCGCAATGCCGTTCTTGATCGCTTGGGCGAGGTGGGCCTGGTGACGGTGCGCAACGGCATGGTGAACATCAGTGTGCCGAGCGATGGGGGTTGCGAATTTTGCGAATGACGCGAAAAGCCGCGCCACCACGAGGAATTCTTGCCATGCGAATGAATGCGAGCGCGGCGAATCCGATGCTGGCATTCGCAGGATTCGCATTCCGTGAGATTCCGGACACGTTCGTTGCGTGCCGGAGATTCGCGGCGTTCGCACGGTTCGCAGTTTTGCGTCCCGGTGGGACTGCCTTACCCAAGGCAGGTGTCGTGACCGAAGGTGCAGGGTGATCCATAATGGCAGAAAGTGGCCGATTCCCACCCAGATTCCCACCCAATGCAGAAAACCACACAGTCAGCCAGCTTCAGACGATGCCGAAAAGCCAGTAACAGCAATGCATACAGGCAATACTGGCATAGTAAATCTGCATTACTCAGCCAGTAGCGCAAGGCTATTCCTCCCTCTCCACGGACAACGACTGCACCCAGGCGATCGCTTCGGCGAGGCACTGGTTGAGAACGCTGGCATCGACGCGCTGGCCCATCGGGGCGAGGACGCGCTGCACGCCGGCCGGATCGTCGTTGTCGTAGCAATCCGTCAGTTCGAGCAGCTGGCCGATTTCGCCCTCGCGCGCCAGGAGGGCCATGCGCAACTGCGGGACCACGGCGAGCTGATCGAGGATTTCCTCCATCCGGATTCTCAGGCCAACGCCAACGGAATTGGTCAGCCGCAGCAGTTTGAGCGTCAGCGCGGCGTCCGCCTTGAAAATCTGTTCGAGCGCCGGCAGTTCGGCATCCTGATTGAGCAGCTGGATGATGCGCAGGAGGTTTTGCAGCGAGGCATCGATCTTGCGGCCTTCGATCAGTTTCGGCTCGGCAAAGTAGTAGCCCTGAAAGAGCTGAAAACCGAGCGCCAACGCGCGTTCATGCTGTTCGCGCGTTTCGACATGGCTGGCGATGACGACGAAGTGGCGCGCACGGGCCTGGTCCAGCAGGGGTTTGAGCCGTTCATCCGTCAGCGCGGCGATGTCGAACTTGAGAAAGGTGGCGATTTCGGCGAAGCGCTCCAGTTCCTTTCCAGTTTCCTCGCCCTGGCCGATCAGGCAGAAGCTGTACCCTTGCCCGGACAGCGCAAGGCAGCGCTCGGCAATCTCCGAACGAGCGAGCAGCGCCGCATCGAGCTCGAAGACCACGCCGTCGGGCGGCAGGGCTTCGATCGCATCGTGTTCGAGAAAAGCGGCATCGACGATCACGAAGGCCTTGTAACCGTCGAGCGCACGACCCAGCCCCAGCTCGGTGAATGCCGTGCAGACGACATCGGCAGTGGCGAAACCGGGCGCGACCTCCACTGCCCGATTGACGTTCGAGTTGCGAAACAGCAGCTCGTAGCCGATCAGCACCTGCCGATTGTCGAGAATCGGCTGGCGGCCGAGAAACAGGCTGGAAAGCGGGGATACGTCGGACATGCGCACATGCTAACGGAAAAAGGGCGCGACCGCCTCGCGCCGGCCGCGCCCATTTGAGGTTCCCCGCCTGTGCCGTTCGGCCGGCATCCTGAACCGGGGTTCAGAGTGGTCGCGTTCCTGCCGCTTCAGGTGCGCTTGACGAAGAAGCGCTCGCAACGGCGGCGTCTTTGGGCGGCGACCGATGCCAATGTGCATTGGTTCAAGGAATGGTTGGCCTTGGCGAACACCGCAGGGAATTCCGGGGAAGCGCCGCCGGGACGGCCGGCCGACCGCAGGATCAGAACGGCTTTTCCTGCGAGGCGAGCGCCGTGTCCAGTTGCGCTTCGATGGCTTCGATTCTACGCACGATGTCCGCCGCGTCAATCGAACTTTCTGATGGCTGGGCGCCGCGAGCCGGCAAGCGGCGCGCTTGATTGAGTTCGTTCGCCAGATTGAGCGCGGTCATCACGGCCAGCCGTTCCCCGGTGCTCTTGGTCGCCCGGGCGATCTCGCCCAGGCGCGCGTCGAGCAGTTCGGCGGCCGCCTGCAACGCGTCGACCTCTTCCGGCGGACAGGCGACGCGGAATTCGCGCCCCTGGATCTTGATGTCGAGCGTGGCGGTCATTCGGTTGGCAACTTGTCCATCAGGTCTTCGAGGCGCTCGCGCGCGGCGGTCATCCGTTCGGCGAGTGCCTGCTTCTCTTTTTCGAGCGCGCCGACGCGATCGCGCAGCCGATGGTTCTCGGCACGCAACTGCGCGCACATGGCGACCACTTGCGCCACCTTGCGTTCGAGACCGTCGAGTCGGATGTCCATGGGCGCGCAGTTTGTGGCAAAAATGTTTTTCGGTCAAGCAGTTCGCGCGTCTTCTGAAGGCGATTTCGCGCAGCGCGACGAAAAAGTCGGCGCCGGCAGGACGGCATCGGGATAGAATCCGCCCGCTTCGTTCGAGGTGCCCGAGTGATCGGGTGAAACGGGAAACAGGTGCGATGTCTCCATCAATGCCTGTGCTGCCCCCGCAACGGTAAGGAAGTGCGGCTGCTTCATTCGGCCACTGGGAGAAATCCCGGGAAGGCGAAGCGGCAAGACTTCCGAGCCCGGAGACCGGCCACGGACGATCCGGTGAATGCGCTGCGGGGTGCGGCGCGTCGGGGCCTTGCCGTCGACTCCCTCCCCCTGCGCATTCGTGTTCGCAACCGGCCTGCGGGGACGCTGGCCGCACAAGGAGTCCGACATGAAAATCCGCCCTTCGCGCACGGCGCTCGCCGTCGCGCTTTCCTTTGTTTTCCAACCGACAATCGCTGCGCCTGTCAAGGACGAAGCGGCGGTCGTCGTCACCGCGACGCGCATCCCGACGCGCATCGACGAGCAGCTCGCCGACGTGACCGTCATCACGCGCGAGGAGATCGAAAAGGCCGGCGCCGCCACCCTGCCGGCGCTGCTCGCGCAACAACCGGGCCTGCAGATCGTCACCAACGGCGGCATCGGCAAATCGACCAGCGTGTTCACGCGCGGCACGAATGCCGGCCATACGCTCTTGCTCGTCGATGGCAT